>BNJT01002502.1_pt1 | contig 177273 bp, 254 predicted proteins | sample 8540491 | NCBI WGS metagenome assembly BNJT01 (sample SAMD00202455, study PRJDB9452) | human saliva metagenome | host: Homo sapiens
CTCGGCAAGACGCTCAAGACCTCATCGCCATCGGGGACAACTACAACGACCTCGAGATGATCGAGGCTGGCAGGCATGGGAGTAGCGATGGTAATGCCCCGAAGACATCCAGCGCCGGGCGAACTTCGTCATACGCTCCAATGCCGAGGACGGTAGTCGCCTCATGCCCTCGAGCAGCTCCTCTTCGTCTAAGTCGCACATATCTTCCTCTACGGCTGCGCCCAAGTGATGCTTGGACGCAGCCGTTTTATCTCGCCAGCCCTCCCTTCGCCTCCCCTATTGTGATCCTCTCCCACCACTAGTGCTCCACGCTCCGACCAGTAGTGGTCACCACCACCGACCACTACTGGTCGGAGCGTGAGCACTATCGGTGGGAGAGCGTGAAGGAGTATTCCTGGCCACCACTCAGTAGCCAGCGAGCATGGTGCGACAAGTATTCTTTGTCCTCCCACGTTCAGTATAACTTTCTTTGTACCTTTGCGTAAAATGGTAAAAATAGAGATACTGTATGAAGCTGTATTTTATTGGCATCGGAGGCATCGGGATGAGTGCGCCTGTACGCTACTTCCTGAGCAAGGGAGACCAAGTCGCAGGCTATGACTTGACCCCTCCCCCTGACGCATGCCCTCGCTGAAGAGGGTGCCGACATCCACTACACCGACGACCCTGGAGCTCATCCCACAGCGTTTCGCACGATGGATACGCTCGTCGTCTTCCCACCCCAGCCGTACCGCACGACCACACGGAGAGTTAGCCTTCTTCCGCCAGCAGGGCAATCAGGTGATGAAGCGTGCTGAGCTCTTAGGCGAACTGACACGCCGTGAGCGAGGGCTCTGTGTAGCAGGCACCCACGGCAAGACTACGACCTCCACGCTCCTGGCGCACCTGCTGCGCTCCAGCCACGTCGACTGCCATCGCCTTCCTCGGCGGTCATCTCAAATAACTACCAGACCAACTGCCTCATCCTCGGAGAAGAGCGACTACGCCGTCATCGAGCTGATGAGTTCGACCGCTCCTTCCATCATCTCTCCCCCACATCGCAGTCATCGCCTCGGCTGACCCTCGACCACCTCGACATCTCACCACACGCCCGAGGCCTATCGGGAGAGCTGGAGTTCTTCACCACTCATCATCACTCATGTGGGGCTTTGGTGATGAAGGCATCCCCGTGACACCCTCGCCTGCCAGCTCAGGCACGCGCCTCTTCACCCACACCACAGGCGAGGAGGAGGCGGACTTCCGTGCGATGGCATCGTCATCCGTGAGGGGCATCTCTGCTTCGACTGGCACTACCCTGGCCCCTCGACGGAGGGAGGCAGGGACGCTCCACGTCGAGCTTGGTGTCCCCTCCTGATCAATGTGGAGAATGCTGTCGCTGCGATGGCTGTGGCGTACCTCTCGAGCTACCCTCGACGAATTAGCCCAAGGTGTCGCCTCCTTCCGTGGGGTCTACCGCCGCTTTGACCGCCTCATCGATGACCCACGTTGCGTCCTCATCGACGACTATGCGCACCACCCCAATGAGCTCGATCCCAGCATCCGCTCGGTGCGTCAGCTCTACCCTGACCGCAAAGATCCTCGGCATCTTCCAGCCCCATCTCATAGCCGTACGCAGGACTTCTATCGGGAGTTCGCCCACAGCCTTGACCAGCTCGACGAAGTCATCCTCTTAGACATCTACCCAGCACGTGAGCTGCCCATCCCAGGGTGACCTCGCAGCTCATAGCCGATGCGATGCAGCACCGTGAGGTCCTCGTCCTGCCCAAGGAAGGGCTTCTCCCCGAGCTACGCCAGCGTGCTGACCTTCCTCCCGTCATCCTGATGGTCGGCGCGGGATATTGACCGCTTTAGTTCCCCAAGTCGCCGAAGAGCTCTGTAGCAGACTATGAATAGACTCTTCGTGCGCAACGTCCTGCTGCTCGTCCTCTCGGTAGCCCTCATAGCAGGTCATTGCCTCACTCCCTCATCACGCCCTGCGCACCACCGACTCGACCGCTGTCAGGCCGTCACCGTGGAGATCAAGAGCGAGTCGAGGGCAGCCCTCTCCTCACGGGGATCGTATAGCGACGAACTGGCACGCCAGCATCCAGCTACGGAGGCAGAGGTGCCTGGACTCATCGATCTCGCCGTCAGATCGAGCAGACGCTCTTCCATGCCCGATCTGCACAAGAGCCTGGAAGCCTTCATCGCTCCCTCCTCCTCCTCAGTGCAGATACGCCCTCGTCGAGGCGCCCCTACATCGTCCAGGAGGAGTCGGGCAGAGCTACTACGTCACCCAGGGCAAGAGCATCCATCCTAGTCTCACCTTCGCGCTTACCTCCCCATCGTCCAGCGGCTCTGTCGACAGCAAGACCGCCACAGGCCCCCGTCTACGACCTGATGCAGCACTCGAGATGACCCTCACTTTCACCGATTACTCTGCAGTCCATGTCGATGCCAGACGGCATCGTCCTCATCCCTCGTATCGCTGCATGACACGCGTCATCATGGGGCGTGGAGCCAACTGGCAGCAGAGAAGCTCCCGCAAGTGGCGCATCTTCGCCGAGAGCGTCCTCCCCAGAGCGTGGGATGAACGCCTTCTCCGACTGTCCGCCTGACTACGGCGCACAGATCGTCGCTCGTAGTCGCTACGCTGAGGGAGCTACCTTCATCGCAGTGGGCGTGTCATCACCCTTCCATGCAGCCACACCCCCAGTAGCCCCAGAGCAGTCCCAGCCTGCGCCTCCTGCCCCACAAGCCCGAGCCAGACGAGGACATAGTAGGACAAGCCCAAGGGATGCCCACAAGGCGACGTTTTAAGAAGAAAGAAGAGTTTTCAAGCCCACAGGACAAAGAGCAGCACAAGGACAAGAAGCAAGACAAGCTCAAGGACTCCCACAGGGATAAGCCTGAAGAAGAAGGACGAGGCCCAAGAAGCCCAGCCAAGCTCGCCCCCTCCACGAAGAAGAATAAGCCCCACCGACACGAAGGATAAACCTCACTGACGCTACAGAAGAAATGAACGATCGTCAGGGATATCTATGCTGTCATCACCAGATAGGGGAGTAGCTCCTCTCCGGCCTCCTGCTCCAAGTCCTGAGGGACGCGTCGAGCCCATCAGTGCCTACCGTATCCCTCAGGGAGCTGCGTGCGCCAAGGATTCATACACAACATCGAGGAAGCTGCTCAGCGCATCTCCTCCCTCCCCGACGCCTCAGCAAAGACCTCCCCGAAGAGGCGACCATGAGCAGGCGTATATGTCGGGCCTCAGAATGCCGCTCCATGCGCTCTGAGCACTACGATGCCTTCATCGACCTCGGCACGAGTGGGCAGTATCGTCACCCCAGAGCACCTGCTCACCCTCAAAAGGATCAGGGCCCGCAGTGCCAGCCACCCAGGGATGACCATCCTCTCCGTCACCGAGCCTCGCTACGCTGTGATGGCAAGCGAGCCCAACCTCGTGGCTACGCTGCCACCGCACTTTGAGGCGCAGTACCTCCTACCCATAGCACGCCAAAACATCATCATCAACGTCTGTGAGACCATCGAAGATGTCGACTCTGGCCACGTCTCCCTCGGCATCCTCCCCACCCCCATCGCCGAAGCTACCGCCAGGGATGACCATGGAGAATATACCTGGGCTGGCCATGTCATATCGGTGGCAGTGGGACGACTCCATCACCATCTACAAGGAGGCTCCCTAGCTCCCCTTCGTCCTCCCTTGGGTGGCAACAACATCACGCGCGACCTTACCCAGCCTCCATCCCTCTGCTCGATGCCGAGGCTGAGCGCTATGAAGGTGTGGAGCACGAGCTCCGATGACCTCTCCGTCTCTGCACCAGAGATCGCTACCCCCGTCGATGGCAGCGACCTGCTTCATCCGAGCTGAGGTCAATCGCTGCATCACGCCCGCATCTCGGATCCTGAGCAACGTGGTGAGCATCATCCACGGGGCGACTGCAGCGAGAGCATCCCTAAGGGCTTGCCTCGCTGGCGGTGTCACCAAGACCGACTACTTCTGTAGAGGACCCTGCGCGGCTCCCTCGAGTACCACCAGGCCTCGCTCCGCCGTGACATCTATGGAGGAAGGCAGGCTCCCGACCTGCCTGAGCACTACATCACCGAAATCGCTCCGGCGCAAGCCACACAGAGCCATCCGTCACTCCACACCCTGCGCCTTAGACTCCCTCCACGAGGGAGTCACCCCTGCGCCTGCCGAGCCTGCTACCCTGTGAGCTGAACCTCGCTGAGGAAGAGGCGAAGACCACACCTCACACCACCATCGGTGAGGTGCAAAGCCTCCGTAGCAGGGAAGCGGACGAGGACGACTTGAGGATGATGACGTCAGGAGGACGAAGCAGCCCCCACGACGAGCGCAGGCGTCAAAAAGTCATGGAGCATCGGCACACCCTCAAGAAGGCTTCAGCGAGCTTTCGGCACCAATGAGGAAGCGTGTGATGATGGCCAGTCCATACCTTACACGAAATGGATGGTCAATGGAACGTGGTAGCATAGAGTCTCGAATACACCCAGAGGTGAGCTCACAGCCTCACTTGGTCAAGTGTAGGTGGTGGCGGTGGCGGTAACGTCACGAAGATGCGCACCAGCAGCCTCTGTCCCAGTGGGCGCCTTCCCATGCCAGTGTACTGCACCGATGAGGCACGCACCGTCAGCCCGTGGTAGAGGACAAGATCACCATCGGCCCGTAGGTCACTGATGGTCTCGGCGCTGGGGCTAAGCCCGAGCGTGCCAAGGAAGCTGCCCTCGAGTTAGCGACGAGGTGATACGCGCCGCTCTCTCCCTCGGGCGTGATACCTGCATGAGTCTTCATCACCGCTGGTGGCGGGCGGGTGGTACGGGCACCGAGCTGCGCGTCATCGGCAGCTAGCCGCGGGATGAGGACTCCTGACCATCGGCATCGTCACCCATCTTCCTCTCGAGGGCACGGCTAAGATCCCTCCGCTAGGGAGGCCAAGCCGATGCGCGCAGAGCGTCGATGCGTTATCATCACTAACCAGCGAGCTCATCGAGGTCTACAAGGAGTTCACCGTCCCAGATGCTCTTCACCAAAGCCGATGATACCCTCGCAATGCAGCACGAGGTATCTCCGACCCAGCGCTCAACATCCCAGGAAAGGTCAACCTGCTTTCGCTGATGTCGACACCACCTCTGCAATGTAGCGCCCGTCATCAACACGGCTGTGCCGAAGTGACCCAACCGCAGCTGACCGCGCTATCCATAGGGCACTCAACCTCTCGCTGACATTGGGCAACAACATCAGCGGCAGACTGACACCTCCTCATCAATCGGCCCATGCAGGGCTGCAAAGTCCTTCCACTGACCGTCGACGAGCTCTATACAGATACAGGAGTTCACCAGCGACTTTTCCGTGACGGAGGTCATCACGCATCTATGGTGGCCGGCCCAGCGCGATGTGACCCGGCATGAGCACACAGCTGCTGTCACCATCTCGCTCTGGGCTTTGGGCCTGATGAAGATACATCTCTCACCCTCCCACCGCCAAGAAGCGTGATCTCCAAGATCAATGATGCTATAAGGAGCGTGACGAGCAGCATGCGCATCGGCGCGTGCCTACGTACAAATGCGGCTACCTGACGCTAGCCGAGGCCTGCTCAGCCCTCTCCATCTGCGCGAACTGACGACGAAGAGCTCCTGCTCATCCTCGAGGAGACCCTCCTTCCTGCTGCGTGGTTCCCTCCGCTCTTCTTGGAGGCCAAGCGCAGCCGAGAAAGCAGCCCTGTACCGTGCCATGCGTATCTCCCGCAGGGACGGCCAATCGCAGGCACGCGACCGCTAGATCGCCGAGATGTGCACTCACTCCTGCTGGAGGTACATACCCCTACAGCCCACACCTCATCAGTACACGACCACGGGAGTCCACGACCACTTCGCTACAGCTACCCACGAGCCCGCTACCCCACGGTAGCTTCCCTGAGGATGCTCACCCAGAGGAGCAGAGCGAGGAGACCCCCGACAACGTCATCCGCTTCTCCGGGCTTCAACGCCCCATACTCTCCCTCCCCTACCCCTACCTCTTAGATGATTATCGCAGTAGATTTGACGGCACCATCGTGGCGTCACTGCTACCCCTAAGATCGGCAGAGATCCCTTCGCCACGCAAACGCCTCGATGCTGGCGCGCGAAGGTCACCGCCTCATCCTCTGGACGGTACGCGAAGCAGCCTCCTCGACGAGCCGTCGGAATGGTGCCGTCAGCGTGGCGTGAGTTCTACGCCATCAACCGTGACTTCCCTGAAGAAGATGCCACGGGCAAGGGCTTCTCCCAGCCTGCTAGTGGATCTCTCCTGATGACCGCAGCTTCGGTGGGCTGCCTGACTGGGGCACCATCTACCACCGCATACAGATGGGCAGGCTCTTGACGGCGAGTGGCACCGCCTCGGCCTCGACGAGAGGATTCGATATTCTCGTGGCTTCTGGGCGTGCTCTTCGCCCGTATGCCACTCCCATACCTGTACCCCTACTGTACTTTTATATTCCCACAGACCAGACTGATCTCGATAGCCCATGCGCCTGCTCACTCTCTACACGCTCACGGCAGCGTCTTCGTCACGGCTTGCCACGGCCCTGTATCTCTGCACAAGGCTTCGCACGAACAAGCTGCCCCATCCAAGCCACCGACACCACCTTTGTCGGCAAGCGACCCACCTGCACTTCCCCACGAATAGCTCCACCGTCCGAGCACATCTCCGATGATCACCCTCTTTCTAGCAGCGTGACCTGTCCACGGATATAAGGAGGGCGAAGACACCTACCACGCCGCGTACGTATCGAGCTGTCCAGTCTTCGCTGTCAACTGGGTCGAGGCCGATGGTACCACTGTCAGCCAGGTCCTTGACCTCCAAAGAGCTTACACCCGTCAGGACCTTCCTCACCTCGAATATCTTCTCCAAGAAGAAGGACAAGCGCGTCGTGCGTCACTCCTCCGAGCACCATCGAGAAAATCGAGGTCGCCAAAGCCACCCTCTCCTCGGTAGGCCGCCTCGCCTCCATGAGACAAGATATGCTGCCAAGAAGGGCTGCTATCGCACCGAGATTTGCCAGCGCGTGGGTGAGATTTTCCATTTTGGCACCCTAACTCACTGTGTTGCACTTTATCGAGTGAAAAGCAAATATTTTCCAAATCGCACGCCGAAGTTTTGCTGCTACGACCTATGATTACACCCGCTCCTCTATGTACAGGTAGCACTACTCATACTACAAGTGGCGTGCTACTCTGTAGCTGCAATCTTACTATTCTTCCACTTCTATTTCGTCGTGATGTGAATGCTATTAGGCTGCGTTGGACTAACGTCTTTATCTTCTATAGGGAGAGCGTTGCGCGGTCTCTATGCTTCGCAGCTCGACCAGCCAAGGTGCTCCGCCACTCAAAGCACTATTGCTCCGGAGGCTTGAACCTCTGATTGGTCGATGCATGACAGGTAGTAATAGTGCTTTTGTGAGTGGAGCACTGTTGCTTACAGCTCGCTCCCCCAACCTCTTGCTTAGTGTCTTTATAGTATGCTATGTGTACCAATGTGGTACACATTCAGAGCATAAGTAAACAGTTATGGAAATAGTAAGCAGTCGGGACTTGCTCGCAGATGGGTGAATATCTGCGCGCAAGGCTTTGAGCTCTGAGGTGGTCATCAAGTCGCGTGACTCTCGGCTCCTTCAAGCTCGTCTCCCTCACCGAAGACGACACGCTGATGACCAAGGAGGAGTTCTTCGCCAAAGATAGATAGGGCTATAGAGCGGATGCGTGCGGGTCAGTACACCGAAGTGTCCACAAAAGAAGAGCTGACAGCCTTCGTAGATAGCTTGTAGTGCACAGAGATGTATCAGTTAAGGTTTGATGACGAGGTGCAGAAGGCTTTACACGGCTAAAAGAAGCCATCCTCGCGCGCATATCGTATAACAATCGTAAAGGAAAGGAGGGCGACTGCATCAAGGGCTATCCGACCTGAGATCAGATAGCCCCTTGATGTGAGAGGGGAAGTGTCTACAGATGCTTGTATGCCAGATTGAGGCACCATCCAACAGCGCACGACACTTCGGAGCTGTGCTCCTGCTCCTCTTACCTACTTGTGCCTCGAGGATACGAAGGTCGTAGTTAGCAGTGGCTTGCATCTTCATCCCAGAAGCTATAAAAGGGATACCCAAAGCCTGCTCTAATTTGAAAGCCAAGCATCACCTACCTTACGCTTACCCTTGATGACTTCTGCAGAGCTGGGAAGGAGCGCACTCAATCTGTGCAGCGAGTCTTTTGCGAGATACCGCGTGCCTTGAGTTCTTCGCCGAGTATTTCTCCAGGGTGTATGGCCTCGTGCTGGAGTCAGTGGCTTATTTCTTTCCATTTGTATAGCGGAGGGATGATTACCCCACAAAGGTAGAAGGAAATTCACAAAGCTCGAGAATACGCCTCAAAGCACTCACATCAGAAGTCACCTCCTCCTACTCTACACACAAGAGTAGATATATCCTCAAGGCACACACCTCCCAGGGTAGCAGGCAAAGAAATAGGGGCTGTACAGTAAGATGTACAGCCCCATTATTCCTGTTTATAGTGCTAATAGCGCGTAATAGCATCTATCGGCACTCTGCACTGGCAAAAAGTAAGGATTATTATTTTATTCTGCAAGAACATCCCTAATATACTTATTCCTGTTCCTACTTTGATTACTTCATGAACCTGAGTAATCCCACTACATTAGAAAAAGGTCTATCAGTTCATTCTTACAGTCCGCCTGTCTATTCTTGGATACACAGCCAATCATATAGCAGAGCACGGAGAATACCAGCTAACTTTTTGGTAGTCCTTGGCCTGTAAAATACCAGCAGGACCCCGTCTAATCGAGACGATGTAAAGCGATATCATAGAGTATATTGCCATGAGCACAGCGATTACGAACCATCAAGACCACAGAGAGGTAACTCTCAAAAAGTAATCGTATTATTTAGTCCGAAGTGCTTCGCCATCGATCGCTTGGACTCAGTAGATAGAAGTGCCTGGTACAAGTAAATAACCTCTCCTAAGGTCATGAACTCTATAGTTTTTCCAAGCAGGGCATATTGTTCATTGAGATGTGTCTTGTGATGGTATTCCAGTATCGGGTTTCTCCTCAGCTTAGCGTATACTTTCGCTTCAAAACTCTTTATATATCCGTTATCAACAACACTTGGATTGACAAACCATGTAGGAAAATTATCATGTTCATTAGACAGGGTGTAGTTAGGAATGTTCTAAAATTTATTTCTATACGAGCAATAAACTTCGTCAGTATGTTCTTCAATTCAGAAATCAAAATAGTATAGCTTGACAATGTGATCAAAGCTCGTACCTCCTTTAAAGAGATGTATGCGATTGCGTTTATTGGGATAAGACGTCTCAAAAGGGAACCAGTAGAGCCTAATCGATAATAGCCTATATCTAAAAGCACTTCTTCTGCTCTTAGCTACATCCACTATCATCATACCTCGTTCTTGAAGCTGTTTTATTTGTCTATCTACTGTGATAGCTTTGTTTCCCATATCAGTGATTTATAGTCTAAAAATGAGCCCCTGTCAGTGGACTCATCAAAGCTCGGAGCAAGTAAGCGAAGAGGATATGCCTTGAATTTCGTTGCCATATACTTGTGATTTCAGTAAGGCAAAGTTGACGATTTCAGCTTTGAAAGTTCAAAGGACTTATTGATAACTACTTACAGAAGTGATAAGCGCACCACAAATTCAGTGAGCGCTATCGTACGAATTCAGTGATACGATGCTTATACCCTCACTTGCCACTGCCGGGACAGTGGCAAGCATAGAGACTCGCGCGCGTACCTATATAATATATAGCCAAGGGAAGATGTGGCGGAGCAGGGCGAGTCTGCCCCAGTGCAGCACGATACTGAAAGCGACAAGTAGCCGAGATTGTGTAAGTTTGTGGCTTTAGATTGGCGTGGATATCCCTCGTGACAAGGGGGCTTTCCCCACGCCTCCATAGCAGTAGCGCATAATAAAGACTATCAGATACAACTTCAATGGCACAGCAAGAGACCTCTTCAAGAAGGTAATCGCCCACAGTAAGGAATACGGCTTCGTCTTCCCCTCCTCCGAAATCTATGACGGCCTCGGCGCCGTCTATGACTCACGGCCAGCTCGGGGAGCGAACTGAAGAACAATATCAAACGCTACTGGTGGGAAGCAATGACCCTCTTGGCTCCCAATGTCGTGGGGATCGACTCGGCGATCTTTATGCATCCCAAGATCTGGAAGGCTTCGGGACACGTCGATGCCTTCAACGACCCCCTCATCGACAACAAGGACCTCGAAGAAGCGCTACCGTGCTGACGTCCTCATCGAGGATCAGCTGGCCAAGATCGAAGAGAAAATCAACAAAGGAAGCAGCTAAGGCTGCCAAGCGCTTCGGCGAGAGCTTCGACGAAGAGCAGTTCCGCTCCACCAACGGCCGTGTACTCAGTACCAAGCCAAGTGGGAGGAGCTGCACAGCCGCTTCGCCGCTGCGATGAACGACACCAACCTCGAGGAGCTGCGCCAGATCATCCTCGACTACGAGATCGTCTGCCCCATCAGCGGGACGCGCAACTGGACGGAGGTGCGTCAGTTCAACCTGATGTTCGCCACCGAGATGGGCTCCACAGCCGACGGAGCGATGAAGGTCTACCGTCCCGAGACGGCGCAGGGCATCTTCGTCAACTTCCTCAACGTGCAGAAGACGGGCCGTATGAAAGGTGCCCTTCGGTATCGTCACAGATCGGTAAGGCCTTCCGCAATGAGATCGTCGCCCGTCAGTTCATCTTCCGTATGCGCGAGTTCGAGCAGATGGAGATGCAGTTCTTCGTGCGCCCTGGTGAGGAGCTCAAGTGGTTCGACTTCTGGAAGGACCTGCGTCTGCACTGGCACAAGGCCTCGGCCTCGGCGACAAGAAGTACCGCTACCACGACCACGGAAGCTGGCTCACTGACGCCAATGCCGCCACGGACATCGAGTTTGAGATGCCCTTCGGCTTCAAGGAAGTAGAGGGATCCATAGCCGTACGGACTTCGACCTCAAGCGTCACGAGGAGTTCAGCGGCAAGAAGATGCAGTACTTCGACCCCGAGCTTGGGGAGAGCTGCGTGCTCACGTCATCGAGACCTCCATCGGGGTGGACTCGCATGTTCCTCAGCCTCCTCTGCGGCTCCTACGAAGAGGAAGCCCTCGAAAGGCGGTGAGAAGCGCACGGTGCTGCGTCTGCCCGCAGCCCTCGCCCCTCGTCAAGCTCGCCATCCTGCCCCCTGGTGCGTAAGGATGGACTCGATGCTAAGGCGCAGGAGATCTATGATGAACTGAAGTTCGACTTCAACTGCCAGCTCGATGAGAAGGACTCCATCGGCAAGCGTTACCGCCGTCAGGATGCCATCGGTACGCCCTACCGCGTCACCGTCGACCACCAGACGATGGAGGATGGTACAGTGACGCTGCGCCACCGTGACACGATGCAGCAGGAGCGCGTAGCCATCAGTTCGCTCTCCAGCGTCCTCTACGAAGCGACTTCGCTCAGAGCCTGCTACGCAAAAATCTAAGTAGCTCCCCACCCTTTCCTCCCCAGCACAATGATGAATAGCAAGACAATCATCGCCCTCGGACTCATCGCCCTCGAGTCTTCTCCAGCTGCAATGAGACGGTCGATGTCGCCAAGAGCGCCGCGCTACCAACGAAAAGCCTTCCACGCCTTCGCCGACAGCACGGACTTCAGCGCATCACCCAGCCCGGTATCGCAGGCAATGGCTTCATCTATATGAAGGTCACCAAGAAAGGTGACGAACAGGCAGGCATCGACTACCGATGCCATCACCCCTTCCGTGATGCCTACCTCACCAGCGACTGGATCAAGGATAACCTCAAGTCACAGCGTCTGCGTCAGACCCTCGACCTCAACTCCATCCAGCAGGAGACCGTCGCCAGCCCTCCCCACAGGCCTGCGCATCGCCGTCGAGCACCTCCACCCCGGTGCTGAGGCCTCTGTCGTGGTGCCTTGGTACTTCAACGTCAACAACGCCACGGAGCCCACGCAGAGCCACACTTCGCTCTACTACCGCATCCGCATAGGGAGCGTCATCAAGCTCCTCGGCAAATTAACCCAATGCACATCCTTCTCTGCAACGACGACGGCTTCGTGCCGCAGGTATCCAGGAGCTTGCTCAGGCAATGCTCGCCTTCGGGCAGCCATCCTCGCCCCGACGGACCTCGCTCGGGCTATCAGGAGCGTCACCACGACCCAGCCCCTGCGCCTCAAGCACCGCTCCACCGATGGTGACCTCTCCATCTACAGCTGTGACGGTACCCCGTGGACTGCATCGCTGGCGATGAATACGCTCTTCGCTGAGGAGCGTCCCGACCTCATCATCTCGGGCATCAACCACGGCAGCAACGAGGTATCTGCGTCAGCTACTCCGGCACCCTCGGAGCAGCACGTGAGGGCTGTATCTACGGCATCCCTTCGCTGGGAGTGTCGCTCGATGATACGGCTTACAGCGCCTGACTCACCGACGGCATCGCCTACACCGTGCGTGTCGTCCAGCTCGCTGAGCAGCTCACCTCCCCGACAGACCTACCTTTCGCTGAACGTACCCAAGACTTCCCCTAAGGGGCTCAAGGTATGTCCGATGAGCGTTGGTCGCTTCGTCGAGGAGCTTGTCCCCTCGAGTGATGGCCGGGGTAGCCTCATTATTGGCTCACAGGACATCAGGAACCCATGGAGGAAAGGGCGTAGCCGATCATCATTATCCCACAAGAGGGTCTGGGCAACGCTCACCCCTCCAGCTCGATAGCACCGACTACCAGTGGCTCGAGACCCTCGAGCGTGCAGCACAATCCTAATTAAATCGGAGGCTTATGCGCTACTTTTAGTCAGCAGGCGAAGCCTCTGGAGACCCTCCACGCTCCGCACTCATCCGTGCGCTGCGAGCCGAGGATCCAGAGGCTTCGTTTGCCTTATGGGTGAGGGACAAGATGGCTGAAGCCGCCGGCGTCCCCCTATTATCCACTACCGTGAGGTGGCACTGATGGGCATCATCAGCGTCCTCAAGCACCTCGGCAAGCTCACCCCGTATAGGCAGGCGGGTGCGGGCAGCGATGCGCTCCTTCTCGCCCGATGTGGTCATCCCCGTGACTTCGCCGACTTCAACTTCCCGCTTCATCCTCCCACGCTCGAGAGGAACTTCACTGCCCATCATCTACTACGTCCTCCCAAAGCTCTGGGCGTGGCGGAGCAGGGCGATCCGCACGCTCCGCCGCTATGTAGATCTCGGGCCGAGCATCTTCCCTTTGAGACGAGCTACTTCGCCGACCGTGGACTCCTACCTTATATATAGGTAATCCCGCGTCGATGCCCAGCTCACCTACCGCAGTACCCACACCACGGAGACCAAGCGCGAGCAAATGCTGCTCCTCGTCCGGTAGTCGGAAATCGGAGCTGCGAGACAACATCCCTCAGATGCTCGAGGCGACCGTCCCCACTACCGCCTCAGGCTGGCGTATCGTCATCGCTGGCGCACCAGGACTTACCGCTGAAGACTACGCCCCCTACCTCACCATGCACAGCGATATTCCCATCCTCTTCGGTGACACCTATGGGCTGATGCAGCGTGCGCACTTTAGCTCTGGTGACCTCCAGGCACGGCGACCCTCGAGGCAGGACTGCAGGGCGTGCCGATGGTCGTCTGCTACCGTATGGGCGGTAAGCGTATCGCACGCCACGTCTTCGAGCACTTCTTCCGTGTGCCTACTTCGCTGGTCAATCTCATCCTTGACCGCCCTGCCGTCCCCGAGCTCTTAGCCGACCGAGCCCGTGCCTCCGAGATACGCACGACTCTGGAGCAGCTCCTTCCCACAGAGAGCCCCCAGCGTACGCAGCAAATACAAGCCCTCGCTCGAGCTGCAGCAGCAGATGGGAGACGAGCCCAGCGCCCCACGTGCTGCCCGAGCCATCTGGGACCATCTGCCCAAAGACGCTAAAACTACCCCCTCCTTCCCTCTGGGGACAAGCAGTGGGTATCCGTGGGATAAATACCCAACAAATCTGAGGCACTCTTTACCCCCTCCCTCACCCTCGTATGCCTCCTCGACAGGTGTAGATAACTCGCTCCGTTATCCCACCTCCATACACAGGGTACTCCAGCTTCCCAGAGTCCGTCCTTTTCCCCCGAGATGTGGATGCTTCCCTCGAGATGCCCAGCAAAGAGCCTATATACGTAGTATTAGCCTCGTGCATAGTCTGTGGGTAGAGGGCGGAAAGCCTTGAGGATAAGTCCGTGGAAGAGCTTCTTATCCTTTCACCTACCTTCCTCGGGCTTACCACTCTTCCACCGACTATAATAATAATAGGAGATATAGAGAGAGATTATCTTTTTTCTCTTTCTACTATACTATATATTAAGGCGTGGGGATAAGTGGAGCGAGAAGAAGAGGAGGAAGAAAGTGGGACTACGGCGGAGAGACTACCGTTACCATTCCGCCCCTCTTCGGGAGGTCTTCACTGCCCAAGAATTGCCCTGCAAGCTCAATTGCTCAGGAAAACGCTTATCTTTGCTTATATAAGAAGAATAACTCACCTCACAGTACACAATCACAACTAAATGGAAAAGCCCTACGTACAGGGGTGTAGACCTCAGCGGTATGAATACCGTCTTCAGTGTCGTCGACGCCCGTGGTAATGTCGTCGTTAATGCTTCGATCAAGACCGCCACACACAATGATATTGAGCTCTACCTCAATGACCTGGTCACGGGACTCAATATGCTCATCGAGCAAGTCGGTGGCAAGGAGAAGATCCGCGGTATCGGTATCAGCGCTCCTAATGGGAACTACTTCAACGGCTGTATCGAGTTCGCCCCTAACCTCCCTTGGAAGGGTAAGATCCCTTGGCTCAGATGATTCAGGACCGCGTCGGTATCCCCGTAGCTCTGACGAATGACGCTAACGCTGCAGCCATCGGTGAGATGACCTACGGTGCTGCGCGCGGTATGAAGGACTTCATCGTCATCACCCTCGGTACGGGGTCGGTAGCGTATCGTCGTCGGTGGTCAGCTTGTCTACGGACACGATGGCTTCGCTGTCGAACTGGGTCATATGATTGTCCGCCGCAATGGCCGTATGTGCGGCTGCGGTCGTCAAGGCTGTCTCGAGACCCACACTTCCGCTACGGGTGTAGCACGCACGGCACGCGAATACCTCACTATTCGCTCCGATGACAGCAAGCTCCGTTCGCTGGATATCGACACGATCACCAGTAAGGATGTCTTCGATGCAGCCTCTGTGGGCGACGCCCTTGCACTCCGAGATCTTCGAGTCTACGGGGGCTATCCTCGGTGAAGCGTGCGCCGACTTTGTGACCTTCTCCTCCCCAGAAGCCATCATCTTCTTCGGTGGTCTCATCGAAGGCTGGTGACCTCCTGATGAATCCCATCCGTCACCATATGGAGAAGAACATTCTCAAGATCTACGAAGGCAAGACCAAGCTCCTCGTCTCGCAGCTCAAGGAGCGATGCTGCCGTCCTCGGTGCCAGCGCCCTCGGCTGGGAAGCTAAGAAATCTAAGCCTTCCCCTATCCATCAGCTCGACGACAGACGAGCCGGTGCACTACCGCGCTCGTCTGTTGTCTTCCTCCCTATCCCATTCACTTATCTTGTTTACTCGATGATTTCCCATCCGCTATCCTCCTTCAGCTACTGCCCTCGCTGTGGGCAGCAGGGGCTGGAGCACGTACACGGCCGTGCCATCCATTGCCCGAGCTGTGACCTCACCTACTTTCACAATGTCGCCTCTGCCGTCGCCTGCTTCGTCCTCGATGAGGCGGGGCGGCTCCTCACGGTGCGCCGTGCCCGGAGAGCCGGAGAAGGGCACGCTGGATCTCCCTGGGGCTTCGTTGACCCCGAAGAGACCGTGGAGGAGCTGTGCGTCGTGAACTGAGGGAAGAGACGGGACTCGAAGCCACGGAGATGCATCTCTCTTCTCCATCCCCAATGTCTATCCTTATTCGGGCATTGATGTCTATAGGCCGACCTCTTCTACCTGACACGTGTGAAGAGCTTCGAAGGGGCGAAGGCGATGGATGATGCAGGGGAACTGGTTCTCGTGGAGCCGAAGGAGCTCCGTCCCGAAGCCTTCGGGCTGCGCTCCATACGTGCTGCCGTGGGCGTGTCGTCGCTGATCCTGCACTCATCCTATAAGACCCCTCAGCTATGCTTTGGGCTGCACTGGAGCCGCATCAAGGGCTTCTGCCCGCTTCTTCATCGCCTTAGGAATAGTGTCGTGGCGGTTCACGGCGCCTTTCTGGTGGGGTAGTGCCGTGATTATCTCGTCGATGCTCTTCTTCTCCGTGCTCAATATGTCGCCACGGGCAGCCGCACCGAGGGCGAAGCACTTCCTGCTGCTGGTACTCCAAGTGAGGTATAGGGGCCGTGCTGTACTTCGTCCTCTCGAGGTGGAATGTGCTGCTTGCCACCAGCCTTTTTATGTGCTTTCTCGCGCCTGCGGCTGCGGCTGCCGGGGGCGATGACGAGCCTGATGGATGGGGATACGGGCTTCGCTGCCGGGCTATACCATCGTCACCCACGGCATGTTGCCTCTTAGCACCCTTCCTCCTGCGCTGTTAGATGCCCATAGTCAGCTCCCTTTCTGGACGCTCTCCGGACGAGATAGCCCTCTTAGTTATCCGCATGGTGATGCTGCCTATCTCCTTGGCGTGGCTGGTGCGTGGGGGATGAAGGCGATGGGAAGACGCCACATCCACCGAAGAAGCTCACCTACCTGCTGTGGTCTCTTCGCTCATCTTCATCTTGGGCAAAGGGTCTCCTTCGTCGCAAAGGAAGGACGGAGCAGATAGGGCTGCTCGTGAGTTCCTTCGCTGTTGACTTGCTTGCCCTGTGCGATCCAATTCACGCTTGGCAGCTACTTAGCACGGCGCATCGGGGTCGATGAGGGTGGCGTGCCGTCAGTCGATGGGGCAGAAGAACACCGCTCTGACACTCTGGCTCTGCATCTCCTTCATGCATCCGCTCGTTGCCCCAGGTATAGCAGGCTACATCGCTTGCAGAACTTCTTCCTCACCTACTACATGAATCGCCGAGCTTCCTTAAAGGCTGAGACCTCACACCACTGAAGTAGCTCTTCTGCATAGTCCGTCTTGTGTCAGCGAGTTGTGGGGGATGAAGCAATAGTGCTCCGAGGGTGGAGAGTACTGGTGCATAGAGTGACTCACTATAGGTGTGAGGGCAAACCCATTGGTTTGCCCCTACACCTATAGTGGTCGCTGATGGCTGCGCAGGAAGAGCGTGGAAATATCTTGTAGAGGAGGCAGAACACTAACAATTTGCCTGGATATTTGCTGTTTTGAATTTATTTCTACCTTTATGGCTACCAGTAAGAGCACCAAACGCCCTGTTTTGAGATATTTTTATCCAGCCTGATACCCTATGACAAACGCAGTGGATAGCGGTGCATTCCCTTATTGTACGCGGATACTGGCTTCTGTGGTCCTTCCCTCATAGGTGACTACGGAGCGGTGTTGCGGTGCCGAGAATATTTTGGCATCATTAAGAACTTAAATAATTATAGCGTATGAAACACTTAACGCTCTGCCTTGGATTAGGCCTCCTGATGACGGGGTATTACCCTCCTGTAAGATGGATACGCCAAAGCCAATCTACCGAGAAAATGGCACGTCTGCAGCTCAAAGAAAAGATCAAGCTCAGATCATCGCACTGCTGAAGGGCTACAAGCTCCCCCTTCACACACGATTAACTATTCTAAAGGAGCACGATCAGTCCTGTCTGTACCAGAAGGAAACTCGCCCTATATGGACAACGAAGGGGTGCCTGTAGAAGTAGAAGAGAATGGCAACAAGCCCCAAGTGGAGCCTGGACAAGAGAATGGTCTTCCTGGCGAATATGTCTACGACACGCTGGTATGAACTCTCCCAGACTCTTCGACGAAGCCCTTATCTTTAGATCCTACCATCGATATTGCCTACACAGGCTGTATGCTGGATGGGAGCTCGCTGACCAATGGAAGCTATGCGGCTATCTCTGGTGTCGATACCGAGCCCACCACGATCTCCATCTCTACGGTACCTGAAGATCCGAGAAGATCGAGGAAATCTCACTACGATCGATCACCTGCGCATGAGCGACTACCGCAAAGGCCTTGGCTCGCTGGGGAATGGGAGATACAAAGAGGGAAATACCAGTACGATGTACAGCCTCAATGTATGTGCCCAACGAATGGGACTGGAACAATGCCCTCGGTGTAGCTGTTGGGACGAAGGTCTTCGACCTCAAGACAAACCTCGGTATCAAGCACAAGAAGGCTAAGAACGTCATCTTGGCTAAGTTCCTCCAGCGTACCTACTCCGTCACGATGGACTTCCCTAAAGGGGACTACGCTCATCAATAGCTTCCACCAACGATCTGCCTACCATCCTCGGTAAGACTCGCCCGGTCTATGTGTCGAATATCAACTATGGGCGCATCGTACTGGCAAGCATCGAGACCGATGAAAGCCTGACCGATGTGCAGGCTGCTCTGGACTTCCTCCTCAAGACGAAGGTGGACCTGAGTGTGAAGGCCGAACTGGCTGTCAAACGTGTGCTGACCAATACGCGTGTGAATATCGCCCTCATCGGGGGATCTATCAGTGGACATTCCACAGTCATCAAGGAGCAGACCCTTGAAAAGATCAAGGAGTATTTGTCTAAGCCTCTTCCTATGCACGAAGCTAGCTCCTATCAGCCTTCAGATGCGCTACGTGCACGACAACGGTCTGGCACGTGTGGTCTCCAAGCTCAGATATCCGATCACCGAGCGTGACGTTCGTACCTAACTTCAAGCAGTCTCTATGCAGGTCGAAGTCACAGGATTTTCAGCTACACGAGGTGGTCAGTTCAATAGCAGTAAGGTCTGGGGATCGGGCTACGTACAGCTGCTTGCAAGCAAGAGCGCTTTCTCGAAAAATATCTTCAACATTGAGGAAGGTAAACCAGATACGCTTCAAGAGCGATGGGACACGTCAGCCCTTCATGGGCTCAGATGGCGGACGCCATATCTCCATCACGAAGCCCGATGATATGAGCATCAAGGACTTCCTGAACCAGAGAATAGAGTTCGGCATCAACATGAAGGAGCACTGGCTCATCCGTACCACGACTACCCACGCAATACCTATGGGATGACCATCGGGGATCTGCTCGCTCGTGTCTCTCAGGGGAAGATGAAGTCATCGTCACGGGACAGAACAAGGACACGTGAGATACGTGTCTACTTCAAGGTCACTAAGCCTGATTACGAAGCCCTCCCTACGACCTCATTAGTCTCTTACCTTAATACCACACACTACGATGAGTAAGAAGCTTTTCCTACGCCTGTGGGGCTCTCCTCCCTCCTGCTTACAGGGGGATGGGCACAGCAGGCGGGACCTATTACCCCATCGCAGGCTCTGAAAATAGCCGAACAAGCCTTCGCTAAGAATGGTGGGGCACGATCGCTCTCCGCTGGAGTGTGCCGGCTGACTTACACTGAGCCAGCTGCTCCAGTCAGTGCTACGACAGCACGCGTAGCCTCAATGCGACTGAGGCTACCCCAAACCTTTACTACGTCATCAATCGTGGCTCAGGTGAAGGCTATGCTGTCGTCTCTGGGGATGACCGTACCTCGACCCTCTTGGCCTTTGCTGAAGAAGGACAGCTCTGATGACGAAGCCCTCTCCTCAATCCTGGGGTGCGCTACATCCTCGGTCACTATGCTGAGCAGGTGCAGTGGGCTATAGAGCATCTCGCCGATCAGGGACAGACGCTCCCGTGCTTCCACCTCCCGAGTCCAGCCTCAATGTAGGGCTGCATCCCCTCCTGCGCCTCAGCTCCGACCGTCAGACCGTCCTTCCCGAAGCTATTTCCTGGGGACAGTCCTGGCCCTTCAATGCCTATTCCTCGCATGACCGTCCGGGGAAAAATCATACCCCACCGTATCTGGGTGCGTCGCCACCGCTATCTCTACCGCCATGCGCTGGCATCAGTGGCCTGATCGCCCTCAGGGACGTACGGGATACAACTGGTATGGCAACTGGCTGGAGCGTCGACTTCGACCGAGAAGTGGGATACGACTGGACGAAAATGCCGGCTGCTGTCTCGGGCCGTGGTATCAATCGTGAGACTAACGAAGCCTGCACCGAAGACGAAGCTGACAACATCGGACGACTCCTGCGTGACGTGGGCTACTCCATCCGTATGGGCTTCGGGCGTGCGCAAGATGGTGGTAGCGGTACTCAGGTCTACTACGCTGTCGATCCCCTGGTGAAGAACTTCGGGTACAAGAGTGGATTGAAGCATATCAATCGCCAGAGATATACCGATGCGCAGTGGTGGCGGCAGGTCACTGATGAGCTGGAGAACTATGGTCCTGTCGTCTCATGCTGGCTTCAGCAAAGGCGGTGGACACTGCTTCATCCTCGATGGATATGCTACGCGCCCAATGGTCGATATATAGACAATTACGTACACGTAGACTGGGGATGGACACGCTCGGAAAATGGGTGGTATCTCCTCGATGTCCTGCAGCCAGGATCTGAAGGTATCGGTGGTGGTGATGGATCTGGATACGGCGATGGACAGCAGATGCTGCGCTATCTTGCCCCGACCGTCCTGACAACCCCGCTCCTAAGCCACAGCCCTAAGCCCGATGTACGGCCTCAGCCTCAGGGGATATAAGATAAGCATCACCAGCGATGCCAGCCTCATCCTGACTCCCCGACAAGCGTAAAGAGGGTAAGGTGACCTTCACCCCTGAGCAATACGGGCAATGGAAAGTACGATGGGATGATACGTATCTTCGCTGTCCCCTCTGGAGGCGACCCACCCGTGATTACAAGGACGTGGCCCTCATCAGAAGATGATGCAAGTACACCATTGAGGCGCGTGGTAAGCGGACGATTACCCTACCAGCTCGATCTCCCCACTCGACAATGGAGACTACAAGCTCTCACGTAGGATATAGCATCTCGCAGGAAAGCAACCGCTATGTACGTGACGACCACAATGACCTCGTGCCTATCTGCCATCTGCGTCTCATAGCTGAGGAAGATCCACAGCCTACTCCTACTCCTAAGCCCAAGCCACAGCCACAGCAGAAGAAGCCATATCACCTCCACGGCTACTCCGACGACGCTTCAGGCTGCGCGCGATCAGGTCGTGACGCTGGGCATCAATAATTCGGACTTCTTTGGCTACCACAGCGAATTAGCCCTCTGTATCACTACGCCTTCGGCGGAAAGCAGCAAGACGATACTCGCTACCAAGGAAGTACGTATGGCTGGTAAGCGCACGAATAAAGTTGAGTTTAAGGTCGACCTCTCCGCCTACGAGCCCGGATCCTATAAGCTCTATGTGGCTTATCACCCCGAAGACTATGCCCGACGCAATCAGTGGGTGTACCTCTCCGAAGAGGCTGGTAGCATCACCATACAGGCACGACAAGAGCCTAAGACCTACGTCCTCTCCTTGGCTCAGGCTGATGAGCGTGTCACAGCGGTAGAAGGGATGAAAAAGATCTCGGTGAAGTTCACCGTCATGAACTCGGGTAAGCTCACCTACAACTCCACCATGGCACTCCATGCCGTGCGCATAGAGCGATCTGTCGAAGTAGGTGCACCTATCGAGCTGGTACGTGCCTCAGGTACGAAGGAGCTCCGTCGCTGGTGGAGCCACCGAAGTGACCTGCTATGCTCCCTATAGCTGCCCTCCAGCCTGGGTATTATCGCTCTACTTCAGCTATCTGAATGAAAAGGGCGAGATGACTTACCTCACCGAAGCTCTCTCTCAGGAGAAGGCTCCCTGTAGGTACGCTGGTGCTGCAGAAGAAGCCCGAGCCCAAAGCCTGAACCCACCCCACAGCCTCGCAAGCGTCTCTATGTACAGCCTGTACAGGCCAACTTCTATCAGGGGGGTCGCTTCCTCGGTTCGTCCTACGCTAAGGTCAAGAAGACGGATTTGTAACGCCTTCTCCGTGCGCCTCTACATGGTCGCCTCACAGGATTATCGTGGTCCTGTCCACTTCTATGTCACTGATGGCTTCATATGAGGATGTAGTGATCCCTGCGACTCTGAAGAAGATGAAGCATAGCTATCGCAGGTAATACCAAGGGCTATGTAGACTTGGCATTCAATGTCTATGACCTGAAGTTAGGCTTCATAAGATCATCCTCCACTACCAGGATGAGCGTGGCAGAGTGTTCCGTGAGAACCTCCGTGGTATTCCTTCGAAGTCGTCGGTGCGGCAAACTACTACCGCAATGACGAGGAGGATGAGAGCCATATGATGCCAGGGAAAAAGTCTGCCACCCAGCTTTGACATCCGCTTCCGCAGCATCGAAGTAGAGGAGAACCCCAAGAATGAAGGTACGGACAACAGCAATTCGCAGCTTGAGCCCACCCACGAAGCTCAGGCTGATGAATACCAGCTCTTCCCCACGGAAGCTGTCTCGGAAATCACCATCAAGACGCTACAGGCTGCTACAGCGCAGCTCTTCGACCTCTCAGGGGCATCTGATCCGCACGATACAGCTGTCGGCCGATGGGATGACCTCAACGAACGTCTCCGACCTGAATGCGGGACAATCGCTTCCTGCGTATGGGTAAGAAGACGCTGCGCTTCATCAAGCGTTAGTCCTTGACTGCTGCCTTCGGGCAGTGCTACACCTCTATGGAAGGGGCGATGCCAGTGTTTTCTCTGGGCATCGCCCCTCTCTTCATCCTTGACTCATGCAGGACTCCTGGATTTTAATTACGAGAAAACTGCAATGGTCTGTTTATTAGTGTATTGCAATTTGTTATAGCCCTGCCTGATCGGTCATATATTACAAATGTTATTAATATCTTTGCGGAGGGGATATACTGAAATGACAATGAAGCTATCGTTAGCATCAAGAAACAAACTATCTCCTCATAGTGAGGATAGTGATAACTATTATATGGTTATTGCTGACCTCTATATATATATAAATAAGCAGTCCTTAATTTCATTCTGTATGCCTTTAGAAGTATTACACCAACCAGCTGCAACCCATGAAAATGAACAGTTTCGTCGCTTGGTTGAGATTATGAACACTATGTTCGAGAAGCTATGAATTTAATGGTATCCTAGTTGGTAATCCCTTCAACGAAGACTACAGACGTTTCCGTGCCGATGCTATTTTATTCTATGATCGCGGGGTTGTAATCATTGATTTAAAAAATTATTCTGGTCAGTTGAATCTCCCTAAAGGGGAGGATGAATTTAAAAAGCAACCATGGTTTATAGAGAAGTCATCTGACCATCAATTCATTGAAGTTAAAGCGGGGGCTCACTTCTTAAATCCATACTTGCAGCTGGTATCTTACAGAAATGCTTTCCGGGGAGATTGTTGAGCACAACTCTGTATTTAGACAAAAATCAACACTTCTAGAGTTTGTATCGCTAACATCTTTTCAGGTCCACTTGAATTGACAAATCAAGTTCCAGGTAAATACCCTTACTACAAGGTTCTACAAGAGTGCGAGGTGGGAGCATTGCTTTATGATTTAAATAATGACAATGCATTTGACGAGGATATTGATAAAGCTGTACGAAGTATTTTTCCTGCAGACGAGTATGTCCGAGAGTATGATGTGAATACAAAAATTATTCACAAGAAAGATGTCATTGTTGGCAATGATGCGAAAAATACTATTGATACCTTTATGCAAAGCGAGAACAATGACATTTTAGTTCTTGCTTCAATGGATGTATAGAGCGTGATAATTGGGCTAAATACTTATTCTCAATCGCTGATAGCTATAGAGATCCCCGAAGTTCACGGTCTGTGTCACTCTAATCGAATTAGTCGTCGGCTTCTCCTCGAGGAATTGAAGCAACCAGCCTTTATTCATTTATCTATGGAGGAAATGAAGCCACTAAAAACAATCTGGAAGACGAAGACGAAGATAAAGATAAAGATAAAGATGACTTGCACCCACAGGTCCTTCCCTTTAAGATCGGCATCATGGTTGGATGAGCGTGCATTGTTAATTGTATATGATGCACACCTTATAAGCCGTAGCCCTATCGCAAACGGACTTACTTTCGCTTTGGTTCAGGACGACTCCTAGAAGATTTTATTAGTTTTGCCGTTCCGTCATCCCAGAGGAAAATTGTCTTCATTGGTGATCCATACATGCTCTCTTTGGTTCAAACGATGACTCCGCTATAAACGTTCCCAATCTAAAGAAAATATGTGGGACGAGGTTATCCACTATTACCTTCAGCCAATCATGGACTCGCAAGAATCAGATAAAGACACCTAGAAAGTCCCTGGCTAAAAAGTATGAATGACCAGGTGTTCAATAACCTTCAATATCCATTTAAAAGATGGCTCCATTGTTAGGTTAACAAAGATGAGATACACAAAGATGAGAGAATGGTTCAGTTCTTCATTCGATCAGGAACCTCAAAACGCTATGTTATTTTTACAAAAAGAGCGATTGTCATAAGGTAAACCTATGGATAAAGAAGAATTGCCTGAAGAATGGGGAAAAACTTGCTCCTGGAGATCTAATCATCTCAAATAACAATGTCTTTATTCCCGATGCAGCAGGGATTTGGCATTCCCAAACGCATACTGAATGGAATGTACTTTACTGTGCTAGGGATACGAGAATATTATAGAGAAGAGATTTTACTCAAAGGAGTAGCAAAAACCAATTCATTTATCTTTCACTAAGATATCCGTAAAAAGCCTTAGCTTGAGCGGAGAAATCTTAGAAATCTGGCTCCTGGATAATTTTTCTGTCGGGTGAAGAAGAGTTATCTAAAGAGGAGAAAATTGCGGTAAATATCTTCGTTCAAAGAAGGATTGCTGAGTTGAAAAAGAATAAGCCTTTTTAAGAGTAGCGAATATTACCAAAAGTTGATATCTAATTCTGCTTATCAAGAACTGTCGTCAGATGAACAATCTGCAATTGAGACCTTGATACACAATCGTATAGTCACGAAAGACGAGAAAATAAAAAGTCTCAACAACAAGTGACGCACGCTCCCTACTGAAGCAGTTCTATGACGAATATGAGGATTTCATTCGAAGATTGGCAAGAGAGTCTGATCCTCTTGTTAATGCTTTATATGCCAAATATGCTTGGGCTCTTACTGTACACAAAGCGGTAGGTTCAGATTTTGAGAACGTTATTCTAAAGGGAACACGTACTGAAAAACGATGGAGTTAAAAACGATTCATACCTGTTGGTTATATAGTGCTATCAGCACATCAACACGCCCTTTTTCATTACCCAACCAAGATATATCCACCCATTCATGGATTGCAAAATAAGCGAAAAAGATTCTGGAATCAGCAGCTCAAAACGTATTCTACTTTTTGATACGTATGAAGTTCCACCTCAATTTGAGGAGATTGTCAAATTGGAAAAACACCAGCGTAGTTGCTGCCATCTGTGAATTGGCTAAGAATCTCGAAGCCCACAACTATATTCTAAGAGAAGTCAAGACTTGTAGCGATTATCAAACAAAGGCAGTATTCCTAACGCCTCAAAAAGGAGAAGGAATTTATTATTAACGTTCACAATAAAGGAGCTAAAGATAAGTTTGGTGTCTCCTCTATCACATTGGAACGCAATGACGGTGCGGATTCAATGATAATTAGTGAGGCCATCGAATCTGTTTGTTCTTTGACCCCTATGTCTATTAGGACAACTCAATGCCCTGAATATATTTTCTGAAAGTATTTCTATCATTTGTGAGCAAATGAAAGAGTCCTGAATCGAGATAGAATTGGTGTCAAATAAGGACCACCAAATTAACTGCAAGGCAACCTCTAGCAAAGGAAGCGCAATGCTGAGGCTATGGTATGGTACAAGCCTAGAGAACAATACTAAAGGGTTTATAACCAACATAGAGTTTTTTTGAAATCTCTGATGATGATATCATCACTGAAATTAGAAAAATACAAACTCAAAGCGATTTATAAACAAATAACAGTAGCTAATCAATGTCAAGGTACAACAGCTTGAAGAATAATGATTACACACCTTCAGCTTCTAGTGAAATCTACGCACTCAGAAGGGAAGGACATTTAGATGAAAGGCAAGACGAAGAGCCGAAGATTTACTGCGTCAAGACAATACAAAATCAAAGATGTACTAAAGGCCTATGCATGGACTCTTATTGACATCTTTAAAAGAGAACAGCACCAGGGAAATAATGAAGGTGCCAGCTTGATTCTTAGGAAGTTGTCAGACTTACACTTTGACGCTTATGATGAAGAATGTGATGACTTTACAAGAACCATCATCAAAAGAGGCAGGAATTGCAACTGACCATGCATCCCTATTTTTAACCAGATCCAAGAAGCCCAAAATCTCAGTAAGAATGGGAATAATGATCGTGCATGGGCTATTTTTCTCAGCTTCACTCAGAAGGACATTTGCCGAAAGAATGGCACGGAGCTATGGATGGACCATATATCGCTACTTAAAGGATCATTTAACCACTTTGAAGTCGGTGGAGCTCGCACCCAGTTACGAAATTATATTTATCTTGAAAATGAACGACCGTCCCTTCTTCACTCACAGATATTGCATATTGCACTCAAGTATTCGAAGCAGGATGATCTTTTTTAAGTTAGTTTCATTTCTTCGCCTCTGGGGACCAGATAATATAGGAAGCTCTGACTTTGATGACATTAAAAGGGATGGAGCAGATATTCCATCCTTGATGTCAGAATAAGCTCAAGCAGTTGTAGACTATCCACTTGATGAACTTCAAGAGTTTGTTAAACTTCTTTCGTACAGAAAAATGACTTCATCGCAATGTTGAAAGAAGGTTACTTCTGGAAGTTACATCGTTGTGTTGGGGAAGGTGTGAAGAATCAATCTGGAGCCTTTTTGAAGGGTATTTGCACTTCTTTCCTGATGCTCCTGCATCATCATCCCATTCAAAGTGCTTGGGCTTGCAGATCGTATAATGAAGGGTAATGATGCCTGGCGCTTCTATAATTTCTTCAAGCAGTGGAATCCCCAAAAGTTACGGAGGACGACTGGGATGAGGAAAAAGGGAAGGATGGAAATGTATATCAACCAATAGCGATTAGATCATTAAAGAGGGTACGTGAGGCTATTGAAAGCCTTTCAGAAACACAGATTGGCGACTTGCAATGGCTAATTGATCTTTATAACACCGCTATTGAGAAGTTTTTCTGATGACGACTGGCTCATCCGATCAAAGGCATTACTTTATTTACGGATTAGGCAAAGGAAGATGCAAAGAACATCTATAGAACCCTCTGTCTGAAGATGGGTGATAAATACTATATCTGGAGTGAATTTGCAGAGTGCTGTGATGAACCAGGTGTGAAAATCGCTCTTTTATGTAAGGCTATTAGCCTTGAAAAGAATGAAGATTTCATTGGTAAAATACGATTAGAGTTGGCGACAGCTAATCACAGCTAAGAAATATGAAAATGCGATGTTTGAACTCGAACGATATAAGAAGCATTATACAGAGAAGCAATGGCGTGTTGATGCTGGACTTGAAGACCTGCTAAGGCAATGTTCCTCAACAACTTCACCTAAGGACAAGAATGAATCTTTCTATAGAGAGAATGTTCTAATAGCGGAAGACTATGCTTATGCTGATCTCCCTTATACAGAAATGGTTCTTGTTAAGAAGTGGGAAAAAAATGATAAAAGGCAAAGTGATGATGACCTTTGTTGATGGAGGGACTATAGAGTTTAAAAACAGACCTGGTTAAATTTCCATCCTTAGGTAATAGTCATTGTGGGCAAGTCTCGAAATTTAAACTCTACAAAGATCAAATTGAGAAAACCTCGCCAGGTAAGTATTGGAATGATCCTCTAAAAGAGAAACAATAACCAGATACAGACCCTTAATCCTAGAAGGGTCGAAGGCTTCGAGTGGTCCTCGCTTCCATTAAAATATGGTTACATCCAGTATGTCAACAAGGAGAAGAAGGTTTATCATATCTATTCATCGGACTCTACTGTCGTATACGATCATTTTGAAAAACAGACTCTAGAAAGAGGCGATTTTGTTACATTTAGGCAGTATACAAAGCGAGTGCAAGACGTTGACAGGATCTTCGTTAAAGATATCAAGAAATGCGATGAATCGAAAGCTCTCATCCAATTTAAATGTAGGGATAGTTGCCGTTGATGATGTGAACGAGAGAAACAATTATTCCATTTTGTTTTTAGGGCCAGGGAAAATTTCAGGCATTCTCATTTTGATGACACGACATTACGTCCAGGGATTGGAGATTTCATCAAGATTTATTACTACGTAAGAATGATTGAGCCGAAAAAGGGTCAGATGACCAAGAAGAAGGTAATTGAGGTACTTAGGGCGGAAGCAACTGGTGAGATCAATAGCGCTCTGATTAAAGAGGTTGAGGAATTATGGAACTTAAAATACTATCGTTACGAAGATGATTACGGAACCGAATATGTATATGAAGAACCTGATTATGCCTTTGTTGAAGGGTGTTATGTTCCCAAAGAAATTCTACAGAAGTATAATGTCTCTTCTGATTGTCGTGTGAAAGCAAAGGCAATCTATGCAGGTGTAGACAAATGGAAAGTATACGAAATCTCAAAGGTATAGATCATTAAGAGGTCTTTGAGTAAGCTATATCACCATACAATTACACAGAGAGACCATTGCACAAAGCCTTACATTTACTCCACTTTTTCTGCCTCGGACAGCCAAGAATTGAAGGTAGAGGGGCGAAAAAGGGGGCTTACGCAATGGTCTCAAATGTAAGTCTCTTGGATCTCTTATCCAGAGGTAATAACCCCTCTGGATATTTTTATCTCACTGTTGCACTTAATGGTGGAATGTACAGCCCTGGCAATGTGCAAACGTGCAAGGGTCGGATTGTGAATTATTAGCTATCTTCGTAAGCTATATAAGACCACATTATAGATTAGAGCTATTCATACGATGCAAACAGTAGTCAGCGGAATCCGCCCCACAGGTAATCTTCACTTAGGTAACTACTTCGGTGCTGTACGTGCCTTCACACAGATGCAGCATGAGTATAACTGCTATTTCTTCATCGCTGACTGGCATTCGCTGACCACCCATCCGCATCCCGATGATATCATCCGTAGCACCAATACCATCCTCGCCGAATACTTGGCGTGCGGTATTGACCCCGAGAAGGCGACCATCTACGTGCAGAGCGATGTGCGTGAGGTACTGGAGCTCTACCTCTATCTCAATATGAACGCTTACCTCAGGGGAGCTGGAGCGTACAACTTCCTTCAAGGACAAGGCACGCCAGCAGCCCGACAACGTCAACGCAGGGCTGCTCACTTACCCCTCGCTGATGGCTGCCGACATCCTCATGCACAAGGCCGTCAAGGTGCCCGTGGGTAAGGACCAGGAGCAGAATATGGAGATGGCGCGTAAGTTCGCCCGCCGCTTCAACACCATCTACGGCGTGGACTTCTTCACCGAACCCCCAGTCATTCTCCCTCGGCGAGCGCGCTCTCAAGGTGCCCGGCCTCGATGGTTCGGGGAAGATGGGCAAGAGCGAAAGGCAATGCCATCTACCTCATCGACGACGAGGAAGACCATCTCCAAGAAGGTGATGCGCGCCGTCACAGACGCTGGTCCTACCGAGCCCAACAGTGAGAAGCCTGAGCCTATTCAGAACCTCTTCACGCTGATGGAGATTGTCTCCACGCCCGAAGTCTATCAGCACTTCGATGGACTCTACAACGAGTGCGCTATCCGCTACGGAGATATGAAGAAGCAGCTCGCTGCCGACATCAACGCCTTCTGCGCTCTATTCGTGAACGCATCCTCGACATCCAAGGCGATAAGGAGCTACTCGCTCGTGTCGCTCGTATTGGCGCAGAAAAGGCACGTGAGTCCGCTGCGAAGACCATTGATGAGGTGCGCCACATCATCGGCTTCCGTCCCCCGCTAAACGCAATAAATCATCATTATAGATAAAGATACTCCCCATGGAACTAATCGGCAAAAATCGTCCAAGTACTCCCCTGCAGAGTGGCACCAGTAAGGCTGGTAATCCTTGGCAGAAGCAAGAATATATCCTCGAAACCCTCGGCACGCAGTACCCACGTAAGGTATGCTTCAATCTATTCGGGGATAATGTGAACAAGTTTCCCCTGCAGGTAGGACAAGAAGTAACGGTATCTATCGACGTAGAGAGCCGCGAGTTCAATGGCCGTTGGTACACCGATGTACGTGCTTGGAACGTGGTACAGGGCATCCAGCTCCCTGGTGTCGCTGCTCCTGCTCCTGCAGCTTACAGCGCTCCTCAGCCTTCGGCTCCTGTCGCTTCTGGTGTACCTGCACCTCCTGCTCCCGCAGCTCCCGCCGCTCCTGCTGGCTCTGTCGGCGCTGCTGACGACCTGCCCTTCTAAGTCTGCTGGTGGTAGCTTGCCGCCCGTAGATAACAGACCCATTAGACTTCGCCACTGCGGTATGCGCTGTGGGTAGCGAAGACCCTGATGGGTCTGTCGTATATCGCTCCTCCACTTGATTATTTACTCTTTACCCTCCTCCGATGCACCTCCTTCTCTTAGCCGTAGGCAGACCGATAGCCGCGCCATCGAAGAGCTCACAAAGCTCTATGCAGATCGCTTGGGGCATTACCTGCCCTTCAGCCTGCAAATCATCCCCGACATACGCCGCTCCAGCAAGCTCACCCCCTGAGCTACAGAAGCAGATGGAGGTGCGGAGATCCTGCGCCAGATAAATACTTCGGATAGGGTAGTGCTCTTCGATGAGAAAGGACAGGAGTTCTCCAGCACTGCCTTCGCCTCGTATATAGAGCGTGTGATGGTCTCGGGGACACGGCGCTTGGTCTTCGTCATCGGAGGGCCTTATGGCTTCTCGGACGAGGTCTATAAGCGTGCCGATGATCGTGTGTCGCTGAGTCAAATGACCTTCTCCCATCAGATGGTGCGCCTCTTCGCTGTGGAGCAACTCTATCGTGCGCAGACCATCCTCAGGGGCGAACCTTACCACCACGAGTAGGGAGTGGGAGGTGATGTATCAAGATAATTAGGTGAAATCATCGATCTGTATGCGTTTGTGGTATTGGTTCAAGGCTGTGATCAATCACTTAGACCAGCGACATGCTTACTGGCTCCTGTTGGCAGGGCTTCTGCTCCCGAATATCGTCCTCTCGCTGATGATGCCGTTGGCGGTGGTATGGCGCGTGCTTATTATACTGGTGATGCTCCCGGTGTATATGCTCCTGCTGCTTGCTGCCAAGCGTCCAGGGCGCATCTATTGGGGGCTCTTTGCTTTGGTCTTGCTCCATGCCTTCCAGCTGGTGCTCTTGACCATCTTCCGTGGGTCGGTGGTGGCGGTAGATATGCTCCTCAACCTCTTTACCTCTGAGCCCGATGAAGCTGGCGAACTGCTCTCCTAACATCCTCTGGCCCATCTTCGGGAGCGTGGGTTTCTACTTCTACCTTTGTGGTGGCGACCATCTCGGCACGGAGTAGGGGAGGGCTTACTGCACGCTTCCGCCGTCGTACCGCCCTTGTAGCTATACTCCTTCTGCTCACCGCATGCCCTATTTATCTCGGGGCAAAGCGCCGCTTCCCCTACGTCCATCTGCGGGCGGAAGTCTACCCGATGAGCGTCTTCTACAATATGTATCTGGCTACGACAAAGCTCTATGAAGTCTTGCACTACGATCGCACCAGCCAGGACTTCTGCTACGGAGCGACTTCGGAGCGAGCGAAGGACGAGCGCGAGGTGTATGTTCTGGTCATAGGAGAAACTTCGCGCGCCTACAGCTGGAGTCTCTACGGCTATCCGCGCCCGACGACTCCTCAGTTGGACTCGCTGCAGCGTACGGGTGGGCTAATCGCCTTCACTGATGTGCTGACGCAGTCGAATACGACCTATAAGAGCGTGCCTATCATTCTCTCGCCTGCCGATGCTGCTTCCTCTGATCGGCTTCCTCGGGTAGAAGGGATCCTTGCAGCCTTCCGTGAGGCAGGCTTCTATACCGCCTTCATCTCCAACCAGCCAGGCAACCACAGCTACGTGGACTTCTTCGCAATGCAGGGCGATGAGCATCATCCCATACGCAAGGAGCTGCGTCATAAGAAGCGTCGCCTCTATGATGGCGATATGCTCCCCTACCTGCAGCGACTCTTGGCGAGCGATCATCCGAAGCTCCTCGTGGTGCTGCACACCTATGGCAGTCACTTCAGCTACCGAGACCGCTATCCGAAGGAAGAGGCGTTCTTCCCCTGTGAAGGGTCGCTATTCGGGTTCGGAGCGAGACAGTCTCAATCTCCGCAATGCCTACGACAATGCCGTGCGCCAGACGGATAAGTTCGTCTCCTCGGTGATACGTCTGCTTGAGGAGGGTGATCGTCCTGCTTCGCTGCTTTACATATCGGACCACGGGAAGATGTGTATGACGATGAGCGGAAGCGTTTCCTGCACTCTTCGCCTGATGTGTCGTACTACCAGCTGCATGTGCCACTCCTCATCTGGGGGATAAGCGGTGGAGGGAAGCCCACCCGAAGCTCTTTGCCACGGGACGGACGAATAGAGGGAAGGCTATTTCCTCTAATTCGGTCTTCCATACGCTGCTTGAGTTGGCAGGCATACGCACCTCTTACAGGCGTGATGACTTGTCGGTCGTCAATGCGCACTTCTGTGGAGGGCAGCGCTTCTACCTCAATGACCGCTATGAGTGCGTACCGATAGAAGACCTCGATCTTCAGGAGGAAGACCTACGTCTCTTCCGTGAGAAGGACTGTATTTACCTCCTTCATCCTTGAGTAGGGAGGTCACCACTCCGAAGCAGTACTGCTTTTGTGATCAAACCACTATTGCTCCGGGAGCTCGAGCAGTACTGGTTTGCCCCTCGACCACTACGCTTTCATCTCCGACCACTACTGCTTTGATTGTGTACTGCCACTTGAGTCCGTCTGCTTTTGCCATAGCTGTTTAGCTTGTCGGTATATCGCCCCTTCTTACCTTCGTGAGCGCGTACCATGACGTTATATCTGTGCAGAGCTTGCCGAGCGAGACGAAGATCTTACAGCTATATAAAATAATCTTATCTTTGCCTTACAAGTACAGACGAATAAGCTGATGGATGGAGTGCTGACCTCAGTGCGATTTTCGAAAACTTACAGGGTACCCTTTAAGGAGAGTCCGCTTCGCAGACTCTCCTTATAGTCGTCTAAACCATTATCTGAAGATAGCCTTACACTGTCCTCTCTCCCATGTGAGGAGAGGGGCAGTGTAAAAGCTATCATATTTTGATAGCTACAAAAACAGTGATGCCGCAAGGGTATTTTCCCCTACGAAGATCAATACTATGGTTGCACTTTGTAGTGAAAAATACAGGTCAGTGCCCCAGCCCCTATTGATTTAGACCTAAGCTGAACGATTTATCGGACAGCAATTATCGCTAACAAGATACAAGCCTATGAAACGAATGAAGACTGTTTGCAGCGTGCTCCTTGTGGGTCTTTCGCCGCCAGGACTCGCCCCTGGAGCAAGCCTCTGCCACGACGGCTGTGACCGCCATGGCACAGAGCCAAGACCGCAATGGTGCCCTGACGGGTGTCGTGCGTGACTCGAAAGGTGAGCCCATCATCGGTGCCTCGATCTTGGTCAAAGGCCAAGCAAAGAGTAAAGGAACGCTTACTGATTTGAAGGGCACTTCTCTATTAGTGGAGTCAAGTCCGGCTCCGAAATCACCATCACTTGTGTAGGGTACAAGAGCCAGACCATGCGCTGGACGGGTACCGCTCTGACCGTCACCCTCGAGGATGAGATGACGCAGCTCCAGCGGTGTCGTCGTCACCGCCCCTCGGTATTCGCCGTGAGAAGAAAGCCCTCGGCTACGCCATGCAGGGAGGTCAGGGTGACCAGCTGATGGCTGTGCGTGAGCCCAACATCACCAACGCCCTCTCGGGGGAAGGTATCCGGTATCCAGATCATCAAGGGATCGAGCAGCCCAGGTTCTTCTTCGAAGATCGTCCTGCGTGGTAGTAGCTCCCTCTCGGGAAGCAACCAGCCCCTGATCGTCGTCGACGGTGTGCCTATGGACAACACAACCGGTTCATCCAACAATGACTTCTGGAATCCAGAGGCGGATATGGGTAACGGTCTCTCCGATATCAATGCCGAAGATATCGAAAGTATGACCGTGCTCAAGGGGGCTTCTGCAGCTGCCCTCTACGGCTCTCGTGCTGGTAACGGGGTCATCCAGATCATCACCAAGAGCGGTCGCAAGAACAACGGCCTCGGCGTCACGATCTCCTCTTCGGTAGGGATTGAACGCCTCTTCATGGTGCCCTAAGCTCCAGAGCCACTTCGGTCAAGGTACGGAAGGGCTTATAAGAACGATGCTTCCTCCAGCTGGGGTCCTCGCATCGAAGGTCAAGAATATACGAAGTGGGACGGCACGAAGGCCAAGATGAGTGCCTATGACAATGTAGGTAACTACTTCCACTCAGGGCATTGACCTGACGGAGAACATCGCCTTCTCTCAGATGTATGACCGCACGTCTATCTACTCGTCTCTGACGCGTACCGACAATAAGAGCCACATCCCTGGTGCTTCGCTCGGTCGTACGAATATGACGCTGCGTACCACGACGAAGTTCGGCCCAGACAACCGCTGGAGCACCGATACGAAGGTGCAGTACGATCCGCTCCTTCGTGCAGAACCGTCCGCTGAATGGTTCGAACGCTTCGAACGCCTTCTACACCATGTACGCTCCTCGCAGTATGGACATCCGTGACTTCGCCGATGCACGTACGCCACAGGGTGCTATGCGTTGGTACGGGGCAGGCAATCAGACCAACCCCCTACTGGGCAAGCAAGTACAACCTCAACAGCGATACGCGTGACCGCTTCCTCATCAGCGCAGCTCTGAGTATAAGATCACCGACTGGCTCAACGCTGAGCTGCGTGTGGGCTCTGACCAGTACTCTACGCGCATCGAGCGTAAGACCTATGCTGGCTCGCCTATCGTAGGTGGCGGCGGTAAGTATGGAGACGGAGCAGATCAAGTTCTACGAAAACAACTACAGCTTCCTCTTATCGGCACAGCGTGACCACCTCTGGGGTAAACTCGGTGCTTCAGGGCTCCTTCGGGGGTAACCTTATGGAGCGCAAGCACACCGGACTGCGTGGCAGAGTAGGTCAGCTCATCGTGCCTAACCTCTTCTCGTCTGAACAACGGTACCGATAAGCCCGACAATACCGAGACGTACAGCCACAAGAAGATCAACTCGCTCTACGGTACGGCACAGCTGAACTGGGACGGCTACTTCTTCATCGATGGTACGCTACGTAACGACTGGTCCTCTTCGCTGGCCAAAGGCTAATCGCTCCTTCCTCTATCCTTCGCTGAGCTCTTCGCTGGTCATCACCGATATGCTTCCCAAGCTGGATGTGACGGCTCCTCAGTGGCTCTCCTTCGCTAAGCTACGTGCTTCGGCTGCGCAGGTAGGTAACGACCTCGAGGCCTATCAGCTCTACAGCAGCTACCGCATCGAAAAGGATCCGCTCGGTGGTACGATGGCTAATGTCGACAACACGCTCTACAGTGACAAGGTACGTAGCGAGCTCATCAAGTCCTATGAATTAGGACTGGAAATGCGCTTCTTCGATAGCCGCTTCGGTATCGACTTCGCTTGGTATCGCTCGAATGCTACGAACCAGCTCATCCGCCTCGGTATGGACCCTTCCAGTGGCTACGAAGCTAAGATGATCAATGCAGGTAACATCCAGAACCAAGGGATTGAGCTGATGCTGACGGCGGATATCTTCCCGTGGTGGTGCCTTCAAGTGGAATACGCAGCTCAACCTTTCGCACAACGAAAACCGCATCATCAAGCTCTACGATGGTGGTGGGGTAGAGTCGCCCGTGACCGAATACAACCTCGGTACGTATGACAACCCTCAAGATCATCGCTCGCGAAGGCGGTAAGTACAGGGTGAAATCTGGGTACGAGCTACAAGCGCGTAGAAGATAAGTCCAGCGACCTCTATGGTAAGATCATCACCGACGAAAAGGGTCTGCCCTTGGCTGGTGATGAGAAGAAGCTCGGTGACCAGCAGCCTGACCTCCTGGTCGGTCTGACCAATAGCTTCTCCTTCGCTGGCTTTTGACCTGAGCTTCCTCCTCGATGGTCGCTTCGGCGGTAAGATGTTCTCCGGTACGAATCACGCTCTGCAGGCTGCCGGTGCTGCTGCTAATACAGTGGTCAATGGTCGTCGTGATAAGTTCGTCGTCGACGGAGCTATCGAGAAGGTCGTAGATGGCAAGAAGGTCTACACCAAGAATACTGTCGAAGTGAGCCCACAGGACTACTGGAGTGCACTCTCTGGCCGTGGTGGTAACCTCGGTATCAACGAAGCAAACATCTTCGATGCTACCAGCCTGCGTCTGCGCAACATCGCTCTGAGCTACACGCTCCCCAAGAGCCTGCTGAAGAACACGCCTATCACGAAGGCTAAGCTCGGCTTCTCCTGCAACAATGTATGGATGATCAAGAGCTATATGAATGGAGTAGACCCCGAATCGGTCTTCGCTACGGGCTCTAACGCTACGGGGTATGAGTTCGCATCCTCACCCACGACACGCTCCTTCCTCTTCAATGTTACCCTCGGTTTTTAGTCCTATACAGCCCTATAGATTATGAACAATAAGACGAAAAATCCTCCTGTGCTGTCTCACGGCTGTAGCTTCCCTCGGTATGAGTGCTTGCCGTGATTTTCGATGAGGTGAATACCAATCCCACGGCTGCTTCGCAGGAGCAAGTACTCCCCGAGTATCTGATCAACCGCTCGATCATCGCAGCGCAGCAGAACCCCCATATCGCTGAGCGTGCCTTCGTCCTCTACTGGAAGACGGCTGGGCATCAGCATCGTAGAGAGTGGACTCTCTGTGGGTGGCTTCAGTGATGGCTGGAGCTCCGACTACTATGGCCGTATGTCCACCGAGTCGCTCAAGCCACTCTACGCTGCTATCTCGCTCATCGAGCAGCGTGTCAAGGCTGGCTCAGCTCGCGCCTATGACAATGACCTGCTTCAGGTAGCACGTATCTGGCGTGCCTATATGCTCTCGAGCTGTGTGACAACTTCGGCGTCGTCGCTATCAATGGCTATGATGGTGCTAATCCCACCTACGTAGGTGCTAAGGAGGCTTATACCTTTATGCTCAAGGAGCTCAAAGGAAGCCGCTGCTGCTGTCTAAGGGACAAGGTAACTCTGCCTAAGGAAGTCAAAGACCTGGATAGAGCTTATGGCTGCGAGTGCAGCTAAGTGGCGTGCTTATGCTAACTCCCTGCGTATGCGCTTAGCGATGCGCCTCTCAGAAGTCGATGAAGCTACGGCTAGGGCGAACTTCGAAGAAGCTGCCGCCGCTGGTGGTATCGTGAATCGCTGATCAGCGCTTCGCTGTGCAGGAGAAGGATGGTTGGGATGACCTGACTGGCGTAATGAGCCGTCAGTGGAACCACCAGTGGATCTCTACGACCTATAATAACCTGGTCCTCGGACTCGGTGGCGTAGCGTCGAGCCAGCAACTCACGGATGCACGCTATGCAGGGTCATATCAAGGAAGCTAACTACCTGGGGTACGCTACGATAAGCACTTCCCTCTGAAGACGACCGACCCCTCGGCTGGCTTCTATATGGATGGTCTTCCTGGTACCATCGACCCACGTGCCTACAAGACCTTCATCATCACGGGCGATACGGAAAAATCCTGATTTCAGCTTCTATCCTACGTGGAATAAGAGTGCTACGACGACGGAATACAAGCTCAAGCAGGCTGATGATAAGGATAAGGACTTCAAGACCATCGATACGCGCTACACGTGGAATGCGTGGGTTGATGGAGCTTGGGAGTGACCTCTATGCGATCAATGACTTGCTGCAGGTCGGCACGATGCCTCGCCAGCTAATAAGTACCGCAATAGCACCAGCAAGCGTATCTTCTTCGCCGAATGGGAGACGTACTTCCTCATCGCCGAAGCTGCTGTGCGTGGCTGGACGGTGCCTATGTCGGGTAAGGAAGCCTATGAGAAGGGTATCCGTCGAGCTTCGCCTACCAGGGTGCTGGCTTCGTCGACGAGTACCTCACCTCGAGAGCTACAACCGTGTAGGTACTTCTGCAGCATGGGATCATGCGACAGAGCCCGCAGCTACCGTGACGATGAAGTGTAAGAACGGCTATACGGAGCAGATGGAGGACTACACCTACCACTATCCCGATAAGAATAGCCGCCTCTACAAGAAGGCTATGAACGACCACCTGACGAAGATCATCACGCAGAAGTTCATCGCTAACACGCCTTGAGCTGCCCTTAGAGACGTGGAATGACCACCGCCGTCTGGGTCTGCCCTTCTTCGAAACGCCTGCCGTAGAGAAGTCGCTGGACAACATGCCTCAGCTGACGGCATCGAGCTATTCTACCGTAGCTGTCGACTACTATCCACAGCGTCTGCCTCTGCCCAGCAGCATCGAGAAACGGCAACAAGCCCGGCTACGAATCTGCGCTTAAGGTCCTCGGTGGTGCTGACAAGGATAAGGTCTTCCGCCACTCTACTGGGCTAGAAGAAGTGGCGGAAGCACTTCTTCCTCCCCATCTCAGGCAAGCGCCTCCCGCCTATTCAGGCGGGAGGCGCTTTGCTGTGGAGGCTCTCGGCCATGCTACGGCAGGGAGGAGGGAGCTGTCGCCGTAGCTGAGGAAGCGGAAGCCGTGCGTCAGTGCCCAATCATAGACACGATGCCAGTCGTCCCCGATGAGGGCTGCGATGAGCAAGAGGAGCGTGCTGTGTGGCTGGTGGAAGTTCGTCACCATCCACGGATGAGGCGATAGCGGTAGCTGGGCGCGATGATGATGCTCGTGGGGAAGACCAGATGCGCTTCTCCCTGCGCCTCCAGGTAGCTGAGGAGCGTGTCGAGGGGCTTCGGTGGGCGTCAGCTCCTCATCGGGGAGCCTCTTCGTAGGGCAACCACTGCTCTACGTGCAGGGCATTCATCGGCGTGTCGGGATGACGGCGCAGCGTGATGGCTAAGTAGAGGCTCTCCAGCGTGCGTACACTCGTCGTCCCCACGGCGATGATCTGACCGACGTGCTCCCTTAGAGCAAGGAGGGTGGTGCGATTCACGCTGATGAGCTCGGCGTGCATCTCGTGCTCGCCGATATGGTCGGCCTTGACCGGGCGGAAGGTACCAGCTCCGACGTGCAGCGTCACATCCAGAGACTTCCGTCCCTGAGCGCGTAGCTCGTCAAAGACCGCAGGGGTGAAGTGCAAGCCTGCCGTAGGAGCCGCTACAGAGCCTTCTGTCGCAGCGTAGACGGTCTGATAGGTCGTAAGGTCTTGCTCCTCCGTCTCACGCCCGAGATAGGGCGGTATGGGAAGGATGCCCATCAGCTCTAAGAGTTCGCCGAAGGTATAGGCATCGTTGTCCCAAGAGAAGTGGATGACGCCTTCTTCGCCCCGTGTAGCCGTCAGGGTCACTTCGCCTTGCCCCTCGCGATGCAGGAGGCGGGTCAGGCTCGTCCCTTCCTTGAAGCGCTTGGCGTTGCCTATGAGGCAGTGCCACGAGCAGTGATGTCGCTCGCCTAAGGACAGCTCATGGGAGGAGGGAGCGGCTGGATCGAGGCAGAAGATCTCGATGCGTGCGCCTGACTCCTTGTGGAAGAGCAGACGGGCACGGATGACCTTGGAATTGTTGCGCACGAGCACTGCGCCCTCAGGCAGGGAGGCGAGGGAGGTCACGGAAGGTAAATTCCTCGATGTCTCCTCCTTGGTAACGGAGCAATTTGGAGCTGCTGCGGTCGGAGAGGGATATTTGGCGATACGTTCGTCGGGCAGGGGTAGTCGTAGTCGGCTATCTGGATGTCTTGGGGTCGGATGCTCATTGGTCTGCTTGTGGAAAATAGCCCGCTGAGGGCGCAACAAAAAGATACGGAAAAAGTGCCCCAAGTGGCTTTGCTTCCTGCCCTTTTTGCTTCTCTTAGATGCACTCTTTGCTCAGGAGAAATAGAGTGGCGTGGTGGGGAGAAGGTGCTGCGGAGCAATAGTCGTCCGCAGGCGGAGCACTATTGGTCATAGAGCGAAGCAGTATTGCATCGTGCGCTGAGTACTATTGATCGGAGTGCGAGCAATACTGCTTGCCAGTGAAGCAGTATAGCTTCGTCTCGCCTCTGTGCGTGCAAGTCGCTACCGAGGGCGGGAAAAGGGCAGAGAGCGAGGGGAGGGAGCTTAGGGAGATTTGGCTCAGGAAGGTCGCTCGTAGTGAGATTTCGTGGAGGCGACGACGGAGGATGTCGTTCTTCGAGGGCTGGAGGTCAGGGGTCTTCGCTGAGAATTTCTTCGGCCAGCGTACGGGTATATTGCACCATAGCCCCATCGAGGGCGGGATTGGCAATGCGCAGGCTGAGCTGCTGACCGCTCTGACGCGTACCATCGATTTCCCCAAAGCCACGCAGACGCATATCCTCTTCGGCGATGACGAAGCCGTCATTGGTCTCGACCATAATAGCGATGCGGCGCTTGGCATCTTCGCCCAATTCGCGCCCTGTGACCAGGATGCAGTAGCTCTGACTGGCACCACGCCCTACACGGCCACGGAGCTGATGTAGCTGCGCCAGCCCGAAGCGGTTCGCCCTTCGATGACCATCACGGAGGCATTGGGGACGTTCACCGACCTCGATGACGGTGGTGGCTAAGAGTATCTGCGCCTCGCCAGAGATGAAGCAGCGCATCGCTTCGTCCTTCTCGTCGGGCTTCATCTTGCCGTGGACACGGACGAGGCGGCGGTGAGCGAAGTGACCGCTGTAGCGGCGGAAGCCTTCGTCTAATGTGCGCATCGACTCCTCTTCACTCTCCTCAATCATCGGGAAGACCACATAGGCTTGGCGACCCAACTGCAGCTGCTGCTCGAGGAACTGATAGACCCGATACATCTCACTCTCGCTCTGGTGGTAGGGTCTCGATGGGCTTACGCCCCTGGCGGAAGCTCGTCAATGATGGAGATATCCAGGTCGCTATAGAGCGTCATCGCCAGCGTGCGCGGTGTATGGGCGTGGCACTGCATGATGAGGATGTGGGGATGGATTTGCTCGCCCTTCTGCCACAGCCCCGACCGCTGGACGACCCCGAAGCGGTGCTGCTCGTCGATGACCGCCAGACCTAAGTGCGCAAACTGCACCGTGGGCTCTAAGAGGGCGTGCGTGCCGACGATGATGCGTAGCTCGCCCGTGCTGAGGGCGTGGAGCAGGCGTGTGCGCTCCTTCTTCGTGCTGCCGATGAGGTAGTCCCACCTCGATGCCCCAGCGGTGCAGGTATTCGCTCAGCGAAGCTATAGTGCTGGCGTGCGAGAATTTCCGTGGGTGCCATCAGGCACGCTTGATGGCCGTTGTCCCAGGCTTAGGAGCATCGAGAAGAGGGCGACGAGCGTCTTCCCACTTCCTACATCTCCCTGGATGAGTCGGTTCATCTGACGGCCACTGACCACATCGGTCTGAATTTCACGGATGACGCGCTTCTGCGCCTCGGTCAGGTCGAAGGGGAGGCTGCCGTAGAGCCCATGCACGCTCTCGCCGACGCGGGGCAGGAGCAGGCCTGGAGAAGCTGCCGCGGTCACGCTTCATCCCGAGAGACGGAGCTGGATGAAGAAGAGTTCGTCGAACTTGAGCCGTCTACGTGCCGCCTCCAGCCCTTCCTTCGTCACGGGGAAGTGTATCTGCTCGATGGCTTCGGCATAGGGACATCAGGCGCGCACGCTGATGATCTCTGGGGTGAGGGTCTCGGTGATGTGGGGGACGCACGCCTCCTTGAGGACGTAGAGGAGCTGGCGCATCTGCCGGCTGTTGAGCCCCTGCGCGCGTGAGCTTCTCGGTGAGGGGATAGACGGGCATCAGCCCACCGCTGACCTGCTGCAGCCTTCGCCTCCTCATCGATTTCAGGGGTGGCTGATGCTGTACGCTCCATTGAAGTAGACGGGCTTGCCGAAAGACTAAGTACGATTGCCCAGGGGATATACCGCTGGCGGATGTAGGGCGAGGCGGAACCAGATGAGCTCAATCGTGCCCGTCCCATCGGTGAAGTACGCCACCAGCCGCTTCTTGCGCCTTCGCCCACCTCCTTGAAGTCACGGATGTAGCCGTGGAGCTCCACGTGCGGCATCTCGCCCCGTAGCTCGCGTATCTGATAGATGCGTGAGCGGTCAGACGTCTTCGTGGGGAAGTAATGCAGGAGGTCAAGGTAGGTATATAGGTCAAGTTCCTCGGCCAGCACTTTGGCTTTCCGTGGTCCGACACCTGGGAGGTAGGTCAGCGGTGTGAGGAGGAAGTCTTGAGCCATAGGGAAGCTATCGCAGGAGGTCTTAGTCAAGGAGCAAATCCGCCAAGAGCAGGTCGCGCGGTGTGGTGAGCTTGATATTCGTCTCTTCGCCTTCGACCAAGGTGATTGTCCCTAAGTGCGCTGCCTCGTAGACGGAAGCGTCATCGGTGAACAGCGGACTGAAGGGCTGCTCGTAGGCACGATGCAGCCTGCTGAGGTCAAAGGTCTGTAGGGGTCTGTACGGCACGGTAGCGTGCACGTTCGACGGCTTCGCTCGTCCCCTCTTCGCCGAGGGAGACGCAGGCTGTCGGTCACCGGGACAGGCAGGCAGGGCTGCACCACTCGTCTCTGCGACCTCGAAGGTGCGGCGAATGAGCGCACGCGATACCAAGGGCGCACCCCATCGTGAATAGCTACCAGTCCCTGCTCAGGGAGCTTGCTCAGCCCCAGGCGTACCGACTCAAAGCGAGTCGCTCCGCCATCGGCGATGCGGTGGGGGAGGGTGAACTGATGCTGGGTGCAGAGCTCCTGCCACAGTCCTTGCTGGTCGGCTGGCAGGACGAGGATGAGCTCCTTGACCTCGGGGGCGAACTGACGCAGCGTGTGCATCAAGACCGGCTCTCCTCGGAGGGGAAGGAACTGCTTCGGCAGCTCCGCCCCATACGTAGCCCACGCCCTCCAGCCACGATGACGGCATAGCGGTGCGGTGCCATTAGCCTTCGACTTGGGGTCTTCGCTGAGCTGCGCCATCAGGCTGGTGAGCTGCTTGTCCGCCTGCGTGAGCTTCTCACGGCAGTGCTCTGAGAGCTCGACAGCCTCCTTCACGAGGTCGGTGAGTTCGTCCACGTCAGGATTTTCGCTCTCGATACGGCGAACGATTTCATCCAGACGGCTGGCGGCTGCCTTGTAGGTCAGGTCTTTTTTTCATCGTAGAGTCTGTAATAGTGTGTGAGCTACCACGTGAGTAGTATGGTATTCCTTTGGCGTGCGGTGTGCAGCTTGCGCCGTGCATCGATGCCGAGGAAGATGAAAAAGCAGGAACGTGAAGCCCCACGGCGAGGAGCCTCCGTAGCTGAAGAAGGGTAGGGGGATGCCGATGACTGGGACCAAGGCCCAAGACCATCCCCACATTGATGAAGAGATGAAAGAGGAAGATCGATGCCACGCAGTAGCCATAGACCCGCCCGAAGCGCGTCGCCTGCCGCTCGGCTAAGGCCACGATACGCAGGATGAAGATGGCATAGGCTACAAGCAGAGCAGTCGAGACCGATGAAGCCCGACTCTTCGCCCACGGTGCAGAAGATGAAGTCCGTCTCCTGCTCAGGGGACGTAGTTGAGCTTCGTCTGCGTCCCCTTGAGGAAGCCTTTGCCCGTCAAGCCCCCCGAGCCAATGGCTATCTTCGACTGGTCTACGTTATACCCCTTCCCCTTGAGGTCGCTCTCGATACCGAGGGCAATCTTGATACGTACCTGCTGGTGTGGCTGGAGGATGTCATTGAAGACGTAGTTCACCGAGTAGAAGAAGCCCAGCGACCCCAGGGCAAAGAGTGCCATCAAGAGGTAGCGCAGGAGGTGGTCACGTAGGGGCGAGGTAGAAGAGTAGCCCCAGCGATGACCACGGCCCAAGAGCGAGGTGAGGCCAGGTTGAAGGCAACGAAGAAGTTCACCACCCCAGCGATGAGATAGACCCCCAGCGTAGAGCCCACGGCGTAGAGGAGATGTCTCCAGCGGTTGCGCCAGTCGGGCGAATAGACGGCGTAGAGTGCTGCCAGGCAGACGAGGGATAGCGTTGGAGACGAAGAAGGGTCGGCATCTGAGCACTCCACCACAGCGTATCCTCCAGCACGAGCGCCCCGATGAAGTACGCCGCTGCCGAGGTGCTCAGCCCCATAAAGAGCCCGAGAAGCCCTCACGGAAGAGGGCGAGGAAGAAGACCAAGAGACCAGCGCCGAGCCCGTCTCCTGCTGCAGCAGGATGAGCCCGATGGGGAAGAAGATGATGGCGAAAATCTTTCAGGTAGCTGCGTATGGACTCAATCTTGAAGTCATATTGATTGCACAGCCACGCTAAGGTCAGGGCGGTGGCGACCTTGGCGAACTCCGCCGGCTGCAGGCGCACCGGCCCTAAGACCAGCCACGAGCGTGAGCCCTTGATGTCGGGGCGATGACGATAGTGACCATCAGGAGGCATCATCGCCCCATAGAAGAGCGGCGCACCCACCTCGTAGATGTCGGTATCCAGGAGAGCACAGCGAAGCCGATGACCAGCCCGGAGGCCTATCCACAGGAGCTGCATCATCGGACGCCCCCAGGACTCAGCAGGGCTTCCGTCTCGAAGTTGTACGACGCACCGCAGATAGAGAGCCATCCGAAGAAGACGAGGATGAGGTACATCACGATCGTCACCCAGTCGATGAGACTTATAGAGCGGCTGTGAAGAAAGCTGTCGCATAGGTGATAAGCTGAGGGACTATGGGTCATTGATGTAGGGAGATGCTGCGGTGCTCCATCGAGGGAGGCTACGGCTTCGCCCCGCACCTGAGAGCTTGCCATCACGGAGTGTACTCCATCATCACACGGCCGATGGGCACGCCGAAGTGCGTCCCGAAGCCACCGTTCTCGACGTAGACAGCCACGGCAATGCGTGGCTTGGAGCGTCGGAGCAAAGCCGATGAAAGGCGGAGTGGTCCTTACCGTGGGGATTCTCAGCCGTACCCGTCTTTACGCACACCTGGATCTGTCCTGGGGCGAAGTTCGCGGCACGGCACGTACCTCCCAGCACTGCGCTCGCCATACCAGCTATGATGTACTCCCAGTTCTGTGGGGAGATGCCCTGAGGCTGGTGGTTGCGGTACATGGTATCCAGAGGCATCCCTTAATCAGAGCGCACAATGTGGGGGCGCACAGGTAGCCTCTATTGGCGATGGTGGCGGCGAGGTTAGCTATCTGTAGGGGCGTGGCAGGACTTCCCCTGTCCGATGGCGATGGAGATGATGGTGTGCCCATTCCAGTGTCCTCTGTAGACCTTGTCATAGACGCCACTGTTGGGGATGTAGCCACGCTTCTCCCGGGGAGGTCAAGGCCCAAGCGGTAGCCAGCCGAGGGGCAATCATACGCTGCTTCCAGTGATCCAGAGCCACGCTGGGTGAAGGGTAGCGGCGGCGGTCATCGAGCATGAGTGCAGCCCCCAGCTGAAGTAAGCGTTGCACGAGGTGGAGAGGGCTGGGATAAGCGAGGTGGGGGAGGGGTGGCTGTGACACTAGGACGGTTGCCCATCAGGGGATAGCCGTGGTGGCAGGAGAGGGAGGTCAGAAGGGTGAGGACGCTTCCTCGAGGAAGATAGCCTTGCGAAGGCTTGAAGGTCGAGCCTGGAGGGTAGTTCCCTGTATGGCACGGTTGAGCAGGGGCTTGCCGTAGGTCTCTTCGAGCATACGGTGATTGTTCCCTTGTTCTTGCCCGAGAGGAGCTCAGGGTCGTAGTTAGGAGCGGTCACCAGAGCTAATACTTCGCCCGTCTCCGGCTCGATAGCGACGATGGCACCACGCTTACACGCATCATCCGCTCGCCCAGCTCCTGCAGTCCAGCATCGATGGTGAGGGTGAGATCACGCCCCCGTGACGGGAGCGTGGTCGTGAGCTCCGCCATCGAGTCGCCCCTGGATGCGGCCACGTGCATCACGGTAGAAGATTTCTTCGCCCCTGACGCCACGCAGCACCTCTTCGTCAGGTGCGCTCTACGCCACTGCGCCCGACGAAGTCCCCACGCATGATGGAGCTGTCACGCTCCAGGTCGGTGACGCTTGCTTCGGAGAGGTAGCCCAAGAGGTGGGCTGCGCTGTGGTAATTGTGTTGGCGCACGGTGCGAGGCGCACAGAGAAGCCAGGGGAACCTGTACAGCTGCTCCTCAAAAGCGGCCGACTTCTTCGGGCTCGAGCTGCGAGAGGAAGACTTGGGGGTGTAGGGATTGTGGCCCGATTGACGTTACGGTCACGCACGGCAGCGAGCTTCTGCACAATCTCCTCGCGTGGCAGGCCCTAAGGTCGTGGCTAAGAGTGTGGTGTCGAGCTTGCCCTTGGCCTCGTGGTTGACGAGCATCACATCATAGATGGGGCGGTTAGCCACGAGAAGCTGTCCCTTGCGGTCGTAGATGACGCCACGGGCCGGGGATGGTGGTGAGGATGAAGTAGGCATTGTTCTCCGCCCGTCGCTTGTAGTCGTTGCTGGCTATCTGCAGGGTGAAGAGGCGGATGATGAAGAGGGTGACGATGGCGAAGGTAAGGCTGATGATTAGCCAGCGTCTACGGAAGAACTCGTCGTTGACCATGGGGCAATCACTTCGTACGTGCGCCTTCTCCCGTGCCGAAGAAGAGGCGTCATCACCGAGAGCACCCACGAGAAGGCGTAGCCCGTGGCAAAGCTCAGGAGGATATGCAGGCCTCCTGTGCGCATCCCTGCGGCTTGGAGGGCATAGAGCGTGCCGTGATGCACGACGAGTAGGAGGGTCACGAGCATCACCGCTCCACCACGCAGCGAGGGGAAGAGCGGTAGGGCGTGCGGTGGGGTGTTCTTATCCGTCAGGAGCGAGGAGGATGGGCTGGCGCATGAAGGCCGTCAGCGTGAAGGTCGCAGCGTGCAGCCCAGGGGTGAGCCCGAAGATGTCGATGAGTAAGCCTACGACAAAGCCCACGACCGTCAGCGTGCTGCGGTTGGTCTCGATGGGAAGGAGCAGCAGCAGGAAGGGATAGAGGTAGGGGGTCGCCACACGGAAGAGGGCGATGGGACTCAGTACCCACACCTGCAGAGCCACCATCAGGAGGGCAAAGAGGAGAAAGCGCAGATAGGGTAGAGCTATTCATTGGGCTTTATTGAGTCTTCGAGGCGCGTACTTCGTGGGTGGAGCTTCTCGCGGATGACGTAGACGTAGCGTAGCCCTTGGAAGTCGGTGGAGAGGTGCACGTGGTGGTTGGCGAAGGTACCAGCACTCCCCTTGAGCTGCGCTGGGACGGAGTCCGCTATCGTACCGACCATCATTCCCTTCGGGGAAGAGGTAGGGAGTAGCCGCTGGTGGTGATGGTGTCCCCGACATGCGGACGGGCGTGCGGAGGGACGTTGCTGAGGATGGCCTCGTTGGCATTGGGGCTCGCTGGTGCTGCGAGGCGTCCACTGACTTCCTGCCCGAGGAGGGCGCACGCCAAGCGGATTTTGGGGTTGAGGACGGGGATGACCAGTGCGTAGTGGTCGGAGACGGCCATCACGGCTCCCGCGACACCGGTGGCACTCATCACGCCCATGTCGGTCTCGATGCCGTCAAGTCGCCCCTTGTTGATGGTGTAGTAGACTTCGCCTGTGTGGGAGATGCGGTTGACGACACGTGCGATGATGACCGAGGAAGCCGCCATCGGAAGACTGTCGGTAGCGTGCAGATGGGGCGGCTGTCCGTGGGCTTCGGCATCCTGTAGCTGGCGTGCCAAGAGGGTATACGCCGTACGCAGACGGGCATTCTCCTCCAGAGCTCCACATTGCGTGGGCGCAGGTCGACGTAGCTCCACGCTTCGGTGAGTCAGCTCGTTGACGCGCCCAAAGACGGCACTCGTCGCGTACCATTCGAGGCTCCTCGAGTAGAGGGAGCCGCTGAGGTACGTGACGAGGGCTATCGTCTCCAAGAGGAGGAAGACGAACCAATGCCGATACTTCTGGAGGAACTCAAGGAGCTTGTCCACGGATGGAACTATTGGGGCAGCTTAGCGGAAGAGGAAGTTGAAGTTGTGGATGTTCTTTCAGCGCAATGCCCGTACCAATAGCTCACAGGTGCAGTGGGTTCTCTGCGATCTTGAAGTCCAGGCCGAAGCGCTTGGAGAGACGCTTGTCCAGACCACGCAGGAGCGCACCACCACCGGTGAGGACGACGCCGTTAGCGACGATGTCCGCATAGAGTTCGGGGGGAGTAGCCTCGAGGGTGCGGAGGATAGCACTCTCGATCTTTGCCGATGGAATTGTCAGGGCATTCGGCTATTTCACGGTAGTTGACCTCTACCTTGCGAGGCATGGTGTCCATCATGTTTGCGCCCCAGACGGTGAAGTCTGCAGGAGCATCATCGAGGTCTGCGTAGACGGCACCGACCTGAATCTTGATTTGCTCAGCGGTGCGCTCTCCGACCTTAATCTGGTGCTTCTCGCGCATGTGGTCCCATGATGTCCTGCGTGAGTTCGTCCCTCAGCGGTGTCGATGGATTGGTCTTCGACGATACCACCGAGGGAGATGACTGCGATTTCAGTCGTACCACCGCCTATGTCACAATCATGTGACCTTCGGGGCGAGGACGTCAATGCCGACACCGATGGCAGCCGCCATAGGCTCGTAAATCATGTACATCACGACCGCCAGCATGCTCGCTGGAGTCACGTACGAGCACGGATCTCCACTTCGGTGCTGCCCGAAGGGATGCAGACGACCATACGCAGCGAGGGGTGAACCATCCCACGGCGGCGGCTGATCATACGGATCATGCCACGGATCATATGCTCGGCAGCGTCGAAGTCTGCGATGACCCCTTCGCGCAGGGGACGGATCGTGCGGATGTTAGCATTGCCCTTCTCGTACATCTCACGGGCTTTGGTGCCCACGGCGATCATCTCGCCGGTGCGGTTGTCGAAGGCTGCTACTGAGGGCTCATCGAGGACGATCTTATCGTCCTGATGATGATGGTATTAGCAGTACCCGGGTCCATTGCCAGCTCCTGCCTAAAGGAAAATAGTCCCATTCTTATCTCTTAGTCGTATTCTATTTGCTTAATGCTTGAAGTGACGCACCCCAGTCATCACCATGGCTACTCCGAGACGGTCAGCAGCGGCGATGCTGTCCGCATCACGCACCGAGCCACCAGGCTGGGCAATAGCCGTGATGCCAGCTTCGGCAGCCAGACGTGACGCAGTCGTCGAAGGAAGAACGCATCGCTGGAGAGCACGGCTCCCGTGAGGGTCAAAGCCGAAGTGGCGCGCCTTCTCGATGGCTTGCTTGAGGGGCATCGACACGCGATGTCTGTCCGACACCCGAGGCGATGAGTTGCCCCCTTGCTCAGGACGATGGCGTTGCTCTTGCTGTGCTTCACCAGCTTCGTGGCGAAGACAGGGTCTGTCAGCTCCGCTTCTGTGGGAGCTACCTGCGTCACACACTTCATCTCTGCGGTCGTCTCTACGGCACGGTCGGTCTCTTGTGCTAATACGCCGCCGAGCATCGAGCGGTGGGACCAGCGTGCATCAATCGCTTCCTTCTGACGCAGGAGGATGCGGTTCTTCTTCCCTCCAGGATGGTGAGTGCTTCGGGGTCGAAGGCAGGGAGCGATGAGCACCTCGACGAAGAGCTTATCCACTTCGCGCGCGGTGGCTACATCGATGGGGCGGTTGGCGACGAGTACACCACCGAAGGCAGAGACAGGGTCGCCAGCGAGTGCATCCGTCCAAGCCTCGAGGAGGGTGGGGCGAAGCGCAGCCGCAAAGCGTTGTTGTGCTGAGGATGGCGAAAGGTCGGCTCGGTGAAGTCCTGGATGAGCGAGACAGCTGCCTCGACATCCTGGAGGTTGTTGTAGGAGAGTTCCCTGCCGTGGAGCTGCTCGAGTAGCGGTCAAGGTCGCCGTAGAAGACGCCCTTCTGATGGGGATTTTCCCCATAGCGTAGCAGCTTAGCCTCGTCTGCTGTCAGGCGGAGGGCAGAATGCTCCTCTGCATCAAAGTAACGGAAGATAGCTGCATCGTGGTGCAGACGACAGCAAAAGCACGGCGTGCGAAGTGGCGACGCTCCTCGAGGGTGGTGCGTGCTCCGCGCTCACGAAGGATGGCGTGCAGGGTAGCGTAGTCTGCCTGCGAAGGGATGATGACCACGTCCTCGAAGTTCTTCGCTGCCCCACGGATGAGGCTGATACCGCCGATGTCGATCTTCTCGATGATGTCTTCTTCGCTGGCGCCAGACGCAACCGTAGCTTCGAAGGGGTGAAAGATCTACGATCACCAGGTCGATGAGCGACAGACCATACTGGAGGACTTCCTGCTGGTCGGTCTCGTGGCTACGGCGTGCGAGGATACCGCCTTGGATGGCGGGGTGCAGGGTTTTGACACGTCCCCCGAGCATCGAGGATATTGGGTGACGTCTTCGACTGCGACGCAGGGTATCCAAGCCCTTCGATGAAGGTGCGTGTGCCTCCTGTGGAGACGAACTCTACGCCCTGCTGGTGCAGGAGGGTTAAGATTTCTGCTAATCCATCCTTGTGGTATACCGAGACGAGTGCTCGCCGTATGACCTTCTCCATGAGTTACTAAGCTAAGTCTAATGTATTATGTAAACGGCTCTGTACTCAGCCGTGTGCTCCCTTAGGGAGCTACCTATGCTAAGCTACTAAGCCACACAAAAATAACGATTTTTCTCGCAGTGTAGCCTTGTCTCGCTCTCGCAAAGAACGCGCACCGACCACGGGTGGAGGGTGGTGAACCACTAGTGCTTCGCCGTCGCACTCACTAGTGGTCTGTAGCAAGACCTCGGAGGGGCAACTGAGCACCTGTGGGGAGATAAGGCGGAAGTCCTGCGCTAAGAAGCAGGGGGTGGATATGATACAGGGGCTGCAGCACGCAGGGTGTGCTACAGCCCCGGTATCTTGGTCGTGTGTCGGAGATGTGTAGTCGTTATGCTTGGGTAGCTTCTACCTCCGCGCGAAGGTCAGGCAAGGAGCTCCCCTCTAGGCGAAGCACTGACTCCTTGGTAGCTCCCTCGAGACGTTGCGCTGCTCATAGGGGAGGTATTTGGCCACTGAAGGGGAGAGCTTGTAGTCCTCTCCTCTGTAGCCAATGGTGTCGTCATCGATCACCACCACTTGGATGTCCTGTGGAACAAAGGTGAGGTATTCGCCAGGCTCAATGCCGACCATACTGAAGCGGAAGCGAGGCTCACGTGTGCCTCGAGGTCTTGCTTCTGGGAAGTAGCAGGTGAGGGCACAGGCTGTGGCATGGGGACTTCCTGATCGTCTTCTTCGAGCTCTACCTCCTCGTCCTCGTCCTCTTCCTTCAGCTCCTCTTGGTAGGCCTCGAGGAGCTTTTTGTCTGTCGGGGAGAGTAGGGTGACGACTACGCGCTTGATGCAATAGCAAATAGTCCATTTTCTTAGCTCATCGACCTGCTCTATTTCGCTGGAAGTTGGGCCGCAGTAGGATGTCTTCATCAAGAGTCGTATCGCACTCAAAGTAATAGGGCTCCTGCTCATCGAGCTCGACAGGAGTAGACTACCACTGCTGTCACGCGAATTGCGGAAGAGGAGGTAGCGGTAAGGCTTGATGGCGAAGGGAAGCGTTCGTCCACCTGGTCGAAGATGCCCGCCTTGACTTGGTCGGGGTAATCCTTCGGCGGCAGCATAGCCGAAGCTGTTTGTAGGGTCTGCTACGGTAGCGACTGGCCGTAGTCTCGATAATATCGCGGCACTCAACATCCTTATATCCGAGGATGATGTCAAAGAAGAACTGAGAGCAAGCGTGAGGCGAAGGATTCTCCTCGTCCTGGATGCGCTCCTTGACGCTCTTCATCAGGTCGCGTTCATAGATCTGCTCTCGCCAGTGGAGTGAGCTGGCTTTCCTTGGTGCCGTAGGTGAAGATAGCTGGGGTGAGTTCGCGTGAGAACAAGTACCGGCCAGTAGAAGGACATCCGTTCCAGCCCTGTGCTTCCAGCCCATTCTGTCGGAGGAGCATGAGGACAGGTATGGTCTCAGCCAGCTGGCGAGAAGGTGTGAGGTCGAGTAGAGCCGGTATCAGGAGCATCGGTGAAGTGCCGTTGTCACGCTTGCGGGCAATGTTACGGTCTTGTCGGTAGAGACAGTAGACGTAGTCTTCGCCGGCTTGGGAACAGGCATATTCGATAGCCCCCTTCATATCCCTGTTCGTTCCACTGATAAGGGAGGCTCTCCTCCTTGTAGATGTATGTCGAGCGAATGAGGTCTATGATTTCAAGGGCGATACTCTTGGGGAGCGTGGCAAAATCCTTCTTTGATTGGCTTGAGGTGCTCTTTGAGAGCTGATCAATGCGCTGGATCGTGCGCCAGATATTGGTCTTGTATCCTGCCTGGAAGCCACGAGTAAGAGGCGGTAATGGCTTTTGAGAACGAGTGTGTTAGCGACCTTGATCTTCTGTGAGCGCAGGGCTTGATGACCTGTCATAGCCAATGAAGATGGCTTCCAGAGGGCATCTCCATTCTTCTCCTCTCGGCTGATGAGCGTCTCACGGAGCTGGTCGTCAATCTCATTCATGTGGGAGAAGACCTGATAGATCGCCGAAGTGGTGTGGAGCGCGTGACGGCCATATCCTCCTGTCACGGGCACCGAACATACGTGCGTGCTGGAGCACTGTATCCATCTGAAGCGCTTCCGGATCACGGCCATAGAAGAAGCAGATCATCTTCCCGATAGTGATCCCACGGTCGAGGATACTCCTCCGATGAAGATATTCGCCGTGCAGGGAGGCTGAGCTGTCCGCTGTCATCGAGCATATTCGGCGTCATTCTGGGAGTTCACCACGTAGATACGGTAGTCCTCGTGCTCGAATATCTGCTGCATGCGCTTGATGACAGCTGTGCGCGGAGGTAGCTGACGCTGATGAGTCCCTGGGCGCGTGCCTTCTTGTTCGACTGCTCAAAGTCTTCATAGAGTCGGCGTATGGTGTCACTTATACGCTCTTCCCGAGGACGGGAGCAGATAGGCACGGCACACCCCTCGTGATGACGGACTCGATGAGTTCGCTCTCGCCACCTGTCAGCTTCTGGGTGATGTCGCAGTGGATGAGCGCACTGGATTGATCAGCTACGTCCCTGCTCTTCCTCCCGAATACTTCGGATAGCGGTGCCGATGAAGTAGCTGATGACGGCATCGGTGAGTCCCTCGAGCTTCTTGGACTGAGGTTCCTCGAGTGGTGTAGTGCTTATTCCTGGTGCCGAGTACGTTGATGCACTCCTCGAGATGGGATGGAAGAGGTGTAGTATCATAGATGCTTCGTCGCGCGAATCGACGAAGCTACTGTTGTCCCTCGATATAGCTATCGTGCACGGGACGATACTTGTGAGCGCGGCCTCCAAGGCTAGGCATATCCCCATTGCTAGCTCAATCATCCCATCGGGCTGGAGGAAGAGCGAGTAGGGGGTAGCCGTGACCTGCAGGTAGCGACTGTAGGTGGGGAGCTTGGCAAAGCTATCAATCTGCTCTGGAGATACTGGCCAGAGAGATCTCGCCGTAGCAGCTGCAGTAGTTACGGCTGGCAAAGTCCGCTTCATCATCGATGATGAGCACCTTCTTCCTAAGAGATGGGGCTTGTCTTGACGAAAAAGCTGTGTGGTGGTGGAGGTTCTAGCCTCTTTCTTGCATAGTAATCACGAGCTTGGTGCCCTGACGGCGAGAGAACTGTGCCTGGGAGGGAAAACCGTGATGATGTAGTCGCTGATATCGGAGATGGCTATGGTCTGCCTTTTTGGTACGGTCATGCCTCCTTGAAGTGGCGGAAGTCGCTCATCATACGCTCTTTGGTCTGCGTAGAGAGGGAGTTCACGCCCTGGTGAAGACCATACAGATGTCTGCACCTCGGTCAAAGGACAGTGCCATAATGTTTCAAAGGCATTGGTCTTCCACATTGGATCTTCCTCAAAAAGAAGCCCGGATCTTGGCGTGTTCGTCATCGCTCATCAAGCGATGTACGGTACTTCGGACGCAGTGGTCAAGCTCAGGGCTTTACTTTTGATCTTGGCACGTGCCTGTAGGGTGCCGTAGATATATCTCGTTGGGGTTGATGGAGGTGCGTTGGCTCAAGATGCGCTCGAGGGCTTCGTCTTTGGTGAGTCCTGGAGCATCAAGCGACCAAATTCGGTGAGTTCTTCGTGTCAGGTCTGGGTTTCGGTGCAGTGCATATCTCAGAGTCTGTTATGTGCGTATTTATTTGTCAAGCAAATATAGCGAATAAGGCGCATTATAGTCATCAAGCAATAGTGGTCGAGCTGTGGTCGCTACCGATTTACTTTTTGTTCATTACTTCTTCCTTCCTGCTCTTCCTGGAATGAACGTGCTTTTGGCTGGATTTACTCCTACACTTCGTCTCTCGACAGAGCTGTTTATTTTGCTGGGGGACGTTGATGACGCTTCTCCCACCTTAGCGGTGGTCTACTGCATCCGCCTCAACCCGTATCTTGACTTCGCCCTCTTCGGGGAGAAAGGACGGCTGAAGAAGTAGGGCGGTATCATTACTAAATAAAGCATCCCCGAAAGAAACTCCGCGAGTTCTTCGGGGGATGCTTTGACCAAAGTGGGGAGTAGGGGGCGCCTTTACTGCAGGGGCTACCCAGCGCACAAGCGCGAGAGTCCATGCATTGCGGTAGCTCAGGGTGCGTGGGGACAATGCGCAGAGCACGCTTGTAGTGCCCAGGACGAGCCTGCTTGAAGCGCAGCTCGTAGACTTCGCGCGAGCCATCACGCTCGACGAGCTTCAGTGGCGTCTTGGCGACGAAGCGCAGAGCACCATTCGCCTCTTCGCGTGCATCGACCAGCTCCACATCGAGGTCTGCGGTGAGTGCACCTTGGAAGTACCAGACGGAGGGTCTCTTCAGTCCCCCGATGTGACGCTCGTTGGAGAGGTAGGCTGCGCTCTCTGATCCTTCGACAGAGATTACCTGAAGGGTGTCCCAAGCCTCAGCCGTAGCGCGCTTCCATTCGGTGAGCTCACGAGGCAATGCGGTTGGAGTCAGCATGCAGACGAGCCGAACGCTCTGCCAACTTCGTGTAGAAGCGGTCGAAGTAATCGTCCATCATACGGCGCATCGTGTAGTGGGGGAGCGATGAAGTTCATCGAGTTCTTCATCGTCTGCACCCAGCCATCGGAGTAGGGGCTTGCCGTCACGCTGGAAGTACAGCGGTACGATTTCCTTCTCGAGGAGGTCGTAGATGGTCGTCGCATCGAGCTTGTCCTGCAGGGGACTGATCGAGCGAAGGTGCGCTTGTCGGTGAGGCCCAGCCAGCACCCTTTGCGGTAGCCTTCGTACCACCATCCATCGAGGACGGAGAGGTTGAGGACGCCGTTCATCTCGGCCTTTTCGCCCGAAGTACCCGAGGCTTCGAGGGGCGCGTAGGGGTGTTCATCCAGATGTCTACGCCGGCGATGAGCTTGCTGGCCAGACGCATGTCGTAGTTCTCCAGGAAGATGATCTTACCGAGGAACTCAGGACGACGGCTGATCTCGAGGATGTACTTGATGAGTCTTGGCCACCACCATCGGCAGGGTGCGCCTTTACCGGTGAAGAGGAACTGTACCGGGTACTTAGGGGTTGTTGACGATGCGCTCCAGACGCTCCAGGTCGGTGAAGAGCAGGTGCGCACGCTTGTAGGTGGCGAAGCGACGCCCGAAGCCGATGAGCAGGGCGTTGGGGTTAATCCTCTCGAGGACGGAGACGGTCGTCTCAGGGGTTGCCGCTATTGCGCAGCCACTTCTCGCCGTAGAAGGTGCGGATGTGGTCGATGAGGCGGAGCTTGATGGTCTGGTGCGTTTCCCAGATCGTCTCGTTGGGGAGCTGCTGGATCTTTGCCCATGTCTCTTCCTTCGTCTGGTGCTGAGGAAGTCCTTGCCGAAGTGCTTCGTGTAGAGCTCTTGCCACTCAGCAGAAGCCCAAGTGGGGAGGTGAACGCCGTTGGTGACGTAGCCCACGTGTAGCTCTTCGGGGAAGAAGCCCTTCCATACGGGGGCGAACATCTCCTGCGAGACGTCCGTGGAGAAGGCTCACGCCGTTGGCTTCCTGACAGGTGTTGAGAGCGAGAGACGCTCATGGAGAACTTCTCATTGCTCTCCGGATTCTCACGACCGAGGCTGATGAAGTCGTGCCCAAGAGATGCCGAGACGCCCAGGGATGTGGCCGAGTGTACTGCCGAGGAGCTCCTCATCGAAGTAGTCGTGACCAGCGGGGACGGGCGTGTGGCAGGTGTAGATGGAGGAAGCACGGACGAGCTCGAGAGCTTCATCGAAGGGAAGGTGCTCGCCTTCGACATAGTCAAGGAGACGCTGCACGCTCATGAAGGCTGCGTGCCCTTCGTTCATGTGGTAGACATCCTTGGAGATGCCGAGGCGCTTGAGCAGAAGCACACCGCCGAGTCCGAGGAGGTACTCTTGCTCATGCGGTGCTCCCAGTCGCCTCCATAGAGCTTGTGCGTGATGGGGCGGTCCCATTCGCTGTTCTGTGGGATGTCGGTGTCGAGGAGATGAGGCTGATGCGCCCTACATTGACCTTCCAGACGTGACAGAAGACGGTGTGGTTGGCGTAGGGTACTTCGAGGATGAGCGGTGTCTGACCATCAGCTTCGAAGAGCCTGCTCGATGGGGAGCTGTGTGAAGTCCTGCGCCTCGTAGTCGGCTTGCTGCCGCCCTTCGGGGCTGAGACTCTGGGTGAAGTAACCATAGCGATGGAGGAAACCGACAGCCGTCAGGCGGACATTGCTGTCGCTGGCTTCCTTGAGTAGTCACCAGCCAATACGCCGAGACCACCGAGTAAATCTTGAGGATGTTCGTCAGACCATACTCCATGCTGAAGTAGGCTGACAGAGGGGCGAACAGCGTCAGCAGGCTCGCTCACTATAGGCACGGAAGTCGGCATAGACTTCGTCCAGCTGAGCCATAAAGTCCCTTGTCCGCCACGAGGGCGTCCATCTCCTCTTCGGAGAGCAGACGCTGAGGGTGACAGGGTTGCCTTCTGTAGATTCCCATGGCTCGGGAGATGCGGCGGAAGAGGTTTTGAGCTTGGGGAGTCCATACCCACCACAGGTTGTGAGCGATCTCATCAAGTCTACGCAGCTCGTTTGGTAGCTGGGCATACGCGTAGATGTTCGTCCAGACGGGATCGTTGGCGCTTTGTTACAATCATAAGTATATTCCTTTTTCTTAGCAATCAGACGTCGTTTGCCTATTCTTTTTACAGTGCAAAGGTACAGATAATATACCACAGCCCCTCTACGTCCACATGGCGAAGTGGAGTGAGGGGGCTGTGATGTAAGTGTGGTGTGGACATGCGCTGCTTACTTCTTCGCCGGGGTAAGGCCAAAGGGTGGCTGCTTCATGCGAAAGCATGAAGGCACGTAGGCGGACTCATATTCGTTGGGGATGGTGCCCTCGAGGATGGCGTCCTTGATGGCATCTTTGATGAGTCCCACCTCACGGCAAGGAGCCAGGGCGAAGGTGTCCATGATGAGCTGTCCGGAGATCGGTGGCTGGAAGTTGCGGATGCGGTCCTTTCTCTTCGATGTCGACGAGCTTCTGGCGAACGAGCTTATAGTTGTCGAGGTACTTGCGTACACGCTGGGGGTTCTTGCTGGTGATGTCGGCTTCGACGAGGAGCATCAGGTCGTCGATGTCGTCCCCTGCTTCGAAGAGTAAGCGGCGCACGGCCGAGTCGGTCACGCCTTCGTCGACGAGCGTCGCAGGGCGCATGTGCAGGTCGACGAGGCTTCTCCACGTAGTGCATCTTGTGGTCGAGTGGCAGGCGCAGGCGGCGGAAGATCTTCGAGACCATCCGCATCCCGATGAAATTGTGGTTGTGGAACGTCCAGCCCAAGCGCTGGTCAAACCGCTTCGTGCGAGGCTTGCCGATGTCGTGCAGGAGGGCTGCCCACAGAAGCCATAGGTTCATCTCCTCCCCTCGGCGAGGCGAGGCGGCCAAGGCTTTGGCCATATTGTCCACGACCTTGTAGGTGTGGGTAGAGGTTGTCTTTGTGTCCAATGCCATCTGCGTGTCTCGGCTCCCTTCAGCTCGAGAAGTTCGGGGAAGACAGAGCTTCATCAGCCGGTCTTCTCGAAGAGTTCGAGGCCGATGGATGGGCGAGGGAGAGAAGGATCTTGTTGAACTCGGTGGCGATGCGTTCGGCGGAAACGATCTCAATGCGTGCGGCGTTTCCTTCCCGATAGCTGCGAAGGTGTCGGGGGTCGATGAAGAAGCCAAGCTGGGAGGCGAAGCGGATGGCGCATCATACGCAGTGGGTCGTCGCTGAATGTGATGTCGGGGTCGAGTGGCGTGCGCAGGGTGAGCGCCTCCATGTCGTGCAGTCCATCGAAGGGGTCTACGAGCTGTCCGAAGCGGTCGGCGTTGAGGCAAACGGCCAGCGCAGTGACGAGTGAAGTCGCGCCGCTCCTGGTCTTCCTCTAATGTGCCGTCCTCGACGAATGGTTTACGGCTGTCGGGGGAGTAGCTCTCACGGCGTGCGCCTACGAACTCCAATTCTAAGTCGCCCTGCTTGACTTGTGCGGTGCCGAAGCGTGCGAAGACGGAGATGTGTGCGCCGCGCCCGAGTCCTTCGCTACGGCTTGTGCCAAGTCGATGCCTCGTCCGATGGAGACGATGTCGATGTCTTTGGAGGGGCGGTAGAGGAGAAGGTCACGCACGTAGCCGCCGACGATGTAGGCGTCTACGCCGAGTTCGTCCGCCGCCTGACCGATGAGGTGGAAGAGTGGGGTGTCTATCTTGTCGTAGATTTCGTCTTCCTTTCGTAGAGCAAGTCTTCGCTGAGCATCCGTTTTCTTAGTTGATTTCTTCGGTTTGCAAAGATACGGGTTTCTTGCGCAGGGTGAGTGGTTGCTTGGTGGGTGCGGCTTGTTTTGCTTCTTGTTTCACGTGGAACGTGATGTATTTCTTCGCCTCTCTTTGTCGTGGGTGGTGTGTGTTGAGGTGTGGTGTTCCACGTGGAACAGAAGTCTTCGATGGGGATGTCTTCGTGCGCACGTGCGTACGCTCATTATGGAGTGGTGTTTCGTCTCTTGAATGTGGGCGACGTGGTGTGGCTGGGAGGCTTGCATGAATGACTATTGCTTTGCGAGCTGACCAGTACTGAGCGTGTGCAAAGGACTATTGGTCGAGGTGGCGACCACTACTGGTCAGGGCGTGGAGGAGTAGTGCTTTTTGTTCGTGTCCTTCGCGGGTGGGTGGTTGCTTGTTCGGTATGTCGGTGTGGGGTGTTTGGTTGGGTGTGATTTCTTTGCTGGGGTGCTGGGTGTTTTGAGGAATAGTCTTACCTTTACAGCTGTAAAGAAAAACAGCGAAATAAGGTATCGAGATTGTGCCCTCCGCCGGCTTTTTAGTCGAGCTTACGGGTAGCCCGTAAGCAGTGTCCGCTTCGCAGACACCGCTTATAAATCCTCTATACTGATTTGAATAGCGATGCATCATGCGACCGCACCGGCGGTCGCATGATGCTATCGCTATTGCTTCATATCCCTCTTCCTCCTTGATGCATGTGCGCATCATTTTTCGCTCTATGCGAAGGGGATAGATCCGACTAAAAAGGATGGTGGTCTTTCTGGCGGAAGGGCTTTTATGGGATAGCGATACGATTGAATGTTAAAGTAAATAAGTGGTCAAACATTAGTAGACAATGCGCAAGAACAACACGAGGACGGGGAGATCCCCAAAGGACAAAGGGGAAGGGGCAGACGCAGAGCGCAAAGCCCATTCTAATGCGCATTGTTGGCCGTTTTGATAGGTGTAGCAGGTATACTTGTGTTTGTAAAGAGATTCTGCTAAACCCTGGGCCATCTGCTCCTCAGACAGCAGCAAAGCAATATGCTTCGATAAGGGCGTGCAAGGTGTTCATCGAAAACTCAGGCAGCATGGATGGATATATGACTCCTGCCAATAGTCAGCTTAAAAGTGACCTCAACGCTTTGGTGTCTGCGATTACCCTGGTGCAAGATCCAGTGAGTAAGAAGCCTCTGGTTGATACTGTCAGAGTTAAAACCATATCAATTCTCGACCCTATAGCCATTCACCAGTCGATATCTGATTTCACTGCTAATCTTAATGCAGCGTCATTCCAGCGTGGCGGAGGTGATCGATCATCTACATCCCTCCAGGATATTCTCAATAATATACAGGAGCAGACGGCGCCAGGTGAAGTCTCCATCTTGGTGTCTGATATGATCTTGGGCTTGAAGACAGGACAAAGCCCCGAGTCTGTCTCAACGAATATCGAGGTTGCTCTTCGTCGACAGCTCAACAAGCGCCCAGAGTGGGCGATAGCCATCTGGCGGATGCTCTCAGACTTTGATGGGAAGTATTACCTAGGGACGCAGGTGCTACCATAGCTGCAGGCAAAGCGCCCCTACTATATCTTCATCATGGGGATGAGATCAGCTCTATAGCCTCTTGGCGGATGGTCAACTGCCAGCTAATATGCCTCTATATGCTAATAGGTCTCATCAGATGATCCTTGAGCCTACCGAGAAGCAATTGAGCTATGCGGTCAGTCCCAATGCTGTCTTTGGTAGTATTACCCTTGATCGAAAGGAGAAAAATGTGATTGCAGAAGCATCTCTTGGTAAGGGTATGCAAAAGAACCATCATATCCTTCGAGGTAAAGCTGCAGCGTCCTCATTTGTTGCAGTCAGGATCTTATCTGCTTGAGGCATCTAACTACCAGGTATACCCTCGTGGATACCAGGTTACGAAGCTCCGAGAAGGGAAAGATGGGAGTATCTACATCCGACTTGCAAGCTCGTCGATCATAAAGGTAATCTAAAGGTCTCTGTTACAGCAAATGCCCAACTGGGTGACCGATGTGCATGCAGAAGATAATGTAGATATCCATCAAGCTGGTGCCATCGACCAGACTTATGGGATCAAGTACATTCTAAGTGGCCTACAGCGCCCGTATGAAAGTACCTCCAAGGAACTCTTCTCGATGAGATCTAACTCTCAAATAAACTACTCTATCAACTATTATTTATCGAATCTTATGGAACGTATCTACCTCTTACTAGATAGTCTATACTGCAGCCAGCTTCGTGATTATCTTTCTGGATATGACTGCCAGACAGAGCTGTTCTCTGGGACAAATAGTTATACTCCCAGCTGGGTTTGATCACGCTTGGTCTTCAGCTTCTGGTCACCTTCCTCTATTTTCGACTCAGTTGATCCCAGTGAATCAAAAGACGGCGAAATGGGGGAATTACATTGGGAGTAGCTCCTGGCATCTGCCTTGATAGCCTACTTTTGGGGCGAGTAATGCGGGAGGCAAATGGACTTATCGGACAATGCCTCACTACATGATGATCAGGAAATACTCTGATCTCTGCGTCAGATTTTCCTTGGACTGGGGATAAGCAATGCGATTATCGCAGCCGTTTTCTTCTTCCTCTTTGGGTTAGGGCTTCCGATATATGAGTGCTAACAATCGATATATCCCATTCTAAAAGCTATGAATGAAGTATACGTACTGGCTATAGGAGGATCGGGGCGCGTGTGCTGCGTAGCCTGGTCATGTTGCTCGCTGCGGGTGTAGAGCCTAATGCCAAAATCCATCCCGCTCATCATTGATCCAGATGATGGTGCGGGCAATCTGAGCCAAACAATTGAGCTGCTCAAGCTCTATGCCCAGATCCGAGAAGAGGCACAAGTGGACAATGCTGATCCTTGGTGACATTCTCTACTCCGATGAGATGCTACCTGGAGCAGGCTACCAAGTGCAGCTTGATCAAATCACGGGAACGAAGTTTCGAGAGTATATTGATCTGGGCGTTGCGATGAGCGGTTCATCACAAGCTCTTCTTCGCAGCCTCTTCTCCAAAGAGAACCTTGATCTGGAGATGACCATTGGGTTCAAAGGAAATCCCAATATTGGGAGTATTGTCTTAGGACAGTTCGAGGGGAGCGATGCCTATAAACGCTTCTTCAGTGAGCTACAAAAAGGAGACATCAAGAAGAAGAGATGCTTTCATCATCAGCTCGATCTTTGGCGGAACAGGGGCTGAGTGGCTTCCCCTCTCCTGAAGAGCCTACGTAGTAGCACGACGCTGGTCTCTCAAATGCGTGTGGGGCACTCTCTCTACTCCCTACTTCAATCTGGAGAACAATGCGTCAAGTGCTATCATAGTGCTACCTTCTACGCTAAAGACACGAGCAGCCTTGAGCTACTATACTGAGAACATCATCAAGAATGCAGACATTGATGACTTCTACTTTATAGGCGACAAGTCCCCCAATAGCTATAGCAATAGTGACGGAGGGCAGACTCAGCGCAATCAGGCTCACCTTGTCGAGCTGGCAGGTGCTCTGAGTATCATTCACTTCGCACGCTTAGGCTCCGAGCGACCTAAATCTTCGGTTGGGACGATGTATGAGTTCGGGCTGGATAAGCCAGTATCCGATGCGATCGGATTTAAAAACTCTTGGAGATATGACGGAGCGAGAGCTTGCTGTCCCCTTGACAGCACTCTACCTGATACGCATCGCTTTCTCGAGGAAGCTGACATCTTTACGGATAAAGATCCTGGCTCAAGGAAATCCAAGCGAATCCAGGAGATGGTAGCTTCATAGATGATATCAACCGTTTCTTGGAGCTCTATAAGGAATGGCTACAAGAGTTAGGGGGGCACAGTAGCCATGGGTTCAAGCCTTTTGAGATAGGTGTCCAGATCGACAACCTTTTCAACTGTGTACTTGACTACCCTCTTCAGTCCAAGGGCTTCTTCAAGTCCATGATGAGCAAGACAGGGCTTGCTCTATTTAGAGACAAGCTCAATAAGCTATCGAAGGAAATCAACCTACTACCTATGGAGCTCTCTAAATATGCTCAGCACGGCGAGTTGCGAACTCTCAGAAGACGAGATCAAGCTTCCTATCAAACCCGAATAAGCACATAATAACAATGATACTTAGAGTACACTCTGACCAGAACTCAGATAACAACAATAAGGATGGATGGGCGGCTACTCGACGCTGACGGAAGAGCAGATCGCTACCATCATCGATCCAGCAGGTGGAGATCCGAAGCTGGATGTTACTCCATCCCCAGTCCTGGGGGCGGTGGGATCTTATTCGTACTGCTTTTCGAAATGTCACCTCAACGGGAGACTTTGACAAGAATAAACTTGACCATAAGCTGATTTCCCGATACTTTTGGACGTTGCCCAAATCTTCTTCCATTTAGATCGATTGAAGAAGCAGGGGAGTCGTCGAGGTGTTTTGCTGGAATGAGAGAAAGAGTTAGACTCCTTCTGGAGTCTGACCTCTCTGGGCATCAGATCTTAGGTAAGGCACTCGATAAGTATTTATCTCAAGATGCAAAGAGCTTCAATTTCGATAAGCTCTCCTCGATCGCCCTTCTGCTGGTTGTTGACCCTAAGACGGGAGAAAAAGACCATCGTTGGATCCACATCTTCGGTTACACTCTTTAGTATCGCTCCTGGGGATCTGAGCCATCTTAGCCCGATCCTGAACTTTGGGACAGATCGCCCCTTCGATAAAGAGCTATGCCCTCTGCATAAGCGTGAGGAAGCCTTCATCATCTGGCTATACGCACTGCAGTCGGCTACGCCTACTTCAGTCGCTACTTCAAGGAGATTGATGAATACCTCAATGCAACCAAGTCGCTCCTTCCCTCAAAGCATCCAACGGCAGATCAATGCACTGACACCTGAAAGTCTGCAGAAAGACTATGATCCACAGGAGTATATGCCAGGCTCTCCCACAGCCATACTGGAGGGCTTCAACTTGTTTACAAGTCAAGGGACGAGTGTCGAACAGATCAGCGAGAGTCTGACTTTTGCATCCGACCACTACGCAAGGATCGAGAGTTCCTCTCGGAGCGTCTCCGTGGTCCTTCCTGACAATGCCGGCTATGCGAGTCTCTACTATATCGTAGATCGCTGGGATACTGGAAACGGAAGTGCTCTACCTGCGATCCCCTCCCCTAAACCAAAGACGCTACCAGGTAGTGGGGAGCTCTATCCTTACCTCTCCATCGGGGACTTCCTCGAAGATAACATTGTCACGCTCTATAACGAGATCAGGGAGGACTGTTTCTATCCTGGAGAGCGTAGTCTTAGCCTCAAGAATGCAAAGCTGGGATGTATGCTTCCCTTGAAGCCTCGATTCTTTGACTATTTCAGCACCGATGACCTGATCAACTATAGGATGCTCGAAATGGATCTTAAGGGAGAGGATATCATCGTGAAGCTCTCTATTCCGATCAAGGGGAAGATGGTCTATGAGCGTACTTATAGCAAGGAGACAGAGGACGCTGCAGTCGGAACAAATCAGCCTGCCTATTGTAGGAAAAATATAGGTTTGAGCTGAGGGATGATTCCGACCAAGCGAGCATCAATACCTATGCTATGTAGCTGCGAAGAGTCTTACAGCCCTCTCTGGAAGCTTTCGTTGCGTCTGAGAGTTAGTCGCTCCTTCCCTACTCTTCAACGCAGGACATCGGAAAGCAGAGATCTACTCTCAGGAGTATACGCAGCACTTGGAGGTTCTTCGAGTGACTCTCAGTGGTATCTCTGGTATCCTCATCCCGATCCCTCGAGAGTCCTATACTCGTCAAGCCTCCAGTCTATCCTATGCGGTTGACTTGGGTACTACAAATACAGTGGTCGCCTATAAGGAAGATGATGGCAATCCAGCACTGCTTTCTTGGAAGGGCGCAGAAGTACTACGTATGCTCACGGACTTTACACAAAGCTCTGACGGGAGCAGTCCTCATTGAGAGTCACCTAACTTTACCCTACATCGGAGGGACTGGACCCAAAGGGTTTGATCCTGGGAAGTTCCAGTTCCGTACCGCACTACGTGTAAATCAGGACGACTAGAGGGTATCATGGACCTTTCTCTAACTCAGCTCCCGATTTTACCTACCAGCGCTATGTCAGTAGTGGTGGTGAGCTTTACTCTGAGACTAAACTGAATATCAAATGGGAAGGCGTCAATGACTATTCCCTACGCTCCTATATTCACTCGCTCTGTGTCCTTATCTCGGCGCATGCCGAACTCAGAGGAGCACCTGAGATCAAGCTCTCTTGGTCCTATCCGAGCAGTATGAATAGTCAAGATCGCAAGCATCTGACCAAGCTCTGGGAGGAGGCTGTCAATGAATACCTTGAAGTTCCGGGAGAACGAAAAGTCGAACTCATTTCAGAAAAATGAAGCCGTAGCACCCTACCTGGTACTACTATCGTACTGCTGGGATGCAAGGTCGTACGGTCACTATGGATATTGGTGGTGGACTGCGGATATCCTTCTCACGGGCTATACCGAAAGTGATCCCATGTATCTCAGTTCCTGCGGCTCCGGGGCTAATACTCTATTGCGAGAGCCCCTATAATAAGCAGACTCAGGGGCTCAGGCTTCAGTAACTACCTACGAGACTATGTAGATGACGTGCTGAAAGCTGGTAAAGTTGGTGATGATAAGGCAAAGGAACTCTACTGAGCTACAGAAACTGGATGCAGGATAATGTCGAAAGAGGTCATGACGGTAGAAGCTGTAGAAATTCTTTGCTCTCGGTCAATTTGCCTCCAAAGCAGGATTATCGTAAAGCTCTGAATCTTGACCATGCTGAGGTCTTAACGGATGAGGATCTCCTCAATCCAATCTACGTAGCTATAGTTCTCCTCTACTTCGTCTCTAATTTACTATACAGCCTTGACGGATGGGATGCTCCCTCCTCCTGATATCTTCGTGTATTTAGTGGCAATGGTTCACGTATGCTACGGGATTATCGGTGATGATCGGGTTCGCTCTCTGCAATCACGACTGAGGATCTTCAAAGGTGGTTATTGGGAAAGATGCCGCACACCGAGCCAGAGAATAGGAGTGATGTATAGTGAGGAGCCCAGATTGGCGACGACCTATGGGATGCTGTATAGAGAAGGCTCAAGGGGGAATCGCTAGAGTCTCTCCTTTCTGTCCTCAGGGAAAACTCCTCCGTGGAGACGATGTGCCTGCAGTCTGGGATGAAGAGGAGCGTCGCACTCATCAGGAGGATTTATCTCGCCAAGACGATGGAAGATGTGGCCAGCCTATCTAACTCTTTCAAGCATATTGCAAATGAAACTAAGGCTTGTCTAAGGAGTATGGATACACGGATATCAGCATCAAGTTTATTCTCCGATGAGCTAGCAGATGTAAACGAGAACGAGCCCTCATCCGAGGACGGCTCTTCTTCCAGCTGGAAAAGGAAGGAGAAATCGCAGAAGGCTTGCTACGATGTTCGTCTCATTACGTATTCCTCAGATAAGCCTTTCTATGTATAAGCATCTGAAATCGGCTAAAAGTCGGAGCTTAGCAAATAACCGAAGATATATGAACCAATCTGAACAAATTCGATGAGCAGCTCAATGCTTTAAGCGAGCTTGAACGACTGCTCACATTCACTTTCTATTCGAAAGTGGATAAGAAGCGTCTGTATCAATCCTGTCGAAGCTGAAGAGCAAACTAAAAAGCTCTAACAGATACGATCTGAGAGAATTCGTCAGATGATTGGAAATAGATCCGACCTCTGCACAAGCACGATGCGTTCCCTTGAAGGAGATCCTTCAGAGTCAAGGAAAATAGGCTGGATGGGATGAAGATCATCAGGATAAATCGTCTCCAGTAGCTCCCCTAAGATAGAACCTCTAGTAGGATACCACTTCTACAGGGATACTCAAGCTTCAATGGAGTATCTATTACCATCAAGTATAGCGACCATAATTCCGAAACGAGGGATACTATCAGAATAATCCAGAATGAGGATACTCTGATTCAGATCTCTGTTTCTCAAAGCTGAGCCCTCATGTCGGTATTCTTCGTTCTACGCTGGGTTAGATGAGCACGAAGGCGAGATTAGGGCTGATATGAGCAAAAGCTACGTTGATTGAGATAAAGAGTGGGGATGCTCAGGTTTCGCATACCAAGGGCATCTCTTGAAGAGGACGGAGAGGTTAGCTTGGATCGTGATCGCAAGTCACTGAAGCTCGAGACTCCGATCAAAATCAAATTTATAGGAGGGCTATCTCTGCAGCTCATCGCATCGTATCCTCGTCTCATACTTACACTTGATACAATGGTCGAAACCGAGTAGAGATCCACTCGGATGCGCACCTCACCCACGTAAAAGGCGAGTCATGGCGAGAGGGAAAGTCTCCAGCAGTGGTTGCTCCTTGGCATAGCTTTGCTCGTGGCTCTATGGATCCTGCTCTGGTGGACGTAGAGTCAGAGAGGCAGCGCACGTCCTCTTGGATGTCCACCCCTGAGATATTAGTACGCACTAGACTATCATAACTCTTTATATCCCATCTTTGTAGGCATGTTAGTGCCGAGAATAAGCTGGATGCACAGCAGCGCCTCTTCCTCGACTCAGACGCGATCTTTCGATACGGAATGTCTGGATCAAGGGCTTTGCTGGGTCTGGTAAGTCAATCCTCATCCTCTATAGCGTCAAGAAGATCCTCTTCTTTGTAATCCTGAGGCAAAAGCTCTTTGCTCTCGTCGTCTTCACTCCACTCGCTCATCAAGATGTTCACGGCGGCATTTTGAGGGAGATGGGGCTGATGTACAGGTGGAGACCTACTATGCGTTCATGAAGGATCCCATCTCACTACGACTATATCCTATGTGATGAAGTCAGAGATCTGACTGAGCGCATCATTGACGCCTTAGAGCGATATGCTGATCGCGTGATTGTCGCTGGTGATGCTAATCAATCGATTTATCTACGTGATCCCCAATGGGGCGAACCTACGATTGATAAAGACTTCTTGAGCGATAGAGACTATCGAGAACAAGAGCTCACGATTATCCATCGCTTGCCTAAGTCACTGATTGAGGTCGTCAACCACTTTATGCCCGACATGCATATCTTCTCAGCAAAGTTTGATATGACGAAGCCGGACGCACAGGTACGCGTATGCAAAATCCGAGCGAGTGGAGGATGAGATCGCTATCTGCTCGATCGTGCTATGAGGGCGATAGAAGGAGGCTATACCGTGGCGGTGCTATGTGCCTACGCAGGAGCTTATGGTGCTATTTGTCAACTGGGTTCTCTACTGTATGGGGAGACGGCAGTGGGATCCACCTCAGCTAAATCGCTGGGGAAGTATGACTTCTCTCAGTTAAATAGTGCCTCTCGATAGCAGGAATCCCCTTGCAATGTATAGCTAATGGATATGGTAGCTTCTCCTCAAGTCACCCTCAGATAAATGTGATGACCTATCATAGTAGTAAGGGACTTGATTTTGATAACGTATTCATTCCCTTTGCCTCGGAGGGGTACCTATCTTTGACTCGGATGAGGAGCTATCTCGCCGTCTCTTTATGGTAGCGATGACACGTACGCGATCCAATCTATGTATCACTTACACGGGGACTCCTTATGAGGAACTCCACAGCTTTCAGTATCTGTGACGATGATAGAGATTGAGAATGCGGAAACGGCCGCAACCTCTCAGCAGAAAGGAGGAAATAAGTGGGATATAGTTCAGGACCTGGGGCTGAGTATATCGCTCATACGCAGAGCAGAGTTCATCGACCTATTCAAGTATGGCTGGCTCTCCCTCCCGTATGAGCGTGCGACTGGATCAATCTATGCAAGCGGGAGATGACGTGAGACATTCGATGATCTGGTACGCTGGATGCCTGTCTATGAGTATAGCTTTGAGTACCTCCTTATTCGCTTCCTTGATAGCGATGAAGATATCTTGTGTGCACCGTCAATATAGAGCAGGTAATAGCTGTCTATACGTTTGGATGAGGAAAGCGAAGTATGATCTATCCATCTCCTTCGATCCTCGTATTAAGATCCAGGTGTCGCGTACTGGACGGAGTGGTTTCATGAGAAGTGGAGACAATCCTTCCATCAGCAATGCGAACAGGGCGTGGTCGCTATCTGGAGCCTCTTTGGTCTCTCTGCTGAGGAGAAGATAGCCTGCGAAAGACTATTACTCCAGAGATCCAAGACAAGATCTTTGAGCTCATCTCTCTGGGCGTAGGCCTGAAGGAGAGCTTTCGCCTTGGATATATCTCTTCCTGTATGAGCGACACGCTACTTATCGAGAGACAAGAATAAAGGATACTTCCTGGACTATATACATACATGTATAGCATCTTCGAAAAAGAAAGAGCGGGACGGTGAGTTTGACGTGAGAGATAGTGGCTACGAGGTTGTAAAGCTCTTAGATAACGTTACATCTGATAAGTTTTTCGGATTTGCAAAATTCAGCGGACTTCAGGGCTAAAAATAAGGTTGACGAGATTGCTCCCCTCTATCATGACACAGCTCCTCTTTTTCTCTATCTAAAAAGCCGTTGCGCTGAAGGGTTTGACAGACGGGCTTTTTATAAGGACGAGGTCAAGAAGACGCTGGTGAATGAACCTTATAGAGATTAGCATTATATCTCCTCGGACTGACCTTGGGGTATGATAAGGTTTACGATGCATATTATGACGAGCTACCTTTGTCCATCTTCAGCGATGAGCCCAAGAGCCCGAAGAAGTTCAAGGCGAATACTCTATCTCTACTCAGCCTCAGGTTCCATCAGAGGCGGATAGAGCTCTATGCCTGAGACCAACGTCACGGATGAGGAAATTGAATGCAAGCCAACACCAGACTCTCGTCCGATTGCGTGGATCAAGCCTAAGGGTAAGAGACTTGGAGCTAAGACCCCTATTTATCCCGTATATACCCGACTGAAAGGCTGACAGAGCTGAAAGAATCTGGGTATAAGGGAGTACTCTATGTCTACTTGAAAAAGCGCAGTTTAACTGCCAAATGCGTAGGAAAGCCTTACAAAAAGAGGTGCTGCTGCTCAAGATGAAGGGAGGCACTTGTATTCCGCTGGCTAAAATAAGCACGACGTTGAACCCCGAGAAGATTTATTATTCTAATGATGAAGCCATTTAATTATCAGCAGCGCGTAGCTGTCTCTACGTATCTTGCAGATGTTATTCTACGCAGATGGACGCATAGATATCCCGTGAGACGGAGCTATTCGAAAAAGCTCAAGCAGGAGCTATGCATCACAGAGCAAATCCAAGAAGACGTACAGATCGCTCTGCCTTATTGGCTCTGTGTCAGGTGCGTGTCTTAGATTCAGAGCAAAAAGAGCTATTTTGGTGGAGCTGATGCGTTCGATGATCGTGAGTCGATGAGGATATTGATTCCCACGAAGTCCTTGTCTATGATCTTGTCTGTAATGTTATTGGAAGTGAACGTCTTCCTCTTCGTACGTGGTTAGATGTACAGGAGGACCTGCAGCAACCTCACGCTATAGGGCATATACGCTCCATCTGAGTGCAAATACAAGACAACGCTCGGAAATAGATCGAGGCGTAGTCGCTACTATTTGCTGGTATATCTTGTCGTCTACTCGCGCCTTTGCTGTCGAGCCACGATGGTCACGGGGCCGTCGTTGGTGAGGGTGACTCTGCATGTCGGCGCCGAAGCGGCCTGTGCCGATGGGGCGGCCAAGGCGAGCTTCGAGGGCTGCGGACGACTTTGCGGTAGATGAGTTCGGCGACCTCGGACGGGCGGCACGGATGTAGGAGGGGCGGTTGCCCTTCTTCGTCTCCGCCATCAGGGTGAACTGCGAGACGGCGATGATGTCCCTTCGATGTCGAGGATGTTGCGGTTCATTACACCGTCTTCGTCGTCGAGATACGCAGCTGCGTGGCCTTCTTTACGAGGTAGTCGATGTCTCTGTGGTGTCATCGGGAGCGATGCCGATGAGGATGAGCATGCCGAGGCGGTGGCTTTCAGCTACGGCTGTGCCGTCAATGTGGACGGCTGCCGGCGGGTGCGTTGGATGAGGAAGCGCATAGGGTGAGGGTTATTCTTCGGGTGGAAGGCGGTAGATGATGCGGGCGGCGGGACCGATGGCGGCGGCGAGGTCGTCAAGGCTGGCTACGGCGATGGCTTGTACGCTGCGGAAGGCCGTAGAAGCTCGTCCTTCGTCTTCGGCCCAATGCCCTTGATGTAGTCAGGGCGCGAGGCTAAGTTGGCTCTTGCTGCGCTTGTCACGGTGGAAGGTGATGGCGAGCGGTGCACCTGCACTGATCTGCTCGAGGAGACGGAAGGTCGGGCTATGGTGACGTACGAGTTTCGTCCAGAGTGTCCGTGCCGAAGAGGAGTCCTGCGGTATGATGGCGGTCGTCCTCACCAGCCCGGCCACGGGGATGGAGAGAGCCCAAGTTCGGTGAGGCATCCCGTATAGCCCCGGACTCTGCCCCTTGCCCCCATCAGCAAGGATGAGGTCGGGAAGGCCTTCGCTCGCTTCGTCTTCGCTGAGTCGGCGGTAGCGGCGCGTGACGACTTCGCGCATCGACGCAGGTCGTCAGGGCCTCGACAGAGCGGATGTTGAACTTACGATAGTCCTTCTTTCGAGGACGCCACGCTTGAAGACAGACGCAGGCAGCCACTGGGTCAGGCCCTGGATGTTGGAGTTGTCGAAAGCACCTCGATGTGCAGAGGGAGCTTTGTCTAAGCGTAGGAGTTCCTTCCAGCTTCGGTGACGATTTGCGTCAAGCGTTGGTCGGGCTGAGTCGCCCGGCACGCTTGTACTTGATCGACCTTGTGCTGGCGGACGTGCGCTCGGAGAGCTCGAGGAGCTTCTTCTCGTCGCCACGCTGGGGATGGTGATGGTGACGCTGGCGTCATCACTGCCATCCTGCAGTCGAAAAGGTAGCGATGAGCTCCTTGGCGCGTGAGGCGTAAAGCGCGCTGGCGCAGCTCGGTGATGGCCGAGGCGAAAGCTCTTCGCGCGTCGCGCCTCGATGAGGCCGCGGTATGCTCGATGGTGTAGACCTGCGTGACCATCCCTTGGGTGAGGTGCGCCATGAAGTTCACGTAGGTCGAGCTAGTCCCTCATCTTCGTCGAGCTGGAAGACGTCGACGTTGTGGATGTGGGTGGGGATGCTGGTGTGCTTGACCGCAGTAGTTCTCGAGGTACTGCAGGCGTTTCCTTGTGAGATCTGTGCCTCTTCGAGGCGGAGCTCCTCCGCTGAGCGCAGCATCTCCTCACGGTAGAGGTCGATGATGACGTCACGGAGGTTGCCTCGTAGCAGGCTCGTGCATCCGCACATTGTGGAAGGCATAGTCTTCGGCGGTCTAGTAGCCAGTGCAGGGAGCCTTGCACTCTCTGCATGTGGTACTCGAGGCAGACTTTGTCGTGCCGCGAGCCACCTTGTGCGGAGAGAGGAACCGAGGTCGCAGGTGCGGATGGGGTAGAGGTCACGTATCATCGCGCCACGGCGGCGTGTGCCATCCCCACGTTGGGCAGTACGGGCGACGCGCACCGAGCCATACGTGGGCAGGGCGGCGCTCGACACGGATGCGGGGAAGGGTTCGCTACGGATGACGCGACCTCGGGATAGCTCTGTCGTCGTGAGCAGGTAAGAATATTGTGGCGTGGCTGGTGCTCCTTGCAGTGAGGGCGTTCTCGGGGATGAGGGCTTCGGCCTCGGAGCTCACGACAACTTCTCTCTATACCACGAATTTGGCGCACCAAGAGTCGGGTCTTCGGAGCTGGGAACATCTCTTGCCGAGTGAAGCTGCTTGTACACGCCGACGGAGGTTCCTTCGCCTCCCCACGTAGATGATGTCCCTTCCTGCCCGATGTGCCAGCAGCAACCGGGGGCCTGGGGAGGGTGGGGAGGATCTTGCGTATTTCGTCGAGCGTCATCGTGTCTTGGGCTGTGAAGAGTGCGGAAGTCCCTCCTTCCGGATGCAAAGATACGCAGGTGGTGAGTTGCTCGGGTGCTCGCTGTGTGCACGAGTATTGGTCGCCCTCGTCAAGCAGTAGTGCTTGGCGAGGGCGACCAATCGTGCGGCGTGCAGAGCACTACTGCCCGAGCGTGAAGGACTCTGCCTGCCCCTCTTGGAGGAGAGGTCAGCGGAAGAGCTGAGGGAGGAGCGGCTCTTCTTCGTGCGCGTATTATCTATCGTAAGTGCGGTGGGATGGAGTGCAGGTGAAATCCGTTGGTTTTGTGATAAGTCGCTCTATGTTAGTTGCTTATATCTATCCCTTTTCCTCCGTTGTGGTTGGGGTGAGCACCCATTCGGTGTGTGTGGTGTGTTATGTGCTAAAGCCGAAGTGTCGTACACGGGACTTGCGTTATTCTTTTATACCTTTGCGACTTAGAGTTATAGTGCGGAGTAGGCTTTAGAGTAAGGCGCCCGCACACTCCTGATGATCCGAGTAAGCATCTTTCGCTCCATATATATAGAAGCAATGAGACGTATCACTCCCCTTGTCCCCGCAGCTCTGGGCCTTCTGGCACCTCACGCTCGGCGCGACAGCCGTAAGAGCAAGCAGGTAGAGCTGGAGGACTCCAGATCTACGACAACGAGATCACGGCCTTCGCCCTCTCGACCGATGAGGCTGCCGCTGAAGGAGGCTGTGTCGACTATCCCTTCGTCATCCGCAATACGGCTACTGGTGGCATCTACAATACTCAGGCGCTCCCACAGTAGCAGTGCCGACTACAATGTGCATCTGCGCCTCATGAAGGCTTGCGGAGCAGTGCGAGCGTAGAGGTCATCCTGAGCTGATAAGACAAGACAGGGTCAAGTGGACAGGGCAGACGCAGACCTTCAAGAGCAGCGACCTGCTGAAGGGCATACAGCTGCGCATCACGACAGGCACAGGCAATGGCTCATCCAGCTCCTATACTTATAAGGTAACCTTCAAGCGCTATGCGCAAGACCCACACGCCCTTCATCTGAAAGGATGAAGACTTCGGTGACGGACCCCAGCCTTCAGTACGACCTTCGCAGGTAGAGCTGCGTGGAACGGAGGCTGTGCGCCTATTACGTCACGGCCGATGGCAAGAATGCGGTGAGTGCAGCCTCCGATCCCACGACGTGACGCCTCCAACCTTACGGGGCTGGCCGAGGCGAGCATCTTACCTCCTCCTTATGAGGGGAGCTCTATGCTACGACCAGCGCAGAGCATCTCGCATGAAGCTTTCACCTTGGCACGGGACTTCACGGCAAGGCGTTCCCCTGCTACTGCTACCATACGCACCTCTCGGAGGGCTTAACCTTGATGGGAAGCCTGCTCTTGCCCTGGTGGGTAAGACGACCCGGGGCGATGAATCGTGCGCTATGACCCTCTCTTCAGGGGTAGATCGCCAATCGGGGAGCAGCCTCAGGCGAGCTTCCCCACGGCAGGTGGTACAGATCTACGTACTCCGGAAGTAGCTGAGTGCAGGTACCGCCCTCTATCTCGCTGGTGGACGTACGGCTGACGGAAGATCAATGCCAACGTCTGGGCGACAACGAATGGGACAGCGTGGCTTCGGGTCAATGAAAAGCCCTCGCTGCCGTCGCTGCCGTCTCGCAGACGCAGGCTATATGCCAGCACAGAAGCTGTATCTATCGCTTCAGCCCCGGCTACGAGGCTCGAACTATCGATTTCCGATGACCGTGGCGTGACGGCAGGCAGCGCGAAGTGGCCTTCACGGGGCTGACGCGTGCCGACTCCCGCTGGCTATCCGCTGGTGGCCTTCCCCTCAAGCGATGGGGAGACGATTTACCTCCTACGTGGGGTGAAGACCGCTGGGAGTCGGCAGCTTTTTGTCGGTAAAGTCTAGCGGTTCAGACCGCCACCGAATAGCCCTCCTTTACTTGCGGCTCGATGAGGTGTTCGCTCGGCTGTCTGCTCCTGATGCTTGCTGGGGTGATGTCCTTGGAGCGCAGGATTACCGCCTACGAACTGTGGGGGCATTTCTCAATTATTACCTCGGAGATCAGGGCGCAAGGTGATTGCACCACAATCGCTCGGAATAGCGTTAGAACCACTAGACCGCTCTCCTGCGTGGACGCTGATGAGCCAGTTGGCTCTGAGGGGGCTTCGTGGTCAGGCTGATTACGCTGCCAATGCCTTTCCCCAAAGGGGCGGAGGAGCCGTAGCTTCCAGCGCACACTCGTAGACCTCTCCTCGGGGAGCTCTTCCACTTTTTCCCCTATGGGAGGACGCTCGCTACCCGACACGCTCGTGGACGCCGTTCGTCGGCGGGGCGTGGGGCTGGCAGGAGGCGTGAGCGCACACCGCCTGCAGCTCTTCCCAGGTGTTTACCTCAGCGCCGGGCTGAAGTGCCGACTGAGTGACCGCTGGGGACTCAGGTAGCTGCTGGAGTATCCACCGCACGTTCGCTGACGATTTGGAGGACTGGAGCCCTCGCAGCGCTGGATGGCAAACCCCTTCTCCGTGGATGGGAGGGCGTAGCATCAAGGGGACGACAGCTATGCCACTTGGTCGGTCGGTGCACTACCGCCTCGCACCACGCAGCAAGTACAGCTGTGACTAAAAGATACGCTATATTTGTAGGAAGTTAGGAATAGAGAACCCTGGACCGAATAAGACAATAAGAACAACGTGCCATACGCCGGTCAGCCCACGACAGCCTCCACGCCGCTCCGTATCCCTGAGCGTGGCTCATCATTATGGATGGGAATGGTCGCTGGGCAAGCAGCTGGACTGCCTGCCACCGATGGACATATCCGTGAGTCAGGACGCTCTGAGAGCGACCCTGAGGGCTGCGAGAGTTCGGTATCCGCTACCTGACGGTCTATGCCTTCAGTACGGAGGTGGTCCCGCCCCCGGAGAGGTCGATGCCCTGATGGGCTGCCCTGTCGTCGGCGATTCACTCCGGACAGCCTCATCGAGGAAGGGGTGCGTGTGCCATGTGGCAACCTCAGTCGTCTACGCAGGAGCAGCGCAGCAGGCCTGCGGTGAGAGTATCCAGGCGACGGCCGCCTGCGAGCGCATCCACGCTCATCGCTGCGCCTCGAGCTGCTCCCTCGCGCGACGAGATCCTGCGTGCGACGCAGCAGATAGCACGTGAGGTAGCTGCCGGCACCCTCTCCCGAGGACCTTACTGAGGAGAGCATCACGGCACACCTCGACACGGCTGCCTTCCCCGACCCCGACCTCTTGATCCGTACCGGAGGTGAGGAGCGCATCAGCAATCACCACCTGGCAGGCTGCCCATGCCACTTTCTTCCTATTCACTGGCCTGACTTCGGGCGTGAGCCTCGCGAAGCCCTCGAGCCCACGGCTCGTGAACGCCGCTTCGCAAGATGCTGAACAAACACAACTGGAGACCAGTAGCACCATTGCCCGCCCCTTCCAGCACGACGATACAAGAACCCAGCAGAGAACTCGCACCTCACTTCCTGCCACCCATGCAGGTGCAGTGGCTGCCCCCATACCGCACTTCAGATAGCCAGCGATACGACGAAGACCGCTTCGAGCGTGGTCGTGGCTCTGATCAGCTGAGCGTCCTGTGACCAAGACCATCGCTGAGGTCAAGATCACTGGCCTGACGACATGATGATTCTGTCCCATAAGCTCCCTCAGGGCTCAACGTGGGGATGAACCAGATACCGGCGCCTGACCAGCCGTCAACCGCTCTCCAGTGTCGGGGTACTTCTCCAATGTGCGTGTCCCAATACTAAGCACGAGGCAATAAGCCTATTTGGAGATTGTTTCACCGAGCGTCCTCGCCTGTCGGAGTACACTTCACGGGTATTCCAAGAGCGACCGTGAGGGAGCCTGAGAAGCGTACCGACTCAAGGGCACAATGATTTCGCCCAACACCCTCGACCGTGCACGCTAGCTCGTCAAGAAGTACTACGATGAGGAAGGGCTTCCGTGAGATGACGATGACCACTGCCGAGAGCCGGAAGTGGTTATCAGCCGGGCTTCGTGAACCTGACGCTCGACATCGACCGCAGCGCAAGCAAATGACTGACCACCAAGCGCTCACCTCCCATGCGCTCTCCTGCTGAAGACCGCGAGAAGAAGTTCGTCGATGACTGGCGCGAAGACCTGCAGAACCTCATCAAGCGCTACCAAGCTGCTGGTTACCGTGGGAGCCGAGCTGGTGAGCGATAGCATCGTACAGTCCCTGAGGCAAATTCGCGCAAAGGTCGACATCTACCCCAAGGTCAACGAAGTGCAGAAGTACGACATCAAGGGATATCCGCCGTAGCCGGGAACACGAAGCGCACCTCGGAGCTGTCTCTCGCAGCTGCTGGCGGTGCGCTCAGGGGACGCCCACGACCAGGAAGCGCTCCGAGAACCGTCTCGACCGTCGACGAGGACGCCGTCAGCAACCTCTACTTATAATAATGGCTACATTCCTCGCTGGCGTCGACGGCAGAGACGAACATGACGCGCGACTCCGTCTCCCTCGAGGTGCGTCGCCAGCTGAAGGCGCAGGCGACTATCGACAAGGTGAAGATCCGGCGGTAACGACATCGTACGATGGACGCCGTCGCGCCGTCGAGCCTCGCACCAAGTTTCTGGGGTCGTCAGCAGGAGGACCCGACGAACTCCTTCCGCATCCTCAACCAGCTCGGCCACTTCGATGCGGGAGAAGTCCGTGCTCAAGCCCGTGCCCTCATCCTCAGAGCGCACGGTGGACACTGAGTACGGACTCACGCCTGGGTGAGCAATGACCAGCTGAACCTCTCTATCGGCTGGAGCCAGACGGGGATCATCGGCTCGATCGGCTACCTTTCACGAACTTCTGCATCCAGAATCCTTCCGGCACAGCATGCAAGGTGATCATCCTCAGGGCGACGGTCAGAAGCTTCGATCAATGGTGCAGACGAACGCCCGCTTATTACACATCCAGCTCAGCGTCTCCTTCAGCGAATCTCTTGGTTTCGGTGGTAAGCGCTCGAACCTCCTTCCGGTAAGTGCCTTCTACCGCGTAGATGACGGCCATCGACCAGCGCTACTATCGGGTCAGGCTCGCAACCACTTACGGCCTCCTGTGCTACTACAACCTCATTACTATGGCGGCTACGGCCACGCGTGGCTACGGTGCAGCTACTGGTGGTCATGGCGCCACATATGCGACAGGCGCGTCTGCTCACGAAGACTCCCTACGACGCGGACAAAGTCGCTGAGCATCATCGGGCTGAGCATCGCCAAATGGTCGCCGCCTGAACTGGCCTGACAACTGGTTCCAGCCTCACCGCGTTGCCCGAACTTCACCCCACTACCGACTCTCAACAACTGGACGTGCAACACCTGTCCAGACTCACCAGGGCATGACGGCGACCTGATCTGGAGCGCGTATCGACCGCAACCCGTGGACAACGTCTACACCGCCGTGGCTCGGACTTCTCCTTCTCGGTGAGCTCACGCCTCCCTACTCGCTCTTCGATAAGAAGGACCTCATCTGATCCCGTCCTTCGCTCGGATAGCGCTACCGCTTCCGCGAGTACGTCTGCAGCATCTGCAGATCTTCCCGCCACCCGATGAACCCCATCGACCGTCGTAAGCGCACTCCCGTCTTGATGGCGCTGCATCGAGGGCGTATCATCACCAGCTACAACAAGGTACAAGCGCTCGCCCTTCGGTACCTACTGCATGCAGTGGCGACATGACGTCTGGCTTCGATGGGTCAAAGCGTATGACCGAGACGATCGGGCTGCGCGGGTATAAGAACGGTCTCCATCGGGTGGGCCGTCCACGACTACGCTTACCTGTATATGAAGGCTTGCCGAGCTTTACGCCACCGCTGATCTTCGAGCAGTCGATCGACCGTTTGGGTGCCCTGGCTCGCTGAGGCTGGGAATGCCTGGTCGGATATCAGCTGCCACAACCCCTTTCGACCTGAAGCGCTCGGCTGGTGTCGGGAAAAGCGCGCGATGATGCCTGAGTGATCGGGCCTCGGCTTGACTGAGCTATGGCTTTCGACCGGACCCAACGGCTACACCGAGCGTGGCGGTAGCAACATTCATCAGTCCTCGGTCGCGACCTGGTAGCGACATCCCTCCCTTATCTGCATTGCATGAAGAAGATCCTTTTCCGCTGGCACTCCTGCTCCCGTGTCTCTGGCTCTGTGACGCGCAGAAGGTAGCCCCTCGTTGATATGGAATCATCCTCAAGAAAGTACTCTTCGCATGCGGTGATGAACCGCCAAACAGAAGACCTCCAAGAAGTGGCAGGCCGAAGTCCGCCACGAGTATCAGGCCGGAGGAGGCTTATAAGTCGCTCCCAGAGCGAAGCAGCCTTCCTCTCTGCCCAGCAGAAGAAGCAGCGCGAAGAGGCCATCGCGCCTGAGAAGCAGGGATACGACCGCAAGCAAGTACTGGTCCCGAAGGCGACCCTTCAAGAAGCGCGAGTGCCTGCTGACAGCCCATCCGCGACCGTGTGGGCTGCCCTGAAGCGAGCTGGCACGCCGTGGCGGTCTTCAGCTCATCATCATCGACGCGCTTCTTCGAAGATCGTCTGCGCTGACCCCGCCCTGGCCATCAGCGAATCCGTCCCTCTGTCCCTCGGTCTTGACCGCCAATAATCGCCAAACTCGCCGCTACTAAACGTACAACAAAGACACGAAGAAGTTCCTCCCTATCCTCCTCCTCCTCCTGACCTTTCCGGCCCAGGCGCAGCAGAAGATCGGTATCGTCATTACGGCTGGCTGCCGATGAGACGCTGCCTCGATGTCGCGCTGCTACCACGAAGATTCAAGACCCGGGCCCGCGAGTATGACCCGGAAACTGCGCGCATGCAGGAAGAGATGAAGGCTGTTCGACGATATCAGAAGCGGAAGAAGCTACTACTGCACCGACGTCATCAAGAAGGCCGTCAGCAGGAGCCTTTTCAGGAAATCGAATCGCGTACGCAGAGCAGCCATCAGCTCATGCAAAGAACCAGAAGGAGCAGGAAAGCTCGCGGCTCCCTATCCGCACTAAGGTCTCGCTGCCATCAGCAAGGTTCTGCGTAGCTAACGGTTGCGCTTACGTCTTCGAAGCAGGTGCCTCCCGGCTACGGGTAGCACGGCGCTTGGAATTCGACGCAGGCTGTCAAGGATGCTCTGGGGCATCAAGGTTGTACGCCAGCCCCTGCCGCCAAGAGCGCGCAGGTCGCAGCACTTCCGCCCTTCTGCTGTGTGGCACTGAAGGCACGAGCACGGGTTATTAGATGAGCCCCCGACACGAATGACGTGTCGGGGCTCGCTCGTTTCTTCGGGGGAAGGTGTGTGCTACCCCCTGAGAATGGTATAGACTACGGAGTTTGCTGCCTGATTGTGACCCGTTATTCTGGGTGATGAGGAGAGGGTCTATCAGACCGAACTCAATCAGGCTATCTTCTTTGATGTTAATGTTCGCCTTTTCGCTTATTGCACCTATCACGAGATCTGTGTCTTCATCGAGTAGCCGTCCTCTCAATGTATCGATAGAGAGTTGTTTTGCCTTTACTCTCATAATGGAGGAGCAGTCAATAAATGAGTTGTGAGAGAGGAATACAGGATACCGCACAAGGGATGGGTATTTGGTATCTCTGTACGTATTCTGGTAGCCTTAAGTTCACCTGAGAGTTGAATACCACCTCCGTATATATCTCCATTTTTGCCCACACCGATTCACAACAAAGAGCTTATTGCGCGTATCAAACCTCCTTTCGGGGTAATTCCACTCTCTGCTAAGTGGGGTGAGTAGGTACACAGCCCACAGACAAGTATCGAGTCCTCCATAGAGGTCTATATGGACAATGAGTACTGATATAGATCTAATTGATCTCTGAGGTAGGAAGAGCATCGCGTAGCCCTCCCTCAAGGGCGATATTCTCAGAGCTTATCACCGCAATGAGGGTGTAGCATCTCATGCAGGTCCATGTGATAGCTTTGCGTAGATCCGCAAAGCTCAGAGGAGCATACTTCGATAGCCCTATCGATTACTTCTATCTCGAGCTTGGCGATTCTGCTTAGTTGGGGCGCCTCGGTTGGCTAGGGCAGTATAGTCCCAGCGTCTTCGCCAGCGAAGGATATAGCCTCCTATTGCCTTAGAAAAAGCAGTCATGACGACTCGCCTTAATAGCGTCAAACAGGTGAGTGGGGACTGGTCCATGGGGAAGCGCACAGAAATCATCAGCTACGAGCTTACGGTATACGATGGTTAAATACCTGCCCGCAAAGTAGAGTATTTTTGAATAGGCGGTAATAGTCTCACCCCACCAATCTTGGGTAAGGATGTATAGGATCTTCTCAATCGAATTCCTTCTGTACGCTCTGGTAGCTGCTATGCATCCATAATCACTGTATGTGTCCCTCACTACCAGGGAAGAGCTGACATAATGCCAGCAACCACTGATAACCGAATTTACTTCTGAGCAAATCTACTAAAACAGTAGGCAGATCGTTATGACGCTTTATTGAGTAATTGGGAGATGATAGAGGGCGATAGGGAGCGACAGAGAGCGATAGAGTATAAAATAAGCTAGGCTATTAGGTGTTGATTTTCGACCTTCTAACCTGCTTATTATAGTTGTCTGTACTTAGGTGGGCCCAATAGGATTGAACTCATGACCCCCTGCTTGTAAGGCAGGTGCTCTAAACCAGCTGAGCTATAGTCTCAAGTGTATAGTGCTCTGAGGACTGACTCTCTGCTTGCGCCTTCTGCAGATGTGGGCCCAATAGGATCTGGAACTCTATGACCCCCTGCTTGTAAGGCAGGTGCTCTAAAACCAGCTGAGCTATAGGCCCGGCTTCGGAGCGTTAGCAGGAAGGAGGATGTCCTTTTGCTCGGCAAAGGTAGCAATTATTTTTGATAGAGCCATGTCCTTGCCCGGAGCGGGGCGACTTCCTCCCTGGAAGGTCTGTTGCCTCGGAGGAAGGAGGGCGAAGCTACATAGGTCGCTGGTAAAAGCACTATTGCTCCACGCTCGGAGCGGTAGTGGTCGCCCTCGAGCAATAGTGCTCACACGTCGACCAGTATTGCTCGAAGTGCGAAGTACCGCAGGAGTGCCTGCGAGCATATTGAGTGTGGCGACCTTGATAGGATGGAGCAAAGACCTGCTACTGCTCGTGGAGCAAAAGCATTCCAAGGAGGGCAGGTCTTGAGGTGGGGTGAGCACCATGGGATACGGAAGACCTGATAATGCCTATCTTTTGCGCATGTTTTTGTTGTTTGTGCTAGGTGTAGTCTGGTCGGCTTACTGGCATGAGCTTTGATATGAACAATAAAAATCATGTTATGAACAAGATCCTGCGCATGCTCTTCGTCTGCTCTCCTCGCACTGGGGGCTTGCAAAAAGAACGATCCAGTGACTCCCACTCCAGATCCCAAGCCTGCCCCCAACCAGAGCAACCCAAACCTCAGCCTGAGCAGCCGAAGCCTCAACCCGAGCGATCCAAGTCGGATATTCACTTCGATCAGTCGACACATGAATATCTATCCCAGTGGATGGGGAAAGGCCGTGCTGCAAAACTTTAAGGAACGTTTTCTCGTGCAAGTGGGAGAGGTAGAAGGCCCCGGTAGAGATAAGAGGAAATGAAGTCCTTATTGGAGTCTAAGGCCTCATCGTCCTGGTCAGTATGTACCACCTTCAAGGGTGGAGATGCTACCCATCAGCTCACCGTTAACCACCTGGAAGTTCGCCTACACTCTTTAATTATGCAGTCAGTGACCCCTATACGGGTACGGATCTCTTTATATGCTGCTCACCACGTGAATAATTCGGTTGGAGGGCGTATCAGTGTGACGTTGGCAGAGAAGGAAGGCGAGACGGTGAGTCGGTTTATGCAGTTTTGATATATCCAGCATACTGGGTGATACTGTGGAGTTTAGCATCTTCTGTAAGGGGTTAGATCCGTTAAAGGAGATCAACCCTATCTCGTCGATGGCTATCATACTGACCAGGGTGTTGTAGTCAAAGCCAGATGAAACCTCGATATTGAGCTTTGTTGTCCTGTTTCCACTGATGGGAAGTATATCTCACGTAGCTCTTCGATACGAAGAAGAATTAGCGTCCTTTCACTTCGCTCTATATTGCCGCCCACCTGCGCTTCAGCAGGTGGGCGAGTGTTTTTGTTGGGGAGTCACTGGTGGTATGATGCAAATAGTCTCCATAGAGCCCTGGGGAGCATCAATGGTCTGTTTCTATCCCCACCGTGACGTAGCTTACCTCAGGGACTCTACTGGTTGTAACCTTTAATTAGTATTTTGGCGAATGTCGCACCCCTGTATTCAAACTGACAGCGTACCCATCACACGGAGCTGGAGGAGGCGCATGATCAAGAGTCATCACCGTAGTCCATGGTGACGGGTCAATCCCCTTGCCCCTGAAGCTCATGGATACTGGCTATATGCAGCGTGAGGGTGAGTCGCTGAAAGAGATCTATTGTAAAAGGTAATGATGAATCGTAAGACGTACGAGTGGGCGCCAGAGGCCTCACGAAGCTCCCCAGGCAGAGTTCATCGCTCCCACAGGGTGGGAATATACTGGAGAGCGTGTCGCTGGAGGGTGAAGTCGAGGACTCTGTAGACGATGAAGACTTTAGTAAACAATTAGGGTGTAGATATGAGCTATACAAACTCCTAAATAAGTACCTCAAGTATGTGGGTATAGTGACAGCAGGCCTACTGTTAGGATATAGTTGCTCGGATGATATAAGTGAAGCAGACCATCATCGGTCTAAGTCGCAGACAGAAGAGCAGCCTTTGGAAGCGTCTTTGGTAAGGTGGGCTGGCCTTTGAGGCCGAGTTGTCTCCCAAGATGGCTCGAGATGTCGATGAGAGCGAGTAAAGCTCTTGAGCTTCTACCGAAGATCGAGATAATCGCCGCGGTAACAAAGGAGCTGCGGAGTATCCCGATGAATATGCTCCCACCTTAGCACTGAAGAAAGGAGATCACGTGTCTGGGACCTTGATCTTCTTGCGCGACCCCGAGCCTGGAGGTACGCCTTCTATCCTGCGTATGGTAGTCACCTTCGAGGTAACAAGTGCCCCAGAGAGAAGTGCGACAGGCTATAGCTATGAGGAGGATAATACGATCCGAGTGAAGTGGAAGGAGATGTCCCCTTCTACGGAGCACAGCCTGACGCAGGAGTTTGCCGACGCTGGAGGTGTCGTAGGAGCTCCCGAGTACAAGCACTTCACTCGCTATGGTCGCTGGCATGTCATGGGCTTTATCGGCTCAGTACCATCGGGGATATACTTCCCCGATGCCTACAATGTTGATGACAAGATCGCCTTCAACTACTCGCAGGGCGAGGAGAATCGGGCTCTGACCGAAATCGAGCGGTACAGTGCCAGTTGGACTGACTGGGGGACCGCTTATCGGGGATCGCCCGTGATCTGGATGTTCCCTTCATCTCCCAGTGCGGCAGCAGGTACGTATCTTGAAGGGTACTGACCAGGAGGGTAATGAACTTACGGGGTTGGCTGAGGGGCTTAAGTTCCGTCCGCAGGGTACGCTGCTGATGTACGACCTCGGGGTCAACCTATCGACGCTGCAGGATGTCCGACAGATAGGTGTGATCTCCAATGCCCTAGGACTTCGGAGGCTATTACAGCCTCAATGGGCCAGCGATGTACCAAGCCTTCTGAATAAAGATGCTGACGGAGTGGGGTCCCTGAGTTTGTCCCTAAGAGCTATTCGCTCGATGGGCTGGAATTTTATGACGAGGACGAGCCTAGTCTGCATACTGGAGAGCGTATCTATCCCTATGACTTGATCACGACCTCGCACACCGGTGCTGCTGGTAAGATGTGGGTGGTAGCTCGACAGCAAAGAAGAGTATCGGGGACAATCCTACGATGTTCGCCTACTATTATGTCCCAGGAGCAGTGTCTGAGATAGGATGGCAATCCGTCGTCTCCCTAAAGATGGCTGGCTGTCCAATCACCTGGGAGGCTGGCATGAGCTGAATGGGAGTCGCTCACAGCCCCTTTACTCGCAGTACAATCGTGGTGTGGGGGATGCCACGCAAGGTGCGCCTCGCCCATCCCGCTACGCTCTTTGTAGCTTCGGTGACTACCCCTACAATGATCGGATCTACAAGCCCATAGTCCCTCAAAAATCCTGCGAAGGATGTCTGCGAGCCTGAGCTAAAGTGCGCTGCGCGCCTGGCGATGTACACCGAGCAGGAGGCCAAGACCCTGGACAGTAGAGATTGCAGAGACCAAGGCCAGGGTCGATCAGCTGACCGAAGAGGTGCATCGTCTCGAGACCCCACCTCTAATGAGACGGAGGAGCAGCGTATCAAGCGTGAGAATAAGCTCACGATCAAGAAGGATCAGCTGGAGGCTACTAAGACCGACCTCAAGCTGTCTGGAGGAGCGTACAGGTCAAGAACCCTGAGGAATATCGGAAGGTACAAGCAGAGCATCCGCAGTCGCTATTTACCCAGTATGCAGCAGATAGTACGACCTTCTATGACCGCAATCTCCCCGGCTCTTGTCTTATCGAGCCGTCGGAGACCAGCCCTACTTGACCCTGCACCAGTCCAATGCTCTTTGACAAGAAGAAAGATCTACCATGCGCGTCCTACGCTGTCCACGGACTTGATGATTACAGATATATTCTATGAGCATAGGAATGGGCAGAACTATTCATCGGTGGAGATAACGAACTCGTCCCTATATCCCCGCTAGACTTGACGAAGTATGCGATAGCGCGACTCGTCCCGAGTGACGATGGTAGCTATTTAGCTTTCCGTACCGCTGGAGGTGGGAAGAGTGATCGTCTGGCGGATGCTCAGCTCCTCCCCTTGTCAGCGATCGGCTTCAACCAGTCCTCACCCTACGAAGGTACCTTCACTCAAACCCGCAGGGATTGATTATAGCGACCATAAGAAGCGACGCTTCCCACTTGCTTTCCATCGCTATGATAATTGGGATGATTATGGCTATAGAGATAAGAGCTGGTTTGATAGAGGGATTTTGTTGATTCCCCCAGGTGGTGGATTAAGTGACCCTGACTGGGTGTGGTCTGGTTATGAAGATCTATCTCCATGGTATATGGATAGGAATCTGTACACGCATGAGGTAGAGTCGACCTCAGACAGGGTATTATGCTGGCACCTCTTCATTCAAGAAGCCACTTTATCCGGCTCAGAGTATGATGCTGGGGCATCGGGCCATCTGGAATAAATATGTTATGCCTCGAGGTGGTTACCAAAAACCTCTTCCACCTCTCTCCTAATGGAAATGTATTTTGGTATAATGTTTATTTGGAGCATTCTGAGTGGTACAAGCAGTATTATTCTGGTTCCTATGGTTCAGACCCTAAGCAGTATAGAGGAAATCTGTATACTGAGGCTTGGGGCAATGGTCGCCTCCGACACTTCCATGCCTATGCCGATGGTAAGTATAAGGAAGGCAAGATGTCCATTTCGAAAAATACGAACTATCAGCGCCAGTATGAAGAGGGAACGCTGGACTATCATCCAGGAGATGCCTTGTCCTGGTGAAGACGATGGCGGATGGTAGCTTGCAGATCATTGATGCCACTGGTCCGGTAGGGCGTAAGCACTTGCTCTTCCCAGGGACGTATGCGGACTTCAAAGCTGAGTTCGCTAAGTACAAGAACTTGGATCACTCTCGGTGCAGAAGAAGCAGGGGATCGAGTATCCATTTATGCCTCTTATAATACCGCTCGGGCGGCTGCTGATCAGCGCTTCAGCGCTTGGTCAGATACGTGGAGGGTAGTGATGGACTATGCCAACTATACGATGAGGGTACTATGAAGATCCCCTGAGTGAATATCACCGATAATGGTGTCGGGAGCATTATAGTCAAGATCTTCCCACCCTATCAGCGCCATATTCTGGAAAGAATTACGACTGGGCAAAGTACAAGCGACTCAAGCCTAATTTATAGCCGTTCGATCCGTAGATAGTCACGAGGAGATGAAGCACAGCTTCATCTCCCCGTGCTTCCTTTGCTGGTCTGTCGGGGAGCTTACTGGTCGTGCGGAACTCCCGAGTGGTAAGGTGTAGAGACAGGATTACACTAAAGAAGTTTGTATATATTTGCAGTGACCCTAGTCGGCTGCAAAGCCCAACCTCTTAACTCAATGAATTATGTTGCAGGAATTCACCTCAACCGGTAGAGCGATTATCAACTTTACCTCGAAGTATTGCGACAACCGCCGCAAGATCCTGACGAGCTACGCCTATGGCCGTGTCGTCGAATCCTTCATCTCCTACCTTCGCAAAAGATAATCCCGTCATCTACGAGGCCTTCATCCAGGGCTTCCAAGACGAGGACGAACTCGTACGCAGCTTTATGGAGGTCATCCGCCTCTGAGCGTTCGCAGCGTCGAGGAAATCCTCGAAGTCAACAATAAGTACGCCCTCCTTCCGTGACCGTGACCCTTCCCTCGAGGTCGTCGAGCTGCTGTATCACCACTGGCGCCGTATGGAGCGCATCGCCGTCGTCCACAACCAGCGTCAGGGCGATGGCGTGCAAAACGTCGCGCTTCGTGCAGGCCTATGAGCTCTTCAACGAGCTTATCCTCTCCATCTACCGCCGTACCAAGGGGAGGTCGTCAACGGCTTCGCCAGCAACGTCTACCGCCAGACAACGGCTGAGGGCCAACGCTAGCTCATCCTCCTCGATGCCCCTGGAACTATCCATCGGAGTACAAGGGCTCTCCGCCATCCCCCTTCATCAACTCCATCGTCATCAACCCACCCTACGTGACCTACACGAAGAAGAACACGCGTGACGGCATCTTCCGCGAGCACTCCATCAATCCCGTGGCGAATATGATCCTCAACGAAGACGAATGGTTCCTCTACCCAGCGAAGGTGGGCGACCCTCTGGCCTTCGTCTACTTCAGCCAAGGACTTTATGTGCCACGGCTTAGGGCTGGCAAAACCCTTCGAGCTCGCTAAGGAGGATGAATACGTAGGGAAGAAGCCCGATATGATTTACATCTTCGGCTACCCCGGATGGGCACGAAGAGAGCGCACCTCTACTACAAGGACAAGAAGAACGATATCCCTCATCGCTGCGCCAACTACTGCGATGAGATTGACTACTTCGGCTATATGAAGAAGATGCTCCTGACGCTGCACAACCTCAAGCAGATGAGCCGTGGCAACCTCCCTATTCACGGCGCTATGGTCAACATCATCCTGAAGAATGGGCGGAGGCGAACATCATCATTATGGGCGACAGCGGCGCTGGGAAGAGCGAAAGCCTCGAGGCCTTCCGCACGCTCAATGAGAAGTACATCCGCCATATGCGCGTCATCTTCGACGATATGGGCTACCTGCATCGTGGGAAGATGGCGTCGCGTGCTTATGGTACGGAGATCGGGTGCCTTCGTGCGTACCGATGACCTCGACCCAACCCTACGCCTTCAGCCAGCTCGACCGTGGATTTACACCAACCCCGACAAGGTCAATGCCCGTGTGACCATCCCCATCGCCACGTACGAACTGATCTCTAAGGGCTCTTCCCTGTGGACTACTCTCTATGCCAATAACTACGCCGAAGCTGAGCAGAAGATCCAGCTCTTCGGTGATATTGAGGAAGCCATCAAGACCTTTCGAAGCTGGCGCACGCCGTGTTAAGGGGACAACGACTGAGAAGGGGTTGGTGACTGTACTGCACAACCCTTCGGCCCAGTGCAGGAGCCAGAATTGGCTGGTCAGCTCATCCGTAGTCTTCTCCGAACTCTTTGCCCACAATGTGAAGGTCGGGGAGATGCATACCTGCTTGGCGGTCGATGGGCAGACCAAGACCGGCCTCGTGCTGCAGCGGAAGAGCTCTTCAGTATGATTAACGAAGACTAAGCCCAAGGCTTCGCCCCTCTGAGAGGCGCCCACAGACCCCTGGAGGTCTGTGGGCGCGTGTCGTTTAGAGCCGCATGGCAGTGGAAGGCCTGTGGTATAGTCGTGTAGGCTGGAGACGCTGACAGCCACGAGGAGGTAGTAGAGGAGCAGCCCCTCGAGTGAGAGCGGATAGTGGAGCATCAGAGCAGGCACGCCTTCGATGAGTTCCACCCCCTGGCGCATCAGCTTAGCTCCCCACTCCAAGGGGAGGAGCAGCCAGCTCGGCACTGCTCCAACGAAGGGAGGAAGAGGAAGGTCAGGAGACTCACGGGGATGAGGGAGCGAAGCTAAGGGGACGACGAGGAGGGCAGACCAGAGGAAGGCGAGTGAACTACTGCCGAAGAGGTAGAGACTCAGAGGAAGAGGAGGGGCTGGATGGAGAGCGTCATCGCCAGCCCTGACCACAGGTAGCTTAGTAGCGGCGTGCGTAGGCGTGCCGAAGAGCCCTTCGATGGGGCGATAGAAGAGGCGGATACCACCAGAGCTAAGTAGGTCATCAGGAAGCTCGCACTCGTGAGGCTGAGCGGTGCCAAGAGGAGCTGCAGCAGAGCTGGCACGGTGAAGACTTCGAGGGCGCAGACGGGACGACGCAGGAGACGGAAGCCCAGGTACATCGAGAGCATCCCAGCTGCACGGAGCGTGGGGATGCTTGCTCCCGTGATGAGCGTGAAGCCCCACGCAGCCCCGAGTAAGAGGAGGTAGCGACCCCGTGCGTGGCGACGCAGAGGGGGCAGGAACGAGCAGAGGAGGCTTAGCGCACCGATGACCACCGCTAAGTGGAAGCCACTGACGGCTAAGAGGTGCGCCACACCGCCACGCGCGAAGGAGGCACGAAGCCCTTCCCGAGTGCATCGTGCGTCCGCTCTCCGAGGGTCATAGTACGGAGTAAGTGCTGGGCGTAGGGGCTGAGGAGGTCTCGAGAGGCGTGTCGTAGGGCATCACGGAGGCGCAAGGCGTAGCTCGTAGGGGCGTGCCAGAGGAGGGTGCTTGTCGTGGTCGGGTGGTGGGAGAGGAGGTGTGCTTGTCCTATGGTAGCTATCCCTTCGCTGAGGAGATACCGCCCGTATGAGGGTCGCTCACAGAGGAAGCGGGCGGTCGTGTGGAGTCGCTCAAGGGAGAGTGTGAGCGTGTCGCCTACTTGGATGGGGGAGCTGGGTAGGGGATATTGGTCTGCTTGCGCTCAGCTCTTCCGTCCCGAGGTACGAGGCGGAGCAGGAGTAGAGGATGGTGCGTGCTTCCTTCGCTGAGGGGCGAACGGACAAAATGCAGGGAGTCTTGCGTCCACGCCTACGGTGATGACCTCCGTGCGCAGAGGCTGATGGAGGGGAGGAGGGGCTTGATGACCTCCTGCATACTGCGCGCATAGTGAGGCGTGCCCCGAGAAGGGAGCAGTAGCCCAGCCTGGATACGTAGGGCAAGGGTGGAGCGTGCTTGTCCTCTGCCTCGGCATCGTGGGCTCTGGAGCGGTGAGGGCGCAGGGATATTGCCCCTGAAGAGAAGCTCTCCCCACAGAGTGCCGCCGAAGCTGAGCGCACTGTGAGGAGGAGCTCTGTGGAGAGGTAGCCCAGAAGCAGGATACCGAGGGCGAGCGGGGGTAGCTACGGCTCACCGTAGCGATGGTCGTGGCCAGAGCCCACGCTCGTAGCTCTGACGGAGCCTAGTGAGCGAGCGTCTTGAGGCTGTGGATAGCGGCCTTGGGGTCTTCATTGGAGAAGACATGGCTCCCAGGCCACGAGGACGTCCGCCCCAGCTTCTACGAGGGCAGCATCCGTGGAGGCATTGACTCCGCCGTCAACTTCGATGAGGGTGGAGAGCCCACGTCGTCGATCATACGGCGCAGACGCTTGACCTTGTCGAGGGTCTGAGGGATGAACTTCTGTCCGCCGAAGCCGGGATTGACGCTCATCAGTAGCACCATATCCAGGTCAGCAAGGACATCGCCGAGGGAGCTCGACAGGGGTGTGGGGGTTGAGCGTCACGGCAGCCTTTCATCCCTGCGTCTCTTGATGGCTCCGATGGAGCGGTGGAGGTGAGGGCTTACTTCGTAGTGGACGTTCATCGTATCGACCTTGAGGGCAGCAAGTTCGCGTACGAACTTCATCGGCTCGACGATCATCAGGTGCACGTTCTAAGGGCTTCTCGATGATGGGGCGGATGGCTTCGAGGATGGGGAAGCCGAAGGAGATATTCGGAACAAAGACGCCATCCATGACGTCGATGTGTAGCCAGTCGGCCTCACTTTGGTTGATGAGGCGCACGTCTTCCTCGAGACGAAGGGAAGTCTCGCCGAGAGGAGCGAAGGCGAGATAATCGCCTGCTTTTTGCCTACAAGTCAGTAGGGAAAAGAGGGAGAAGAGAGGCGATTAGACCAAAGCTGCCAAGAGGCGGAGCTGGCGTAGCGTCTCCCTGATGGCGGGGCTGGGTACGCTCGAAGGCTGTACGGGCAATAGGTTGTTTTTCTTTGTCAGTACGGGGGTAGGTTTGTGTCATACGCAGTCGGGGTAAGAACTTAGTGAAAAGGAGCGGGGCGGCCTCGTCGAGGGAAGACCGCCCCTGCTCTATGCGGGTATAACGTGTCGCTGGATTGTATTATTTGTGCCGCTTAGTGGGGCGAAGGTGCGACTACTTGAGCAGCTCCTGATGCCACCGAGGGAGGAGAGGACACCCGAGGCTTCGTAGGGGAGGTAGATGGTCTTGTTGTCCTTGCCCGAAGTCATCTCCTTGAGGGTCTCGAGGTAGCGCACGGCGATGAGATACTGGGCAGGGTTGGCTCCCGAGCCTTCGACAGCCAGGGCGATCTTGCGGATGACTGGGCTTCGCTTCGGCGGTGAGGAGCTTGGCTTCGCTTCGGCTCTTAGCGTGGAGTACCTGAGCTTGACGCCCCTTCGGCATGGTTAATCGCCTGCTGCATGCGCCCTTCGGACTCGCGGATGGTGGCTTCCTTCTGCCCTCGGCGTTGAGGATCTGGGCGCGCTTGTCACGCTCGGCACGCATCTGCTTCTCCATGGCATCGCGGATGTCGCGTGGGGATTGATGTCTTGGAGCTCGACGCGGTTGACCTTCACGCCCCACTTGTTCGTGGCTTCGTCGAGGATGATGCGGAGCTTGTTGTTGATGGTGTCACGGCTGGTGAGGGTCTCTATCGAGGTCCATCTCCCCGATGATGTACGCAGGCTCGTCTGGGTGAGCTCTCGATGGCGTCGGGGAGGTTCTGATTTCGCAGACCGCGCGCATGGGGTCGACGATCTGAAGTGAGGATAGCGTTAATCTCGGTGACGACGTTATCCTTCGTGATGACGCTCTGGCGAGGGAAGTCAGCAGACAGTCCTCACGCAGGTCGATGTTCGTGATGTCGGTGAAGCGTATGAGGGTCTGCCCGTTGGGCCCTGGGATGGTGTATCTCCAGCGCATGGAGCGAGGGCGGTCGATGAAGGGATGATGATGTTCACGCCCGAGGAGAGGGTGCGGTAGTACTACCGAGTCGCTCGACGATGGACGGTCTGCGACTGCTGTACGATGCAGAGCCCTTGGTAGATGGTGAAGCATGACCAGAGGCAAAGTGACCAGTGGGATGATGAGTTCGATAGGCATAAGAGTAGGGGTTAGTTAAGAGGTTCGACGTGAGGATAGGCCGTCGTAGCCGATGATGCGGACGGTGCTGCCTGCCTGAGTGGGGCGGTGCTCTTCGTTGTGGCGCGCGCCAGCTGTCGCCATCGACAGCGATGCGACCACCTTTGCTCCCCCAGTGGGATGTCTCGGTGACCAGAGCGTGGCGGCCTATGAGTGCTTCCATCCCGTCTTAGTCGTGGCAAACCACGCCATCAGTGGCTTGAGAACATACAAGGAGAGGAGGCTTCCCCACAGAAGAAGAGGACTCAGCACCAGCCAACTGCCTCTGAAGAGGCAGGGGAGGATGGCTATCGAGTGCGCCCACTCCGAAGCAGGCTAAGATGAAGCTAGGGGTGATGACCTCTAAGACGAAGAGGATGAGTGCGGCGAGGAGCCAGCTGCCATATGGGGAGGAGGGAGAGTAATTCGGGCATCGTAGATAAGTGCTTAGTTAGATGGAGCTGCAGCAGTTAACCAAACTGCACTACTATTCCTATCGCTGCCCGAGGTCGTAGGGGGAGGAATCAATGGTATCACTATAGAGTTATACTTCACCCAAGAGCAATCGACTTAGGATGCTATTTTGCTTGATGATACGGACTACTACATAAGATATCGTGCACGTTGTCCCCCCTACAAACACAGCAGCTATAATCTCCGCCCAAAGAGATGTATTTGCCAATGAAGCAAGGTGCTGTATCGTTGTATTACCATCTCCCAAAGTCATAATCTAGTGAGGTGTGGGAGGAAGAAGTAGTGCACTAAATAGATTCCCAGAGAGTTCTTACCCAACTCGGATAAACAAGCGATGATGCGCCTGCTGGTTACGGAGGTCGCCGAGTTGGCAAATCTATGAATTAGGGAATAGGTGAATATTAGGATACATAAGCTCCATAAGGGTATATAGATAGGCTCATGATGTTGTATTTACATACAAATCTGCCAAAGCCTATCAAGTAGATTACACTAAAGCACTCGATAATATCTCATCAGGATACACTTGTCCAATCTCTGATACCGCCCTGAGGGCGAAGCCTAAAACCAGATAGGGATAGAGCCATGATACCTGAGTGAAGGACATAAGTTCGTTGATATCTCCAGGGATGACATATCGTAGCCCTCAAAAGTATTGGTATCGGAGAGCCATTATCGTGCCGCTCGATATGCTGCCAGTTCAAACCTCCTTTTTCGTAGTCTGTCGGCAATGAAGCGAGTGCAATATTGTATTGCTAAGAGGATGAATAAAGCAAAGATAAACCAATACCTCCTTTTATATCTTCCTGAAAAGCGGATATATATTGGCTGAAAATAGAGCCTGTTCCAAGATTGAAAAGATATACACCAGTGGAAAGATCGTCAATAGCGGGAGTAGTAGTTGTAAGACTTTTTCTTCCAATATGCTTTTTGCTTTCTCCCAAGAAAATGAAAGCTCTTCGCCGATAATATGCCCGGATACCAAGATGAATAGAGGCATATGATAGCTATCAATAAACTCTGGAATGATAGAGGGTATCTAATCCGTGATGAAGGATAACGAAGATGATAGCAAGCCCCTTGATGACATCGAGGTGTACTAAACGTTTGCTTTGAGACATGATCTATAATATATCTGTTTGAAGAGTTGTGCCTTACAAAAGTACAAGAATTTGAATGTGCTTTATAGAGCGCGCTGGCTGTAATAAAAAAGACAGAGAGCTGTGTGTGGAAGATCTCTACGGCTTACTCACCGAGGAAGGTGCGGTAGGCGGGGAGAGTCTGGCTGGTGAGTAGGGGGACGATTGGCGGAGGAGAGCGGAGGAGGAGCGTACCCGTGGGGAGTGTCGTGGAGGAGTCCTTGTCGGAGCGGAAGCCTTCTAAGGAAGGTGGTGAGGTCGCTTGCCGTGGGGAAGCCTTCGATGAAGTAGCCTGCAAGGCCGCTCTCGTCGGGAGAGGACTGACTGAAGCGTCCACTGCGTGAAGGTTGAGTAGATAAAAGCTCATCAGAGCAAAGTACACTTCTGTGACGAGGTGAGCTCCTTCGTAGAGGAGGACAAGGCTGGGCACTTCCCCTTGGAGAGGTGTGAAGGGGACGTCAGGGAGTCGGTGGTAGCTGTCAGGACGGCACTTGCTCCCGGTGTGGTGTAGCGTGGGGCGGCTCAGTTAGCTTGCGCCCGGCACGTAGCCCCGTGAGGAGGTGCGTCACATAGGCATTAGCTCGGCTTGAGGGTACTGCTGGGTGAAGTCTCCAGTTGGTCCCGAGGCGTGCTTCGTTCCCTGACTGCACTTCGGTGAGGGCGGTGAGGAGCAAGGCTCGGGCGGGCTCGTCATCGTGGTAGGGCAGGGAGTCGAGCTGAGTGAGGGTGTGTCGTGCTTGTCTGAGGTCTCCTGAGCGATAGGCCTCGTAGGCGGTGTCGTAGAGTTGGTGAGCGTGTCGCCAGAGCCGTGAGGGTATGGCGCACATCGGGCGAGCGGAGGAGGTTAGCCTCGGGGGCTGAGGGGAAGTCACGGAGGTAACTCAGGCGCAGTCCTTTCGGCATCGGCATCACGTCCTGTACGCAGGGCGAGGAGCAATTGGCGGTAGGCGTACTTCTTTCCCTCAGGGCAAAGTGGGGAACTCTGCAAGAGACGTGCGTAAAGAGCTGCGACCTCGTCCAGTCGCTCAAGGGAGCATCTAAGATGGAAGCTATAGCAAAGAGCAGCACCGGCAGGGTGTCACGCATCGCCGTGCGTGCTGTGGACGTGAGAGGAAGGTCACGGAGGTAGGCTGCTCTATTCTGCATCGGCGGAGGAAGCGGCGAGGGGAGGCTGTCTCCTCGGTACGTTGGGGGTCGGGTGAAGGCGAGCGAGCCTCGTCCGCTGGCTTCTATTCCAATCATCCGTGAGGGGACGCATTCCCCAGCGCTGGCGGAAGGCGGTCGCCCAAGGGCTATTTGCTCGGGGCTGTCGAAGCACGAGCCTGCGGACTTATTCGCCGCCAAAGAGCTTTCGCTGAGCCGAAGGGAAGGATGACTCGTCTTGAGCTTTTCCTCTTCTTGTCTCGCATCCGCCCTTTGTGCGATGAGGCTATCTATATAATGGTAGAGCGTGGGCGTGGGAGGATGCCAGACGCAGAAGGCCGTCGGTACGGTGGGCGGTGCGTGCGTAGGGCTGAGCTGGAGGAGCCCCTAAGTGAGCTGCTCCACGGTGGTAGTCGGGTGCTGCGCAGGTAGATAAGCCTGTCGAAGGCTTCGGCGGCCTCGGATAACGCTTGTCTTCGAGGCGCAAGCAGGCCTCAAGCGTGTGAGGCTTCGGCGACAGTCGTGCTTTTGTCGCTGTGCCGAATCGATACACTGATGGAGGGCGGCATGTGCTCTTCACGCCGACCACTACGAGGAGTGCCTGAGCTAAAGCTAAGTAGATGGCGGAGCGGTGGGGCGCATAGCGTGCAGACGGCTCAGGTGCCTCAGCGGACGGATGCCTTGTCGGCTGGGGAGCGAGGGAAAGGGTGCGGAGCTGGGCGGCCAACTCTAACGCAGGCAGGGACCTACCTGCACTGGCTTGAAGGCGGTAGGTGCTCTGCGTGCCCCCTTAGCTTCGAGGATTTGCCCTCTGAGGAAGTGAAGGCGCACGCTGCAGGGCAGAAGGCTCTCTTTACCGACCAGTGTATCTAAGTGCTGAGGGCGATGGAGTCTGCCCTCGGCGCTAAGGCCAGTTCGGCGGCGGCGGTATGATGAGAGTCTTGACTCATGGTGCAGCACTTCGCCCCGACCACGTCGCACGTGCGTCAGCTCTTCCGCTTCGGAAGAGTTGACCACGGAGGGTGTAGAGACGGGCAAGGTAGAGACGGGCGACGTCACGCACTTGAGGCTCGGTGGCATAGCGGCGCAGGAGGTCAAGGAGGGTGGCTTGTGCCTCGCTGAGGTCACCGCCATAGAGCTGGCTACGTGCGATGAGGAGCCACGCTTCGCTGAGTGCAGGGTTGTATTCGGTCTTCTCTTGCAGGCGTACCGCCTTGGGGTCGCTGCGCCAGTGCTGGGGGTCGAGGGGCTTGCGTGTGATGCTGTGCCTTTCGATGGCCTTGCGCGCCTTCTATGGTGCGCGTGAAGCGTAGGGAGGAGGTGGGAGTAGCTCCGCTTGAGCTGGGGAGGAGTGGTCGATGGGAAGGCGGAGCGCATAGTCTTCGCTCACAGATTCGAAGGCGGTCTGGTAGGTCGTCTCGTAGGCTTCCCGTGCGTTGTAGAGGACGTTGTACTGCGCGAGGAAGGCTTGCTACGTGCGCGAGCTCGGGGTAAAGCCCAGCTGTCGGGAGCAAGCCCCGAAGAGGAGGGTGAGGAAGGGAGGGCAAGTGCGCTGGTCTTTCAGCCACGTGCGTCCTGGCCCTGCGTCGTAGTAGGGAGCTGAGACATTTGCCAAGCGCCAGGAAGAGGAAGAGCAGAAGGATAATCAGCACGCCCTGAGGGGACGCTGATGAGGTAGTAGCTGAGGAGCAGACCGCCGACGTTGGCGATGAGACAGAGGACGATAGACCCACCGATGATCTTGCGGAAGTCAGCGGTGAAGAGCCCCATCGTGGTCTGCGGTAAGGTCAGGAGCGACAGTAGCAGCATAATGCCCACCGAGCGGATGGTCAGCACGAGGCTCACGGCTACCAGCAGCAGCAGACCACGCCCCAGAGTCCGACGCTGATACTCGTACACGAGCGAAGCTCACGGTCAAAGGCCGTGTAGAGAATTTCCCTGACAGCGTAGGACAAAGAGCCCGACGAGCAGGAGCGAAAGCACGCCGAGGGCGATGAGGTCGCCTGTCGTCACTAAGAGGATATTACCGAAGAGGTAGGCAGGAGACTGGTGGCATAGCCCTGGAGTGAGGGTCATAAAGAGCACCCCAAGGGCCATACCTAATGCCCAGATGCTGGCGATGGCAGAGTCCCTCACGGATGCCTTCGGTACGGCTGAGCTGCTGATAGAGAAGGCGGCGAGGATGGCTGCACCAGCTGCCGAGAGTATGGGGTTGATGCCGAGGTAGATGCCGAGTCCCTATACCCGAAGGAAGCTGCGTGATGCCTCCGCTGACGAAGACGATGCGCCGCACCACGATGTACGCCCCTGACAATCCCTGCAGACGATGGCGGTAAGCAGGAGGCTGTGAGGGCGTTTTGGAAGAACTGATACGTGAAGATACTGGGCATCGGTGCGTAGGGACTATGCGTAAGGCGAATGCTTAGGCTACGGGACTGGGCTCGAGCCCTGCCGACGATGGCGTGGTAGTCTCTATTCTTCCGACGATGAGGTAGAGCTCGGGGCGCAGGGTCCCGGGGAACTCAATCCCATCGCAGCTGGAGGCTACGCACCCAGGCAGGTACTTCGTCGGCATCCAGTGAGAGGAGGATCTCACGGAACCTCCACCTCACCCCTCCTTGTATGCTCCCGCACTGCGCCCTTGGTAGCGGTCCAGCTCTTCGTCATCGAAGCACTGATGCGCTCGCTGACAGCAGCCAGAAGGCCGTCCGCCCCACAGGTCAAGTGGTTGCCACAGCACCCCTTCGCCGTGGGGAAGTTCTGGGGTTGGGCTCGATGATGACCTCACCGCGTGCGATGCGACGGGCCTTGAGGTACGACTGTATGGTGCCGACCAAGGCGGCTACAGCCCCCTAGTGTAAAGCGAGGGCGATGACTCATGACGAGGATACTCCCATGCGGAGCTATTCAGAATATATTCGTTGGAGACAATGCTTATCCATAAGCATATCCATACAAAGATAGTTCATTCAATATGACCAACTGCCTCCCCACCAGCACGCACGAAATGTCGAGGATGAGGCGATGGAGAAAACGCCGAGGGCGGTGCAACAATCGGTTGCACCGCCCTCAGCTTATCTTGTAGAGGTGGGTCTCATGACTTAGAACATGTACTGCACACGGAACTGCAGGGCATTGACCAGCTTTCTGTGTCAGCCTGCCCCCCACCGCTTGACCTGCATGGTGGTAGTCAGGCGAAGAGCTACATACTTATTCCAGTAGTAGGAGAGCCCAGCGCTGTAGTCGGTCATCTTCCCTGCACCAGCCAGTCCCAGGGATGACTCTCCGGACAGAGCACCAGCATCCGTCAGGTCAAGGAAGCCGCAGCCGAGCATCAGCTCAAGGTTCTTGAGTTAGGGCGTATCGACCCCCGAGGTGGTGTAGTTGTACTTGTAGTCTACGGGGTTGACGATCATCCCACGAGCAGAGATGTAGAAGCCCTTGGTGTCGTAGGCCTTGTCTCCAGTGCGGTTGACGTGTCACCAATAGTACTGGCTGCTGACCCTGCACGTTGTGGAAGATCCCTGAACCCGCCGTGAACTTATTCTCCCCAGCGAGCATCGTTCAGCTGAATGCCCATAGCATTGCGCTTGTCGACGATCGTCAGGTACTTCTTGGCGTAGCCGATGGTATAGCCCCCCTTGAGGTCCGACTCAGCCTTGCGGTGGAGTGCGCTGAAGCCAACGTGGAAGCCCACACCATTCTCTAAGATGGGACGCCAGACGAGGCGTCCAGCCACGGTGTAGCCTTTGTGGGGCTTTGTCGGTGCTGGTGGTGAGGGCTGAGTTGTCAGCGAAGGCACCATACTGCCACCAGATGTTTTTGTTGGAGATGGTGTGCATCACGCCGATACGACGGCCGGGCTGGTAGATGTTTGCTTCGGGCCCATCGAGGTACTCTTTGCTGGCAGAGCTGTAGGCCGAGGAGAGACCGAAGGGACGGTGTAGTGTCCAGCACGGAGGAAGTTATTCTGCTGAAGCTGTACTGAGGTAGACATCCTGAGGGAGACCTTGTTGGCAGTGAAGGATGCATCCCCACGAAAGTACCAGTTCTGGCCGTAGTATGCCTTTGAAGCCAATACGCATATCACGGAAGCCGATACCATCGTTCATCGTACCATCGAGCTTCTTTTTGCCGCATCGTTCTGCGAATAGGTAGCTGCGTCAAAGAGGGCGCGCCCCGTGACCTTGACCTCGAGCTTGTCCTCTAGCCGAGAGGGCCGTCATCGTGCTGAGCGACGTGACTGCTCGAAAAAGCAGGCTATGCGTTTGATATTCATAGGATAGATAGTTCTTCTTAGTGAATAGTAAGCATGGATTAGAGGGTATCCTCAATCTTGTCGTAGGCACGGATAGCCAGGAGGAAGCGTGCATTGACATCGCTCAGCAGGTAGAGTCCATCGGCATTGCGCTTGAGTCCCTTGAGGCTGAGGGGAAGACCATAGGAGGATTCTGCAGGTTGAGCTGCTCGATGGCGCGGAGCTGCTGGGTGGTCTGGTAGACGATGTTGACATCGCAGTAGAGCTTGCCGTCCTGTCTTCGTACTTCTCGAAGACGACCTACATTACCAATAGGAGTCTTTCTCGATGGAGTTGGGGAGTTCGTAGGGCTCTACATCGAGGGCTGCTGTGACGGAGGCAATGTTGGAGTCGTGACCGCAGAGGAAGGCGAACTTACGCCCCTTAGCGTTCAGCTCATCGTACATATAGGTCAGAGAGGGTGTGCTACATTGACTGCGACGATAGGCAGCGAAGAGCACATCTCCATAGACATCCTTGATGCGTGCGATTTGTGTCCAGTCTTCGGTGGTGAGGTTGGCTCGGCCGCCTTCTGGCATCGGGTTCTTCGTAGTACTGGAGGATGAAGGCATCGGACAAGTCGCATCCTTGAGGGAGCCCTTCATGCGAGGTTCTTCACCACGCTCGAGGAGGATCTGAGTGTCGTAGTTGTCGAAGGCACAGATCTTCCTTCCTTGCAGGCAGGAGAGTCCTTGAGGTCGAGGGTAGAAGCGGTGATAGCGTAGGCTTTCTTCAGACCTTCGTTGATACCACGGATGCCATGCTTACCGCCCATGGCTGCGATTTGCTTGAGGGCTTCTTGCTTGAAGGATTCGCTGACCTTCGTCAAGCGAGGGAAGAAGACGGGGTCCATCTTGCTGGGGACGTAGCGGTGGTTGACCTGGATGTCAGCAACAGGGAGGAAGGCGGTCGTGAAGCAGCGAGCCGTGGCGATGCAGCGCTGCATGCTGTTGGCGTAGATGTTTACTTCGTCGCGTGGGTTAGCGTTTTCCTTGAAGAGGCCAGCATCGACCGCCCACTTACGGAAGTAGAGGCCGAACTGGTTTTCCAGTGCGCCACCGCGTGAGGTCAGTTCGCTGGCACCAGAAGTCCAAGCGAACCAGGGGTGTGTAGTGACCTCTCGAGGAGGCTACCCTTGGTGAGAGGCACGGATGTTGTGACTGGCTGAGGACAACGGCTTCAGAGCGTGTACTTGTCTCAATTCCCGTGTTCTTGCTTCGGGCAAAGAGGGATGGCGCAAAATCATGAGAGGAGTGTTAGCGCCACCGAGAGCTTAAACTGTCTCATATAGTTTGTTATTAGACAAAAGTCCCTTCTGAGGAGGTGGATGTCGAAGTATCAGAGGCTCTGGCACAGAGTGGAAGCAGAGCTGGAATTGTCTTCTTGAATTTTAACTGACGCAAATGTAGTGATATTTGCGCATTTCTGCTGTGTTATCCTGCTAGGATGGGCTTGGAGTCACCCGTTTTGTGAGGTGTGTCTTGTGGGGTAGGGTAGGTGGAATTTTTCTGCTGTATAGCGTGGAGGAGACTGGTTGATATCATGGAAGTACTACTGGTGGATGCCTCGACCAGTACTGGTAGTCTCGGGGACCACTACCTCCGAGCGTGGAGCGTAGTGGTCGAGGGCATCATCTGCGCAGTGGGAGGGGTGAGCTTTGGGAGGTGGGAGCCTTTATTCTGTGGTGTGAGAGGGCGAACTCATGGCATGGCTATCCATATAGCTCGCCCCTTCGCCTCGGTTATAGGGAGTGTATATAGGTTCGCGCGCACGAGTGAGTGCGATTAGCGGAGCCTTTTATAATGGTGTTGGGAAGAGAGGGGGTGCCTTAATTTATTAAGGAAGAGTGGTATTTGGCATGAAATTATTCCATATTTGCATCCACTTAGGAAGGGGGATGGGGCATAGTATCCCACCTCTGAGGCGACGAAACTGTCATAACGATCACGAGTCATTTATATTGTATAATTAATCACCGCATGAAGCAAGCAAAGCATTGGGTTGCCGTTCTGGCCTTTGGCACTGGGCCTTCTGGCTGGAGCGCCTTGGCGCAGACGATCAGCTCCGCCCAACAAGGGTCTCCAGCTGCAGCTTCATGAGTCAGGATGGGGCGCCTATGTATCGCCTCGTCTTTTGCCGATGAGCAGGAGATTATCCGTCCCAGCCACCCGGGCTGAGATGACCGACGAAAGAAATCCTTCGACAGGGCCTCGAGGTCACGGGAACGAAGCGAGTTCCACCTTCGATGAGACGTGGAAGCCTCGTCCGGGCGAAGTCAAGTCGATTCAAACAACTACAACGAACTGCTCGTCACGCTCAAGAAGACGACATCGGCGACCCCATAGCCATTCGCCTGTCCCTTCAATCGATGGGCCTGGTCGCCACGAGTTCCCAGGTGGCAAGGATCAACTCTATGTCGTCAGCGTGAGCTCACGGAGCTGCTATGACGGGCGACCACGGCACACTGGATCCCAGGTGACTACGATACCGAAGAGTATGACTACCACAGCCGTCTCTCGGAGATCCGTACTCTTTGACAAGGCTCACGGAGAACTGCTCGCAGACCGCCTTCTCCAAGATGGGCGTGCAGACCCCTCTGATGCTCAAGTCGGATCAGGGTACCACATCAATCTGCACGAAGCGGCACTCATCGACTTTCCCTGCGATCAACTCTTTTGATCTGATGACAAGACGAGGACCTTCCATGTCGAGCTGACCCCGATGCACAGGGCAACCGTGACACACGAAGCCCCTTCAACATGCGTTTTGGCATGTACGGCTATCGTCAGTCAGATGCACGTGACATCCTCTTCTGGCTCACCTACAACCCTCAATGAGCCTTGCACCTATGAGACGACCGACTGATCAAGCCTATTGAAACATGTAGGGTCTGGTGGAAATGATCACGGAAGAGCCGTGGGCCTACACCGATGACCTTCCTTATGTGAAGATCGGTGAGACGGGGACTACCTGAAGGTGCGCAACGGCAAGCATGCCAACACCCAGCACGTCAGGAATACATCGACTTGCCAGCAGCATGGCTTTCGATGCCGTCCTGGAGAAGGCTGGAACATCGGCTGGGAAGACTCGTCCGGTCACAGCAAGGATCGCGTCTTCGACTCGTCACCTCTATCCCTGATTTCAATGTCGCTGAGCCCGTGACGCCAAGAGTAAGGCGAAGATCATCATGCACCACGAGACCTCTGGCTCGGCTCAGAACCACGAGCGCCACATGAATAACGTACCAGTTCATGGCTGCCATCGGCTACCCGCCGTCAAGAGCGGCTATGGGCAAGATCATCCCAATGGTGAATACCACTACGGTCAGAGTACGGTCAACCATCACCTACGCTGTCAAGGAAGCTGCTGCACAAGATCTCCGTCAACGCCCACGAGTCCGTCCACATGACGGGGCTCACGCTGTACCCATCCGAACCTCATCGCGCAGGAGTCGGCACGTGGTCAGGAGTATCAGGCCTTCGGTGGTAGAGCTCAACCACCTCACCGTCCTCCCCTTCACGCGCTCTGATCGGTGGTCCTATGGACCATACCCTGGTATCTTCCAGATGGATATCAACAAGTATAACCCCAACAACAACTCCCACATCAATACGACCTCTGTAATCAGCCTGCCGCGTTACGTCACGATGTACAGCGCGCGCTGCAGATGGCTGCTGACCTGCTCCGAAGTGTATGCCGCTATGGATGCCTTCGGTTCATCAAGGATGTCGCCGCTGACTCGGGACGACACGAAGATCATCGAAGCTGAGCCAGGGGAATACATCACCATCGCCTGTAAGGCTAAGAACGCCGACAAGTGGTTCGTGGGCACTGTCGCTGGCTACGATGGACACAAGACGAACCTGACGCTTTGACTTCCTCGACGCTGGTAAGACCTATACGGCTACCATCTACGCCGACGGCAAGTGGCCACCACAAGACCAACCCCTGAAGTGTACTCCATCCGTAAGGTGCAGGTGAAGAGGGCAGCAAGCTCGCTCACCTCGGCTCCTGCGTGGTGGCTTCGCCATTCCATCCTTCCTAATAAGAAGTAAACGCAAAGATCTTTCTTTAGAGGCTACGAAAGCAACGGCTTTTCGCTGCCTCTGGGGAAGGTCTCCTATTCTATAACCCCACAGATTTAATGTAAGATGAAAGCTATTTTACGCCTTACCTACTCTCTGTCTCGCCTGCTCTTCTGGCAGCTCCAGCGTAGGCACAGGTTCAGGTCCAGGGCAGAGTAGTAGACAATCATGGTGAAGCCGTCATCGGTGCTTCCGTCCGTGTCACAGGAGACTCCAAGGGCGTCATCACCGACATCAACGGTCACTTTTGCCCTGCGTGCCCCAAGGCTGGTCACCCGTGGTCTCCAGCATCGGCTACCCACGCAGACTGTTGCCCTCAGCGAAGCTACGCAGTCGCTGAAGATCGTACCGATGAAAGCGCACAGAACCTCAAGGAAGTCGTCGTCGTCGGCTACGGCTCGATGCAGAAGAAGGACTCACCGGATCGGTCAGCCCTCAATGAAAAAGAACTCCCAGAAGGGTGCCATTCCACCGCCAGCGACCTCTCGTCGGTAAGTAGATCGCAGGGTACAGATCACCCCGGAGGATCTCCTGGGGATGCAGGTCGCATCCGTATCCGTGGTGGTGCTTCGCTCAATGCCAGCAACGACCCACTGATCGTCATCGACGGTGTGCCCATCGAGAACTCCGCCGTCGCTGGTGCTCCCAGCATCCTCAGCCTCGCTCAACCTCAGATATCGCTCTGATGAACGTCCTCAGCGACGCTTCCGCTACCGCTATCTACGGTTCGCGTGCTTCCAACGGGGTCATCATGATCACCACCAAGCGTGGTAAGGTAGGTCAGAAGACGCAGATCGCTGTCTCTGTCCAGAACTCCCTCTCGCAGGCCGCTCGCCGTGTACGTCCGCTCTTGCCGATGAATACCGCACCTCATCAAGCTGCATCGCCCTGCTGCTGCTGAGAAGCCTCGGTACGGCGAACACCGACCGGCAGGACGAGATCTCATCAGCTCGCCCACGGTGGTGACTACAACCTCAGCGTCAGCGGTGCTGCTGGCAAGGTGCCTCACCGTGTGTCTACGGGCTTCACCACCAGCAGGGTGTCCTGAAGACCGGACCAGATGAACCGTGTCAGCGGTGATCTGAGCATCAACTCGTCTCTTCGATAACCACCTGGCTATTGATGCCAGCATGAAGCTCAGCGCCACGCACAACCGCTTTGCGAACAAGGATGCCATCGAAGCTGCCGTACAGTTCTGACCCCACGCGTCCAGTCCGTGCCAACAATGCGAGTCTGCCCCTTCGGTGGCTACTGGACATGGATCGGAAATGATGGAAGAACCCAGAGTCTCTTGTCCAAAGAATCCTATTGCCCTCCCTCAATCAGAAGGAGGATATCAGTGATGTCTTCCGCTCGATCGGCAATCTGAAGATCGACTACAAGCTCCACTTCCTCCCCGGAGCTTAAGCTGAATATGAACCTCGGCTAGCGACTATGCTTTTCGCAGGGACACGTCACCATCCCCGAAAACCCGTCATCGGATGGGAGCGTTATACCCGAAGGTAGCTGGTCAAGACGTCAAGAAGAGTGGTACGAATACTACCTTCGATCAGCGTAAGCGCAGCTTGCTCTTCGACTTCTATGCGAACTATGCTAAGGAGCTGACTTCGATCAAGAGCCGCATCGATGTGATGGCTGGTTACTCCCTATCAGGACTGGAAGACTTACATCCACAATACGCCTGACTATACCTTCGACAAGACGGAGGTCAGCAAGCCCGTCTACGAGTACGACTACCCACAGAATACGCTTGTATCCTTCTATGGTCGTCTGAACTATAGCCTGATGATCGCTACCTCCTGACCGCTACGGTACGTGCCGACGGCTCGTCGCGCTTCAGCAAGGCCAACCGCTGGGGATCTTCCCTGCTCTTGCACTGGCTTAGCGTCTTAACCAGGAGTCCTTCCTGAAGGATGTCTTGGATCGATGACCCCAAGCTCTGTTCAGCTAGTGGTGTCACGGGCAGCAGGATGGTATCGGTAACTACAGTTATCTCCCCTCTATGGTCTCAGTGTCAATACCAATCTGTATCAGCCTCGGCGATAAGTACTACAATATGATGCGCCCTGCTGCCTACGATGAAAAACATCCACTGGGAGCAGACTGCTACCTACAACGTAGGTTTGGACCACAGCTTCATCAAGGGTCGTCTCCGGGGACACTCGACTTATCAGAAGAATACCAGCGACCTGCGTTTAGCTTGACTCCTGTACCTGCAGGTGCTAACTTCCAATAAGATCCTGACGAACATTGGTAACATCATCAGCAAGGGCTTCGAGCTGAGCATCACTGCTACGCCTATCCAGACCAAGCGCTTCACCTGGGATGTGAACTACAACATTAGCTCCAACAGCACGCGCATCACAAAGCTGAATGCTGCTCAAGGCACAGGCACGAGGGGTACCTCTGACCAATGTCAAGGGTACATGGCACTTCGGTACAGAGTCCATCGCGAAGGTTATGCTCCTGCACCTTCTTTTGTCTGCAAGCAGGTATACGATAAGAATGGCAAGCCCGTGAAAAGAAGTTCGCCCTCAGATCATCGCTACTATGCGCAGAACTTGAGCCCACAGGTGCTGATGGGCTCTCTACGAGCCTGGACCTATGACCGCTGGACGCTCTCCACGGCTCTGAGAGCATCCTTCGGTAACTACATCTACGACAACCTCTCTGCACATATGGTCTAATCGCAACACTGTCTCATAACAATGCCTTCTTCCGCAATACGACGCCAGGAGATCAACGTCTCAGACTTTATGGTAAAAGGATGATAACTGCGGGATGATCCCGGACTACTACATCCATCGTGCTTTCGCTCCCTGAAGATGGACAACCTGACGCTGGCTTACAACTTCGGTCGTCTCTTCGGTGGTGCTCTCGCCACGTGCTTCGGCCACGGTACAGAATGTCTTCACCTCTCTCCCTATAAGGGACTTGATCCTGAGCAGGCTGTAGATCATCGTCTCTATCCTGTCCCACGTCACGTATTCGCTCAACCTATCTCCTCACGTTCTAATCTCATAGCTAAATTATGAGTACAACAAGAAGATGCTCCGTCGTAGCTTGACCGTACTTAGTCTGGTCGGTGCACCCCGGGCTTTAGCTCTTGTGTCATAGGACTTTGGATCGCTTCCTCTGGACTAGGGAGACTTTGCATCCGTCTACGGATCGGCTGGATAAGACGTTCCAGGCCTTAGCTAAGGTGTATGGTGCTTTTTGCTCTCACTGGAAATTCTGCGTGATGGAGAAGGCTCCGATCTTAATGTCCCTGACCAAGTGTGAGAGTGGCTTTTGGTACTGCAACTTCTTTGTCCTCCAAGAACTTCCTACCGAGACGGCAGTGTGTGCCTGGGGGATGGCGGTCTCCAAGACATCAATAAGTCTCACCTGGAATGCTACGAATAAGTTCGTAGAACCTCTCACAAATCGTTCCTTCTACCAGATTAGCTGGCTTCTGTATCTTGAAAAGAATACGGAGGAAAAGAAGAATGATGCGACTATGCGCACCTACCGTGCCGAGGCTCGCTTCCTGCGTGCCTACCAGTACTGTGGGTGCTCCTAGACCTTTATGGCAATCCCCCCATTCATTGGACGAGACGATGGGGACAGGTAAGGTTGGCTCTCGCCAGATTAGTCGTGCAGACCTCTTTACCCACATCGAGAAGGAGCTGAAGGATATAGAAGGTGATCTGTAAGCCCCAGGACGCTGTCTATGGTCGTGCTAATCAGGCGGCGCTTGGGCTCTGCTCTCCGTCCACCTCAATGCAGAGGTGTACACTGGGACCGCGCGCTACGATAAGGCTGCTGAGTATGCTGAAAAGGTTAGTGCTTCTGGTAAGTATAGCCCGAAGTCTGACTATGATCAGCTCTTATGGCGGATAACGATAAGAATAATCCCTGAGGTGCTGCTCCTCGGTCAACTTCGATGGGGCAAAGTCTCAGTCTTATAGTGGAACGACCTATATCGTCAACGCTTCGATCGGAGGAGAATCAGCTACTGTTACCCATATGCCCATGGGTGCACTGGTGGCTGGTGGGGCACCGTGCTACCAAGGCAATGCTTGCTCTCTTCGGTGAGAATGTTACATCGGATAAGCGTGCGCTGATGAAGCCATCCGCTACGCCTGAGATTAGCAACCCGGTGACTTTTAACCAGGAGTGTATGTCTACAAGTTCCGTAATGTCACCAGCACGGGGGCTAATGGAAGCGATGGTAACCACTGTGATATCGACTTCCCGCTCTTCCGTCTGTCGGAGCTTTTACCTCACCCACGCTGGAGGCTGCTATCCGTGGAGCTGCAGGTGTAGACCAGACAAAGGCAGCCTGGCTACCTCAATAAGGTACGTGAGCGTGCTCATGCCACTGCGTATGATCGTCTGCCCGAGCTCGACGAGCTCCTGAAGGAACTTGGTCGTGAGTTCTACTGGGAAGGTCACCGCCGTACTGATCTGATTCGTTTTGGTAAGTTCACCCTGGGACTACCTCTGGCCTTGGAAGGGCGGTGTTCAGGCTGGTAAGGCACTGGATGCTGCATAACCTCTACCCAATTCCAGCAGTAGACCATCAGGCAAAATATCGAGCACCTCAAGCAGAATACTGGTACTAACCCACGGTAGGAGCTTTGGTTTCACTGGCTTGCCCCTCTGGGGTGAGCATACATCGACGACTTGCTCTCGAGCGCCTTGTGGAGCTCGAGGCAAGTTGCTTTTCGGGCGATGGTACTACGGAGTGAGTGCGACACATTGGTCGGCTGACGTACTTGCTTCCTTAAAGATGCCCCAGCTCCCGCCAAAAAGGTACCTTTGCGTCGTAAGGAATGACGACGCTATGACCCAGGCAGAAGACGCACAGCCCAGCGATTGAAGTCAATATCCGACGTCCCGTCGATATTGTCGCCGAGCAGAACGCTAAGCTCGTTCGGCTCAAGGAGCAGCTTCGAGAGCAGGGGGAGCTCTGGCTGTGATGCAGCGAGAGCTCGACAAAGCGCGGCAACAAGAGGCGACTTCCGCCTTGGCTCTCTGCCCCTGACCTCTACCGAGGCTTCGGGGCTTGACCGAGCATACGGACGCCAACTCTGATCAGATAATCAGTGAGGTAGACCGCCGCATCCAGCAGCTGTCCTCCGAATAAAGACTTATCAGCGTAGGCTGACCGCTCCCCGTGGACGGCGGCCTCACACCTATATATATATTGCGGCTATAGACACGGATCCCGAGGCACTCCAGCGCATCTCGATGGTCGTCAACGACGCACGAATATCCTCTGCGTGTGCCCCGCCGTGAAGAGCACTTCTACCGCAAGGCAGGTGAAGAGCTCACCATACGATGCGCCTCTATCGGGAGAGAGTATCCAATCGCTCGGAGGTGCCCATCGAAGGCCACTTGTCTATGGCTGCCATCGACATAGCGACCCGCTACCGCCAGTGCACGTTGAGGCACTCGAGGAGCGCACCCAGCATCTGGCTCCGCGCCTCGAGGCCATCAACGACTCCTTTGGATGCGCTGATCGCCGAAGCCACGCCGCCTGATCGATACCGAGAGCTGAGCCCAGCACCGCCACAGCGTCCCCTTCCTTCATCACTACTTTTTATCACAGACAAGGAATGGGAACCATTACAATCATCATCATTTGCTTGGGTGTGCTGATCCCTCGGCGCAGCCCCTTTCGTGGCTTGTGTCGGAGAAGCCTCGACAGAAGACGCGCCGTCCTCTCCGAAGCAGAGCGTGAAGCAGAGGCGCTAGCAAAAGAAACCCTCGAAGTCAAGGAGAAATTCCTCCAGCTCAAGGGTGACTCGAGCAGCAGGTAGCGCAGCGCAAACAATAAGCTCAAGCAGATCTGAGGGCGACTCAAGACCCGCGAACAAGAGCTCACCCAGCGCCACAACGAAGTGGAGAAGCGCAACCAGGAAATCGATATACTCAAGCGAAAAAGCTGGCCCTACAGAGCGAAGGCATCGAGCTGAAGAAGGAGGAATACGACGTCAAGAAAGCCGAGTACGAAGAGAAGAAGGCCGAGCTCGAGCCCTTCGTCAGAGGAGCAGAAGGTCTCGAGGCTATCGGAGGACTCCGCTGACGAGGCGCGCGAACGACTCATCGAGAGCCTGCGTGCTGAAGCCAAGGACCAAGCCCAAGGCTATATCAACGAGATCATCGAAGAGGCGAAGATGACCGCCAACAAGGAGGCCAAGAAGATCGTCGTGCAGTCCATCCAGCGTCTGGCTACGGAGACGGCCATTGAGAACTCCGTCACCGTCTTCCACATCGAGAGAGTGACGAGATCAAGGGCCGTATCATCGGTCGTGAAGGTCGCAATATCCGTGCCCTCGAAGCAGCTACAGGATTGAGAGATCATCGTTGATGATACCCCCGAGGCCATCGTGCTGAGTAGCTTTCGATCCCGTGCGCCGTGAGGTGGCATGCCTTGGCCCTGCATCAGCTGGTACAAGATGGTCGCATTCACCCCGCACGCATTGAGGAGGTCGTCTCCGCGTGCGCGGCAGATCGAAGAAGAAATCATCGAGACAGGGAAGGGCACCGTCATCGACCCGGTATCCACGGATGCACCGAGCTCATCCGCCTCCCATCGGTAAGATGAAGCATCGCTCTTCCCACGGCCAGAATCTCCTGCAGCACTCCCGTGAGACCGCCAATCTCGTGCTATTATGGCCAGCGAATTAGGCCTAACCCCAAGCAGGCTAAGCGTGCTGGTCTCCCGCACGATATCGGGAAGGTGCCCGACGATGAGCCCGAACCGCCACACGCACTCCTTGGGATGAAGCTCTGCGAGAAGTACAAGGAGAAGGCCACCATCTGCACTGCCGTCGGGCACACCACGACGAGGTCGAGATGGAGAGCCTCATCGCCCCATCGTGCAGGTCTGTGACGCCATCAGTGGCGCACGCCCAGGGGCTCGCCGTGAGATCGTCGAAGCCTACATCAAGCGACTCAATGACCTTGAGCAGCTTGCCCTCTCCTACCCAGGAGTGGTGAAGACCTACGCCATCCAGGCGGGCCGTGAACCCGTGTCATCGTGGGGGCCGAGAATACGGACGACAGTAGCATCGCTACGCTTTCCTCCGAAATCGCCAAGCGCATTCAGGACGAGATGACCTACCCCGGGCAGGTCAAGATCACGGTTATCCGCGAGACCCGCAGCGTCAGCTACGCTAGGTAGCCCTTATGTAGACGGTCGCTATTCTTACTTTTTAGGTAGGACGGTCAAACCAAATTCCACTGTTTCGCGTTTATAGGGCAGGAGGAATAACCATTTATAGTTAATTAATGCAAGATAACGATCAGATTATCGACGAGGTCACCTCGAGCGATTATAACATATGGCTTCACCACCGAGATCGATACCGAGACCATCGGCAAGGGGCTGAGCGAAGAGACCGTTCGCCCTCATCTCGGAGAAGAAAGGTGAGCCGGAGTGGCTCCTGCAGTTCCGCCTTGAGGCTTATCGCCATTGGCTTTACCTCGAGCAACCTGACTGGGCGCCGCTGAATATCCCCCATCGACTACCAAGATATCATCTACTACGCCGCTCTGAAGAAGAAGGAAGGGCCGAAGAGCCTCGATGAGGTCGACCCTGAGCTCCTGCGCACCTTCGAGAAGCCCGATTCCCCTCGAGGAGCAGAAGATGCCCGGCATTGCTGTGATGCGGTGACGGACCCGTCCTCGGTCAAGACGACCTCCCGTGAGACGCTGGCAGAGAAGGGCATCATCTTCTGCTCCTTCAGCGAAGCCGTGCGTGAGTACCCCGAGCTGGTGAAGAAGTATCTGGGAGCCGTCGTCCTCACACGGATAATTACTCGCTGCGCTGAACTCCGCCGTCTTCAGTGATGGCTCCTTCGTCTATATCCCGAAGGGGACTACGCCGGCCCGATGGAGCTCTCCACCTACTTCCGTATCAATGCTATCAACACGGGGTAGTTTGAGCGTACGCTCATCGTCGCCGACGAAGGCGCTTACGTCGTCTACCTCGAGGGATGTACCGCCCCCAGCGAGACGAGAACCAGCTACACGCCGCCATCGTCGAGATCATCGTGGAGAAGGATGCCGAAGCGAAGTACTCTACCGTGCAGAACTGGTATCCTGGCGACAAGGAAGGTAAGGGTGGTGTCTATAACTTCGTCACCAAGCGTGGTCTCTGCCGTGGGGCGAAGTCGAAGCCTTCTGGACGGCAGGTCGAGACGGGCTCCGCCATCACGTGAAGTACCCCAGCTGTGTACTGGAAGGCGATGACCGGTGGCCGAATTTTACTCCGTGGCTGTCACGAATAACTTCCAGCAGGCCGACACGGGTACGAAGATGATTCACCCGGAAGAACACCCGCAGCCGCATCGTCTCCAAGGGCACGTGCAGCAGGCAGTCAGAATAGCTACCGTGGCTTAGTCTACGTAGGCCCCGATGCGGAGAATGCGCGCAACCACCCCAGTGCGATAGCCTCTTGCCTCCGGACCGCTGGTGCGCACACCTTCCTTACGTCCACGTGGACAACGATACGGCGATCATCGAGCACGAAGCCACGACCAGCAAGATCAGCGAAGACCAAATCTTCTACCGCCAGCAGCGTGGTATCGGTGTCGAAGAAGCCGTGGCTCATCGTCAATGGTTACGCTAAGCAAGCAATGAATAAGCTCCCGATGGAGTTCGCTGTCGAGGCTCAGAAGCTCCTGAGCATCTCACCTGAAGGCTCCGTAGGCCAACCTCCATCACCCCAATATATAGGAACATATAATATGCTTAAGATAGAGAACCTCCACGCATCTATTGAGATAAAGAAACTCAGGGAAATCAACTCACCACAGGCAAGGGCGAGGTACACGCTATAATGGGACCCAACGGCTCGGGAAGAGCACCTCTCCTCCGTCTTGGTCGGGCATCCTACCTTCGATGTTACCGAAGGATCCGTCACCTTCGAGGGCGAAGATATCCTCGAGCTGGAGCCCGAAGAGCGCGCACACCTCGGTCTCTTCCTCAGCTTCCAGTACCCCCGTCGAGATCCCTGGGTCAGCATGGTCAATCTCATGCGCCGCGCACTCAACGAGCGCCGTCGCAAGGCTGCTGGCCTTGACCCACCCCTGCTGCGGACTCTTCAAGCTGATGAAGCAGAAGCGTGAACTTGTCGAGCTGACAATAAGCTCGCCAGCCGTTCGGTCAACGAAGGCTTCCGGTGGTGAGAAGAAGCGCAACGAGATCTTCCAGATGGCAATGTCGAGCCCAAGCTCGCCATCCTTGATGAGACCGATAGCGGTCTGACATCGACGCCCTGCGCATCGTCGCCAGGGGTAAAATGAGCCGCGCAGCCCTCGAGAACTCCACCATCGTCATCACGCACCACCAGCGTCTCTCGACTACATCCGCCCCGACTTCGTCCACGTCCTCTGGCAAGGGACGCATCGTGCGCAGTGGTGGCCCTGAGCTGGCACTCGAGCTCGAAGAGCGGCTACGACTCGATCAAGGAAGAGGTAGAAGCACAGTCGAGGCTATGGAAGCAACCACTAAGAAGTACCTTGACCTCTTCGCTGCCCATAGCGAAGCCTTGCAGGAGGCTCCACAGCTCCTCAATCACTACCGCGAAGCAGCCTATGATGCCTTCGCTGCTCGTCTGGGACTCTCGCGTCAAGAGCGAGAACTACCAGCGTACCGACCTCCCCACGATCTTTCTCCGAAGACTGGAAGCTCCATCTCGTGGATGGGGTTCTCTACTGGGCTTCGCAGGCCTTCGCTCCTGGCATCTTCATCGGTGCTCTGTCGGACTTCGTGCGCCTCATCCTGAGGTCGCTCAGGAGTATTATGGTGCATCGCCCCCATCGCTACCGATGGACTTGTTGCGCTCGATACCCCTTCGCCTGGAAGGGCTGTCATCTCACCTCCTCGTGGTGCGAAGATCCCTGGTCACATCGAGCTCAGCTACATCCTGCCACGTCTTGCCGGGCATATTCCGTGAGCGTGCCTCATCATCCTCGAGGATGAAGCCGAAGCGACGCTGCACTTCCGTGACCGCCCCGAAGAAGGGGGACGTGCTCTGGCACCGCGTACCATCGAGGTCTATGTCGGCCGCCGTGCTCGCTTCTCCCTCATCGAGCGCGAGGAGTCGTTCGGCGACGAACGTACGCGTCTCTTCGCTCTACGTGTGTCAGATGCAGGAGAGCGTCGTCGACCTCAGCGGTGTCACCCTGCGCAATGGCGTGACGCGCAACAACTACTTTGTCACCCTGGCAGAAGAGCGTGCTGACCTGAAGATCTCGGGCTTCGTCCTCACGGCAGACCAGGCGCATACGGACAACTTCTCCCACATCGAGCACGCTGTCCCCCACTGCACCTCGGACGAATCCTCGAGCATGTACTGCGTGACGATAGCTATGGTGTCTTCACTGGCGTATCCTCGTGGCACAAGATGCCCAGAAGACTCAGGCGTATCAGAACAACCGCAACCTCCTGCTCTCGCCCTCGGCACGTATGCAGTCCAAGCCCCAGCTGGAGATTTACGCCGATGACGTGAAGTGCTCCCACGGGATGACCACGGGACAGCTCAGCAGTGATGCGCTCTTTCATATGCGCCAGCGTGGTATCTCCTCGAGGGAAGCAGTCGCCTGATGTGAGCAAATGCCTTCGCCGAAGATGTCGTAGCACGTATCCCTGTCGTAGACATAGCTGGCGACCCACGCACCAGCATCGAGGAGCAGCTACGTAAGCAGCTCCTTCGCCCCCACCATAGTCACAGGAGACTGCGCCCATAGCCTCACGGAGCCATGGGCGCAGTGCTTTTTGTATAAATATATGTGACATAATGGCTTGAAAATGAGTGCCGTCAACGAGGTGTTTGCGTATATTTGCGCTATAATGACCGCTTGTAGGCGGTGGGTACATCCTTTGACTTAGTTCTTCATCGAGTAGGCATTAAGGCCTCCACCTCAGTACAGATAATGAACATAAATAAGTATACCATCAAGTCGCAGGAAGTCAGAGAGGGATCGAGCTTTTGCTCGCAAGGGCGGCAATCAGGCCATCGAGCCACGCACCTGCTCGCCAGTCTCTTGGCTCGGAGATAGTCTCACCGACTCTCCTCTCTCTAAGCTCGGTATCCAGCGTGCTCGTCTGGAGGAAAGCCCAGCGACAGCTCGCTTCCTCCCGAAGGTCTCAGGCGGTGAGCCCCACCAGCGGTGATGCTACGAAGGTCTTGGACAAGGCTGAGGACATCGCCACCGAGATGAAGGATGAATATGTTGCCCTCGAGCACCTCTTCCTCGCCTTGGCTCAGGTGGATAGCCCTCGCCGCTCGCCTTCTGAAGAGCGACTTCGGTCTGAAGGAGGCTGACCTCCGCAAGGCCATCGAGGAACTGCGCAAGGGCAACCGCGTCATCAGCCAGCACGCCGAGGAGCAGTACAACGCCCCCAGCAAGTACGCTATCAACCTCTGCGAACGGGCGCGCGCTGCAAGCTCGACCCTGTCATCGGACGTGACGACGAGATCCGTCATGTCCCAAGATCCTCTCGCGCCGTACGAAGAATAACCCCATCCTCATCGGGGAGCCTGGTGTCGGTAAGACGGCTATCGCAGAAGGTCTGGCCTTCCGTATCGTCCGTGGCGACGTCCCCGAGAACCTCCGCTCCAAGCAGGTCTATTCGCTCGATATGGGAGCCCTCATCGCTGGGGCGAAGTACAAGGGCGAATTTGAAGAACGTCTCAAATCTGTCGTCAGCGAAGTCACGAAGAGCGAAGGCGAGATCATCCTCTTCATCGACGAGATCCACACCTCGTAGGGGCTGGTCAGGGCAGGGCGCTATGGATGCTGCTAACATCCTCAAGCCTGCTCTGGCGCGTGGCGAACCCGCTCTATCGGTGCTACGACCGACGAGTATCAGAAGTACTTCGAGAAGGACAAGGCTCTGAGCGTCGCTTCCAGATGGTCATGGTTGACGAGCCCGATGAAGCCAGCTCGATCTCCATCCTCCGTGGATTGAAGGAGAAGCATGAGAACCACCACAAGGTGCGCATCAGGACGATGCCCTCATCGCTGCTGTGACGTCTCTCCGACCGCTATCATCACCGACCGCTTCCTTCCCGACAAGGCCATTGACCTGATGGACGAAGCGGCTGCACGCCTCAGGATGCAGATTGACCCTCCCGAGGGGCTGGACGAAATCGCCCGACGCATTACCCAGCTGGAGATTGAGCGCGAGGCCATCCGCCGTGAGGACGATGCCGTGAAGCTCTGAGGAGCTGAACAAGGAAATCGCCACGCTGCGTGAGGAAGAAGCCGGCGACAGGCTGGTGGATGCGTGAGCAGGAGCTCATCAACCGCATCCAGCAGTGCAAGATTGACGTCGAGCAACCTCAAGCTCGAGGCAGAGCGTGCCGAGCGTGCGCGGTGAATATGGTCGTGTCGCTGAGATTCGCTACGGCCGACTGCAGGAGAAGGAAGCCGAGATTGCTTCCTATCCAGCAGGGAGCTGACCCAGGCGCAGGGTGATAGTGCCCTCATCCGTGAGGAAGTGACTGCCGAGGATATCGCCGACATCGTCTCACGCTGGACAGGTATCCCTGTCGGGAAGATGCTCCAGAGTGAGCGCGAAAGCTCCTGCACCTCGAGGAAGAGCTGCACAAGCGTCGTAGGGCAGGAGCAGGCCATCCAGGCGGTAGCCGATGCCGTACGCCGTAGCCGTGCTGGTCTCCAAGACCCGAAGCGACCCATCGGTTCGTTCATCTTCTTGGGAACCACTGGGGTGGGGAAGACCGAGCTGGCAAAGGCCTTGGCTGAAGTCCTTTTCGATGACGAGACGATGCTCACCCGTATCGATATGAGCGGAATATCAGGAGAGTTCTCCGCTACCCGCCTCATCGGTGCGCCTCCGGGATATGTAGGCTACGACGAAGGGGCAACTCACCGAAGCCATCCGCCGTAAGCTCCTACTCCGTCGTCCCTCTTTGACGAGATTGAGAAGGCGCATCCTGATGTCTTCAACGTCCTCTTGCAGGTGCTCGATGATGGGCGCTTGACCGATAATCAAGGGGCGGATGGTGAACTTCAAAACACCATCATCATCATGACGAGCAACCTCGGCTCCGACCTCATCCGTCGCCGCTTCCAACGTCCCTGCGGGCGGTGAGCGAGGCTGCCATCGATGAGACGCGAGAGCTGGTGCTTGGGCTGCTGAAGCAGACCATCCGACCGGAGTTCCTCAATCGTATTGATGAGACCATCGTCTTCACGCCGCTGGACGCAGTGAGATCGATGAGATCGTGCGCATCCAGCTCGACAGCACGGCCCGCCTCCTGCAGGTCAACGGCATCGAGCTTCACCATACGCCCGAGGCCGTCGAATGGATCGGCAAGGAAGGCTACGACCCTGAGTTCAGGGGGGCGCGTCCCGTACGCCGTGTCATCCAGCACGTGGTGCTCAATGAACTCTCGAAGAGCATCCTCTCGGGGCTGTCGACCGTGCCAGCGTCATCACGCTTGACGTAGAAGATGGACAGCTGCGCTTCCGCCAAGGGTACATTGATGACTTAATTTAGTAGTGTTAGTTTAGTTGTTGGGGTTGCTCCTCTGCAGGTCTGATGCGGCATCGCCTGCAGGGAGCTTCCTTTGGGTGCGTGTCGAGAGGATGCCCTTGAGCTGTCTCCTCCTTCACCTTAGGGTCGGCATGGTGAGCACTATGGGTCGGAGTGTGAACCACTATTGCTCGCTGTGCTGACCACTATTGGTCGTACTGGCGGAGCACTGTTGGTCAGCCCGTGGAGCAATAGTGCTATGTATGAAGTTCTATAGCTCGTATGCTGGGAGACAGCTTACTCATCAGGGAGCATTGGGGATAGGAAACGTCTTCACTGGCAATTGGATTGTGACTCTTAAGACGATGCCTCGCCGTGCACGTAAAAGAACTATGCAACTGAATAATAGGAGGTAATTGCCTTTTTGAGGTGTCTTGTCGGACACTCGCCTAAATTTGCCACCAAAAGTGTTGCACTTTGTGGTGGAAAATATACCATCTACACCTTCAAGGATTTACTCCGTCTATCTGTAAGAACGTTACCGAGATGAAAATAAGCACTTTCACTCTGCTATTGCTTGTCTTGGGAATCATAGCAAATTGTTCCTTTAGTTTTAAGACTAAAGATAACATACGATGGACTTCAGACACACACATGAGGATTGTATCGTATAGGGAAGACGAAAAATATCTTTATATAGCTCAGTCCTCAAAAAGGAGATTTCGTAGATATCAACCTCCCCTAAGATTGATTACAACAGTCACTAAAACTGCCACGACGGAGTCAGGATATACCTATCGACTCCTTAAGACCAAACTGGCTGGAGAAAACGATATACCAATCAAAAGCGACCGATACTTACTGTCTCCAAAGAAACAAGATACTTGATGCTGTCGCTTTTAAGTTTGGACTTCACATTTGAAACCGAACACTTTGCTCATTTTGTGGTGACTACAGATAGTATTCACATTCACAGATACGAAGTAGAGCATCTGGAATACGACAAAGGAGACTGGAGAAATCATAGGCAATAGGAATACTCCTGACACAACGATATACTCAAGTCTTTACCTTATGAGACGGACACATCATCAAAGCAATAAGCTCAAGCTATTCTTCACCGATAATCCTGTTCGGGAATAGCCTTGGAGTTGATGGCGATTAGCCTTCTCAAACGGCGAGTTCAACTGCATTCGTCAATACCTGCCCCAAGCACAGCTCATTTGTGGGCTTGACGGCGAAGAAGATTAAGGAGATTGAGGTGAGTCTCAATAACCGCCCGAGAAAAGGATTGGGGTACCGCACTCCACACGAGATCTTCAACCACCTCTGTCTACAGTGTGTGTTGGCGATTATATCTTGTTTGTTTTGATATATCAATTCTTTGTGTGTTATTTCGTAGATATACATCAAGCAACCATAATTTCATAAGCCCCTCACCCTTATCACCCTTCGCCCTCCGTCTTAATGCCTTGCGATTACTGCATGCTGCAAAGCATGGTAAAATACAAGCACAGAGCTCTATCAGGTCTTCTTTAGCTGTTTTCATCGTATCCGCTTTTTAGCTGAGACGGCTGAAGCCAGAGATATTTTCGAGTAGAAACTCACATAAGAGAACGTACAATGATAAAGAGATTGTTTACACTAAGAATTTGTGCCTTCCTAATGCTCTTAGGGATGGGACTATCTTCATGCCAGCAGGAAGCCCAGACCTCAGTAAAAAGGAGAGAGATGCTCGCCTGATAGGCGCATGGACCATCATCGAAACAGCTGGTAGAGAACGCTCCCTGGAGATAAGCAGATCATCTTCAATAAAGATGGCTCCTGCATAGGCTTCCATTATCCGAGGAAAGCGACTATTCTATACAGAAGGGAATAATCATTTGTTCGTTTTTCGTGTATGGGAAAGGGGCAAAAGTGTCTAATTGGACCAGAGCGACTATTATCAGATTGAGGGCGAAAAAGCTCTATCTCTGGATGTCTGAAGAAGATATGAATGCTCGGAAATATGAGTCCGCAGTTACGTACATTGGAAGCCTAATTCATAAAGCGCTTACCTACTCATAACAAAAGAAAATCTCAGAAGACACCCTATCTTCTGAGCTTTTCACTATCAGCACAGCGCCCACCCTTCAGCCTGAAGGGTGGGCGCTGTGCCGTTAAAGGAAAGGAGGCTATCTGCGGCGCGAAGCGGAAGGTGGCTGGTGCTGCAGGTGCGAAGGCTTCGGTGATCGGATGACCCGATGGCCCGAAGGATACTGCGGGTCTTCAGCAGGGCTGCTAATGTAGCAGCGATGTCCGTGATGTAGGTCTCACGATAGAGGTGACCAGCTCGCACGCCATGCCCCATGAAGATCAGAGGGATGTGCGTGTCGTAAGGCGACCAGACTCCGTGTGTCGTCCCTTGGGAGAAGTGCACCCGACTTCGAGTACCAGCCTGGATCGGGCACGAGGAAGATGTCCCCACTGCGTCCCTCAGCGATAGCCGTTGATGATACGCGTCTTGACGACATCGGGGACAGTAGCTGTCGCCACTTCTTCGGCTGACAGCGTAGGCGACCCCAGGGAGCTTATCCTTGATGGCCTTGCAGATGGCATGATAGAGCCCTTGGCGATTGATGCCAAGCGTGTCGATGAGCCCCTGACGGAAGAAGATCTGATAGTTCATATACGCACGGATGACCTGTGCGTCACGCCCGATATAGCAGCGCAGCTGAGTCGACGATCTGTCGAGCCTAAGTCACCTGCGGAAGACATCTCCAGGGAGCTTGTGGTCACGGTCGAAGGCAATGTTGTGGGCTGCAGCGTGGTCGGCGGTGAGCTACGAAGAGGTAGCGCACGGCCGAAGCGACCATCCAGATAGCTGAGGAAGGAAGCCAAGTCCTTGTCCAGACGCAGGTAGGTATCTTCCGTCTCCACGGCGAAGGTGCCGTAGCGATGGCCTACGTAGTCGGTAGCCGAATGGCTCATCGCGAGGAAGTCCGTTTCGTCCGTAGCGTGCCCCGAGGGCTCTCGCTTTGATAGCTGCCTTAGCCATCTGAAGGTCAGCGTATTGCCGAAGGGGTAGTGCGGATGACACCAGGTCCCTTGACCTTAGCGAGCCAGCGGTATTCAGAGGAAGGGTAGCCGGAACCTGCCGTCCTTATCCCAAGGCTGTTCGTAGGGGACTGCGTCGGCGGTACTTTCGCGGTAGGTATTGGGATGGATAGAGCGTATTCCAGCCGTCCCTGAGGAGCTCAGCGACACGCCCACGGGGCGTTGAACTGCTGACCCATTCGGGCAGATCCTGCATGTAGTAGGTGCTGCGATGACGTCCGGTCTTGTCATCGAGCCAGTAAGCGCTGTTGGCAGCGTGACCAGCAGGGAGGATGGAAGCACGGTCCTGATGGCGACACCGATGGTCTTCGAGCGGAAGTTCGAAGCAATGCGCAGCTCATCGGAGATGGTCGTCGTCAGGAGGTTGCGAGGGGACATCTGTCCGCTGGAAGCCGCTGGAGCTCCCACGGTGCAGACGGTGGTATCCTGCGTGCAGTAGATAGGTTGCCGTCCTTGAAGAAGTCATTCCCCTGCGATACCGTGGAGGGTGGGACGCCACTGGTGTGGACGGAGCGTGCCCGATGGCGGTGTAGGCAGGGAGGTAGTTGATGCGCGTGTTCTCGCAGTTAGCTCTGCGTAAGCAGTCGCTGACCGCCTTCGACAAAGCGAGCTTGATAGCGGTAAAAGGTAGTCCCAGGTCATCTGGTCGACCATCATCGTGACCACCAGTCGGAGCGATTGTGCTGAGGAGCAGCCTGCGTCGCTACGGGCGTGGTGAGTGCCATCGTAGCTAAGGCAAGGCCTGCGAAGAGGTTCTTGTATCTCATAATGTAGCTGATAAATAGTCTATGGTCTGAAGGGGAGAAGGGGGCTATGCAGGCAGCAGAAGCTCGACGCGACTCCAGCGCTGGCGCACTTCGCCATTGACGAAGGTAAGTCCCAATTCTTCCCCACGAGCACGCAAGAGCGGTATATCTTCCTCGTAGAAGCCGCTGAGGATGAGAGCGAGCACCAGGGAGCATCACCGCACGGTAGCGAGGCATGTCCTCTAAGAGGATGTTGCGCGTGATGTTGGCTAAGATAAGGTCGTAGCCTGCTGCGTCCCTCGAGGAGGGCAGCATCACCGCAGAGCATCCGTCGATGGTGACGCCAGAGAGGCTGCTGCGTTCTCCCGCACGTTGGCGTAAGCCCAGGGTCGATGTCAATCGCGGTAAGATGTCGTGCGCCACGCTTGAGAGCGAGAAGCCCCCAAGATGCCTGTACCGCAGCCCATATCCAGCACGCGCTGCCCGTGGACATCGTGCGAGAGAATCCATTCCCTACGAGGGAGGTCGTCTGGTGATTGCCCGTACCGAAGGCCATCTTCGGATTGATGATAATCTCCATCGGTACTTCGGGGCGTGGCTCGTGGAAGGGTGCACGGATGAGGCACAGCTCCAGCTCGCCGAGGAGGATGGGCTGGAAGCAGTTCTTCTCCCACCCTCATTCCAGTTGATGTCGGGTAGTTCTTCGGCGGTGAGCTCGTAGGTGAAGCCCTAAGACAGGGAAGGCATCGAGGAGCTCTTGTGTGGCGGTGGCATTGTACTGCTCGGTAGGGATGAAGGCCTTCAGCTCGTGCGAGGCTTGCTCGAAGCTATCGAAAGCCTGCCGCCTAATCCGGCGATGAGCCAGTCGCTGAGGTCCCGTCACGGAGCTCGGCAGTCACGCTATCGTAGTGGTAGCTGATGGTCATGCAGGTAGTGCATAGGGATAAATAGAGGCAAAGAGGGCGGAAAAGTGAGGAGGGAGCTTAGCCCAAGACCCTCACGCAGCACTCGTCCATAGCGGCGGCAGTGCGGGTCAAAAGTCCTCCTGAGTGTGTGCCATCGAGAGGAAGATACACTCGAACTGTGAAGGTGGCAAGTAGATACCTCGCTCAATCATCCCACGGAAGTAGCGGGCGTAGGTCTCCGTAAGTCGGCACGCTTGGCATCGGCATTGAGTGCACGCCACCCGAGCAGAAAAGATGGTGGGAGAGGAGCCAACACGATTGTAGAGAGGCGGTCAGCATAGCGGTCGAGGATGGGGCGGATGGTGGCTTCGAAGGCTATGTCCCTTTTCCTCAAGTCGGGTGTAGAAGTCGGGAGCAGCGAGGCTTGAGCATCGTGATGCCAGCGGCGAGCGCCAGCGGATTGCCCGAGAGCGTCCTGCCTGATAGACATCGCCGAGGGAGCTAAGCGCCCATAATGTCGGCACGCCCACCGAAGGCACCGACAGGCAAGCCACCGCCGATAATCTTCCCCAGACAGGTGGGAGTCGGGACGAATGCCATAGAGCTCCTGCAGCCCGCCACGGGCAGCACGGGAAAGCCACTGATGACTTCGTCAAAGATGAGCAAGACGCCCTCTTCCTCCGTCACACGGCGCAGCTCCTCGAGGAAGCCTGGCGCAGGGGGGATGAGCCCCATATTCCCCATAATTGGCTCGAGGATGATGGCAGCGACTTCCCCACGATGGGTATCCAGCAGACGGCGCACGCTCTCGATGTCGTTGTAGGTAGCCACGAGCGTATCCTCGATGATGTGCTTTCGTCACCCGGCACTCGAGGTCTGCCTGAAGGTCGCCAGCCCTGAGCCACTGCCGAGATGAGGAAGGTGTCGGCGTGACCGTGGTAGCAGCCCTTCGAACTTGATGATCTTATCTCTTCCTGTGAAGCCACGTGCCAGGCGGACGGCACTCATCGTCGCCTCCGTCCCAGAGTTGACCATACGCACACGCTCTACCGAGGGGAAGAACTGCGTGCAGATGAGCTCGGCTATCTCGACCTCACGCGCATTGCACGCCCCGTAGCTTGTCCCCTTCTCCAGCTCCTGACGTATCGCCTCCCGGATAGGAGGGTAGCAGTGCCCGAGGAGCAAGGGCCCCAAGAGCCGATGCTGGTCGATGTACTCATTGCCATCGGCGTCGAAGACGTGGGCGCCCTTGCCGTGGTCGATGTAGAGTGGGGTAAGACCTACCGAGCGGAAGGCACGCACAGGGCTATTGACTCCGCCGGGGATGTATCGGGAGGCGCGCTCGAAGAGCGCAGCAGATGTATCGGTTCGTCTCATACACATATATATTATAGGTGTCGAGTGTCATCGGGATGCGACGGCATCCACGTGGAGGACCAGCACTACAAAATTAGGGCAAAAAGCCGAAGGCAGGGGTGACTGCGAAGCTCTAAGCCGAAGCTCCAAGGGATAAGGGCTAAGAGAAAGAACTTGCTAACTTTGCACGGAGCGGCATACGGATAAACCTCTGTCATCGAATGCATCTACCCTCGAGAACCCTCCTTGCGAAGGGGGCTGAGGCTACGCCCAAAGTATCGCCAACACTTCACACAAATCACACAAGAGCTACAGCTATGTTAGGAGCAATTATTGGAGACATCGTAGGAAGCATCTACGAGTTTGCTAACATCAAGACGAAGGACTTTGAGTTCTTCAGCCTGAGATGGAGCGTACAGACGACTCCATCCTGTGTATCGCTACTGCTGATTGGCTCTTGCACGGAGGGGAGGTGAGCCATTATTATAGTCGCTATGCCCTGGAGTACCCCTATCCGATGGGAGGCTACGGTGGTATGTTTAAGGCATGGAGTATCAAGGTAGCACGCCAAGGCATCCATGAGCCGTATAATAGCTGTGGCAATGGTAGTGCGATGCGCATCACTCCCGTGGGCTGGGCTTTGAGACCGAGCGTGAGGTCTTAGCGGCTGCCAAAGTCTCGGCGAGCTGTACGCACAATCATCCAGAGGGCATCAAGGGGGCGCAGGCGACTGCTCTTTGTATCTTTTTGGCACGACAGGGACATACGGCTTTGGACATTCGAGCACGGATAGAGCGAGATTTCGGCTACGACCTCTCGATGTCCGTCGAGGAACCGCAGCGACGCTATTCGTGGCAGGGCATCGATGGGAAGGGTGATGGCGGTATTTGTCAAGATAGTGTACCGCAGGCCATCATTTGTGCGCTCCAGGCTAAGGACTTTGAGGATGCCATTCTGCAATGCCATCAGCATCGGTGGAGATAGTGACACCATCGGCTGCATCGCTGGAGGTATCGCCGAAGCTCTCTACGGCATCCCTGAGCCAATTAAAGAACGAGCGTGGAGGTATTTTGGATGAGACCGAATGCCGCACCGTCAGGAGCTTTATCCAGAAATACAGCATCTAAGCAAGGAGCACTCGACTGAGTTTAAATAGTAATTGGGGATAGAACGCTTGGTTCTATCCCCCAATTGTCGTTTATGTGAGGCTACTTCGTAGTCCCTTCCTTCCTGCAGAGTAGCGTCGTCGTTGATGGGTTAGCGTCCTGAGAGGACGAGCAGGACGCTCACATCGTGGGCGAGATGCCCGGGATGCGTGCTGCTTGGCCGATGGTGCGAGGTCGGATGCGGTCGAGCTTCTGGCGCGCCTCGGTGCTAAGCGCCTGTATTTCGGCGTAGCCAAGCTTCCCTCGGGGATGAAGACGTACTCCAGACGCTCGAGCTTCTCAGCTTGCTCCCGTTCGCGCTCGATGTAGCCACGGTACTTGATGAGGATTTCGGCACATTCGGCAATTTCTCACGGCGTGCAGGGATGGCTTCGAGGGCACGACGGAGGGCTGGCACCATCTCGCTCAGGTCGGAGAGGGTGAGCTGAGGGACGCAGGACGAGGTCGATGAGCTTGCAGCCCTGACGCAGGGGCGACCCTCGCGCCTCTAAGGGGGTTAATCTCTCGGGGCGGATGGAGTAGCTCGCGATGAAGGCAATGAGTTCGTCACGCTGACGCACCTTCTCCTCCAGCAGGCGCACACGCTCCCTCGGTGGCTAAGCCGATGGCGGCAGCACGAGGCGTGAGGCGCACGTCAGCATCATCCCTGACGGAGGAGGATACGGTATTCGGCACGCGAGGTGAACATTCGGTACGGCTCATCCACGCCCTTGGTGACGAGGTCGTCAATGAGCACTCCCCGATATAAGCCTCGGAGCGGCTGGAGCGTGAAGGGCGGCAGGTCGTGATTTGCTGGTGCGCATTGATCCCCTGCGATGAGCCCTGACCAGCGGCCTCCTTCGTAGCCTGTCGTCCCATTGACCTGCCCTGCTAAGTAGAGTCGTTCCATGACCTTACTCTCCAAGGTATGGTGTAGCTGGGTGGGTCGAAGAAGTCGTATTCGATGGCGTAGCCTGGGCGATAGAGGCGCACATCACGCAGCTCGGGTATTTGCCGTAGAGCCTCGAGCTGCACCTCCAAGGGAAGGGAGGAGGAGAAGCCATTGAGGTAGCACTCGTTCGTACGCTCCCCTCGGCTCGAGGAATAGCTGATGGCGTCTTTGTCGGCGAAGGTGACAATCTTCGTCTCGATGCTGGGGCAGTAGCGTGGCCCGATGCTCTGTATCTGTCCGTTGTAGAGGGCGAGCGGTCGAGGGCTTCGCGCAGCACCGTGTGGCACGCCTCGTTGGTGTAGAGCGTGTAGCAAGGGAGCTGACGCAGGGGGAGCGCTGTGGGTATCCATAGGAGAACTTATGGAAGTCCTTCGCCCTCCTGTACACCCATCTCCTCGAAGTGCAGACTGCGTGCATCGATACGGGTGGTGTCCCTGTCTCATGCGGTCGGTGCGTATGCCCGCCGCCTTCAGCTGGTCGGTGATGCCGTAGGTCGCTGGCTCGGAGATACGTCCGCCACTGAGCTGCAGCTCACCGAAGTGCATCAGTCCCTGAGAGGAATGTCCCTGCCGTCAGGATGACGCTCGGCAGAGAAGCGCACCCTAACTGGGTCTCCACCTCACGCACACGCCCCCTCGAGGATGAGGCGCGTGACGGTATCCTGCCACTGGTCGAGTAGCGGCTCACTATCCAGCTCCTCGCGCCACGCCTCCATGAAGCGCATGCGGTCGCTCTGCGCACGTGGGCTCCACATAGCAGGGCCTTTGCTGCGGCTAGGCATACGGAACTGTATCGAGGTGCGGTCGGTGATGAGCCCCATACGCCCCCGAGGGCATCGATCTCACGGACAATCTGTTCTTGGCAATCCCACCCACGGCGGGATTGCAACTCATCTGCCCAATCTTTATTCATATCGGGCGTGATGGAGGAGCGTATGCGAGCCTCAAGCGTGCAGCCGCAACCGCAGCCTCACAGCCTGCGTGACCGGCACCGATGACGATGATGTCGTAGTGCTGCATCAGACGTTGAAGCGAAGCGCATGATGTCCCCATCCCGCACGACGTAGTCCTTACCTTCGACGGCCATCTTACGGCTTCCCTTGACAGCCGACTCGCTGCCGTAGTGGAGGAAGTCCTCGTACTTGATGACTTCGGCACGGATGAAGCCCTCTCAAAGTCAGTGTGAATGGCAGCTGCAGCACGAGGTGCCTTGCCCCTTGGTGTAGGTCCAGGCACGTACCTCCTGTACCCCAGCGGTGAAGTACGTCTCCAGGTCAAGGAGCTTGTAGGCAGCCTTAATCAGACGAGCCACGCCCGACTCGAGACCAATTTCTCCGAGGAACATCTGACGCTCTTCGTAGGTCTCCAGTTCGGCGATTTCGCTCTCTATCTTCGCAGCGACGACCAGCAGTTCGGCACCTTCGCTGGCGACAGCCTCACGGACACGCTCTACGTACTCATTGCCCGAGACTGCCGACCCTTCGTCGACATTGCAGACGTAGAGTACGCGGGCTTGCTGGTCAGGAGGTAGAGTTCGCGCGCCACCTTCTGCTCGTCCTTGGTCTCGAAGGAGACGGTGCGGGCGTTGAGTCCCTGTTCGAGGGCTTCCTTGTAGCGCATCAGTACGTCGCAGGCGAGCTTAGCTTGCTTATCACCGCCCGTCTGTGCCTGCTTGTAGACCTTCTGCAGTCGGGCTTCGACCGTCTCGAGGTCCTTGAGCTGGAGCCCGGTGTCGATGATGGACTTGTCACGCAGGGGGTCCAACGCTGCCGTCGACGTGGGTGATGTTGTCGTCATCGAAGCAGCGCAGCACGTGCAGGGATAGCATCTGTCTCACGGATATTAGCCAGGAACTTATTCCCGCAGCCCTTCGCCTCTTTGCTTGCGCCCCTTCACCAGACCAGCGATGTCGACAATCTCCACGGTCGTGGGTACGATGCGCTGAGGCTGGACGATCTCGGCGAGCTTCGCCAGACGCTCATCGGGGACGGTGATGACCCCGACATTGGGCCTGATGGTGCAGAAGGGGAAGTTAGCGGACTGTGCCTTTGCGTTGGAGAGGCAGTTGAAGAGGGTGAGACTTACTGACGTTGGGCAAGTCTCATGATACCACATTGTAGGGCCATTATGCGTATTGATTATATACCTTATTATAAGGTGCAAAGATAGCGAAATGCAAGGAGCTACCTGAGATGCTTGTCCGGGAGGGCTGGGCTGACCACTACTGGTGGAGGGTGGTGACCTATACTGCTCCGCCTGCCGAGCAGTACTGGTCGGCGCACTGAGCAGTACTGGTCAAGGCGCAGGTCTGCGAGCGATAGATGCGTTAGATAGCACGAATTGACTATCTTTGCAGTACAAACCTTACGGGATGACCTGGCTTTGACAGCGATGAAGTGGTTTGTAAGCATGTAGTGCAAGGCTTGTGAGCACTCTAATCTCATAGAGCGACAATTCAACTGGCGAAAACAATTACGCTCTCGCTGCGTAACCGAATAGAGTAGGTTTGACGCTTCATCACGACGACAGACTGTTGTGACGAGACATCACTCAGGTAGCCGTTCTCACCGAGGCGACTTGATCATAGTGGTGCTGGAAAATCGGAGACTGGGCCCAATGCTTGCCCTGGCTTGGGAGTGTATTTAGAGGGATAGGCACCTGCCTATGGTAGCCCTCAGTCGCGGGTGGTGCACGAAAACTCAAAGCGAGGATAAACATGTAGAAAGCAGATTAGTTCCGTGTTTGGACCGGGGTTCGACCCCCGCATCTCCACACCTAAGGCTCTTATCAGGCGACGACAGAGGCTCGAGTCTCCGCGTCGCCTGATTTGTTTTCTCTCCACTACCTTTGTCCCAGTGACATTACCTTCCGCCCAAGCTCTGCTTCGTATGAATCGTTCCCTCCTCCGCACGCTTTGTCGCTGCGCCCTTCTCCTGCTCACCACGATGATAGCTCAGACAGCAGCCCCTTGCTCTTCCCACCGATACGCTAACTCTTAGCCGAGGCTGGACCTTCGGCGAACACGGCTGAGGGGAGACGCACCCTGCCACTGTCCCAGGGTCGTACAGCAAGACCTCATCCGTCTGGGGAAGCTCCCTCGACCCGTATTACCGCCTCGCCGAAGACTCCATCCAGTGGGTAGGGGAGCGGGATTGGGACTATATCTGCACCTTCTCCCTCAGCCCCGAGCAACTCCAGTGTCCGTCTATTCACCTCCTCTTCGAGGGGCTGGATACCCACGCTTCGGTCTATCTCAATCGGGCATAAGCCCTCGAGGCGGAGAATATGTTCGTAGCACACGAAGTCGATATCCGTCCCCTATGCGCAGGCCTCTAACTGCCTGGAGGTGCGCTCCGCTCGCCCTCAAGGCCGCCCCGCTCTCTACGAAGCAGCAGGCATCAACCATCCTGCGGACAACGACCACGCTGAGAAGCACCTCCCGGTCTTCACGCGCAAGGCACCCTATCACTACGGATGGGACTGAGCGAGCGCATGATCACCATCGGTATCTGGCGACCTGTGCGTGTGCTCCTGCGTGGGACGACCTTCTTTGCGGAGCGTCCTGTGGTGACCTATCACCCCGAGCGCAGCCTGCCCATCGAGGTACGCCTCCTGCTGATGCCGTCCGTGGCACCGAAGCCACCCACCTGCGCCTACCACCTCATGACGCTGCAGGCCGCTTGGTCTCGAGCGCACGGCACCGCTTGCTGACTTCATCACCCCTACCGAGCGAGGTGGCTTTGCACGCCTTGGCTAACCCCCAGCTCTGGTGGCCGAAGGCTTTGGGTAAGCCCCTACCGCTATCGGGCTTGCTTTTGAGCTTCTCGAGGGCGAGCGAGGGCGTGTCTTAGATGAGACGCAGTGTGCCGTCGGGCTACGCACCATCGAGCTGGTACGTGAGCCAGATAAGGACGGGCGGAGCTTCTTCTTCCGTGTCAATGGGCAACCACTCTTCGCCAAGGGGGCGAATTACATCCCAGGGACGCTCCTCCCGCCTTCGCGCACCGAGGCCGACCGCAAGCAGCCTTCGACGACGTCTCCAGTGCGCACTTCAATATGCTCCCGTGTGTGGGGTGGGGAACGTACGAGGAAGATGCCTTCATGACGAAGCCGATGCGCGAGGTATCCTCATCTGGCAGGACTTTATGTTCGCCCTGCACCGCCTACCCTGGGGATAGTGCCTTCCTGAAGAATGTGCAGAGCGAACTGGTGTACAACATCCGCCGTCTGCGCCAGCATCCCTCGCTGGCGACGTGGTGCGGCAACAATGAGATACGCGAAGGACTCAAGTACTGGGGCTGGGCAAAGCGCTACCCCAAGGAGGTGTACGAACGCTTCTGGCACGACTACGAAGCCCTCTTTGCAGGCCTCATCCCGAAGACCCTGTGCCAGGAAGACCCTTGCGCCCCTATATCGAAAGCAGTCCCGACACGGTGAACTGGGGACGACCCAAGGAGTTGGGGCTCGGTGAAAGCCACTACTGGGGCGTGTATGGTATGGGCGTGAACCCTTCGAGATCCTGCGTGAGCGCATGCCTCGCTTCATGAGTGAGTTTGGGTGCAGTCCTTCCCGATGCTCCCTGAGTATCAGCCGCTTTGCTCGCCCCTGAGACCGACTACGCTCTGGAGGTGAGGTGATGAAGGCGCATCAGAAGAGCAGCATCGGCAACGATGTCATCCTCCACTACATCCGTCAGGACTATCCTGAGCCACGGGACTTCGCCGACTTCGTCTACCTCTCTCAGGTGATGCAGGGGCGGATCGCCTCGGCATACGTGCCCAGTGCTGCTGCGCCCTACTGTATGGGGAGCCTCTACTGGCAGCTCAATGATGCTTGGCCCGCTGTCCCGTGGTCGAGTATCGACTCACTCACGGCAGAGTGGAAGGGCTTGCACTATGAGGCCAAGCGTGCCTTTGCCCCCATCATCCTCGCCCTCGACACGGCACTACAGTCAGCTCTGCCATTGCCTACGACCCCCACGCCACGCCATCGGACGGTACGCCTCGCCGCTGAGGTGCGTGACTCTCCGGGGCGTCTCGCTACGCCGCCACACCTTTGCCCCTAAGACACTGCCAGCGCACGAGGTGGGGCGTGTGGTTCTTCCGATGAAGGAGCTCTTCGAGAGTAAGGCTGAGCGCACGGGTGCCTATGTGCACTATGAGCTGCGTGATGCACGGACGAAGGCTCTTCTGACCGAACTCACCGACTACGCAGTCCGCACCAAGGAGCTACGCCTATCGCAGCCCAAGGCTGGGGACTACACGATTCAGGTGAGCGAGCGCACAGGGCACACTCTTCATCGACATCGAGAGCAAGACGCTCCTGAAGGATGCCTATATTGACCTTGAGAGACGGGCTGGCAGCTGTCGGACAAACTCTTCGACATCCTCCCCAGCGCCGCTACCGCCTGCGTGCCACACGCCGACAGAATGCCCCCGAGCGCACGACTAAGACCCTCCCCACCGTCACCCTCCGCTCCATCACGACGGAGAAGTGCTCTGAGGCACGGGCTAAGTACCGACTTCCTCCAAGGGAGGAAGGGTAGTGGCTTTCTGTGCTTGTGTGTGGGAGAAATGTACTTACTTTGCAAGCGCAAACCACTACAGGGTTCCTTGGCCGAGTGGTTAGGCACCGGTCTGCAAAACCGTTTACGGCGGTTCGATTCCGCCAGGAACTCAAGAGCAAGAGCCTCGTCAGCCCACTGGGATGACGAGGCTCTTGTCCCATACGCCCTGTGCTGTCAGGGCGGTCTGGTCGGGGCTTTTGCGTATCTCTTTGACTTGCTAAGTGCCCACTATGGAGGGATGCACTTAGTCTCCAGGAGAACATTTATAAATACAGATACACAGCTTATATGAAGCGACCACTCGCCTGCACCTTCGCGCTATGCAGCACCCTGAGCCTACAGCCCACGGTCAGCGCACGGAGCTCCGCCTCGAGAAGGGGTGGCGCTTCACCCGCCAAGACCAAGCCTCTTTCTCCACTCCCGACTACAACGACAGTAAGTGGAGCTGTGTCACCGTCCCCCACGACTGGGCGATTTACGGCCCGTTCAGCTTCGAGAACGATAAGCAGCATTTAGCTATCGCACAGGACGGGCAGAAGGAAGCGATGGAGCACGCTGGGCGCACCGGTGGTCTCCCTTCGTAGGTACGGGCTGGTACCGCCGCACGCTGGATACTCCCCCAAGACCCGGTGACCGCCGCGTCTTCCTGCGCTTTGATGGGGCGATGAGCCACGCACGCGTCTACGTCAATGGGCAGGAGGTAGGCTATTGGCCCTATGGATACAATACCTTCGCTTTTCGACATCACCCCCACGTACGCCTCGGGAGCTACCAACACCCTAGCCGTACGTCTGGAGAACAAGCACGAGAGCAGTCGCTGGTATCCAGGCGCAGGACTCTACCGGCAACGTACACCTCACCGTCACCTCCCCACCTACATTCCGCTCTGGGGCACTGTATCCAGACCCCTTCGGTAAGTCGCGAGCACGCATACGTCTCCGTAGAGACGAAGGTCGCTGGCCTGAGTCGCCTTGCCGGTCGTCCCCTCAGCATCAAGACGACCATCCTCCTCCCGAGGGCAAGGTCGTCGCTGAGCGCAGCGAAGAGCTCAGCGACCAAGGGCGCAGCAGGCGATAGCATCTACCGCACGGGCTTCGACATCTCCGCCCCTCTGCTCTGGGACATCAATCAGCCCCACCTGTATAAGTATGCCGTCACCCTATCCGATAGAGGTCAAGTGCTCGACCGAGATACCACGACCTTCGGGATACGCTCCATCGAGCTCAGGGCTGGCGAAGGCTTTCTTCCTCAATGGGCGCAAGCTGAAGTTCCAAGGGGCTTGCCTCCACCACGACCCGGTCCTCTGGGAGCTGCCGTCAACGAAGCTGCGATGCGCCGACAGATACGCCGCTTGATGCAGGATATGGGCGTGAATGCCATCCGCACTTCGCACAACATGCCTGCACCAGAGTTCGTACGTCTCTGCGATGAGATGGGGATGCCGTTGATGGCAGAGAGCTTCGACTCGTGGGCGCAAACCTCAAGGTGCCCAACGGCTACAACCTCGACTTCAACGAGTGGCACGAGCGTGACCTTACGAACCTCATCCACCAGTACCGCAACAGCCCCTCGGTCATCATATGGAGCATCGGCAACGAAGTTCCCGAGCAGCCCAGTGCTGATGGGGCAAAGCTCGCCTACCGCTTGCAGGAGATTTGCCACCGTGAAGACCCTACGCGCCCCGTCACCAACGGGATGGATAATCCTCGGCGTGCTCAAGAGCGGTATGGCTACCGTCCTCGACATCCCAGGCTTCAACTACCGCCCCTTCCTCTATGACAGCGCGCACAAGGTCTTACCGCAGGGCTTCCTCCTCGGCTCGGAAACCTGCTCGACAGTTAGCTCACGTGGGGTATATAAGTTCCCCGTGGTGCGCAAGAGTATGGCGAAGTACCCCGACCATCAGGCTTCAGGCTACGACGTCGAGCACTGCGGCTGGAGCAACCTCCCTGAAGACGACTTCATCCGTCAGGAAGATCACGACTGGAGCATGGGCGGAGTTCATCTGGACGGGTATTGACTACCTCGGAGAGCCCACACCTTATTACAGCGAATGGCCCAGCCACCTCGCTCTTCGGTGCCGTGGACTTAGCCGGTCTGCCCAAGGACCGCTTCTACCTCTACCGCAGTCACTGGAACAAGGACGCCCAGACGCTCCACATCCTTCCCCACTGACGTGGCCCGGACGTGAAGGGCAGGTAACTCCCATCTTTGTCTCACACGAACTATCCCGAAGCCGAGCTCTTCATCAACGGCAAGAGCCAAGGCCGCCAGAAGAAGGACACGAGCATCACCATCGACGCTACGGAGAACAAGGAGAGCCAAGAGACCTTCACCCGTCAGAAGCGCTATCGTTCGATGTGGCTCTGACACGAAGTACGAGCCTGGAGAAGTGAAGGTCGTAGCCTACGACCAGTCGGGCAAGGCCGTGGCTGAAGAGGTCGTTCGTACCGCTGGTCGCCCACACCACCTCGAGCTTGTCGCCGATCGCACGAGCATCACCGCCGACGGCAAGGATATTGCCTTCGTCACGGTGAGCGTCGTCGACAAGGACGGCAACCTCATCCCCGATGATGGTCGTCTCCTGCAGTTCAAGGTCACAGGCGCTGCTTCCTTCCGTGCAGCTGCCCGGCAACCCTGCCTCGCTCGATGCCTTCCCACCTGCCACGTCACCACGCCTTCAGTGGGCAGCCTGTAGCTCTGGTGCAGAGTGGCGAGCAGGCTGGCGAAGCCGTCCTCACGGTCTCCGCTAAGGGTCTTCCTCGGCGAAGCTCCGCATCCAGGTCACGAAGTAGCCTCGCCCGGTCGTGTCCCTATCCCTCGACTTCATCCATCATATCCGCTCGCTGCAGGAGACCTATCGGGGTACTTCCCCCGATAGGCTGCTGCTCGGCAAAGGGTCGCCTCTCGGGGAGGAACGCACGGCACTTGCCCTGCAACTGACCGCAGAGCCTACCCTCACAAAGAAGCCCCCAGCTGCGCTACAGCTGGGGTTTTTCTTCCTCTTCGCTGACCTTTGGAGCAGTGTTCCAGCGAAGAAGCTGCTCGCCATAAGGCGCGCTTTTGCCTCGCCTCACGACAGACTTCTCGACCTTACAGGGGCTTTGGCGTGGACTTCTGGGCGCTCACGAGCGTCACTGGCGAAGGGGTCTGTGTGGAGTGTCAGGCTGATTTGGTCGCTGCCGCACGTGCTAACCTCCCCGTCTCCTCCTCCGCACGGCTTACCCTCCTGCACGGCGAGTCCCTTCCCTCCTGCCCGACCTCATCGCCACGCACCGACCCACCCTCATCTACCTCGACCCTGCACGGCGTGAAGGGGCAGATACGACTCGCCGTGTCTACGCCATCGAGGACTGCGAGCCGAACCTCCACACGCTCCTTCCCGAGCTGACGGCTCCCAGTATCGTCAGGTCGAAGCCCCCTTGCCACGCCTTGTGGTCGCTTCTCTCCGGATGCTTGACGTGGTGCACACCCTGCGCTCTGTCGCTGGTGTACAAGAGCCGCACATCGTCTCGGTGCGAGGCGAGGCGAAGGAACTGCCTCCTGCTGATTGACCTCACTAGTGTCAGGGTACGCCCCATCCCGAAGCTGTCACCTTCGTGGCACAAGACCCGCATCCTACGCATCCTACCCCAGCCTTCGTCCTTCCTGAAGCCCTCGCTGAGGAGGAACGTGCTGTCCCTAGCTACACCGCACAGCCACGAGCCTACCTCCTTGAGCCGCACGCTGCGCTGATGAAGACGGGGCTCTTCCGAAGTATCGAGCGGTCTACCATCTCGAAGGACTCCACCCCACTAGCCATCTCTATACGACCGACACGCTCCCCGAAGCTCCTTCCTGGACGTGTGTCGCCGTAGATGCAGCTCTATCCCTTCGCCTCCTCCCAGCTCAAGACGATCGGCAAAGCTATTGAGCGGCGCAGATCACCTGCCGTAACTTCCCCTCCGCCCCGAAGCACTCCGTGCGAAGCTCCGCGATTAAGGACAGCGCAGCACAGACGCTCTTCGGCACGACGACTCGCCGATGGCGAGCATGTCCTTCTGCTCTGTCGCCGTCTTTAAGCCCTCGAAGCCCAGCCCCCACAGACGACGCCCCACGACTCTCCTCGGAGTCGTGGGGCGTGGTGCTTTAATTGATGTAGAAGGGATGAGGCTCTTAGAGGCGCTCGATATCCTTGAAGTAGTTGTACGTACCGACCTTGAGCTCAATCGCAAGCAGCCCTCATCGCAGACGATGATGCCCCTTGGGGTGGAGCTGAAGCGCGGTGATCGTCCACATCTGGTTGACGCAGCCTTCGACAGCCTGCTGCAGGGCGCGCGCCTTGCCGTGACCGTTGACGAGGATGAGGACTTCGCGTGCAGCTATCACGCGCCGACACCGACAGTGAGGGCGGTCTTAGGCACCTTGTCTCACGTCGCCATCGAAGAAGCGGCTGTTGGCAATGATGGTGTCGGTGGTGAGGGTCTTCATGCGAGTGCGTGACGAGAGCGAAGAGCCAGGCCTGTTGAAGGCGATATGCCCATCGGGCCCGATACCTCCGAGGAAGAGGTCAATCACCCCAGCGGCGAGGTATGGCTTCTTCGTAAGCAGCGCATTCGGCTTCGAGGTCGGAGGCATTCCCGTTGAGGATATGCACGTTCTCCTTCTTGATGTCGATGGGCTGAAGAAGTTCTTCCACATGAAGCTGTGGTAGCTCGGGATGATCCTGAGGGATGCCGACGTATTCGTCCATATTGAAGGTGATGACGTGCTCGAAGGAGACACGGCCAGCCTGATGAGCAGCCACGAGTGCACGGTACATACCGAGGGGCGATGAGCCGGTAGGGAGACCGAGGACGGCTTAGCGAGCGGTAGGCTGAGCAGCCTGAATCTTCTGGACGACATAGTCTGCTGCCCACTGGGAAATCCCCATGTAGTCGGGCTGATGAGACGCATAAGCTTTTGATATTGGGTTAGATGATTATTGATAAGCGATGTGGGTGGGAGGCTAAGCCTTGAGCTGCTCAGCCATCTGAGCCCCAAGCTCCCAAGCCGCAGCGGTGACCGAAGGTGTGTCCGCCATCTGAGCTCGACACCAGTACCTACGGCTTCCCACTTCATCTCTTCGGCGAAGGGAAGGAGACGCTTGAGGGCGGCAGGAGCCCAGGTGTAGGAGCCAAAGGCAGCGTAGAGGCGTCCCTTGACGTCACGGATGCGGATGAGGTTCATCAGATGCTCTATGGGGGAGGAAGAGTTCGCCGCAGTAGGTGGGGCTGCCGATGATGAGACCACGATAGCGGAAGACGTCACGCAGGATGACCGAAGGGTCGCTCTTGGAGACGTTGTGGCAGACGATGTGCTTCACCCCAGCGGCAGCGAGGCTCTGCGCCACCACATCGGCCAGCTGCTCGGTATTGCCGTACATAGAGCCGTAGAGGACGACGACACCTTCTTCGGCTTCGTTGTTGGAGAGGGCGCGCATAGAGGTCACGTGCTTCAGCAAAGCCTTTCGCGTGTCCAGACGACCCCTGTGTGCAGGGCAGACGTACTCGATGTCGAGTCCTTGCTTCTCGATGTTCGCCAGGGTCTTCTTGACGAAGGCGCCGTACTTTACCGATAGACGCAGGCGTAGTAGCGCGTCATCTCCTCGAGGTAGGCCTGTCGGTCGGTGATGCACGTGTCGAGGATGTGACCGCTCAGCGCACTCGAAGGAGCCGAAGGCATCGGCAGAGAAGAGCACTCGGTTGGACTGCTCGTAGGTGAACATCACCTCGGGCCAGTGTACCATCGAGTGCCATCAGGAAGGAGAACTCGTGCTTGCCGGATGCAGAGGGCGTCACCGCTCTTCACCTCGTGCAGCCCTGTCGTGATGCCGTGGAAGCCACTGGAGCATATCGAAGGTCTTCTTGTTCCCCACGATCTGCATCTCGGGGTAGCGCTGGCGTAGCAGCCCGATGGAGCCTCCGTGGTCGGGCTCCATATGGTTGATGATGAGGTAGTCGACAGGACGCCCCTGGAGGATCTGGTCGAGCTTATGGAAGAAGATATCCGAGTAGCAGACATCGACCGTATCGATGAGGGTAGTCTTCTCGTCGACGATGAGGTAGGCATTGTACGCCACGCCCGAGGGGATTTCCCAGAGGTTCTCGAAGCGTTCCTTCATGCGGTCGTTGACGCCGACGTAGTAGATGGAGTCCGTGATTTGAGGTACTTGGTACATAGTCCGTAGTGTAGTGATAGGTGCGTAGATGGGAAAAGCAGCACGCTCTTCGGGTCGTGGAGACGCGAGGGGGCGTGCTGCTAATCGGGTTAATGGCTCCCCTCCGTGAGGGCTCCAGGCTGGAGCGGATGGCGATAGGCGTAGATGATGAGGGAGATACCTGCCACGAGGAAGGGGATGCTGAGGAGCTGTCCCATATTCACTCCGTAGTTAGCGACTAAGTTCACTCCCACGCCTCCTGCACATTCTTGATACTCTCGATGAAGAAGCGGGAAGCCGAAGACCCCGTGAGGAAGTAGCCAAGGATGAGACCCGAGTAGCGCCGCGCGGCATCACGCTGCCAGTAGAGGTACATACACAGGGCGAAGATGACGAGGTAGGGCCAAGGCTTCGTAGATCTGTGTCGGGTGGCAGGCTGGGATGGTCCTGCCATGCTCAGCGTAGCCCTGCGAACCCGAGGCGCGTGGGAAGACGAAGCCCCAAGGGGGCATCCGTCGCACGGCCGAAGATTTCACTGTTCATCAAGTTGCCCATGCGTATGAGCGCAGCCGCCAGCCCCGTAGGTACGGCTAAGCGGTCAAGCGTCCAGAGGATGGACTTCTTCGTCACACGTCGTGAGTAGAGCCACACTGCGAGGATGATCCCGATGGTACCGCCACTGGCTGGCGAGTCCTCCTCCCACACCCTTCAGGATCCGGCAGGGTGCGCCAGATAGTAGGCGGGATTGTAGAAGAGGACGTGTCCCAGTCGTGCTCCTATGACCGTGCCGAGGACGACATAGATGTAGAGCGAGCTCATCCATTCCTCGGGGAGACGCTCACGCTTCCAAATCCGCTCCTCGATCATAGGCCCTAAGATGAGGAGCCTGAGGGCGAAGAGCAGTCCGTACCAGCGGATACCACGACCGAAGATATCTACGATGACGGGATTGACATCCCACGTGATGGCACTAAGCATAGGAGGGCAACTTAGATGAAGTAAGAGGATGGGCGGGAATTAGCAGAGCTTGCCGATCCACTGCTCGCGCTCACCGGGGAGCAGGTCGATGACAGGGATCTCCTGCATCGTGTAGCAGCCTGGAGCCAGACGGCTGGTGGCACGTGCCACAGCGACGAGGATCTGAGCGGTGAGGGCGGGTTGTTGATCTTCATGTTGAACTCGAGGAGCTGGTTCTGCGTCTTCCCGAGACACCCTTGCGGGTCATGTTCACCCTGTGCCCCATATCGATGAGCTGATTGACATCGTCGACGACCGTGACGTGCGTCTCATCGTGTGCGAAGTACTCATCGGCCTTGATGGCACGGATGACGTCCTCAGCCTTGTGGCCTTCTTCGAGCTCGATGTAGACCATACGGCGGTGGATACCCGTACCTGTGGGGATGGTCATCGAGAGGGCTTTGCGCACACCAGCGATGGCCTTGACAGCTACAGTGTGTGCCCCATGCTCATCCCAGGGCCGAAGTTGGTATAGGTGATGCCCTTAGGCACGATAGCCTCCATCAGGGTGCGGACGACCGAGTCACTCCCTGGATCCCAGCCGGCAGCGATGACGGAGACAGCACCGTGAGCACGAGCGGTCTCACCAAGATTCTTGCGGAGCTGAAGGATGTCGGTGTGGATGTCGAAGCTATCGACCGTGTGGATGCCCAGTGGAAGGATCTGCTGAGCGGTGGCCTCTACCAAGCGTGTAGGAGGTGCAGAGGATGGCTACATCGACCCCTTCGAGCTCTTCGATGCGGCTGACGACACGGTAGGGACGTAGCTCGTGGGGAATGTCTGTGGGGTCACGACGTACGACCCCAGCGATCTCAAAGTCGGGAGCAGCCTCGAGGGCTTCAAATAGTATAGCGACCGATATTCCCGTAGCCGACGACGGCGGCACGTAGCTTCTTGTTCTCTGACATACTTTCTTGTCTCTTTAATTTAAGTAGATGATTAGTAGAATGTGATTAGATGTACAAAGATAAGAAAAAGCCCCCTATGAGCTCTTCCACGCTTGTGTATCGATACGTGCAGATGCTCTTCGGTTGCGCTACTGGAGATAGCTACGAGGTGGTGGTGCTGACCGTATGGGTCGGCACTCGGAGCAGTATAGGTGCCCCTCCGACCAGTAGTGGTGCCCCTCCGACCAGTAGTGGTCAATAGCATCGACCACTACTGCTCCGCACTCGGAGCAGTAGTGCTACGGAGTGCCTACCTCGCAGGATCATACGGCATGCTATGCCATTCCTTGGTTTGCAGCGAATAAGAGTAAGCCGAAGTACTAGCTGTGTAGCTTTAGGGGTGCGCCCTGAGCATTGTAGGTGTGTCATATTGACAGGCAGTGCGCAGACGAGCTCCTTGCTCCACTTTGGCACGCTCCTTGTACCTTGCTCCATGTCGGTGTCGGAGCTTTCTCCCCGACCCACACAGTATAGACAGAATTAACAACACATATCAACGACTTAGATCATGAGCATTAAGCCCCTGGCAGACCGCGTCCTCATACGCCCCGCTGCCCAAGAAGAGAAGACCGTGAGCGGGATCATCATCCCCGATTCAGCTAAGGAAAAGCCTCTGCGTGGCGAAGTCATCGCTGTCGGCGGCGGCACGAAGGACGAAGAGATGGTCCTCAAGGCTGGCGACGTCGTCCTCTACGGCAAGTACGCTGGCACCGAAATAGAACACGAAGGGGAGAAGTACCTCATCATGCGTCAGTCTGACGTGCTGGCTACGATCTAACCCTACTTGCTAAGTAAGAAATACAGACAACATAGATAATCATGGCAAAAGAAATCAAGTTCGATATAGAGGCACGCGAAAGCCTCAAGCGTGGCGTCGACGCTCTGGCGAACGCCGTCAAGGTAACCCTCGGCCCTAAGGGGCGCAACGTCATCCCTCGTAAGACCTATGGAGCTCCCCACATCACCAAGGATGGTGTCTCCGTAGCTAAGGAAATTGAGCTCGAAGATCCCTTTGAAAATATGGGTGCTCAGCTCGTCAAGGAAGTGGCATCTAAGACTAACGACGATGCCGGTGACGGTACGACCACGGCTACGATCCTTGCCCAGAGCATCATCGGTGTCGGGCTGAAGAACGTCACCGCAGGGGCTAACCCCATGGATCTCAAGCGTGGTATCGACAAGGCTGTAGCTAAGATCGTAGCTGAGATCCGCTCTATGGCGCAGGAGATCGGTGACAACTTCGAGAAGATCGAGCACGTAGCTAAGATCTCCGCTAACGGCGACGAACAGATCGGTCAGCTCATCGCCGAGGCTATGCGCAAGGTCAACAAGGAAGGTGTCATCACCGTCGAAGAAGCTAGGGCATCGAGACGACTGTCAGAGGTCGTCGAAGGGATGCAGTTCGACCGTGGCTATATCTCTCCCTTACTTCGTCACCAACTCCGAGAAGATGGAGGCGCAGCTGGAGAACCCTTACATCCTCATCTACGATAAGAAGATTTCACCTCAAGGAAATCCTTCCTATCCTCGAGCAGACGGTACAGACGGGTCGTCCTCTCCTCATCATCGCCGAAGACATCGACAGCGAAGCCCTCGCTACCTCGTCGTCAACCGCCTGCGCGGTGGCCTCAAGGTCTGCGCCGTCAAGGCTCCTGGCTTCGGTGACCGCCGCAAGGCTATGCTGCAGGACATCGCTATCCTCACCGATGGTGTCGTCATCAGCGAAGAAACGGGCCTCAGCATCGATGCTGTCAGCCCTTGAGATGCTTGGTAAGGCTGAGAAGATCAGTGTGACGAAGGACAACACCACCATCGTCAATGGTGCTGGTGACAAGGAAGCTATCCGCGAGCGTGCCGCTCAGATCAAGGCGCAGATGGCCAACACGACTTCCGACTACGACCGCGAAAAGCTCCAGGAACGTCTGGCTAAGCTCTCCGGAGGTGTTGCCGTCCTCTACGTCGGTGCTCCCAGCGAAGTAGAGATGAAGGAGAAGAAGGACCGTGTCGACGATGCCCCTCAGCGCAACGCGTGCGGCTGTCGAAGAAGGTACCGTCCCCTGGTGGTGGTACGGCGCTCCTGCGTGCTGTCCGTGCCCCTGATGGCTTGGTCGGGGACAACGATGACGAGACGACAGGTATTGAGATCATCCGCCGTGCTGTCGAAGAGCCCCTGCGTCAGATCGTCGCCAACGCTGGCAAGGAAGGTGCTGTCATCGTACAGCGTGTCAAGGATGGCGAAGGGTGACTTCGGCTACAACGCACGTCTCGATCAGTTCGAGAACCTCTATGCTTCGGGTGTCATCGACCCAGCGAAGGTCACGCGTGTAGCACTGGAGAACGCTGCTTCGATCGCAGGGATGTTCCTCACGACCGAGTGCGTCATCGCCGACAAGAAGGAAGATGCTCCTGCCATGCCCGCCATGAACCCCGGTATGGGTGGCATGATGTAAGCCGTCCGCATAACGCACCGAATACATACGCCCCGCCCCACCTTCGTCCAACGAAGGTGGGCGGGGCGCATTTCTTCCCCTGACCTAATACCCTGTAGGACGGCAATAACGAATAATATTTATTGATAACTTTGTGTTACAGGAGGGGTCTAATAACTTTGCGCTTATGAACTATATACCAGCACAAACTTAGATGATCGGAAGTATGATGCGATGTTAAGATGACTTCTTCATTTAAGTAGTTTGGTGGATGCGATAAAAAGGGTGCTGTTGTCCTTGCTTCGTATCTCTTTAATCTTTCCCATTTTTTTCAGCAGCCATGGTCTCTACAGCATGTAAAAGATGGGGGAAAATACACATGCATTATGCCTGGAATGATTACCTATGGAAGAGAGATGATCTCGCATTGGAGTGAAGAATCGCATTGAACGCTCTACGAACGGCGGCACGAGCTGGAGTCTCCACGTTATACGGGCTCCTCTTGTGGAGAATTTCGAGACCTCTCTACCTTATGGTACATGAGACTCTTGCTGTAACAAGTCCAAAGGGCAGTTTATCGCTTCTACAGAATGATGGGCGCTATTGGTCTTCGCGTTGTACGAGTTCGTCCTATGGCGAATTCTAAGCCTGACTGATAGTGGAAAGGAGCTTTTAGCAACCACGATCTAAGGGCCTCTATCGTTCCACGAACGGAGGTCTTAGCTGGTCTAAGAAGTAGCTCTCCTATGTAGAGTAGTACAGTCGAGGAAGTATCATACATCCTCGACTGTATCTTGTTACTTAATTCATCGTCTATGAGTTCAAAGAATACATGGCAATATTGGGTGCTCCTCTTCGCATTGCTCGCTCTTGGAGCCTCCATAATCTTTCAAATCTTCAATGTTGACACTCTACTGAACCGTCTTTATGGCTCGATAATTGGTGTCGTCCTGACTGCTATTGTTACGGTCTTCCTCCTCCAAGGACAGACGCAGAGCCAGGAAAAGCGAGAGAAGAGTGTCAAGGTCTTTGAGAAGAAGCAGCTCGTTTACCATGACTTTCCTCGTGCACTTAGATCGCATCTTGCAAGATGGCAAGCTCGCGATACCAGAGCGGGGAAGTGATGAGCCTAATGAGTTAATCGAGCTAATCTTACAGCTGGGGTACATCAAGCTCCATGCGCAGGAAGCACATACAAGAGCTATTACAGAGCAGGTCACTAAGATTTTGGGAATACTTAGGCAGGAGCAAATGCAGGAGTTGACTCAGAGCGAACTTTCTATAAGAGCTTAGCAGAGGAGATCTTTCTGTTGGTGACGATTATGCGTCGGGATCTGTACGACCATAATGAGCAGCTGGATGATTCGTCAGAGAAATTGGCTGTCCACTTGGTTGGTGCCGTTTTTCTCCCAGCGATAGAGGCCTATTAACCACATTCCAACCTTCTTAGTGCAATGTAAGCTCCTGAAGTAGTAGGGGTCTTAACCCTAAAAAGATATCCCCGCAGACCGATGAGGTCTGCGGGATATTCTTTTAGGAAAGGGTGTGGGAGGCGTACGCCCTCACATCTTCACCATACCGCTGAAGCCCATGAAGGCCATAGCGAGGATACCGGCGGAGATGAGGGCGATGGGAATGCCCTTCATCGAGGCGGGCAGCTCGGTGCGCGAGAGTTGCTCGCGGATGCCCAGCGAAGACCACGAGGGCGAGCGTGAAGCCGATAGCGATGGAGATGGCGTAGACGACACTCTCCAGCAGCGTGTATTCCTTCTGGATGACGAGGATGGCGACCCCGAGGACACAGCAGTTCGTCGTGATGAGCGGGAGGAAGACGCCGAGGGCTTGGTAGAGTGCAGGGGATACCTTCTTCAGGATGATCTCGACCATCTGCACGAGGGCGGCGATGACGAGGATGAAGGAGATGGTCTGCATATAGACCATGTCGAAGGGCTCGAGGACGAACTTCTGCAGGAGGAAGGTGCACATCGTCGAGAGCGCCAGGACGAAGGTCACGGCAGCGCCCATGCCGATAGCCGTGTCTACCTTCTTCGAGACGCCGAGGAAGGGGACAGATACCGAGGAACTGCGAGAGGACGACATTGTTGACGAATACCGCCGCAACGAAGAGGAGGAGATAGTGAGTCATGAGATTTACTTCTTTGCGCTCAGCTTATTCTTCAGAGCAATGAGATAACCCAAGACGAGGAAGGCCCCCAGGAGCGAGGGACGAAGAGCAGGGCGCCGTACTGCTTTGGGGAGGACTTGGAGGGTGAAGATAGAGCCGCTACCGAGGAACTCACGGACGAAGCCCAGCAGCGTCAGCGAGAGGGTGAAGCCGAGGCCAATACCCACGCCGTCGAGTGCGCTGTGGAGTACGCCCCTGCTTAGCAGCTACGGCTTCGGCACGCCCTGAGGACGATACAGTTCACCACGATCAGCGGGATGAAGAGGCCGAGGGAAGCGTAGAGCGAGGGGACGAAACGCCTGCATGAGCATCTGCACGATGGTCACGAAGCCAGCGATGACGACGATGAAGCTCGGGATGCGCACGGCGTCGGGGGACGAGGTGCTTGATGAGCGAGATAGCGGTATTGGAGCAGATGAGCACGAACATCGTCGCCAGACCCCATCGCCAGCCCATTGAGCGCGGAGGTCGTGGTCGCCAGCGTGGGGCACATCCCCGAGGAGGAGTACGCAAAGGTCGGGTTCTCCGTCGCGATCCCGTTGCGAATGATATCGAGTGGTTTCATAGGTGAGGACTATTCTTGAGAGTTCGAGCAGGGTGCTGATGGCGGCGACTTCGAGGAGGAGAAGGTGCGCCAAGCGCGGTTCACAGCGTCGAGGGAAGGCGCGGCTACTGATGGTGGCAGCGGTGATGGCGTCTACCTTCCCGCCGTCCTTCGAGACGGTGAGCGGAGCCGAGGCCTTCATATCGAGTCCACGCATGTCACGTATGCCGCCCGTCTCGCTCTTCTCGTGGAACCACTCAGGGGATGCGTGAGCCCGAGGCCTGGGCTTTCGGAGTGCTGGAGGACGGAGAAGTCTACGAGGCGCCCCTCGGCATCGAAGCCGACCATCACACGGATGAGGCCGCTGAAGCCCTTCTGCGTGTAGCTCTCGATGGCGAAGCCGACGAGTGCGCTACCCTTCTTCGCTGGGGTAGACGGTGAGGCTGTCGGTCTCGCCTTCGGGGCAGGACCACGAGCTTCTCGGCGAAGGGATTGTTGTCGAAGGCGGGTGCTACGGCACGTATTGCCTCGACCTTCGCCCGCATCTCTGCCTCGGCGATAGGGCGCGGTCGTGACCTTGTTGACTACGGGCGAGGATTCCCAGAGACCAGGACGCAGATGCCCCCGAGGGAGAGGAGCATGTTGGGGAGTGTCGAACTGAGCTTCTTCATAGCATTAGCGCCCGCCGAAGTGCTTCGGGACGGATATACATATTGATCAGAGGAGTGAAGCTATTCATGATGAGGATGGCAAAGACATCCCTCGGGATAGCTACCGAAGAGGCGGATGAGGATCGTCAGGAGGCCCGATGAGTGCTCCGTAGAGCAGCTGCCCACGTGCACTCATGGGGCTGGTCACGTAGTCCGTAGCCATGAAGATCGCCCCGAGCATCATCCCCCAGTGAGGAGGTGGAAGAGCGGTGCAGGGGTAAAGCTCAGGGCTGACTAGAGTGCATGATCCCTCCGAAGATGAAGGCAGTGGCGAGGGTGGAGATGGGGATATGCCACGTGATGACACGGCGGTAGAGTAGGAAAGCCGAGCCGAGTAGGAGAGCCAGGGCACTGACTTCGCCGAGGCTCCCTCATGGATGCCGAAGAGTAGATCCGAGGTCGCAGGTATCTGATCCCAGCTCATGCCCAGGCGTCCCCAGACTGTATGCCCTTGGCGATACCGAGGGGCGTGGCACTGGTGACGGCATCGGTATAGTGGAGATATTGACCGAGCCTTAGCCACAGCGTCATCTGCGCAGGATAGGCTATGAGGAGGAAGACACGACCGACGAGTGCGGGGTTGAAGATGTTGCCTCCGAGCTCCACCGAAGCTCATCTTGCTGACACCGATGGCGATGATGGCACTGATGACGACGAGCCCACCACGGGAGGCCTCGAGGGAGGTTCATCCCTGAGGAGAAGTCCTGTGAGGATGGCTGAGCCGTCACCTATGGAGGTCGGACGCTGGTAGAGATACTTTCGTGATGACCCATTCGGTGAGGACGCAGGCAAGGACGCTGACGGCGAGGACGATGAAGGCGCCGAGGCCGAAGGTCACCAGCGAGACGAGGCACGCTGGGGCAGGGGCGATGAGCACAGCATACATGTTGCGCTCGACGCTATCCCCACTGTGGATGTGGGGGAAGGGGATATGATGAGGCGATCCATAGGATGGGATTAGCTTTTGCGTGCACGAATGAGGGCGAGACCTTCTGCTTGCCCGTGCGGATGTAGTCAAGGAGGGGCGGTTCGCTGGGCAGGTGTAGCTACGATGAGCCACACTCGATGCAGTCGACGATGTAGCCCTTCTCGGTGGCTTCCCAGTCGGCATACTGCACGTCACGCATGAGGAAGGCGGGGTTGAGTCCCATGGGGCAGACGGTGACGCACTTGGCGCAGCGGATGCAGTTACGCATGGGGCGGCGTGTCGACTCCTCACGAGGGAGGATGAGGATACCAGACGTTCCCTTCGTCACGGGTATATCTGCCGAGAGCAGAGCTCACCCATCATCGGGCCGCTGCCGATGATCTTTCCCGTGTCTTCGGGCAGACCACCCGAAGCGGTGATGAGGTGACCGATGCGTACCGATGCGAGCACGGTAGTTCGAGGGGGCTTCTGAGGTGCTTGCCTCGTGACGGTGGTGATGCGCCTCGATGAGGGGCTTGTTCTTCTGTACGGCTTCGTAGATGGCGAAGACGGTACCCACGTTCTGCACGACAGCACCAGCAGAGATGGGAGTGCGCCGCTCTTGACTGCTTGCGTAGGACGGCATCGATGAGCTGCTTCTCACCGCCCTGGGGGTACTGCACCTTGAGGGGCATCACCTCCGTGCCAGGGGTAGTCCATCGCAATCGTGAGAGGCGGAGGATGGCGTCCTTCTTATTGTTCTCTCACCCTGATGACGGCACGACTTACGCCGAGGGCACGCTTGAGAAGCTCAACGCCGACGAGGATCTCATCGGACTTGTCCATCATCAGAGCGTGGTCGCTGGTGAGGTAGGGCTCACATTCGACAGCGTTGATGATGAGGACTTCGGCCTTAGCTCCTGGGGGAGGGGTGAGCTTGACGTGCGTGGGGAAGGTTGCGCCACCGAGACCGACGATGCCTGCGGCACTGATACGGTCGATGATCTCCTTGGGGGAGAGGGAGCAGTCCTTGACGAGGGTCTTGGAGCGGTCGATCCCTTCTTCCCATTCCTCTTCTTCGCTCTGGGCTACGGCGATGACGATGGCAGGGCGCTTGTAGCCGCCAGCATCAAAGAAGCTGTCGATCTTCGTGACCTTGCCTGCGACAGAGGAGTGGATGTTGGCCGAGACGAAGCCCGAGGTCTTAGCGATGACGGTGCCGACCTTGACGAGGTCTCCCTTCTGTACCGTAGGGGTGGCTGGGGCACCGATGTGCTGACCGATGGGGATGATGACCTCACGGGGCAGAGGAAGCTCCTCGATGGGTCGCTTAGCTGAGAGCTTGTTTTTCGGGTGGGTGAATACCCCCGAGGCGGAATGTGCGAAGCATAAACGTGTAGGGCTGTGAGGTCTAAGAGTGGGCAGGAGTAGGGGTCTCTGTGGTCGGAGTGCTCGGTGGCGTGGAGGGAGCAGACGCAGGTGTGGTGGCTTCCTTCTTCGGAGCTTCTTCCTTGGGCTTGGGGGAGGGAAGCCTAATTCATGGATGGCGTGTGTGGGGCAGACGGTGACGCACTTGCGGCAGAGACGGCACTTAGTGTGGTCGATGTGGGAGAGGTTGTCGGCGATGGTGATGGCCTCGAACTACATTCCTTGAAGCAGAGCGAGCAACCGGATACAGGCATTACCGCAGGCCTTCTTCAGCTGCACCGCCCTTGTCTTTGTTGACGCAGCTGACGAAGATACGGCGGCCCTTAGGTCCCTTTTTGCGTAGCTCGATGATGTACTTCGGACAGGGCCTTGACGCAGGCACCGCAGGCGACGCACTTGTCCTCCAGGATGACTGGCAGGCGTGTCTCGGGATCCATATACATCGCATCGAAGTGGCAGGAGTCGACGCAGATCGCCCATGCCGAGACAGCCCCAGCTACAGTCGGTGTCGCCCTTGTATGGGGCAGCGGCGACGGTACAGCTACTGGCGCCGTCATAGATGTTGGTACGTGGGCGTGCCTCGCAGGTACCATTACAGCGCAGGACGGCGATGAGTGGGTCTTTCTTCTGAGCGGTGACGCCGAGGATGCCACTGACCTCTCCATGACGGGCGAGCCGCCGACAGGGGCAGAAGAGCCCGTCAAGGCTGGCGCTCTTACAGCAAGCCCCAGCGAAGGCAGCGCAGCCAGGGAAGCCACAGCCGCCACAGTTCGCCTGGGGAGTACTTCGGCGACCTCTGCGATGCGCGGATCTTCCTTGACTTCGAACTCCGGGCGACGACGTACAAGAGTCCAGCGCCGATGACACCGATGAGCGTCAGGACAATGATGGTGATATACATAGGGGTAGGGTGCTATTCGTGGTCGGGAGTGTGGGGCCTCTACGCTCAAGACGAGGCGACCAGCCAACCGCTGACGCTGGGTGTAGAGACCGAGGTAATAGAGGGTCAGCAGACCGAGGGCAAGGAGTACACTCACCCCTTCGCTCAGGGCGAGGAGCGTCTGTGCCAAGCTCAGGGAGAGTAGCGAAGGAGGAGGGAAGCACAAAGGCCAGGAGGACGGCTAAGCGGCCGACACGGCGGTGTGCTACGATGCGGACCGACTGGCCGACGGTGAAGTGCTGCCCGTGGCTCTGGAGACGAAGCTCGAGGTCACGACACTCCGTGCTCACGCACAGGTCACGTGCGTGGCAGTGACAGCAGGCACTTTGCTGCTGGAGATGGACGGTCACGCTGTCGGGAGATATAGCTGTGACGACTCCCGGACGCTGCTCCGTCCCTGTAATAGTTCCGTTCATGTGGTGAAGTCTTGCTGGGTGAGGGGCCGTAGTTATCGACCCAAGTTCCTCGATGACCTTCCTCCCTGCCTTGACCCTATATATATATATGGTGTGGAGAGGCGTCCTCCGAGCCATTCATTCACATGAACAAATGTATGTATTCACATACAAAAGTGCAAACAATCGCAGGGGGTGAGCTTGCCTGTGCTGTGGTGTAAGTGTCAAATAGTGAGTGGAATGTGTGTCTTTGTGTAGGCGGCTGTTCACTAAAAAGCATCACTCCACGGCTGGTAATCCAGCCGTGGAGTGATGCTTAAAATCTTTAGAAAGGGAGCTACTACGTGGGTAGGGTCGTGCCCTTTATACTATTCTTCGATGAGGGCTACCTCGGAGGCTACGAGCTGGTCTTTCTCGCTACGTCCCAGGCGCAGCTCTACGTAGTCACCGACGTAGAGCTCATTGAATCCGATGCCGTTGAGGCTACGGTAGTGGAAGAATGCGTTCTCTCCCGTGCCCACATCGATGAAGCCGAAGCCAGACTTGAGGGCGTTGATTCGCCCACGCACGAGCCCATCGTGGGAGCTTCCTCGCCTAAGGGAAGGCGCTTCTGTGGAGCGTGTACTCCTCTGGCTCTGAGGTCGACTTGCAGAAGTCGTGTCGAGGCTCGGGGAGGTCGAGTGTCCGATGACCTTAACTCGGGGACGCGACAGACTCCTGTACGCTCAGTGTAATCTCGGGCTCGGGAGCCATGGCCAGCTGTACCTGCTCCATCCCTTCGACGGATGCTTCTTCGGCAGTGGAGGTTGGATCCGTTCCTTCTTCGCTACTCAGTTCACTCTGCGAGGTGGCGGAAATGGGACGTGTACGCACTTGGGGTGCTTGGTAGGGCGACCTTTGAACTCGGTTGCGTTCCTCGCTCGCTCCCTTATTGACGAAGAGCCCATTGACGATGGGGTCACTGCGATAGGCTACGGCTGTCGATGAGTTCGTTCATCATGATTGGGTAAGTAGCCTCTTCGAGGAGCTCGTAGGAGGTGTAGGTCGTAGTACTTTCCTTGCGTCCTTCGCCGTCATGCTCCAGATCCCAGCCCAAGATCATCACGCGTGTGCCGAGGGCGTGGAGCTTGCGCACCAGAGGAATGTAGTCGCCATCAGAAGCAATGAGCACGACGACATCAAACTGATTTTGCAGGGTTCGTTCGTAGGCTTCGAGGGCGAAGAGCACATCGACCCCCTTCTCCTTCTTCTTGTTCCCCTTGCCCGAGCGCGAGAGGGGTAGATGGTGCATCATGACGCTCTCGGCGTTGAGTACATCATCGAAGAGTCGCTCGTAGTAGAGTACATCGCCCGAGGCCTTAGCGGCTTCGGATGCGGAGAGTCGTCCACAGGGAAGTAGTGGCATCAACGATCTTGCACAGCTCGGGGAAGTTCCTCCATCTGAGCGATCTGATACTTGAGGAAGCGGTGCAAGCCACCTACGCTGAGGCGACTTTTTCGCTCGTGAAATTGGTAGTAGAAGGTACTGACATGCCAGAAGTAATGCCGTCATAGAAAACGCCAATGCGTGTCAGGTGGGTCTCTTTTGTGTTCATTGCTAATCAATTTATTTGGTAATCAATGCGAATTGACCACAAAAGTTACTTTTTCTCGCTGGGAGTATCAATACTTTTGCGCACATCCTCTCGGTATGTGCCGAGTGCATAGGAATGTTTTGCCGAAGATGGTGCTTTCGGGAGGGCGGGAAGGCTTCCCTCGGGCGGGATACATATATAATGTTCGCGCGCGAAGGAATCTGCCGGCCTCTGCTGGAATGCCGTGGGTGCTGTGGAGGATAGGGGCTACTCCTGCCAGACGGGTGCTGGATGATCTCCTGTGGAATGTGCTCTGCATCACTATTGCTTCGGGGTGAAGCAGTAGTGGTCGACGAGTGGAGCAGTAGTGGTGCACCCTGCTGACCACTACTGCTCCGCTCGGTGACCAGTGCTGGTCGATGCCCCTTGGTCGGGGAGGGAGAGGTCCCTCCTCGGAATAGATCGTATCGACATAGCCGAGGGAGTGCGCAGTGCTCGAAAAAACTTTACATAATTTGCAATAAGAAAATAAGCCCTACCTTTGCGGACTCACTCATCGCAGATGGCGCATGGGTATCCTTCCCACGACGAACGATTATGGTAGACTTACAGACCTCTTTTGCTGGACTCTCCCTGCAGAGCCCACTTATCATCGGTAGCTCGGGGCTGACGCGCAATCTAAATCACGCGCAAGCCTATGCTGAAGCAGGTGCAGGTGCTATTATCCTCAAGTCCCTTTTTGAGGAGCAAATCACCCTGCATACCGAGCATTTGATCGCTAAGAATGACTATCCCGAGGCGAATGAATATATAGCCTCCTACGTGCGTAGCGAAGCCATCGAGGATTATCTGAAGCTGATTCGTGAGGCTAAGGAACGACTTTCTGTCCCAGTCATCGCCAGTATTAACTGCTCTGGGTGGGTGGATGGACGGAGTTCGCTGAGCGTATTGCAGAGGCAGGAGCTGATGCCCTGAGGTGAATATTCTGCGTCTGGAGACGGGCCTCTACGTTGATCCAGCCGAGATCGAAGCCTACTATCTCTGATCGTCACGGCTTTGGCAGGTAAAGGGGCTCCCGCTCATCGTCAAGCTGGGACGCTATCATACCCTGCCTGCCTATGCTGGTCGATAAGCTACGTGCCGCAGGAGCTGCTGCCGTGACCCTCTTCAATCGTTCCTACCAAGTAGATATTGACCTGGATCGTGAGCAGCTCATCGGTGGGGAGGTCTTCTCTCACGAAGGGGACTTCCACCGAGACCCTGCGCTTCACAGGGACTTATCCGTGGTCAGGTGCCTGGAGTGGGAATCTCTTCCTCTACGGGGGTGTACACCTGGGAGGAGCTGATTAAGGCTCTTTTAGCAGGGGCTGATACGGTGCAGATGTGCACAGCGGTCTATAAGAAGGGCGCAGAAGCTATCAGCGAGGCGCTTAAAGGACTGCGCTATTGGATGATGGATCACGGCTATCAGAATGTCTCTGAGCTACGTGGTCGCCTGAGCTATGCTGAGGTGCCCGATCCCAGTCTCTTCAGAGCGCATCCAATTTATGAAGTATTTCGGTGCACGCGGCCAGAAGGATTAACCGAAAGGTGTGCGTGCCCTATATTTATAAGGTAAACATAGTAACATACAATGATGAAGAAGCAATCACTTGTCGCAGCTTTCTTGGCTGGATCATTTGCCCTGTCAAGCTGTGGTCTTGATAATGCCGTAAAGGGTGCCGGTATCGGTGCTGTCGGTGGTGCCGCTATCGGTGCCGGTATCGGTCGTGTCTTAGGTAATACGGCTCTGGGTACCGCTATCGGTGGTGTCCTCGGTGGTACGGCTGGTACGCTCATCGGGCGTAAGATGGACAAGCAGAAGAAGGAACTGGAAGCGTCTGTGAAGGATGCTAAGATCGAGTCGGTCAATGATGGTCAGGCTATTCGTGTGACCTTCGACAGTGGGATCCTTTTTGCTACGAGCTCAGCTTCTCTGAGTGCGGCTTCACAGGCTACGCTGCAGAAGTTCGCTGCCAATCTTAAAGAGAACAGCGATACTGATCTGCTCATCGTAGGGCGCATACGGACAATACGGGGTCGGATCGCATCAATAATCCTCTGTCGTACAATCGTGCTGCCAGTGTCCGCACCTTCCTGCTCTCTCGGAGTCGCAGAGACGCGTATGAAGGTCGAAGGTGAGGGAAGCACAGAGCCTGTAGCAGACAACTCTACGGTCGCTGGTCGCCGTGATAACCGCCGTGTCGAAGTCTCACATCCTTCCCAGCAAGGATATGGTGAAGGCTGCCGAAGCTGGTACGCTGAAGTAGTCCTGACTGTCGGGTCGCTGTGCTGAGAAGCTCTCAGTACGGTGCACGCCCCTCAGGAGAAAAAGTAGGAGGCTATCCCAGAGTGAATGCTCTGAGGTAGCCTCCTGTCTTGTGTTGTTCTTGCCTGGGGGTATTTCGTTGACTCGATGAGAATATGTATCTTTGCAGCGCATTAGCGAGGAGAAGTCGTTGGCTTTTTCCTTGTGATGTCCACGGAGAGATGGCAGAGTGGTCGAATGTGGCGGTCTCGAAATCCGTTGTACCGCAAGGTACCGGGGTTCGAATCCCTCTCTCTCCGCAGCGAAGGGTGCAAACTACTTATGGTGGTTTGCACCCTTTTGTGTATCTATGCTTGACGTATAGTAGCGGTGGAGCTTCGTCTTTCTTGCAGATTGTCGCCACCTGCTGGAGCTGGTGCCTATGTGGTGTTGATGGTGGAATGTGCAATGTATAATTCGGTTGCTCTGCCTGTTCAATACTCTGAAAAATAATAACTTTGCTCAATAGAACGGTAAAGTAGTAAACCTTTGTATGCTTTGCCTATAGAGCTATAGAAAGATAAATAAGTAAGTGACTAATATGTTGTATGATTTTTGTTATGTAGGGGCTGGCCTCTTTGGTGCAGTCTTTGCTCACGAGGCTACTAAGCGAGGGAAAAATGTCTGGTGTTAGAGCGACGTTCCCATACAGGTGGTAATATCTACTGTGAAACACATGAAGGGATCAGCGTTCACAAGTATGGAGCTCACATCTTCCACACATCAGATAAGCGAGGTCTGGGATTATGTAACCTCACTGGTTGAATTCAATCGGTATACAAATTCACCTGTTGACTAATTATGAGGGAAGCTTTATAATCTACCCTTCAATATGAATACTTACTATGCCCTTTGGGGGTGTCGCACTCCGAAAGACGCAGAAATGAAACTTGCAGAGCAACGAGCAGAAGCTCTTGCCGAGCTCAAACGTCAAGGGGTTGAGGAACCCCGTAATTTGGAAGAGCAAGCTCTTAGTCTTGTTGGTCGAGATATTTATCAAAAAGCTAATCAAAGGTTACACAGAGAAACAATGGGGTCGTAGGTGCACAGATCTACCTGCTTTTTATCATAAAGCGCTTGCCTCTTCGTCTGACATTTGACAATAACTACTTTAATGATCTCTATCAAGGTATTCCAGCTAAGGGGGATATAACTCTCTATAGATAAACTCCTTGAAGGTGTGGAAGTGCGCTGTGGTGTTGATTTCTTAGCTTCTCGAGAGGACTATGAAGCTATCGGTGATAAGATCCTGTATACAGGAGCTATTGATGAACTCTTTGATTATAAGCTTGGTGCATTGGATTATCGATCAATCTCCTTTGAGGTTGAGACTATAGATACCCCTAATTTTCAGGGAAATGCCGTTAGTAACTACACCGAATATAAGATCCCATATACACGCATCATCGAGCATAAGCACTTTGAGGTTTTTGGAGATGCAGTCTATCAGGAAATCCCCAAAACCATTATTTCAAAGGAATATTCTACAGAGTGGCGTGTGGGTCTTGAGCCTTACTATCCGGTTAATGATGAAAAATGGGTTGCTATATGCGCAATACAGAAAGCTGGGTCAATCCTTGCCAAATTATCTGTTTGGTGGACGATTGGTCGATTATAAAGTACTATGATATGCATCATGTCACAGCCCTTGCGCTTGATCTCTGTAGATAAAGTATTTGCATAGAGTGCGTCTGTATGGATCCAACTAGTCTTTCTACGCGACCGCTCTGCTCTGGATGCTCGATCAAAGGCTCCGGCTGATGTGGAAACGATTCTTAGTAAGTGTGGCTATTCCCCCTACTATATCAATCTGTATTTTGATCAGCCTAGCTGCCTTCGCATCCCGTTGGTCAGTGCCACCCTCTTACGCCTGATATGTAGTATACCTCAGAAGGCTGAGATTTGCCTTCAGTATCCGGTAAGCAAGATATTTTTTCAGTGGTATTGGCTGTTGAAAAGAAAAGATACGTCTCACAGGTATTATACATGATTTTAGAATCTGTGCGCTATACTGGGACTCTAAGTCAAGCTGAAAAGGAGCAATTGACGTGCTTTGATTCAATCGTAGCCCATACCTCTGCGATGAAGGAGTTGCTTGTTGCTAATGGCATCCCACCTGAACGTATACACTTGCTACAACTCTTCTGATTATCTGGCTCTTCCGCCATCTCCCGATCCGTTAATTTATCGGAAGGATTCTCCTCGAGAAATTTGTTTTGCAGGCAATTTAGGGAAGAGTATGTTTCTCCCTGAACTTCGTCGAATCGTAGGTCCCAATCTTCATATCTCACTTTATGGGGGTAGGACTCTCTGATGAGGGTGGTGCTATCTGACGAGATTTGCTTTTAAGGGGAAGTTTTCGTCAGATGATTTAACGCTACTCGAGGTCACTATGGCTTAGTCTGGGATGGAGATTCTGTCTCAACCTGCACGGGAAGGATAGGAGAATACCTTAAAATTAACGCTCCAGCACAAAGCGTCTCTTTATATAGCAGCGGGATACCTCTGATTGTGTGGCGACATTCTGCCATAGCTCCCTATGTCTTGGAGCATCACTTTAGGGGATTGCTGTTGATTCTCTCATGGAGCTGCCAGAGCTTTTATCTTCGATTGATCTTGATCAGTACAAGCATTATCAAGAAGCGGTGCGGGTAGAGCAGTCTCAGATTAATCGAGGGCTGCATCTGCAAAACATTCTGTCAGCTACAGTAAAAGAATAGCTATTGTTCGAGGGTGTGGCATGGTATCCCACCCGATTTTTATTGAACATATCATTGATAGTAGCACATTTATGTGCGTAAAATCATTGATGCTAAGCTATACCTGTCAAGTCCCCTACCTCCGCTCTGATCCTCTTACAAGTGTACCTCTAAGCACTCAGGGGGACGTATAAAGAATGCCTTCTATGGCCGTATCAATGCGGGCGTTGACTGGCAGGAGATAAGTATGTATGCACTGTATTTTCCACTACGAAGTGCAACACTTTGGTTGCAAATTTAGGTAGAAAACCTCGTGTGGTGTGCGGTAGCCTAACTTCTTTCTCGGGCGGTTATTGAGACTCCACTCAATCTCCTTCACCTCCTGAGGCGTCAAGCCCGCAAACGAACTATGCTTGGGCAGGTATTGACGGATCAGCGCATTGGCGTGCTCGATGTGCGGCTTGTCCGTCGAGCGGTAGGGGCGCGCAAAGTAAACAGGCACCCCTAAACTGCGCTCAATGCTCCTATAAGCACTAAATTCTGTCCCATTGTCCGTTGTGATCGAATGCAGTTGACCTCGCCGTTTGAGGAAGGCTAATCGCCTATTCACTGCTCGGGCTAAAGGCTTTGATTTGCGCCCTTGCGGAAGGAGCTCGATGAAGATGTAATCCGTCTTGCGGTCGACAATCGTGAGGATGGCTTCATTGGGCGTTGCTCCAAGGATCAAGTCCATTTCCAAGTCTCCCCATACGCCCTTGACTGGCAACGATCTCAGGCGCTCAAGGATGCTCTTGTAGCGACCTCGCTTCTTGCTATTCTTTGGTTGGGCAAGACGCTGCCGCCTATACCTAAGACCATGACGGCAGAAGCGGTACAGATCGCCTCCCCTGCGCTTGTCATCGTGGAGCCACTTGTATAAAGTGGTCTTCCCAACCATCGCAATACCCTTCCCGGCGAAGGCGACCGGAGATCTGTTCGGGAGACCACTGATAGCTACGCAATAACTCCTCGGCACGATTCCGGAGTGACTCGGTGAAACGCCGTGAATAACGACGCCATTCTATACGCTCCTGAGCCAACATATCCGCATGAGGAGCGGTGTAACCCTGCTTATGACGATTACGACGAAGTTCACGACTTACCGTGCTTGCCGATACTTCGATAGTCTGGGCGATGGTGCGTAGACTTGCCCTGGGAGCGTGGCCTTTATTTATCGATTGTATCGGCCTTTTATTTAATTTTTGTGGGCATACCTGACGGGAAGATGCCCTGTCTTAGGTGTGTATGCTGAAGGTTCTACCCTCGCTCTGCATTATGTTGCGAGGGCAGATTAAAAAGGGAAGCTGGTGTAAAACCAGCGCTATCCCCGTAGCCGTAAGGTCATCATGGTGCTACTATGAGCCACTGCCCCTATACAGGGGTGGGAAGGCGTAGCGCTTTGGACTGAGCCGGAAGACCTGCCTCCAGCCTTTAAGCTTAATAAAGCGTGGGCGGCCAGCGATTGTCTGTGTCTTCGCCTACTCTACGGACTCTCGGGTAGAAGAGCTGGAGCTTGGTACATGATAATACCATTAGGGTAATGAGGGCTTCTCACGAAGTGACCTGATGCAGCTTACCCTTCCTCTATGCCTATACTCGCAGATCAATGTAATTTGTCTTGCGGCAGCATTTGGCATAGTATGAAACTCAGTACATCCATTTTTATCGGGATACTTTCCCTATTCGTTAGCTTTACCTCCTGTGGACGAGGTCAGCAGCACACGCAGCCGGGTGATACGATCTTGGAGCGTGATTCCATAGATTTCAATTTTCCCTGTCACTGTGGAGTATGCGCACGGATTCACCGTAGCCAATCACCCCGACTATAAGGAGCTCGTCATGTATAAGCCTGGTACGCGTGATACCGTCGCCGACTACATCCTTTATCTTCGCAGCCGTGAGCAGCCCAGAGTGGCGCATCCCCAAGCGGTATATATTCCTGTCCCAGCGCGTAATCTGGCGACGAGCTCTTCCCCCCATGTGGGGGCAGTCGCTGTCTTGGGCTTGCAGGAGGTACTTGTCGCCGTGTCTGATCCTGAGAAGGTCAATGACAGCCTGACGCGTCGCCGTATCCAAGAAGGTAAGGTGCAGCGTATAGGACGTGGAATGAGCAAGGATATAGAGCGTATCATCGGTTTGCATCCAGACGTTTTTCTACAAGACTTGTATAGTGGTACGGAGAAGGATACGGATCTGGTGGCATCAGGGATCAATATCGTCTACTTCAATAACTGGAAGGAACAGGATCTGCTCGGACGAGCAGAATGGCTTAAGGTCATAGGCTTGCTCTACGGACGCAACGCTGTGGCTGACTCCGCCTTCCGTCAAATGGCATCCAACTATCAGATAGCAGCCAAGCAGGCTAAGGGGACTTCTCGAATCGTACCTGTCATGTATGGGCTGGACTATAAGGGCGTCTGGTATGTACCAGGCGAATACTCATACATTGTCAAAGCCTTCTCTGATGCTGCCATTAGCTGTGACTTCATACCGGGACAAATAGATAGTCGTCCCAGCAGCTTCGAATATGTCTTTCGGCGCAATCAGCATAAGAAGATATGGCTTTGCTTGATGACGGGTAAGCTGGATAAGCTCTCGGACTTCCTTGCGCTCAATGAGCGCTATATTCATTTCGATGCTGTACGTGAGGGGAAGTATGGGTAGACCGCAAGACGCTCAATTCAGAGGGTGGGAATGATTTCTGGGAGAGTGGACCCTACCATCCTGATTTAGTCCTCAAGGACTTCATCAAGATAGCTCACCCCGAGCTTCTCCCGGGCTATGAGACTCGCTACTGGATGCGCCTTAGGTAGCCACGTACAATGCACTTCATCGTTCTGGCCTTTAATCCGTCTCCATCCACGATACTTCGCAAATAATGTCCTCTCAGCCCTATCGTATCCTTTATATTCTGGATGCACATACAGCTGTCGCCCCCTCGGAAGATGATCCCCGACTCCAGGTAGACCGCATCGCTATCTCTCGCCTCAATGCGGGAGATGACCGCGCTTGGGCCCTTACGGAGCAGGCGCACTTCATCCTCGTACTGACTCATGGATCGGTCTCTTGCTTTCAGAGGGCCTGCAGCGACTCATCTCAGGCATGCGGATGGAGCAGACACTCTTCGTCCATAATAATATGGAGGATGAGTGTACAGCCCTGATGCCGCAGCTGCGCCTGAGTGCTGCTGACTACCTCACGATACAGCGCTATGTCAAGTGCTATGATAGGGCTAATGCCACACAACTACATCGCTTCCTGGCGGCGCGCTTTGGGGGATTCGATTGGGATTATGCGCCAGCGCAATATCCTCGCTGGCATGGGCTCTATGGTTATAGCGAAGAGGAAGAGCCTCAGCGCTTAGCTGAGGTCGTAGAGGCTCGGAGAGCAGGGCGGAGCATCATCGGGGTGATTATCCCTTTCTACCTCTATCGATCCGATAATCTCCGTCATGTGGATGCTTTGCTCGCAGTACTCCAGCGCCAGGGGAGTGGAGTCGCATGCTCTGTTTTTCCACGGGAGCGGAAGACGCTGTGACGGGTGAGCAGGGTATTAGCTATGCGCTTGATCGTTACTTCCGTAGCGAAGGAGAGGTCTTACCTCACTGCATCATCAATCTGATGCCTTATGCCTTGGGCATCTTTGAGCGCAGTGGTGCGATTTATACTCAGCCAGAAGATGCCTCTACAGGTATCCTCCGTCAGCTGGCGCTTCCCGTCCTGCAGACTTATGCAACGAACTATAGTGCAGAGGAGTACCATAGTCGTGTAGATGGACTGGATACCATTGGCCTGATCACCAGTGTTTGCTATCCCGAACTTGATGGACAGGTAGATGCCTACCCCATTGCCACACGCGAGCTGAACGAGGAGGGTCTGCCTTACTTTGCTCCGCTCGATGACGAACTCCAATGGGTCGCCAGGCTGTCTGTACGCTGGGCGCAACTACAACGTAAGCCTCAGGAGAAGAAGCGCATTGCTATTATCTTCCACAATATGCCTCCGCGCAACGATAGTATAGGTTGTGCTGCGGGCTTGGATAGTCCAGCCTCGGTCTACCACCTCATCAATAGGCTACGTGAAGAGGGCATAGACCTACCGCACCATTATGCTGATGGAGATGATATCATTAGGCAGATTATCCGTGCGGTGACGAATGATCACTCTTGGCTGGATCCTCGAGAGGTGATAAGACGTGCTGTGGATCGTATTCCCTCGAAGCTTTATGAAGGATGGTTCGATGCACTCACTCCAGAGGTACAGCAGCGCTTGGTCGCCTCTTGGGGAGAAGCCCCAGGGACATTTCATGTCGTGGAGGGAGAGATGCCCTGTGCCTGGGATGATCAATGGAAACGTCTTCATCGGCTTGCAACCACCTCGAGGCTATGAGGAGCATGCTGAAGCCATCTACCACAGTACGGATATAGTCTGTCCCCATTACTACATAGCTTTCTATCGCTGGATACGCTATGTCTTCCAGGCTGATCTCTTCATCCATGTCGGTACGCATGGGTCGCTGGAGTGGCTACCAGGTAAGGAAAAAGGCTCTCTCTTGCTCCTGCTTTCCCCAGCTCAATACGCTGGATATGCCCCACCCTATATATCTACCATACGGCAGTCATAGGCGAAGCTATTCAGGCGAAGCGTCGCTCGGCAGCCGTCTTGCTCCATCATATGGAGCCGGCAATGCGCGAAGGGGGAGCTTATGGCCCCTTGGCAGAATTTGATGTACGACTCAATAGCTACATCAGTGGAGCTGTCGCCGGAGTCAACGTCCTATACTACGTGAAGCCCTCCTTGAAGAAGCACGCTCCTTAGAGCTGCATCAAGACCTTGGCTATTCACGAGAAGGCGATGTCGAAGAGAGTTTCTTCATTGAGCTTCATAACTGGCTCGCGGATCTCAAAGCCTCTATGGTGCGTGATGGCTTGCACATCTTCGGTCAGCCCCCTATGGAGGAGCGGATGGAGGCGAGCATACGTATGCTGCTCCGCTTGCCGCACGGATCGGTGACGACCTTGTTGGATGGTCTGGCTCGATACTATGGCTATACAGAGGAGTCTTTATTAATGGAGCTCGATGCTAAGATAAGCCCAACGCATACGGCGTCGATGATGATCGATGAACTGACGGAACGAGGGCAACAGCTTATTGAAGCTATGCTTGCGGATGGCTTTATAGCACAGCCTGCAGGCGAGCTGTTACAGACGATACTTGGTGATTGTCTCGGAGAGGAGAAGTCTTTGCGAGGCGTCTTACAGCTTGCGATAGATGGGGTCTATCCACGTCTCTGTCGCATCACCGAGGAGTTGGATCACTGTGCCCTCGGCGTGCGTGGGGGCTTTGTCCCGCCTTCTAAGGGAGGTAGTCCGAGCAGAGGGTCAGTTGGAGATTCTCCCCACAGGGCGCAATATGTATGCGATCGATCCCAGTGAGATCCCTCACATACGGCCTATCAGATAGGTGTGCGGCTTGGTCAGCAGCTCTTGGAGAAGCATCTTAATACCTCTGGAAGTCTACCTGAAAGCACTGCTTTTTGTTCTCTATTCAGGTGACCAAATGCGTACCCATGGGCGAAGATATTGGTGAGATACTTTGGTTGATGGGGCTACGTCCTCAGTGGCTCAGTGAGCACTCCGATAAGGTCATCGGTCTGGAGGTTATCCCCTTGTCAGAGCTCGGACGTCCTCGTCTGGATGTCGTGTCACGTATCTCAGGGCTCCTTCGTGATACTTTCCCGACACTGATCACGCTACTTGACGAGGCGGTTCAGCTTGTGCTCTCCTTGATGAGCCCATAGAAGCGAACTGGGTGAAAAAAAGCACTATGAGGAGGAAGTGGCTGAGCTTCGAGCTGCAGGGATAGATCCAGGGACAGCACGCCAGAAGCTAAGCTCCGAGTCTTCGGTTGTCCTCCAGGTACCTATGGTGGGGGTAGCTGTTTTGGTAGAGACGAAGCAATGGCAGAGTAGTGATGATCTTGGTGAGACGGCTATTACCTGGGGGTGCCATGCTTATAGCCAAGAACTACACGGCCGTGTGTCGCGAGGGGCTTTTGAGCGTAAGCTTGCCCGAGTCGAGGCGACGGTCAAGAATCAGAATGTCATTGGTTTTGATCTCTATGATATTGATGACGAATACATCTATCACGGAGGAATCATCGCTGCCGTAAAGAAGCTACGAGGTCAGGCTCCTATGTCTTATTATGGTAACACTTCTGATCCTCGGCATAGTGTCGTGCGTACGCTTTCAGAAGAGTCGGCACGGGTGCTACGCTCACGCCTTCTTAATCCACTGTGGATCGAGGGGCTTAAGCGCCATGGATATCGTGGGGCCTATGATGTGGCATACAATATGGATAATGTCTTTGGGTGGGATGCGACTGCGGACAGTGTCTTAGATTGGAACTACGAAGCCCTTGCCTCACATTTTCTGGGAGATCCCGCTAATCGAGAGTGGCTTGAGTCCGTCAATCCGTGGGCGCTCTATGAGATAGCTCAGCGACTCTTGGAGGCTGCCCAGAGAGGTATGTGGCAAGCTAAGCCCGAGACAATAGAGATGATTACCGAGATATACCTCTCCAGTGAAGGGGTGCTTGAAGAAGGTGCTTCGGGATAATTTATCGGATGCCTCCTTTTTGAGCTGTTCCATTCGACTGCACTCCAGCCCGTGACTCATTAGCTTTTACTCGTCCTCACAATACCTCTCTCATTATGTCTTCCTGCACAGCTTCTGTGGACTCGATCACTCATCCTTATTATTTCCCCTTCTCTGCTATCGTGGGGCAGGAGAAGATGAAGCGAGCGCTACTGCTCAATCTCATAGATCCCTACGCTCGGAGGGGTGCTTATCCTCGGGGAAAAAGGCACAGCAAAGTCGACCATTGTACGAGCTTTGAGTCAACTCCTCGAGGGACTCTCCGTTATAGAGCTACCCTATAGCTACGACGGAGGATAAGCTCGTTGGCTCTATCGATGTGGAGCATGCTTTGTCTACGGGAGAGCTGCGCTTCTCTCCCGGTATCTTGGCTCGTGCTCATAAGCAGATTCTCTATGTCGATGAGGGTGAATCTCCTCGAGGACTACTTGGTCGATATCCTCTTGGATGTCGCAGCTATGGGCGTCAATCATATAGAGCGTGAGGGGATCTCCCATAGTCATCCCGCACGCTTCACGCTCATCGGGACGATGAATCCAGAAGAGGGTAGTCTGCGGCCTCAGCTTCTTGATCGCTTTGCCTTGTCCGTAGAAGTGTGCGGGGAGCGAAATGTATCTGCCCGCTGTGAGGTGCTCCAGCGACGACTCGACTACGAGCGAGATCCTCAGAGCTTCTGTGCTCGCTATCGGGAGGAAGACGAAGCCCTCGCTGGACGGGTGCGTCAAGCTCGCTCGCTTCTGCCCCAGCTGCGCTACACTGAGCCTCTGCTGGAGCTTATTGCTCGTCTGGGTATCGAGCTGGAGGTTGATGGACATCGCTCGGATATTATGCTCCTCAAAGCGGCTTTTGGCTACCGCAGCTCTCGAAGGAGCTACGGAGCTCAGTGCCGAGCATGTCTATACGGCGGCCGAATTGGTGCTGCCCCACCGACTGAGACGCTTACCATTTTGAAGAGCGTTACTTTGCAGCTGAAGATATTCGTCAGCTGTGTGAGCGCTTGTTCCAAGAGTGTGTAACTAAGCTGCAATAGGAGAGAAAGAGATGGGGGCGCATACCTTCTCTCAGTGGATAGGTGCGGAGGTAGCACGTCAGGCACTTATCATCACTCTGATCCGTAGGCAGGGAGCAAGTCTTCTCCTGAGCGGAGGCAGTGGTACGGGTAAGTCTATGCTGCTCTCTTGCATCGCCTCGATGTATCCTGAGGACGTGATCTATTTACCTCTTCATCTGAGTCCAGAGATGCTCTATGCCCGATATATGCTGGATACTGATGGAGGATTGCGCTTATCTCCAGGCTTTCTTGCTCGGCTTGAAGGACGTGTCTTATTGGTGGAGCAGCTCCCACTTCATAGTCGTGAGCTGCTCGGTCAGCTGATGGTCTACCAAGAACAATTGCCTGAGGAGAGACGCTGTACGCTCATCGCTACCACTAACCCCGAAGAAGGCGCAGTGCCATCGGCGCTCCTGGATAAATTCAATCTCTTTGTTGAGCTCCATCCTACGCTGGATGTGGCTCTGCGTAAACGTATCCTTAGCGAAGCTCTCCGCATCCCTAAATCAGGTGAGGACATGACCTTCCTTAGCCTGGTGGAGGCAGCGCGCCAGCGATTGGGAGGAATGAGGATCGGGGAAGGAGCTGCAGAAGTATGTCGTTCAGGTCTGTGCTGATCCTCTGACTTTAGGGGCATAGAGGAGAGCTGGCTTTGGCTCATAGCGCTCTGGCATGGGCTGCTTGGCAGGGAAAGCGACAGGCAGAGCGGGGCGATGTCGATGCAGTCCGTCAGTTAGCTTTGGCTCATCGCTGGCTGGAGACGCACCCTGAGCCCCCTGCAGAGCTGCCCGATGACGAGGAGCAAGCGCAGGATTTCTCTTCTGATCATCACGAGGAAGGGGAATCAGAGGGGGAGACACTGAGATGATGAGAGGAGGGGATAACCCTGTTTCTTATGCTGAAGAGACAAACAACTCTCTGGACGCCTCGCACGCAGAGGACGAGCAGCAAGATGTTCCGATGATCCCTCCGCTCCAGTCGACGCCGAAGGAAGACCCCCATACATCGAGCAGAGCGAGCTTACAGCAGGCTAAGGAGGCATACCTACTACACCAACCCTTGGAGACGAGGGAACGTCATCTGAAGGAATCTCTGGGCTCGGGGCGTCGTCTGTATAGTGACCAGCCGAGTCAGCGAGGGCGCTTAGGTCGCGTGCGTCCATATAGTACTCAGTGTCCCCAGCTCTCCCTGCCCGCTACGATACGAGCGGCCATCCCCTACCAATATCTACGTCAGCGCCATCTCAAGGATCCGACTATGAAGCTCTGCATTCATCCAGAAGACTACCGCAGTAGGCAGCTACATCATCGAGGCGGGTATCATATCCTATTCGTCCTGGATGTGTCTGGATCTATGGGGGTGCGCGAGCGCATGAGCCTTGTCAAGGGGACCATCATCGAGCTGCTCAAAGAGGCGTATGCTAAGCGTGATAAGGTCGGACTTATCACATTTGCACAAGATGAAGCGGAGCTGCGCCTGCCGTTCACGCATAGTGCTGAGCGGGCAGCACACTTGATGCAAGATATTCGTACGGGAGGTCGCACCCCACTGTGGCTTGCCATAGAGCGTGCTGGCGAATATCTTGATGCAGAGCGACGCCGTGTGGCGGAATGTCTGCCTGTGGTACTTCTCCTGACGGATGGTCGTGCGACTTCGGCGCAGCGCAGTGAGAATCATGCGATGCGCATAGCGGAGGCCGCTAAGATGCTGCAGCGCCGCTGTTATCGCTGTCTGATCATAGATACCGAGAGTGGCTTTATTCGTCTCAAGCAAGCGCGTCATCTTGCAGAGTCGCTCCAAGCCGAATACTATCATCTGGATGAATTGGCCCAGTTGCGTAGCCTCCTTCATCCCCGATAAATCCTACTATAGATGTCCCGTTCTACTTCTCATACCCTCGAGCTTAGAGCAAGGTGAGATGCTCTTCCGTACCCCTATGGGCGATGCGGTGTACTTTGCACAAGAGGCGATGATTATTTGTTTTTCAGGGCAACGTGGTGTCGTGAGTAGCTCCAATCTTAATGGTGGCTACCGCAATGACCTCCACTATGTGTTCAATCACAGTGTCGGGCGCGACCCAGATATCCTTCAGAAGCGATGCCCAGGGCTCAAGGGTGGGAATATCATAGAGCACTATACTGTCATCGCCTCAGAGCTGGGCTTTGGATCCAGAGCGTACGACGGGGAATGGGTACAGCTGCACTTATCGAGAATCATGCTCGAGCAGAGCGCACCTATCATGGGGTAACTGTGCAGGCCATAGCTACTGCGGGTATCGATGTCAATGGAGGCCGTGCCGGAGACAAGGCCAGTTATGATGAGTTCGAGCAGCGAAGCCTATTGCCTCCTCCTGGTACGATCAATGTGTTCCTATTTATTGATGCATATCTTGATCCTGGGGCGCTTACTCGTGCGCTCATCACGGCTACCGAAGCTAAGGCTGCTGCTTTGCAGGAATTGATGGCTCCGAGTCGCTATTCGGAAGGGCTGGCGACGGGGTCGGGAACAGATAGCCTCATCGCAGTCTGCAATGAAGAATCTCCCATTGTCCTCTACGGGGCGGGGAAACACGTCCTTCTTGGTGAGATGATCGGTCAGTCTGTGAAGGAGGCCGTGACGAAAGCTCTGGAGCGACAGTCCGGGATGAATGCTCAGCGGCAAAGCTCGTTCCTCCAGCAGGGAATACGCTACGGGCTAGGGATTGAGGATCTTCTTGCTCTTTATCAAGCACGTTATTCGGCGAGTGCTCAGGACGAAGCGACTCTTCGGGAGGCCCTCCAGCGGCTTGCCTCCGATAGCCACCTCTGCGCTGCCGTTGCTTCGATTCTCCACCTTGTGGATCAGTGGCGATGGGGGCTTATCAGTTGGGCGAGTCTTATGGACTTATCACAACTTACCTTCTCCTATGTCTCCCAGCGCTACCGACTGGATCCCTGTGGACTCTCGATAGAGCAAGGCAAAACTCCTTGCTATGAACTCATCTTAGACGAGCTGCGCAGCCTCCTGATTCTACTCCTCTATAGAGAAGTAGGCTCTTAACTATCACCTCTTAACTAAAAAGCAATTATGAAGAAGACATTGCTTCTTCTTGCGGCGATAGCTCCAGCGACAGCTGTGGCTCAGATCGCAAGTACGGACAGTATCGCCACGCACGAGCTGGACAAGGTACTTGTCTACTCTACGCGAACGGCTGTGCCACTCAAGCAAGTGCCTGGGAAAATCGAAGTTATCCGCCCCGAAGCTATTGCGACGTCTGGTCTGCTTCTGCACACTATGATGTCACAAAGCAGCTACATGTAGGAGCGAACTTCCGCAATATCTTCTCCGAATACTATACGGAGAAGGATGGCTACCATATGCCAGGGCGTTCGATTCAGTTCTCTGCGTCTTACCGCTTCTAAGCTCAAATCAGTCCCTCCTTTATCACAAGGGCGTCTGAAGGCATTTAGCCTTTGCGCCCCTTTGTGGCTTTTGACTATTTGGTCGATGTGCTTTCCTGCAGTCCGTCATCCTTGATCCGTAGCTCGTTCATCTCTTTCTCTTTATACTTTTCTCCTCGGTAGCTCCTGAGTGGAGTGCACCGTCGCAGGGCGTGTGCTCCTACTGCTTTCGCCAGCACAGACTTATCCAGTGGTGGAAACGTTTTCATCACCTACCCTTGAGACACATCCTGCGACGCCATAGCTGGTGCACTACCCGCCTGACCCTATAGCTGCGTACAGACCTCGAGCCAGTAGATGGTCGGGCTACGCATGTCTCCCGAGCATGGTGGCAGGGTGACATCCCCATAGCATGAGACAGTTAGATGGCTTCTAGAAATGACCAAGAGTTGTTGCTCTGTCGGGGATATTTGCTTTGACGTTTTGCAGCATGCGGTACGTACGAGTCGTTAAAGACTGAGTGGCGATATTTGGTTTACGTGCCTGTAAACGACTACGCCCGTAGATGTCGCAAAGCACTACGAGAGCGAGTGCCGTCATGATGCAATGATGCTCTCATCGAGATGAATACTGAGGGAAGAGGTCTACGATGTGACCATTGGAAAGTAGTATTCCAGCTTTGGAAAAAGAATACTCGCAAAGCTGGGACATGAATCCTTTGCCCTCAGGAGGTCAGTACTCGGACATCTTTGTCCTTCCTCTCATGGAACAGCAGTCACTTTTGGAGCAGTCTCGGGTCAATAGACATCAGACTGGGCAAGTAGGCATTGAGTCTGATGGACTTCTATTGTAGCTTCATCTGGATCTCGTGTCTTGTTGGGATATCTCGAGGTAGATGAAGGGTGTCGTGTGTGGTTCGAGCAGTGACGATAAGAGTAGATCAGTGCAACGTCTGATGGAGCCCTAATCTATCGTATTGTATATTCGCAGATTATGTGTACCTTTGTGCACCCGTGGTATATGCCTGTGGTGTGTACTGCGACTACTAAAGAGTAGATAAGTTATTCAAACATAAGTAGAAACGAAATGCCAACTATTCAACAATTGGTTAGAAAGGGACGTGAGTCACTCGTCGAGAAGGGTAAGAGCCCTGCTCTGGACTCCTGCCCCCAACGCCGAGGCGTCTGTGTGCGTGTGTACGACGACCCCTAAGAAGCCAAACTCTGCGATGCGTAAGGTCGCTCGTGTCCGCCTGACGAATGGTAAGGAAGTCAATGCCTACATCCCAGGTGAAGGTCACAACCTGCAGGAGCACAGCATCGTGCTGGTACGTGGTGGTCGTGTAAAGGACCTCCCAGGGGTACGTTATCACATCGTACGTGGCTCGCTCGATACAGCTGGTGTCAATGGCCGTCTGCAGCGTCGCTCCAAGTATGGTGCTAAGCGTCCCTAAGCCCGGTCAGGCAGCTGCTCCAGCAAAGGGTAGAAGTAATTCTCCCTCCGGCGAAAAAACTAACCCCCGAGAGCTCGTGCAGCTCTCACCTGGCGAGCCCGCCACATATATATATATGTATAGGGCCGCCAAGCTAAGAGTCAATAGAACCAAGTTTCTTGAGTTCGTTGGATAGGCTATCAAGGTTGAGTAAATGCTCCAGCGGGAGCGTTGAAGTAAGATCACAGCACAACCAATCGACAGAAACGCAATTTACATTAAGCAATGAGAAAAGCTAAACCCAAAAAGAGACAGGTACTCCCTGATCCCGTATTTGGTGACGTTAAGGTGACGAAGTTCGTTAATCACCTGATGTACGACGGTAAGAAGAGCATCGCCTTCGATATCTTCTACACCGCGCTCGAGATTGTAGGCAAGAAGATCCAGCAGGAAGACAAGTCTGCCCTGGAGATCTGGAAGGCTGCCCTCGACAACATCACTCCTCAGGTAGAAGTCAAGAGCCGCCGTATCGGTGGTGCTACCTTCCAGGTGCCTACCGAAATCCGCGCCGAGCGTAAGGAATCTATCTCCATGAAGAATCTCATCCTCTTTGCTCGCAAGCGTGGTGGTAAGACCATGGCAGATAAGCTTGCTGCAGAGATCGTGGATGCATTCAATAGCCAAGGTGCCGCCTTCAAGCGCAAGGAAGATATGCACCGTATGGCAGAAGCCAACCGCGCATTTGCTCACTTCCGATTCTAAGAATAGCAAAAAGACAATGGCTGACAACAAACACTTAGAGCTCACGAGAAATATCGGCATCATGGCCCACATCGATGCCGGTAAGACGACTACGTCTGAGCGTATCCTCTTTTATACGGGTCTGACCCACAAGATCGGTGAAGTGCACGATGGTGGTGCTACGATGGACTGGATGGAGCAGGAGCAGGAGCGTGGTATCACGATTACCTCCGCTGCTACGACTACCTTCTGGAACTACGACAACACCAAGTACAAGATCAACCTCATCGACACCCCAGGGCACGTTGACTTCACCGTCGAAGTAGAGCGCTCGCTCCGTATCCTCGATGGTGCTGTCGCTACGTTCTGTGCTGTCGGTGGTGTACAGCCCCAGAGTGAGACCGTATGGCGTCAGGCTGACAAGTACCGCGTACCCCGCGTGTGCTACGTCAACAAGATGGACCGCTCCGGTGCTAACTTCTTTGAAGTAGTACGTCAGATCAAGACCATCCTCGGTGCTACCCCTTGCCCCATTCAGATCCCCGTCGGTCAGGAAGAAACTTTCCGCGGTGTCGTTGACCTCGTCACGATGAAGGCTCTTGTATGGGATGACGAGACGATGGGTGCTCACTACGACACGATCGACATCCCCGCTGAACTGCAGGCTGAAGCCGAAGAATGGCGTGATAAGATGCTCGAGACGCTCGCTGACTGCGATGACGTCCTCATGGAGAAGTACTTCGACGATCCCTCTACGATCACCGAAGACGAGATCCGCGCTGCCCTGCGTAAGGGTACGCTCGCGATGAAGATCAACCCCATGCTCTGCGGTTCTTCATTCAAGAACAAGGGTGTCCAGACCCTCCTCGACGCTGTCGCAGCTTACCTGCCCAGCCCTATGGATACCCCCGAAGTCGTCGGTACCGACCCCGATGATCCTGAAAAGGAAATCATCCGTAAGGTAGACCCCAGCTCGCCTCTGACGGCTCTGGCGTTCAAGATCGCTACGGACCCCTATGTAGGTCGTCTCTGCTTCTTCCGCGTGTACGCTGGTGAGCTGCCTGCAGGCTCCTACGTCTACAACTCCCGCTCGGGCAAGAAGGAGCGTATCTCACGCCTCTTCCAGATGCACTCCAACAAGCAGAACCCCATGGAAGTCATCGGCTGCGGTGACATCGGTGCTGGTGTAGGCTTCAAGGATATCCGTACGGGTGACACGCTCTGCGCCGAAGATGCTCCTATCATCCTCGAGTCTATCGACTTCCCCGAGCCCGTTATCGGTATCGCTGTCGAGCCTAAGACGCAGAAGGATATGGACAAGATGGGTGTCGGTCTGGCTAAGCTCGCCGAAGAAGACCCCACCTTCCGTGTGCAGACCAACGAAGAGACCGGTCAGACCGTCATCAGCGGTATGGGTGAGCTCCACCTGGAGATCATTATCGACCGTCTGAAGCGCGAATTCAAGGTCGAAGCTAACCAGGGTAAGCCCCAGGTATCTTATAAGGAAGCTATCACGAAGCCCGTTGAGCTCCGTGAAGTCTACAAGAAGCAGACGGGTGGTCGCGGTAAGTTCGCTGACATCATCGTCCGTGTAGAGCCCGCTGACGAAGGCTTTCGAAGGCGATCTGCAGTTCGTAGACGAAGTCAAGGGCGGTAACGTGCCTAAGGAATTCATCCCCTCTGTACAGAAGGGCTTCCAGAAGGCTATGACCAACGGTGTCCTCGCAGGCTATGCGCTGGATAAGCTGAAGGTGACGCTCCTCGACGGTTCGTTCCACCCCGTGGACTCTGACCAGCTCTCCTTCGAGATCTGTGCTATCCAGGCATTCAAGAACGCTTCTGCTCAGGCAGGTCCCGTTCTCCTCGAGCCTATCATGAAGCTCGAAGTCGATACGCCTGAAGAAAGCATGGGTGACGTGATCGGTGACCTCAACAAGCGTCGCGGTCAGGTAGAAGGTATGGACAGCACTCCTTCGGGTGCACGCCTTGTGAAGGCTAAGGTGCCTCTGGCAGAGATGTTCGGTTACGTGACGAGCCTCCGTACGATCACTTCCGGTCGTGCTACCTCGTCAATGACCTTCTCTCACTACGAAGCAGTATCCTCTTCTATCGCTCGCCAGGTCCTCGAGGAAGTAGGCGGTCGTGTAGATCTCATCAAGTAAATAGTACTATAACAGAGATATGAGCCAAAAGATTAGAATTAAGTTGAAGTCGTACGATCACACCCTGCTCGACAAGTCGGCAGAGAAGATCGTCAAGACCGTCAAGGCCTCTGGTGCTGTAGTCAGCGGACCAATTCCCCTGCCCACGCACAAGCGTATCTTCACGGTGAACCGCTCGACCTTCGTCAACAAGAAGAGCCGCGAGCAGTTCGAGCTTAGCTCCTACAAGCGACTCATCGACATCTACAACTCCACGGCTGAGACGATCGATGCTCTCATGAAGCTCGAGCTCCCCAGCGGTGTAGAAGTAGAAATCAAGGTGTGATTATTAATACGAAACTGAAATGCCAGGTTTATTAGGAAAGAAAATCGGAATGACATCCGTGTTCAGTGCCGAGGGAAGAACATCCCATGCACTGTTATTGAAGTAGGTCCTTGCGTGGTGACGCAGATCAAGTCTCTGGAAAAGGATGGCTATGAAGCACTTCAGCTTGGGTTCGTTGATGCTAAGGAAAAGCACACGTCCAAGCCTCTTCAGGGTCACTTCCAGAAGGCTGGCGTTGCTCCCAAGCGACACTTGGCCGAGTTCAAGGGGTTCGATTGCAGCCAGTATAATCTGGGTGATGTGATCGACGTGAATTTCTTCGAAGGGACGGTATTCGTCGACGTCGTCGGTACCTCCAAGGGTAAAGGGATTCCAGGGTGTAGTCAAGCGTCACGGCTTCGGCGGTGTCGGTCAGGCTACGCACGGTCAGCACAACCGTCTTCGTGCTCCCGGGTCTGTAGGTGCGTGTTCGTATCCTGCTAAGGTCTTCAAGGGTACGCGTATGGCGGGCCAGACGGGTAATGAGCGTGTAACCGTTCAGAACCTCGAAGTGATCAAGGTAATGCCCGAGCACAACCTCCTTCTCCTCAAGGGTAGCGTGCCAGGTGCTAAAGGTTCAATCGTTGTAATCGAAAAGTAAATGGAACTGAGTGTATATAACATCAAGGGAGAAGATACCGGTCGTAAGATCACGCTCGATGATGCTATCTTCGCTATCGAGCCCTAACGACCACGCCATCTACTTAGACGTAAAAGCAATTTTTTTGGCCAACCAGCGCCAGGGTACGCACAAGTCTAAGGAGCGTAGCGAAATCTCGGGTAGTACCCGCAAGCTCATCCGCCAGAAGGGCGGTGGCGGTGCTCGCCGTGGGGATATCAACTCTCCCGTACTCGTCGGTGGTGGTCGCGTTTTCGGGCCTACCCCACGTGACTATGGCTTCAAGCTCAACAAGAAGGTAAAGGCTCTGGCTCGCCGCTCGGCTCTGACCTACAAGGCTCAGAAGCAGGAGATCGTCGTAGTCGAAAACTTCGAGCTCGCTGCCCCCAAGACTAAGGACTTCGTCGCTCTGTCGAAGGCGCTTCAGGTCGCTGACAAGAAGGCCCTCTTCGTCGTCGAAGCTCTCTCGGACAACCTCGTCCTCTCTTCACGCAACCTCCGCACTGCTCGCGTGATGAACGCCTTCCAGCTGAACACCTACTCGGTGCTCGACTGCAAGAAGCTCATCCTCACCGAGGCTGCTGTTGCTGTGATCAACGAACAGTTTAAGGCATAATCAATAGGAGAAACGAATCATGGGAATTATCATCAAGCCGGTTATCACCGAGAAGACAACTGCCCTGACAGAGAAGACTGCTGAACGCTACGTCTTCCGTGTCTCTCCTGATGCCAACAAGATCGAGATCAAGAAGGCCATCGAGGCGCTGTACAATGTAAAGGTCGAGAGTGTAAACACCGTGAATTATAGCGGTAAGCGCAAGGCTCGCTATACGAAGAGTGGACTCATCCGCGGCAAGGTCGCTGCGTTTAAGAAGGCTGTCGTTACACTCGAGAAGGGTCAGACCATCGACTTTTACGCTAACATCTAAGTTCAACAATGGCAATACGTAAACTCAAGCCCACAACGCCGGGGCAAAGACATAAGGTTATTGGTGCGTTCGATAACATCACTGCCAGCGCACCAGAGAAGTCCCTTGTCGTAGGTAAGAAGAAGTCCGGTGGTCGTAACAACACCGGTAAGATGACCATGCGCTACATCGGTGGTGGTCACAAGCAGAAGCTTCGTCTCATCGACTTCAAGAGAAATAAGGACGGTATCCCTGCTACGGTCAAGAGCATCGAGTACGATCCCAATCGTACGGCTCGCATCGCTCTGCTGTACTACGCTGATGGTGCGAAGGCTTATATCCTCGCTCCCAACGGCCTGCAGGTAGGTCAGAAAGTGATGTCAGGTGCAGAAGCTGCGCCTGAGGTGAGGGAACAGCCTCCCACTGGCTAACATCCCTGTCGGTACGATCATTCACAACATCGAGCTTCGTCCAGGTCAGGGCGCTAAGATGGTCCGCTCTGCTGGCGTCTTCGCTCAGCTTACTTCTCGCGAAGGTCTCTACGCCGTCATCAAGATGCCTTCGGGCGAGACGCGCCGTATCCTCTCCGCTTGTAAGGCTACCATCGGTGCCGTAGGCAACTCCGACCACGCTCTCGAGCGCTCCGGTAAGGCCGGTCGCAGCCGCTGGCTCGGCCGTCGTCCTCACAACCGTGGTGTCGTCATGAACCCTGTCGATCACCCAATGGGTGGTGGTGAAGGCCGCGCTTCTGGTGGTCACCCACGCTCACGTACGGGTCTCTACGCTAAGGGTCTCAAGACTCGTGCTCCTAAGAAGCACTCGTCTAAGTACATCATCGAGAGACGTAAGAAGTAACTGATTAATCAAAAAGAATTATGAGTCGTTCATTAAAGAAAGGTCCATATATCAACCTGAAGCTCGAGAAGAAGGTCTTGGCGATGAATGAATCCGGCAAGAAGGTCGTCATCAAGACTTGGGCTCGCGCCTCGATGATCAGCCCTGACTTCGTCGGTCATACGATTGCCGTACACAACGGGAATAAGTTCATCCCCGTCTTCATCACCGAAAACATGGTAGGTCACAAGCTCGGAGAATTCTCTCCCACGCGTACCTTCCGTGGTCACGGCGGTAATAAGAAGAAGTAATTCGGCTGGAAGTAATTCAGACCTTTAAGTAAGAAAAGAAACAATGGGTGCAAGAAAGAAAATATCAGCCGAAGAAAGAAAGCAAGCCCTGAAGTCTACGTACTTCGCTGCGCTCCGCAACGTCCCTACGTCGCCTCGTAAGATGCGCCTCGTAGCTGACCTCGTGCGTGGCATGGAAGTAGGTCGTGCTCTTGGGGTACTCAAGTTCTCTAACAAGGAAGCCGCTGCTCGCGTGGAGAAGCTCCTCCGCTCAGCTATCGCTAACTGGGAAGAGAAGAACGGACGCAAGGCCGAAGACGGTGAGCTCTATATCTCCCGCATCTTCGTCGACGGTGCTGCTACGCTCAAGCGTATGCGCCCCGCCCCTCAGGGTCGTGGCTATCGTATCCGTAAGCGTTCGAACCACGTCACGATCTTTGTCGATTCAATAACCAATAAAGAGAACTAAACCAGATGGGACAAAAGATTAATCCTATAAGCAATCGTTTGGGATACATCCGTGGATGGGATTCCAACTGGTATGGCGGTCGTAAGTACGGTGACAAGCTTCTTGAAGATAGCCGTCTGCGTCGCTACCTGAGCGTCCGTCTGGCTAAGGCAAGTGTCTCTCGTATCGTCATCGAGCGTGCTCTCAAGCACGTCACCATCACGATCTGCACGGCTCGCCCCGGTATCGTGATCGGTAAGGGCGGTCAGGATGTAGACACGCTCAAGGAAGAGCTCAAGAAGATCACCAACAAGGATGTTCAGATCAACATCTTTGAAGTTCGTCGTCCAGATATCGATGCTGCGATTGTCGCTGACAACATCGCTCGTCAGCTCGAAGGGAAGATCGCTTACCGTCGCGCAGTCAAGGGTGCCATTGGCGCTGCTATGCGTGGTGGGGCAGAAGGGATCAAGGTACAGATCTCTGGTCGTCTGAATGGTGCAGAAATCGCTCGCTCCGAGATGTACAAGGAAGGCCGTACGCCTCTGCACACGCTTCGTGCAGACATCGACTACGCTCAGGCTGAAGCTCTGACGAAGGTCGGTATCCTTGGTATCAAGGTGTGGATCTGCAAGGGTGAAGTCTACGGCAAGCGTGACCTCGCTCCTTCGTTCACCAACCCTCAGCCAGGGACATGGTGGTCGCCGTGAAGGCGGTCGCGAACGTCGTGATGGCCGTCGTGATGCTCGTGGTGGCAGACGTGGGGGTAATCGCTAACGTATAAGAACAGAAGACAGCAATGTTACAACCTAAGAAAAACTAAGTTTAGAAGAGTCCAGAAGGGTCGCGCTAAGGGTAACGCCCAGCGTGGCAACCAGCTCGCCTTCGGTTCTTTCGGGATCAAGTCTCTGGGTACGCGCTGGATCACCGGTCGTCAGATCGAGGCCGCTCGTATCGCTGTGACTCGCTATATGCAGCGTCAGGGTCAGGTATGGGTACGTATCTTCCCCGATAAGCCTATCACCAAGAAGCCTGCCGACGTCCGAATGGGTAAGGGTAAGGGTTCGCCCGAAGGCTTCGTGGCTAACGTAACTCCAGGCCGTATGCTCTTCGAAATCGAAGGGGTATCCTTCGAGATCGCTAAGGAAGCTCTCCGCCTGGCTGCACAGAAGCTCCCCGTGACGACGAAGTTCGTCGTCCGCCGCGACTACGATATGTCTAACACTAACCTGTAATAGAAGAGATGAAATTAGCAGAGATCAAGGCGCTCACTACGCCTGAGCTACAGGAGCGTGTAGTAGCCGAAGAGGCAGCTTACAACAAGAAGTGCATCGACCATGCTGTGACCCCCGCAGACAACCCTGCTGAGATCCGCCGCATGCGCCGCACGATCGCTCAGATGAAGACCATCCTTCGTGAGCGCGAACTCAACAACAATTAATGTGTCCTCCCGATGGAACAGAGAAGATTAAGAAAAGAACGTGTAGGCGTCGTTTCTTCCAATAAGATGGACAAGACCATTACGGTCGCTGTCAAGTGGAAGGAAAAGCACCCTATCTATGGTAAGTTCGTCAACAAGACGAAGAAGTACCATGCTCACGACGAGAAGAACGAGTGCAACATCGGTGATACGGTCCGTATCATGGAGACTCGCCCTTTGAGCCGTACCAAGAGATGGAGATTAGTCAATATTATCGAAAGAGCTAAGTAGTATATGATCCAGCAAGAATCAAGACTCGTAGTAGCAGACAATAGCGGTGCAAAGGAAGCCCTCTGTATCCGCGTCCTCGGCGGTACGCGCCGTCGCTATGCCTCTGTCGGTGATATCATCGTCGTTGCTGTCAAGAGCGTCATCCCCTCTTCTGACCTGAAGAAGGGTGTCGTATCGAAGGCAATCATCGTCCGTACGAAGAAGGAAGTTCGTCGTCCCGACGGCTCCTACATCCGCTTCGATGACAACGCTTGCGTCCTGCTCAATGCTGCTGGCGATATGCGTGGTAGCCGTATCTTCGGCCCTGTAGCTCGTGAGCTGCGTGCCGTGAATATGAAGATCGTTTCTCTCGCGCCTGAAGTCCTCTAACCCTTAAAGACGAAAGAAGAAATGAGTAAGTTACATATCAAGAAGGGCGACCAGGTCGTCGTCCTCAGCGGTGTAGATAAAGGGGAAGACGGGCCGTGTGCTTGAAGTCCTCGTAGACAAGCAGCGCGCTATCGTCGAAGGCGTAGCCATCGTCGCTAAGCACGCTAAGCCCAGCGCAAAAGAACCCTCAGGGAGGGATCGAGAAGAAGGAAGCTCCCTATCCATATCGCTAAGCTCAACCTCGTCGATCCTAAGACGGGTAAGGCTACGCGTATCGGTCGTCGTCTCAACGACGAAGGGAAGCTCGTACGTTATTCCAAAAAGTCAGGAGAGGAGATTAAGTAATGAGCAATACTGCAAGTCTTAAGAACGAATATAAGGAACGCATCGTTCCCGCCCTCATCGAGCAGTTCGGTTATCAGTCTCGCATGCAGGTGCCCGTCCTGAAGAAGATCGTCATCAACCAGGGCCTCGGTATGGCTACGGCTGATAAGAAGATCATCGACGTAGCTATCGCAGAACTCTCTGCCATCACCGGTCAGAAGGCTGTTGCTACGGTTTCGAAGAAGGACATCTCTAACTTCAAGCTTCGTAAGAAGATGCCTATCGGTGTTATGGTTACCCTGCGCCGCGAGCAGATGTACGAGTTCCTCGAGCGTCTGATCCGTATCGCGCTGCCCCGTATCCGTGACTTCAAGGGGATCGAAAGCAAGTTCGATGGCCGTGGTAACTATACCCTCGGTATCAGCGAGCAGATCATCTTCCCTGAGATCAACCTCGACGGCATCACCAAGATCCTCGGTATGAACATCACGTTCGTTACCTCGGCTCAGACTGACGAAGAAGGTTACGCACTCCTCAAGGAGTTCGGCCTCCCATTCAAGAACGCTAAGAAAGGCAACTAAATACTATGGCAAAGGAATCAATGAAGGCACGCGAAGTAAAGCGTGCAAAGCTCGTCGCTAAGTATGCTGCCAAGCGTGCTCAGCTCAAGGCCGAAGGGAACTACGAAGCACTTCAGGCTCTGCCTAAGAACGCTTCTCCCGTACGTCTGCACAACCGCTGCAGCATGACGGGTCGTCCCAAGGGCTACATGCGCCAGTTCGGCATCTCTCGTATCCAGTTCCGTGAGATGGCTTCTGCCGGTCTCATCCCTGGGGTGAAGAAGGCCAGCTGGTA
>BNJT01001617.1_pt1 | contig 176907 bp, 246 predicted proteins | sample 8540491 | NCBI WGS metagenome assembly BNJT01 (sample SAMD00202455, study PRJDB9452) | human saliva metagenome | host: Homo sapiens
AGATTAGGAACAGGGACTTGTAGACTTGTTCTATAAGACTAAAAATTCTTATTCTATGAAACTATAAGGCCTTAATTTTTAAGTGTGAATTTAGAAAAAGAACTCCTGATTTCGGGAGTTCTTTAGGAATTCTAGATAGAATTACTCTGTCCAAACAGTAACAGTCTTGCTATCTCTCATAATTGTGAAGCTATTTGTGTAGGGTACCCGGAGTTGTATAAAGCCCTATTATATCCAGTATATACAACCCTTTCCATTCTTATCTGTTACATAGTAAACACTCATTCATATCTTTAAGATTGAACTTACTTACCTGACACAATACCGGAACCATTTTACAAGAACAGAGTCTGTAGTCGGAGCACTATTATTAGCACCAATTACTTCTTTGAAATACTTAACAAACTGGCATTATGAGCCATAGTTTTTGGATTTCCAACATACTCTACATATCCATAGTTGGATTCATCACCATCTGCAGCTGAGTACTAGCACCCCTTATTCAAATACTTCTAAGCTTAGTACATATCCGTCAGCTGCCTTCCGTTGTTAAGGAAGTACATCTGAGCTGTTGTATCCCTCAAATTCAACCTTCTGAATCCCTGTCTTTCTGGAACCATCCTTCTCGTAATCATCAGAGAAGAAGTAAATAGAATCAGAAATTGTATCATTTAAGTAATCATTAAGAGAATCATACTCTAAAGCAACAAAAGTCCTTGCGTCCTGTATGAGAAGACAAAGTCCGGACTTCATACGGCCAAGAGAATCAAAGGCATAAATCTTGTTTCTAATTCTCTTAGTAGCATCCTTACAATCTTTCCAGATCCATCAGCATACCACCAAGAAGCCTTATCATTATCAAAAACTCCTTCTGATTCAAATCTTCTGACGGAACAGCCCAAATCCACTGATTCTTTCTTGCACCACCATCACCGTTTACATAAACGATTTCACTGGAACTTGCATCTGCCGCTTCCATAATAGAGTCGGATCCTACAGTCTTCTTCTTCGCATTGGACCAATCTTCAATCATGCGTCCATCTTCACCGAGTAGTATGTAGCGCCATTAATATCTTTCTTCGTATTCTTTGTAATCTGTCCATTGGAATTGAAGTAGAACCAAGCATTAACTCTCGTCGTTACCCTTGATAACATTCAACTGCACCCAACCGTGCTGAGCGGAACCATCATCAAATCCACCGTAGTAGTACTTAGCACCTTCCCAAGCATTCTCGCCGGTTACAAAGGGTAGCAGTCTCACCCTAACCAGCCATAGAGCATATAACCCTCAGCATCAAAGAGATACTTCTTGCCGTTGATATTTCTCATATCTGAAATTGTCAGCTTATCAGGACTAGCATCTCTATAAGCCTTACCGTCAGCACCGAAGTACATCCATCTGTGATCAGCTTCTGCGTCATCAGACTCCACATCGAATGCAACCCACTGATTGGTAACCATAGCACCGTCCTGGTTTCACATAGTAGAAATCGTTGTTGTGCTGAACAACTTCGTTCATAGCCATGTTTCCGTCAGAGCCAAGGTAGAACCAGTAATCTCCGGACTTTCTCAAGCGTCAGCAATTGCATTGCCGTCGTTATCTAAATACTGCCAATTTCCTGTTGTGTTGTTCCAGCCGGCAGCGAATGTTACTGCAGATGCGCCGATAGCCAGTAAAGCTGTTGCAGATAAAGCTGCAACTAATTTTGTTTGCTTTCTCATAATAAATGCACTCTCCTTTTTTAAATTCATGGAATAATCCAAGTTGCGTGACGATTATAAACCCTTTTCTCCATCGATTCAAGTTTTTTATAAACAAAAGAACAATTTTCTTCTGTTTTTAAGGGTTTTTCCTCGTGACTACCCTCAATATAGCGTAAGTCTATTCATATGTCTATTACAAAGCGTAAACGAATTATTACGAAGTTCTTAAGATGAATATTAAGAGAAAACTAATAATTAGCGCTTGCTTTTTTCTAATCCCTATGGTTTTTCCCATGTTATTTGATAAGAAAAACCACTTTTACTGCAAAAAAGCATTTAGATATTCACTTCAACAGGAGTTGCGATCTGGCTGATTATCGGGGTGTACAAATCTACATCTTGATTCGGTGTTGAGATGGTTATTATTAGAGAATAGCGAATCTTATCGTTAAAACGATTTAGATATCCCCTTTCTTTCCACCATCCTGAAACCGGATAAACGGCAATCTGGTTTATTTCACTCAATTCCCACCCGGTTAAGTTCATAAAATCAGAATGAAGTGATCCAACATCTCTGACTTTCTTTCCCAAGAACCAGCGTTCACTTCCACTACTTCCATCGCCTTTATCTTTTTTTATCATCCCTCTTGCTTCAACATTGATTCTTTTTAAAGTCTTCCAATGTTTCATTGTTATTGATTACATCAAAGCGAAGACCGCTAGACGCATAGCGATATTTATCTTTCCAACCAACTGCCTCGGGACTCGGTTCAATGAAATAAGAGAGTGTCACTCTTAATTCCGCATCCGCTTCTCCAAGATCTCTTAGAACCTCTTTGGGCCAAGGAAGTGTATACAAGTGCATTTCATTCATTGAGTTAGAACCGCTTTCCTTCTTTTTATAAGGCTGCAGTATCTCTTCACTGATTATATTTACCGAGTTATTCATACACTGAATTGCGCTGATTTAAATTCGGAATACCGTACCCACAAGAACGAACGAGGTTTCGTCTCCTCGACCTCTTTTTGTCATCATTACAAAAATTGTCTACGCATCTTTTCTGTCCATCTCGCAGAATGAACCATAAGTCCCCTTACTGTTTCCAGGCCATATGTCCGGATACTCGACATAGATTTGAGACGCCATCCACGCAGCCTGTGCAGTTGCTGAACTCTGTCGCCCAAATAGTCGAAAAACGATGTTTTGAATAATCTTTTTCCCGTCGTTAGCAAAAGAAAAGTCCGGACATTCTGAATAGTCTGTTCCATTTGTTGCAACATTGCTCCCATTTAAAAAGAATCTCCGGCTTAATCGGCCACTTTTTATCCCAAATTACTGATGTAGCACTATAGGGAGATAGTTCATCGACATCGGCTAACGGAGCAAAACCGGAAAAATCTTCATGCTGAATATCAACATCCTGATTATATGCCCCCAATTGTTAAAGCATTCCATGACTGTCCCGGATTTTCCACACTATGAAGCTCATTCACCTCGGATATCCCCCTTTAGCCAATTCGTTAGGAAGTACATTTCCGGCACTCACCAGTATTAATCTTTTATCTCTATCTTCACTGTCTACTCCCTGGCAGCAAGACTATCTAAAGTGCCTGACCATGAAGACGGCCGGCCATTTCCTTCCGTATATTCCGGTGCAGACACAGCCATACAGATGCTTCGGTTCACTTTCGGATTTTGTATTTCCGCTAACGCAACTGCCTGTTCTGTAATGGCTCCATACAACTCAGGATCATTTTCACCTCTAGGCGGTAAGATTTTCACACTTTCTAATTTGTGCGAAACAAAAACCTCTTCTGTCGAGATAAGCTTTTTCTTTCAGATCATAATACAACAAAAGCCCGGCCATTTCTGTTCCGTGCCCATCATGATCTAGAACTGAACCAAGCAGTATCTACCGACTGAATTCCCCCACGAACTATATGAGGTTTAATTAATGGATGCTCTGCAGAAATGCCGGTATCCAGTAAACAGACCGTTGTCTTAGAATCTCCGATTCTCAGCCTTTCCAACAAATCGTCTTCCCAATCTTTTTGTTCTCCCTCGAGAGCCCATCAAAGAAGGAAGTTGATTCAGGAGCTCTCCTGAATTCAGTGATATCATCACATGTCCTTAACAAGTCAATCAAATTGTCTTTATTGGCTTTTTATTAAACAAACCATTCTTTCAGGAAAGCTGATTTTTGGGATTTACAAGCAATATTTAATTCTTTACAACAGTTCTTAAAATTTGTCTCAACTACATCTTTATTCTGCTTATATCTTAGCCATACTTCACACTCAAACCGCTTCCTGTGCAGGCATAAATTCATTTTTCCTATCCAGAAAGATTCAATTTTCGCTCTTCTAACATATTCTATGCTTCGAATTAAGTCATTATTTTTTTAGGGTCCCTTTTCCATCCAGACTTTCCCTATATTCATCCACTTTCCGCAAATAATATTCTGTCTCGTCTAAGGAACGTATACTGTAGCTTTTGTAGTGTCTTTTTCCTCTTGAATATTAGAAGTCTAATCCTTACGTATATTTTCTAGAGATTTTGTATTAAGTTCTTTATTTGTTTCTCCTGGAAAAATTCCAAATACAAACCCTTCTTTTTCCTCAACATTTCCACTTTGCTTTTGAGTCGGAATTTCTTCCATGCATTGTTTCAACAGACTTTCAATATGTTCTGCATGTTGTCTCGGATTTAATCGCACAGGAAAGGAGTCCGTATTGTGCGCTCCTTCTGAAGAATATGACATTCTGTTCACTTCATGGAGAAATATATTAGGTTTCTTCCCTGCCATGTTTTATGCCTCCTCGGGGATATACGCCAGCTTTCGTTCATACACAAAGGAAAAGAAGTCTTTCTTCTGTTATCTCACCACCGTATAAAATTGAATCTTTTATAGCATCGTCACAAACGCGAATGATTTCCGCTTGGCTTAAATTCCTTGCCGCAGTAAGCAGCGCCTCACCGGGAACAAAATCCGGACAATATTCCTCCAATTTAAATTCAAATAATCTCTCTATTTCTCTTTCAGACGGCATTAAATAATGAAGCACATCATCAAAACGTCTGAATAACGCCTTGATCCAATATCTGCTGATTATTTGTCGCAGCTACTATAATACTATCCGATTCATCTTGCTCTATAAACTGCAAGAAAGAATTTAAAATTCTTCGAGCTTTCACTGACCTCGTTATCCAAGCCTCGGTCAGCACCAATCGCATCAAATTCATCAAACAGATAAACTCCTATGCTTGTATCAATTGAATCGAAAATCCGGCGTAGTTTTGCGCTCGTTTCACCCATGAATTTTGTAACTACCTTATCCATTTGCACAATATGGAGAGGCAATCCCAATTCTGATGCTATTACAGAAGCCGTAAAGGTCTTTCCCTGTACCCGGATTTCCCTCCAAGAGGATCTTCCTTCTATTGCCATATCCATATTGTTTAAGCTTATTTTTATTTCTATACTCTCGGAGTATCCTTTTTTATCCTCTCTTCAAGATCTTTAGACACAATAAGATCGGACAATCTATCATTAGGCATCAATGTAAGAAACATGGAATCGTCATTATTCATTTTTATGATATTATTCTTGTGACTGAGTCATATTGTCTACATACTTTTTAAGTTCCCAGGCAACAATCTCATGCCCCTGTTTTTGCTTCAGAGGCTGCGATTTGTAATACGACTGTTTTGAATTTTTTCATCATTCTGATCAGGGTGCGCTTTAATCAGGCTTTTTTATCTGATCGGAACTAGCCATATTCATCCCCTCCATCGCACAAATATTTCTAATGAGCATACATTTTCTACTTGACATAGTCAATGGCATTCGTTAATCAAGTATTGGCAATCTTAAAAAGTAGAAGTAGCTTAAAAAGTACTGGAGATGTTGATTGCTCCTCTTTTCTATAAACGATATACTATAAAGAAAAAAACAGGAGGGATAGTATGTTTGATATTACCCGCTTTTTGCCATTCGTGCCTTGGAAGAAGATAGCTGTATGTTTGAAACTGCGGAAGAATGTTTATCTTTTTGGAAGACGATTCCCATTTTTAAAAATATATCCAAAGAGCTGACAGAAGTACTTCACGAAACATGTGGTATTTCCGGAGAAAGGAAAGTTCTAATCAATGAGCTATGTTCCCGCATTATGAATCTGGAATATCCCGACGGTTACAGTAAAAATGCTTTTTAAAAACAAGCGAAAAACGGTAGAACGCTGGTTTAAAGAAAACAGAGTTCCGGATAGGGCCTATGCCATAGAAATCTGCTTTGCTCTTGGGCTGAGCTATGAAGAGGCTGTTCAGTTTTTAAGAAAGGGCTGTAAATCCTACGCCTTCAATGTGCGAAGTGTCGGAAGAAGCAGTCATATGTTTTGCCTTTTAAACGGAAAGTCCTACCAAGAGGCAGAGGAACTGCTTAGACAATATAGAGAATCGGATGGAAACACGGAAATTGCAAAAACGAATGAAACTTCCGCCAAGAAAAGAAAGCACTGATTCCCATACTGACAAGATTTTTGATAGACAGCTTAAAATCCGGAAAATGTAACGATAAGACTTGGGAGGATAGTGAAAGTTTCCTACAGAATTATCTTCTTCCCAATAGAATAAGGTTTACGAACTACAGCAAAAAAACAGCTACTCGTTTTTTTACTATGACTTAAAAGGAGAAGCTACAGGTAAATGTAATTTCGACAATTTGGAAGTGGATTTTTTAAATTTCGACATAGGACGAGAGGAAAAGAAAGCTGCTTGCTTTTCACTTGTGGAAATTCTTCAACGCTATTCCTCTTCATACGAGGATATTGATACGCTGTACAATTCTTTGTAAAAGATTTTTCCTCTGCGACTAAGGTTTGGAAGGACTTTGTGTCAATTCTTTTCCGATACTAAGCACCCTTTATTTTGAGAAGAAGAATACACTTTTAAATGAGCTCATGCCCTTGGAAGAACTTTTAAGAAATATCCTCTGCGATGTACCCCTATGACTGGTCTAAACTTTTTCTTATGAAAAAGGCAAGAAAGGAGGAGAAGTCACAGTAAAAAGTAATAGGGATTTTTGCCTCCTACAAGGCTCCCTTCTTGAGGATCTGGTGCAAGGCATCCTTTTTAAAAAGCACCTTCGAAAAATTCGAGGACGCTCCCTGAACTTAATACCTATACTACTTCAGTAGAAAAATCATCATTCTGATGTTTTATCTTAACTATGTTTTATGATTGGAAGCACAAAAACAGAAAAAGAAAAAGTCCTACAACTTGTTTTTGATGAATTAACGGATATGTTGGACGACTGTCAATTTGCCTGTCTCTATCATGCCGACCCTTTTGATTGGTTAATCTTACGAAGTATCAGGAATGGGAAAAAACATGAAAAAGAAAGGGAAAGAAAGAAAAGAAAGAAAAACGAAGGAAAGGAAGAAAAACGAAGAAACGGAAGAGGGAAGCGAAAGCAATAGAGAAAGAGGAAGAGGATGAGGCTGAAGACTTTTTCTTTCAGGTGCTCTCCCTGTCCTTTGATTACTCTGATACGGAAAGATATCTGAGCCGATATATTGCGCTTTATAAAGAGTCTTTTGCTTTTCCCTGAAGGACAGCTTGAAGAGAATGGAAAAGGAAAATGAGAGCTCCTCTCGCCGATACGGACTTGCTAAGCTATGCAGAGAAAGAGTTAGAAAGACTTTACAAAGAAAGTCGTCATCTAATAGAGAGTTTATCCGATCCCTGAGGAAAGATTCGTTTTATTCTCCAAGTATCTAGACGGACTGGACTACGGCAGCATCGCCATAAAAATGAAAAAGCCATTCAGACATCGTCGAGCTACACTTAGCGGCTCTTGAAAAGCTTTCCCTTCCCCAAAAGTTATTCGGAAAGGTACTTTTCATCGATATGCCAAGAATAAGCATCCAGGTATTCCTTGATATCTTCAGGGATATCTCATGTAACCAGACGAAGTCTTCAAGCTTCTTATGATATTCTTCGCTTTTTTCGTATTGCCAAGTTCCGTATAAGAGACCTCTGCCAGCTTATATATGGTAGCCATGAGCTTTATTGAACCCTCGAGCTTCAATTCCCCAAGTAATATTCTCGTAAAAATGGGAATCAGCTTTTTCCATAAGGCCTGCCGCTTTATCATACTCTTTAAGATTCACATAGGCTGCGGAAAGAAAAAGATAACTGTTCCGCAATTCAAACACATTTTTCCTCCGTGTGCTTAGAGAAATACTCCAGTGCTTCGGTAGCATAGAAAACAGCCTCTATGTTCTTATCCAGTTCAGTAGAAGTCATGCTGAGATTCAGCTCTGTAAGCGCCCCTAAGCTCCTGCTGCCCTCCCTGCCTCCCTGCCTCCCTGTTCCTCCCTGCTCGCCTCTTTCCTCCAATCAAGGAGTAAGCACTAAGCAGTGCACTCTCCGCTTCCTTGTATTCACAAAGACTCATTCTTGCCCTGCCGAGCCAATAGTAGTAATACTTCGAAGCTCCTTTTTATTATAAAAAAATGGAAATATTTCGTCCCGATAACAGCCCGTTGAAAGGAGCTTACAGCATCCCGGTAACCTCTATCTTTCCTATCCATCCATTCCATGCCGTCATTAAAGCTATTTTCCGGAACCAAAAGAGAAAAAAAGCACGAAATAAATGGTCAAAAAGACAACGGCAAGTCGAAACAGTGTCCTTTTTACAGCATCTTTATTTTTCATAAAAGCTTCAGCCTTTCACTCAAATATCCTTCCATCAGCTCTTCTTCGGAATAAAAGCCTCGAAGAATGCTCTCTGCAGAGGAAAACTCCTTCCTTGCAGTTTCGAGATCATTTTTCCGAATAGCCAAATCTCCCTTTATAGAGATGAATCATGCCCAGTTCCTTTTTTCTTATGAAAATGCTGATTGCTTGTAAGGGCCTTATCCAAAAGCTCCGCGGCTTCTTGATATTCTCCAAGAAGAAGCTTCACTTTTCCGGCGGCTTCATAGCTTGCGGCAGTAAAAACGGTCTCCTCTTTAAAATGTCGATTTACGATGTCCAGAGATATCTCTATGTATTTTTTCGCCTCTTCCTCTCTGCCAAGCAAAGCATAGACCTCGGAAGCCGCATTGTAAGCATAAATATTCTTCGGACTGTCTCTTCCGAAAAGCTCGCCTCCGATTTGCATGGCTTCTTCCGCATACTGTAGTGCCGTTTCGTACTCTGCCTTCTTAATATAGTCTTCCGTAAGACTTAGTTCCGTCTTTATCGTATCCGCATGATGAAAAGCCCTAAAATATTCTTTTCGGATTTCCAGAGCTTTCTTGTGCTTTGCTAGAGCTTCCTCCATGTTCTGCCGTTCATAATAATAATCTCCGAGATCGCTGTATAGCATGGCGGTAACGGAATGATTATCGCCCACGGTGGAAAGTGCAAGCTCCAGGCCCTTTGTTTAAAGGAGCTAAGCTGCTTTTCCCTGTCTCCGCTGCTTCCGTAAATCGATGCAAGGGTATCGTAGATAAGGGCAAGTTGTACATTCTCTTCTCCGTAAAATTCACTACACTCCTCTAAAGCTTTCTTTTGCGACTTTCTCTGCCTCTTCCGTCCTTCCAAGTATCAGATAGAGTCTCCGCCTTCTTCAGATAAATATTGGTATAAGGGAAGGTCCATATAGTACTCATACTCTTCCCAAAAGCTTATGCCTTCATCAAAAAGTCGAGGGCTCTTTCGTACTTCTCCTAAAGCAAAATAAAACTGTCCTAATTCAATATCGAGATTCATGGCAACTTCCTTATCGCCCGGGTAGAAGTTTTTATATGTATTAAGCAAATATTCATACCAGTCGTTGGCAGCTGCAAAGTCCCCAAACTCCGTTTTACACGAGGCTATCATACGGCCTACCAAGAGCTTATATTTAATATAGTTTACCTCATCATAAGCATCGCTAAGCATGGCAAAAACCCTGCTCCGCTTTATTCGTTTTAATATAACACAGCGCAAGATTGCACTTAGTTAAAACTGTATTCCCGTCCTTATCTCCCAACTTGTCCCGAAAAATCACATAGGCATCATTTAGTACTTCATAGGCTTCTTCAAATCTTCCCTGATCCAGATAAAAAGCTCCCCAGCTGTTTTTTCAATAGTGGCACGTTCCAAAGCTCGTTTTTCTTCGCGATATCCAGCGCCTTCTCCATTTCCTTTGTCGCTTCCGTATGGGCAAACATACTCCCCATAAAAACATATCCCAAATCTCTAAAAGCATTGTAATACTCCTCAACAGAAACCGAAATAACGACTTCATGATTTAAAAAGACATTCTCTTTTTATTCCCCTTTACTACAAGAAAGACACCATTAAGAATAATGCCGACAAGTACAGCGAGCAAAAACGTAATAAACTATATTAAGGGCTTCGGTAATCGTACTCTTCCCGCTTCTTCTCTTCCATCGCTACTCTCTTTTCCTTATTTCTCTTTTTCGCCGCTCTTTTTAGTACAGCTTTTATCTTCTCTCTCCATTCTCCCTGTATATTCCAGCTATCACAGATTTTCTCCGCCTTAAAGATAGCTTCCTTTGCTTCTTCCGTATGTTCCGCCTTTTTCTTCCGCTAAAGCTAAATCATAGAGCATAACAGCTGTTTCGGGTGATTTCTCCGCCAAAATATTTTTTTCTGATTTCCACGGATTGTTTAAAAGCAGGACAGCGCTTCTTCCGTATTTTCAAAAAGCATCTCATACTTTCCAAGCTCATGATATGCCGCTGCGGTAATCGGATGATTTTTCTCCGAAGGACTTTTCGGAAAGCGCTATAGCATTCTCAAAGTAGCTCTTTGCTTCAGGATATTTTTCCGTCCAGAACTAAAAGATTGCCATATACATCATAAACCTCCACTAAGCCCGGGAAAAACATCCGTGAAATCAAATAAGTTTCTTTTGAATTCGCATGGCCAGATCAGCATGGTCAATCGCTGTTTTAATTTCAGATCTTTCCCTTCCGAAACAGCAAGATGCATATAAAGTTCAGAACTCGTAAGATTTTCTCTTCCCGATATAAATATTGGAAAGAGAAAGATCAAGGCCTAAGTTTGCCGCTTTTGATCGCCTCCTCCGGATTTCCTTTGTGGAGATTTACCTTTGCCATGCTCGAGTAGGTTGAGATAATCCACCTTATCGCATTGGTATAATAGTCTTTTTCACTTTGCTTTAAGGACGCGTCATTGGCATAATCCCCCACAGCCTCATTCACTTTTCCGTCCTTTGCAATATCACTATACAGGTTTAGCACTTCTTTGTAGAGGGACAGCGCTTCCTCATAGCTCTCCCGCAGCATCATAGATTAAAAGCCTTAAGATGCCAAGTTCCGGCTATAAGCGTCTTTTCTTTTTTTCCTTATCGGAGTTATCCAAAAATATCTTGTATCTCCTTTTAGAGGCTTCATCCGGCATGCCAATTTTTATAATAGTAGTTTGCGATACTTTCTCTTGTGGCACGCGCTTCTATACTCTGTTCCCCGAAATGATCCCGAAAGCTCACATAGGCTGAATTCAGATAATCATAGGCCTCGGAATAGCGCCCCATATCCAGATACAGACAGCCTAAAGCTGTTGTTCATCTTCGCCACTTCCGTCTCATTCTGACTAAGCTGCTTGGACAACTCGTCCCGTGCAGCCTTCAAGTCTCTTTCCGCTCGCCTATACTCCAGTCTCTTTCCAATTCTCTAAGCCCACCTCATATTGATGGTTGGCATTTTTCCAGATTGAGCAACAGGTGGCTTTCAAAGCGCTCCGGCTCATGAAAGACTTCCTGCTATGCCGCCTTTTTGTAGTATTGCTCTTCCCATGGGGAAAAACTATTCCAAGAAGAACAAGTACAAAAGAAAGCCTACAAAGGCTGAGTGTAAGTCGTTTTTGTACTGAAAAAAACTCCTTCATCGAGGCATTCTTGATTTGTCTTGTAATAGACTCCTCCGATGAAGAAATACGGGCTTCCATTCTACGCCCCTCTTCCATAAGTTTTTTCCTGTGTTGATTGCATGGATTCGTAAATGGAAGCGTGGTGCACATTGTTTCCCACCGTTAAGGAATAAAAGCTTCTGAAATTCCGGAATCAGGCTTTGCACGGAATCGGGATTTTTAAAGTTATTTTTGCGTTCATCCGCATTTTTCCAAAAGAAGCTTCTGTAAAAATCTCCTGCACGGTCTGTACCGCTTCGGGAGAAGCCTCCTTGCAAAAGGCGGATTCCTCTCTCCAGTCGATTTGTCCTGCTTAATCTTCTGAAGAAGCTCCTGTCTTTTATCCTCATCGCTATCCGGTTCCTTTCCCGTAAGAAGCCAGTAAAAAACTAGCCCTATAGAAAAAATATCCGTCGAATAGGAAATCTGCTCCACCGCTCTCCTTTTACTGCTGCTCTGTTCCGGAGCGCACCAGCCTAGGGAATAGGAACGAACTCGATATTCGTCTTTATGGGATGTATAGTCCTCGTGAATCAAAGTATCAAAATCAAACAAATATACATGATCCTGCAGGTCTTCATTCGATTCTCTGTAAAGGAAGATATTATCCGGCTTACAGTCCATATACAAAAGCCCCGCCATATGTATAGGAGAAATGGCCCTGCACAAAGATTCCATAATGCTCGCAATGCGGTAGAGGCTTAAGGTACTTCTGTTTATCCTGCTTAAGGTATAACCCGCTCCCGGATCCGATACGGCATAGCAGGTATGATTTGCCCTTCCATAAATAAAAGCTCTCGGAAGTGCCGTTCCTGTCGCCATCTCATAATACCGGCTATGCTCAGTCTGACCTTTTGGAAAAAGCTTTTCTCTTTCCAGAAAAGTGAGTCTGTCTTCAGGCAGAAGCAAAAAGAGCATTCTCTTCATTTCTCTCAATATGCAGCGCAGAAGGATATAACTCCTTCACAATGACAGATCGCTCCGCAGTATTTTCTCCGAAGCGGTTCAACATACTTCCACGGTAAGCAATGCAGCTTCCGCCAAAGCCTATCACTTCTTCTATTTTTGATTGTATAGAGGTTTCCGTCATCCGCTTGAAGATTGACGAGAGTCCCCGAAGAAAGAGCCCTTCTTTGATTCTCCCCATATCTTATCCTCCGCAGCATGAATAGCTGAAAAAGGGGTTGGTTATAAGTTCTTGTCATATTCTAACAAAAGTTTTTCTGTTCGGGAATAGCCAAACTTATGGATATAAAACAAAAAGTAAACGCAAATAAGACGAAGGATGATATTTCCTTCGTACATTCTCATCCTTATATGAAACAAGTATTTTAGGGATTTCATCGAGACTGATTGCGCTTAGTCTTGTCGCCTCGTCAGTTGATAGAAGTACCTTTTACCTTTTCATAAAAAAATTCTCAAAAGCTATATCTTAAACGAACCACACAAAAAAGAGCAAAGTTATAACGATCCGACTCAAAATCAACACTAATGCACCTTAAAGACGACTCATCTATTAGGTCCTCATACTGAGCCTCATCAAGCTTATACTCCTCCTGAAACGCCCTTCTCATCCATTTTACAACAAAGCTTTCATGGAAATTGTTCCCATCCGTAAAATCTTCCTGTTCTAATTGTTCTCCCAGAGTTACAGCCCATGTTCCGGGATTGTCATTTCGCTTAGAATCACTAATTAAAGCGAGTACTACTTTATTATCTTGACTTTCAATCAAAAGATGCATACAAAAACTGTTGGGTAAATAAGGATCCGAACGGTCTCCACTTCTAACGCCTCCTGAATACTCCTTCATTAAGTCATTGGAGTTATACTCGTCTCCTCTACTCTTTCCAAATTTGTCCCAAACATAGCTACACTGACTCCACTCTGTTCTTCCCAATGACAAAAGCAGCTTCCTATTGTGCTTATCATAGTTCTTAGAGCATTTTTTTAGCATAAAGCGCGGAAGATTGTTTCCTTTCCTTATTATCTTTTGAAACTGATCCGTTTCTTTAAAACCTAAATAATCTCCAGTATTAAAGTAGTAGCTCTTTTTCACCGAACTTCTTCTCACTCTCTTCTTTTTCAAAGAACTTCTATATTTCATCATCGTATTCCTCAATAAGAATATTCTTGGGATCCCATCCAAAAATTATCTCATTACAGATCTCCAATGTCTTTCCTTCTCCCCAACTAAGACACCCATTGCCTAACGAAGCGGCCAGCTGAGGGACTTGTATATTTCTTCATCAATACCGAAATTCCATAGATAATGATTTTCTTATTTAATTGATATAAAGCGCAGTAATAAAGAATTTTTCAGTACACAAAAAGAAAAGAATGATACCATTATTAGAGAACAGCTCCAAAAAAATGTTCCCTGTAGAAATCAACGTAATCTGCATAAGTATTAAACTCACAACCATCAAAAACTCGATATGATATTAAAGAGTAAAGAGGCAGAGGTAGTTATTAAAATACTATAAATTGTTGTTCGGTACTGCCCTAAACCATATAAATATTTTTCATTTTCTAGAACTTCTCCTTAGAACTGTCTGTCCCCAATCCGAAAAGAAGAACCTATAACTATGGTTTTCGGTCGAGAAACTCAGTAAATGGCAAATAATCTGTCCGTCCAACAAAATTTGCCAGTAAATCCATCGGCGTGTTTTCGTCAATCCCTAAGACTATTTCATTTTACGGAAGCTGTTAACTTTGGAGAGGTATAGCGGGAGGAAACCTCCACTCGTTGCCATACTTCCACAAATCCACTCTGCGTAAGGGGCGGATTCCTTTACTTTTCGAAGCCGGTGGAAGTAGGCATTTTCTGGACAGACCATGCTGTGCACAATAGTTATCTACTTTTAGACCACTCTTTTACAATCTTTAATAATATCATCCCATTGCCCTGTTCGTATCCTGCTTGTAGCGAGTTTTGTGTTCATCTTGCATTCCACCCTGAGATAGTGTGTAAAGTGGGAAAAGTTTGTAAAGTGGCAAAAACTGCGTTCAACTTTTTCACACTTTTTCACGATTATCTCAATTTTTGTGTAGAGAAAAAGATGACAAGTTGTTTACCATTTACGCTGCTAGAACTGTCTATCCCTCACTTCAAATCATCTAACATAAATTAATGGTGTCAATTCTCATCCCCCAGAAAATACCTTGCTGACACTAGCATCTAACACTCTAAGGGTTATGTCTATAAAATTGGAAACAAACTTTATTATAGGTTGTATAGCTTTACTAAAAATTTTATACAGAGAATCTGCAATAATTCCAAAGAAAAATATAATAAGTGCTGAAACCAATATCCTTAAAATCAATTTTTCCATCATTTCCAAATTCATATGTACGAAAAATATCATTCCATAATATGGATTGTAATACTCCATCGTGCAATAAGTATATACCAAATGTACACGAGGAAATATAATTTATAATTGCATTATTCTTAATATCCATCTTTTAAAAAAATATAGCAAAAAGTGAAACCGACAAAATAACCTGTACCAGTGAATTAGGCGGCCACCAGTAATTTCCGAAAATGCCATTAATGTTCCATTTTGTGAAGCATACTATGAACGTAGCCAAGAACGGTTGATAAAAATATCCATCTAATCTTTGTTATCTGTAATGTGAAGAATTTCTATTTAAAAATGCTCCGATAATATATATAACAACCATCCAAATGAATCGGTTATAAAACAGCTGTCCCTCTATGTTTCCTAAAAAGGATGGTATAATACTCCATATTATAAGACTTAACATCACAAAACGATTTAATTGTCCAGTACTAAGTCGCTCTACAAAGATGAATATAAATGGTTGAAAAAGATATAATAATAAGAAACTTAGGGCAAACCAATACCTGTCAGGTGCAAATGGACAAGACCATTCTTTTAGAATATAAATAAACTGCTGATTAAAAAAACAGGCTCATCAATAGTGATTCCCAGTATTACATAAAACTAAACTTGAACAATCAAGCTAATAAATTTATCAGTTTTTAAATCGAGTCTTATCATAAAAATAGCCTGAAATTAAAACAAAACAATTTACCCCCAATTCCCCTAACATATTAAAAGAAATTAATGATTAGCCTATTTCCTCTCCATCAGAAAATTTTTCCATGAAATGAGCAATGAAAACAAATGATCATAAATATAGATAATATTCTTAGAATTTCAAAATTACTATTTCTCATTTTTGCATATTTGTTTCCTTAGTTCTATTCTTTCTCCCCCATCTTGTTGTAAAAAGCAAGTTCCAGATTTACATTATCTTATTTTTAGTTTTTCTAATATTCTCCATAATCCATTTCCTTTTTAAAATGGAGAAAAATAAAATAATAAATATGAATCCATACTTCAAAACAGGGATATTCTGAATAAACAATATCACAAATCCCAAAATTGAAGTTACTAACGATAATACTAATAAAAATTTTTCCATCATAGATGAGCTCGCCCTCATTTTTCCATCATACATGTTTTTCTATAAAATCCATAATGAATGAAGCAAAAATATAGCAAAAGCAAGCAAAAGTTGTATAGAAGCAGCAACATAGCCATATGCATTAATGAAAAATAAAATTAAGTAAAAATATTAAGAGCAGCACATATAATTGAAGGAATTACTATAGTTATTTTTTTATTATAATACTCTTGTACCCTGGCAAATAATTGAAACATATAATTAAAGTATACCCCTAGGCATATCGGCACTATCGCCTGAACACTGGGTAAGTACCTTTCTCCACCAAAAATAAGGACAACCTCATATCCAAATAGCATTATTAACAACAAGATTCCTGCCAAAAACGCCATAAAAAAATTGGTTGTCTGCGCCAGTGTTTTATTCTCCTTTGACTGTATCATCTGATATTGATAGGGTACAAAAGAGGAATTTAATGCATTGGCAAACAATAGAATTAACGAGCCAACGGAATATGCGACACTATAATACGCAACATCCGATGCACCGCACATTTTATCTATCATTATCTTATCGGAGCTTTGGAGAACAAATTCAGACAAATAATGAGGCATTAATCCTAAGCAAAAAGATAAAGAATAGAGCCAAACTCCCTTATCATAAAACTTTCGGACTTTTAACATCAAAAATAAATAAATTATAGCTCCTAATAATAGATACGCAAATATTTGCGGGTATATCTTCCATTCCGCTGTCGCAGCAACAAAAATAATGCAGAACACTCCCCCAAAACCGGATATAATAGTTATAAGCAGGGAGACAAATATTGCCGGTTTATAATCATAAATATATCTTTTTGTAATTCATCCAGCATTGCATTATGGACTCCCCAATTGAATATAGAAAAAGGCACAGGATAAGCGGTCTAGACAGTCCTATGATTTTCGATAAGGGATTAATAAATACCACTGCAAAAAGAGTCCAGGATAGTGTAATTATCAGGCTCAAACTACATAAGGAAGATAAAACTTCTTTTTATTTTCATATTTAACATATAGATTCATTATGGACCTATATAAGGTTAGGGTAACTAATAAATTAATCACCAACTGCCATGCCATAAACGTATTGACAACTCCATACTGCTCTCTTGTCAAGATTCTCGTAAAAAAAGGCGTGCATAACATGGAAATCGCCTTCTGCAAAAACCGCAAATTGTAAACCAAATCCCACTCTTAAGGACAATTGACATGCCTTTATATTTTGTATATATTTCTTTAATCATTTAAACTTTTCTCTAAGCATTTTTTTATTTTAAGTTGCATTTTTTTCACTTGTTTTTCAAAATTAACTTATCAAGTAGTCTATATTTAGTATAGGAATACCAATTACCCAAATTCATTCTATTAAATTTTGCAGATATTTAACCAATCAAACAACCACTTATCTTTTTCTTTCCTTCTGAATAAGATATCCATTAATCCAAAGTAGATTTGGAGGGAAATATCTACTTCTAAGTAAATATTTATATCTAAACTCTACATTTTCAACAAGTTTTTCTCTCCATCAAAATCCCTATCACAAAGCATCGAAATCGCTTTTAAATCTTCAGGAAAAGGATTTTTGAACTGTAAGTATAAATCAACAGCATCATAGCCTATTGGAACATATCCATATTTTTTCATATAAATCAAAAAGCTGTAGAGCCTCTTCTTGAATATTACTTATTAGTTCAGTATTTTCTTTCTCTTTCCCTATATCATCCAATTCTACAAGAACTTTCCCGTCAACAATAGATAGACTATTTGCTGTTCCAACATTTTCAAACATTAAATGCTCAAACAAAATACATTCCGATTTAAACTCCTCAATTATACTTACCGGCAACGAGTCAACTGTAAGCCATGCAGCCACCTTATCTCCAAGCTTCTTTTCACATGATACCGACTTAACAAACTGAAGTCCATACATATTTATCTTACAATTAGCCCGTCGACATATCTCTTCCAACTTAATTTTGTGTGTTCCCATTAATACTATTATTAACAATACCTATCGTACCTTCAAATAATTCATTTTTGCTCTAAATACAAAAAGTAACTCATTTTGCTCTCTACATTTTTCTCTAATAGTCAAAAGGATTGTATTAATAACCTCATCATATTTATGAGCTGAAAGATCATGTACACTCACCCTCATCATTAATGTCTATGCCTATATATTTTTGGCAAGATAAGATATTCAACATATTTTTCATCACTACCATTTATTAATATTTGAATGATTTGTTTCAAGAAAAAAATCGACTTACTCGGCAAAAGTCTGATTAATGTCTCAACAGACGAATCATAATATAAAAGCCGGTAAACGCATAATGTTTTTATTAAGTCTTAAATAAATGCAATTTTCAGAGTCTTCCGGAAACAACATTTCATAAATATTAAATATCCTCTCTGCCAAAAATAAAGTTTATTTATTTTAAGTTCCCTCTTTTTATTAATCCAATGGCAAAATTCAAACAAAAATGGTGCAAGAGTAAATTCTCCCTATACGACGCTCCACCGTATTGTCTGAACAATGATTGGATAAACTGATTAGATGGTTTAAACCGGGATTTAAAACCAATCCGATCTGATGAATAAACTTTAGGGTGGCCTTGAGCAGGGCGAAGCATTGCCTCGATGCCTCGTGATTTAGCCTTACTAATATCAGTAATTAGATTGTCACCTATATGTATAATTTTCGTATTATCTATATTAAGATCATGCAAAATATAATCATATAAGTGTCCACTTAATTTTGTTAGACCTACTTCAGCTGAAATATATAACTTCTCGTATGATATGTTTATTTTTTAAAAATTTCAACTATACAATTCCTAGGCAAGTACATGTCTGTCGTTATAATAACTTTCTTCTCTAACTTTAAGCATTCTTGCTGCAACGGAACAATCGCCTCATTCCTTATACAGTTCTTAACCTCAAACTCTATCTCAATTTCTTTTAGAATTTTTTTCGAAGAAGCAGGATATTCCAAATAAGAATATATTTCATCCAAGGTTACTTCTTCTTTTTTTCGGTTTTTCTAGCTTTATACTCCAGCAAAAATACGATCTATATAAAATTTATGCTCATCTACTTTCTCTACAGCATTTCTCTCATTGTAAAGAAGCGGAACTACTCTAAATACATCCTGAGGTGATTGTACAGTTCTAAATATTAAGGTATCAAATAAGTCAAAAGAGACATATTCAAATTTTTCAACCACGACTATTCTCCTTTTATATAGTATTTATATGCTTTCCCCATCACCCTAAGTTGCTTTCCCCACCTTCTACTCCTATCCAGCCCCAAATCTCTATCTCCATTTTTCGTAATATTTAAAATCTTCACCATTTACAATAGGAGAAGTAGCATAAAAAGTTGCCTTTGTTAATAAAAGAGTATAGGAATCCATTTATTTTTAGGATTACATATAAATCTTTAGTAGACATTTGTATCAAGACTTTGCACTGTCTTATTCTTCATAGTCCGGTTTCCATGGCGTATATTTCTTACCTTCCAGAATATCCGCTATTCGCACACATGCATGTCCATCTCCATATGGATTACTGGCTTTACTCATTTTGTCATACTCAGTCTTATCTTCTAAAAGGAGTTTAAATGTTCTATAAATAACCTCTTCATCAGTTCCTACCAGCTTCAATACCCCTGCATCTACCCCCTCCGGTCGCTCCGTAGTGTCCCTCATGACAAGTACAGGCACTCCATATGTCGGGCATTCTTCCTGTATTCCGCCGGAATCTGTCAGACAAAGAAATGACCTTGCCTCAAAATTATGGCAATCAAAAACAGTTATAGGTTCGATAATGTGTATTCTATCACAGTCTGCTAATTCCTCTTCTGCTAGTTCCCGAACCAAAGGATTCATATGAATAGGATAGATAGCCTTACAATCAGGATGTTCATCGAGAACTCGTCTTATAGCCCTAAACATATGGCGCATAGGCTCCCCTAAATTCTCCCTTCTGTGCGCTGTTATGAAAATAAGCTTATCTCTTCCTACCCATTTCAACTCCGGATGAGTGTACTCTTCCTTAACAGTATATTGCATTGCGTCAATCACTGTATTTCCGGTGATATATATATTCTCAGCTTTTCTACCCTCTCGTAATAAATTTTCTCTAGCAAGAGGTGTCGGGGCAAAGTTATATTCAGCCACAATGGATACAGCTTCCCTATTGAATTCTTCCCGGAAATGGAGAATAGATATTATATGTCCGAAAGTCCTGCTTCCACATGCCCCACGGAATCCGAAGATAAAAAGATGCAAGAGCGGTAGCAAATGTTGTAGAGGTATCTCCATGAACCAAAACCACATCCGACTTTTCGTTTTCCAAAAACGTTTGCAATTGAACTGAGAATATTAGTTGTGATGTCAAACAGGTTCTGCCTATTCTTCATGATATCTAAATCATAATCAGGTCGGATGAAAATGCTTCGAGAACCTGATCCAACATTTGACGATGTTGCGCAGTCACACAAACCACAACTTGCAATTGTTTTCTTTTTTAATCTCATTTATCAGCGGACAAAAGCTTTTATTGCTTCCGGACGAGTGCCGAAAAACTACCATTATCTTTTTCAATTAACTACCATCCTTTCAACTTATAATTTTTGCAACAAGCACCCTTTGTCTATTAAGTAATAATAATCATCACTTTGAAAAAATAGTTGTAAACGTTGAATATGCAGGAGTGCTGTTCAGAAGTGAAAAACATCTTCACACCCATAAAAACTGATAACATTATAAAATATAGCAATTTATCAAAAGAACTTCCTTTAATTCTAAAAATATATGGCAAAAGAAAAACTGAGTACTTAAGAAAAATACTGCAACCCTCGCAAGTTCCATATTATAGCCAATAGTTAAAGCCTGAATAAATGCACCTATAATATATATATTAAACAACCCCTTGAATCTTAAATTATGTCTTTCCGTTCGTCCGATATACAAAAAGAATCAGTATAATAAGTATTGTATTCGCCATTGCTCTAATGACCAAAAAGTATTTGAATAACTGAGATATGCAAAATTTTTCTGTTCTGTTCAAAATTGTAAGAACTTATTTTTTCAGCATATCGTCCTCCGAGCATCCTGACTAAAGGAATTATTCTTTGAATTCCTATAGTACCAACTGCCAGTGCTATGGTAAGACCTTCAAATATTTTCTTTTAAGCCAAAAGCTCTTATGATAAACCGGATATACTATAAAGAACACAATGGCACAAAATGAAACATCGACGCAAATAAAAATCATCGGGATAAATTTCCATATTTTTATTTTCAATATACCTTATTGAGAGCAAACATATCGCAACAGCGATATTTGTTCTAACAACAAATATGCTTGCACAGCCTGTAGCCCACCATATGAAATAAGTCGCTATCAATGTTGATTTATTATTTTTCTGTTACGCAATGCAAACTCATTGTTTGCCTGCCCAATTTGTCTCTCGTCAAGATAAACTGATGCCCGATAAAAGCAAAAAGATGCAACAGATGCCATAAAAATAGTAGAACTGTATAACTTCCCGTCAAGTAATTAATCATCCTCATAGCCAAATAATATGCAGGCTCAAATAGCTAATAATGAATTGTAACTACTTGTTTCAAAGAATGAATATTTTTCCCAATTAAAAATGCTATAATATCCCTCCCAATCCCCGAGTGTTTGGTTCCACCTTATAGTGCTCATAAACACAAAAGAAAATTGAATATATGAAACAAATTATTTTTTTGCTCTCTGCCTCCCCGATAGTGCTGAATTGTTCCAATAAGGTCAGCAACATTAAACTTATAAAAACAATCCAATACCAAAGCATTAACTCATCCCTCTATTATTTCTTCAAAAGTTTTCTTTTACAATTTTTGCATGATTGCAGAAGTGAATAATGACTTTCAAAAGCCTTCTGAAATCCTTCTTCTTAATTGTCCATAAGCAGATTCCTCTGTTTTCAAAAGACCTCAGATTTCTTGGATAAAGTCATCTGATGTTTCACAAACAGTAATCAAATCTTGTACAGACTCATATCCGGCACTGGAATGATTCGTCGTAATAACCGGAAGACCGCACGAAAGAGCCTCCGCTATTTTTACTTTTCATCCCGGCACCATAGAAAATCGGTGCTACATATGCATAGGCTTGGAGATAATAAGGATCTATATCATTTTGGATTCGAGTATAAAAACATTAGGAATCATATCTGCAAGATGCCTAATCTTATCATTTGGCTTGGATCCAGCAATTACTAATGCATATTTGTCTCTCAAATCTTCATCTAGCTTTGACCATACATTTTCAAGGAACCATATAGTGCCTTCCGCATTTTGGACCAAACCATAATGATCCGGTAATTGCCACAAAAGGTTTAGGTAGTCTTTCTTCCTTGGATGTATTAAATTGCTTTTACGCATACCGGCATTAGTTTTATATTATTACCTTGTCCATATAACTCAGCAAGCCTTCTTTTTATCCTGTGGTGTTAATGCAAGAATAACATTCGCATATTGAATGCATTTTTCGGCTCTTTTACCTAGTTTCTTATGTACAAAGTTGGTTAAATTTTTACTTTTTATATAAAAGCGTCAAAATAATCGCTTTCTACATTATGAGCTCTAACAATCACCGGTAATCCTTTTTCTTTTTGCCCAGCTCACAACAAAATCTTGTCTTGCATAATCCAAATAGCAACAGTCAAATTCTTTTAGCATCTATTGTTACAACTGTTTTATACCAAGACTCATAAAAAGCTTGTTGTAATTCCCTGAATACAAGTCAGAGCCCCCTCTTGAAAATATCATTGCTTTGTTTGATAATGCAAACTCTCTCTAATTTTATATTGTACTCATCAAATTCGAATTGATTAAATTCAGGTCCAACATATGTCACATCTGCAAAGCTACATAATGAGATGCAATGACTGTAAGGCTCAATTCCGCCGCCAAATCTTTCTGTAGGAGTAATAAAAAGAAAAAAATAAAGTATTTTTGGGTCGTCATTTTATACATTTAGCTTACTCTATCTTTCAATACTTTTAATGCTCGTTTCACAAAAATAGTAGGGCATCAATCCTTTAGAGGCATCCAACTCAGTATCAATACTTCCGGTATGTACGTCAATCTTTTTAGATCTGATTCTGAAATGAATTCCATCTTTTCATTATTCTTAATCCATTCAAGCTGCTTTTTTAGATATTTATCAAGCTTCTTGTTAAACAAAGGACTATCTGGATTTTGTCTCCAATCAAGTAGAGAAAAACTATGCACAAAAAGAAACCACATCGACTAACTGCTCATTGTATGCTTTATTTATGACTCGATAGAACTCATGAATATCCATCGAACAGTCTACTTTATCAAATCTTTGTATAAAAAGGACACTTAAAACTTCTAAAAAGATGTTACAGGCACTTCAATAATATTATTGCTTCCTATGTTCACCATTCGATTAAAACAAGGAGCTGGATTTATCTTGCAATATTTGTTCCCATAAAATTCGCTCATATCGTACAAGTATCCCTGTTCTTCCAATATTTTTGATTGTATTATTATCTGCACCATATCTTCCGCACGAAATGATAATGGACTTTTTCCAACTAATTTTTTTATATAGTTCAGTACACTTTAATATCATTTCCGTCTGTTCATCAAGGCTATACTGCCAAAGATATCTGCGGTTCTGATCTAACATATGATCAGGATGCAGATGAACCCCGACATTATGTCCCTTGTCCAAAAATACATTGAGTTACTTCTGTGATTTTTTTGCTCTCCGTATTCCCAGGCTTCTGCAAAATCCACAAAAAAACAAGCCTTTCGCTCCATATTCATCGAACAAATCCATTAAATAAGGGATTCCATATTCCTTCCCGATTTCGTCTTTCCAAAAATCAAAGCATCAACCGGCTTTTTCCGGCAGGGGCCTTCTGTATCTATAGATATGAGAACATTCTGTTTATAATTTTTTTGTCATTCTGTATCTTCTCCACCAGCTGATTTAAGTACTTGTCCGCCACTACTTCTTCTGTGATTTTTAATACAGTTCTCCTCAAATACTTTTTCTCATTTTTATTATTTTTTAAGTTCTGTTAATGCATCTATCAGCTCTTTAGAATTCTTATGATTAACAGCTATCCCTACTCCCCCATCTATCTACAAGCTCAGATAGATACGTCCCCTTCGCTACAATAATAGGAAGTCTACAATACACGGATTCATATAATTTATTAGGCAAGGCTATTCTCACATTAGGATTATCAGCATTGTATACGGCATAAACACAGTCAACACTACTATATAGATTAGCTATATCCATTTTATAATCATATTTTCCTGTGAATTTTACCCAAGCTTTGTTGCTGCAGTACTTAGAAATTTCATCATAGTCTTGTGATGTTCCGCCTGCGCCTGCAAATAGCACATTACAACCGCAAACCTCCGCTGCATCAACCAGCATCTTCATCTGATCTAAATATCTAATGCCGCCTATAAAGCCGACGGTAAAAACTCCGTCATTCTTCTTAATATATTTATCAAAGACCTCCTTTTCCGGGGCATTAGGAATAAATAACACCTTCTCTTTATCAATCAGTTTGTAGTAATATACACTATAAAATTTTTCCGAAGTGATAACCAGATAATCAACTATTCTAAAACATCTCTTTTCAATATTCTTAATGCTATTGTTTATAATCCTGTTGATTAACTTTTTAGGCTCTTCAATATATATTTCTCGAAGATCTGCCACATCATAAAATAGCTTAATATCCCGATGTTGTTGTTTATATTTTTTTCCGCTATAAGTAAAGAATCAAGCCCATCTGCATAAAATCAAATCCGGTTTCAATTCATTTAATTTCGCTAATGCCTTTTTGATACCCTCTAGATACTATGTATCTCTTTAAAAATATGCTGTGCCGTCGGTAAATCCACATCATAAATAAAATGACTAACATCGTTAAACGCAGGTTCCCAAATATCTTGGCTCTTTCTTCTCGTGCATATAACATTTACTATCCCATATTCCTTAAAAACTTTTATGCGTTTATTTGTTTTCGGATCCGGAACATGTGTGAGTAAAAAACATGTCTTCATTTAATAACCTTTCCACTTTTTTCTTTCTATGATAAATGATAAACACCGGGCTTATTACAGATATTATGACAATCCAAAAACAATCTTATCCGATAACTTATCCATATTCTCTTTAATTTCATTGTGTTTTACCATGATGACCACGAAATCAACATCTTTAAGGAATTCATCGAGACTATGATACTGGTTAGCCACAACATCTTTTTCAATATAGGGATCATATACTTTTTAGTCCGGTAGCAAGATGATGCTCCTGACTTTCCAAAAGCTGAAGTGTCGGAGACTCGCATATCGTCTACATTTTTCTTTGTATGTTAGTCCATACAATCCAACCCTTTTTACATCATTCATAGAATTCTCTTTCATAATGTCATATATTCTATGTAAAAACAAAAATCAGGCATTGAATCGTTGGTCTTCATTGATTCATTGATTACTTTAGTAAGACTCGGATAATCTCCTACTAAAAACCATGGATCAACAGAAATACAATGGCCACCGACGCCCGGACGGGCTGAAGAATATTCACCCGCGGATGCATATTACAGATTTTTATAATTTCATAGACATCCATATTGTCATGCCTACAAATCTTAGCCAACTCATTTGCAAATGCAATATTAACAGCACGAAAAGTATTTTCCACCACCTTGGTCATTTCCGCCGTTTTAATATTTGTAATAATGATTTCTCCTCGGCAAAAAGAGGAATAAAGTTCCTTTACTCTTTCCCCTACCTCTTTGCTATCTGCTCCAATTGTTCGGTTGTTATGAAGTAGCTCATAAACCATATTCCCCGGAATAATTCTTTCCGGCGCATGAGCAAGACGTATATCATTTCTATTCTCTCCCTCCAGAATTGGACGTATATTTTTTTCTATCGTCCCGGGTGAAACCGTGGATTCTATAACCAAGATTGCATCTTTTGGTGCAACTTTAAGAATATCTTTTATAGCGGAAATCACATACCCAGGGTCTATCTTTTTACTAAACTTATCATAAGGAGTCGGTACGGAAACTATATACATATCCGTATGTTGATACTCTGTTGTAAATCTAATACCGGCCTTTAATGCATCCTGAAATAAGTCATCAAGCCCTTTCTCTTTGAATGTTGTTTTTCCTGAATTTAAAAACACCAATCAAGTCTTTATTATAATCAGTACCTACAACATCCACTCCATGACTCGCTAACATTAGCGCCGTCGGTAAACCGATATAGCCCAAACCTATAACATTAATCATCTATTCTTTTCCCCTATCTATTGTAACTATAAGTTCTTGATCTGCTTTCACTTTTTAAAATGATATCATTAATTTTTCATTATTTAAATAATAAACACTTCTATACGCTTCTTTTATTTCGTAATCAACAAAACCAGCCATTCTACATAACTCTCTACCAGTCTTTAAAAGAAGTATCTCGTTTTTCCTCAATGATTTTACATAGGCGTATGAAAGTGAATCATAGCATCTTCACTACTTTGTCCATAATTATATATCTATTTCCTTTAGAAAAACTCTTCTTTTGATGTGTATATCCATTTTTGATTCTGTAGTTCCCTCAAATATCGCTTCTGTTATTTTATCTAATTTTCGTTTCGATCAGCCCGTGACCATAAAGCGAGAATATGTATTCATTTGTAGTTTATTCTTGACCACAGCAGTATTATGGGCACTATTCTCCATCAATTCCGCCCTCTTTAGAAGCATAGGGAGAATGTTCCGCTATCACAAAATACATTTACACCGTTAACCCATAAATCAAAATGTAGCTGATCCATATGCGATGGCCTAGAATGATATTCATTCGCTACAATCATTGCCCATGAATCACTATTTCTTAATGTAAATAATCCAGCATTCCTAAACTGTGATGATACCTTTTTAACCTTTTCTCTACCATATTGTTCGATTCCTTTCCCGGAGAACCAAATTAATTCTTCCTGAAGCTGAGTAGCATCAAACAATTTATTCCCTGTAGATAATGAATATATAGCATTAATTGTAGGGCGGAAATCTCTAAAACCACACGATGTTACCGAAAGATTAATGCCCCGTCATTTGCTCCATAATTGGGCATATCACCGTCTTCATCCTGACATTGATACATTAAAAGTGCAGATTTCCTTATTCTGTCTATGCTGTTTCTACTAAGCTGTTTACCTGTTGCCCTACACATAGAGATGATACATTCGATATCTTGTAATGCTAGTCTTTGATAATTAAAGGAAAACTGTTTATATCCCCCATCCTCCATAAACTGTTCTTCTATAACTTTATCGCACAACTTATATGCTTTTTTTCAATTTTGCCTATCATCTCCACAACAATATGCCCCGGCAATCATTCCCATCAATTCCGAAAGAGTATGATTATTTTTGATGCACTTATATGCATATTGCTTAATATCTTACTATAGCAGCTATTAATTAGCTCCTTAAGATATATGGCATCAATATTGCTCGTAATTCCCGCTTTTTCAAATATAGTATAAGCAAGTAAAGCATTTATCATCCTCAAACTACACTCTTGTCCACATTTATAATTAGCTCCATAACCATATTTATTCTTCTCAACCCAATCCCTCAGTTGTTCACTAAAATGCCCTATAATACTTTTTCATCATTAGTAAGTAAATATGCTCTTGCAAAAGTGATAAAATGAGAAAAATCGTGAGGCCTCCCAAACAACCTTAATATCTCCATTTTTCTGTATTGAAATCAGGTATTTCGTACCATTTTTTTAAGCTCATCATACCTCTTTCCGGTTAAGGGATTTAATTGCCAATCTAGTGGATATCCATAATCTAAATTCAAAGAAGAAAACTTTTATAACTCCTTTACATGCGTCATTTGCAATATCCAGCAATCTCTCTTGCTCTGTTTTTATCAAGATTTTTTTATAAAAACTCGCAGGATTTCTACATCTACGCAAAAAGATTAAGCCTCGTTGGATACAAATGTTTTTCGTACAATTTCTCTAGCTTGGGAAAAATTTTTAAGGACTTAATTTTTAATGCTATACAGTAGTCGATAGAATCCCCATCTAATTCCATATTCAAATAAAATCGATTTTAACATTCCTAATTTTCCGCATCGCACTACGCTCTCAATAACTCGTTAATAATTTATCTGTCAGAATTCTGAAATCAAAATCTTCAGCACCATCTCTAGCATTTTTTTCCAATGCTGTCTCTTTTCCTCTTTACTCATATCATGAAATCTAATAATCTGTTCAGCAAGCAGTTCCGTGTATCCTGTTCCAATTCAACTCCACATTTATATCGATTGATAATCGAATACCCCATGCGTACAGTTGATATAATAGGTTTGCCACTGGCCATATATTCAAAAAGCTTTATTGGAACTATTACCTCTTGTCCAGTTATATTGCCCTTGCGAGTAATTCAGTATATTTGAGAAGATTTACTCAAAATGTAAGGCACATATTGACGGTTAATAAAAGCCTTTAAGCTTTTACATTTTTTTAGACCTTCCTTTTTACTCTCTCTCTTAATTCTTCTAGCTGTATTCCATCTCCATATACTAAGAAGCAAAATATCTTCATAGCTTTTATTCTTTTTGTAACAAAGAAGCAGAAGTTAAAAATATTTCCTACATTATTAACAGGTCGAATGGCCCTCACATAAGTTACATTAAATTTCGAATTATCCTTTAAATCTTCATCTTCTAAGATTACATTTTCACTTCGAAAATCACATGTATCAAGATTTATTCCATTATTTATATAATGACATTTTCCTAAATCAATGTCTCCACCTTGTTCTATGGTCCATTTCTTTTTCTTTAAGATAGTCTACATCTCCTTCTTTTCGTAAATATTAGAGCATCTGCATTTTTATAAATCCAATGTTCACCCTTTATTAAAATTTTACCAAGCAGACTATTTTCTTTGGCCATTCCAAACTGAAATATAGCTCTGGCCAAAGATCCCTGAACTTCACATATACAAGGAATTCCCATTTTTTGCTATTTTTATACCGGCAACCATCGTCAAGGGGTGAACAGACGATGCCAAAATCACATCAGGTTTACCATATTCTTTTTCATATTGTCTTGTTACCGAGAAAAGATTCTTATAAAACTGATACATATTCATAATACGATCCACACCATTACTATGATAAATACTAGTTTTAACAAAAACAAATGGTATGGAATTTTGTTTTTACTGCAAAAAGTATTCCGCTCAAGATTAACAGCACACTCTCCGTTTAAATAGGTAGATGCACAAAATATCGAAAACATCATGCCCTAGTTTAAATAATCTTTCTGCAAACCAGTAATGTCTTCCAGCGCAATCTCTATACATATTTGACGCATAATGATTCATTAGCCAAAATTTTCATATATTTCACCTTTTTTTCTCGCAGGAGCTCCAATATATATTCCGCTTTCTTCTATACTTTTGACTACTACAGCTCCTGCGCCAACCATGCAGTCCATACAAATCGATAAATTATTATTAATACAAGCACCGATGCCCACCTATGTTCTTATCCCAATACATACAGTACCTGCAACTTTTGCACCAACCGATATATGGGCAAAATCAGAAATACAAGTATCATGTTCTACAACTGACGAGGAGTTAATAATACAATGTATTCTAATAGGTGCACCACTACTAATTACCGTATTTGCCATGACCACAGTACCCTCATCAATCTTCACATCTATACAGCTGAGTTGTGCCGAAGGGTGAATAGCCGTATAAAATCCGCCCTGGATTATATTGCTGATTTTCTCCCTTATTTGTGGATTGCCTATTGCAAGAAAAAAGAATTTGTCCTTATAATACATCCACTTGTTTATTGACCCCAGAACAGGAAATTCACAAAATTCACTTCCCATTTCCGGATTGTCATCTAAGAATCCAAATACTTTATCTCCTGACTTCAGCACAATATCCGCAACAACCTTTCCATGTTCGGATGCTCCTACTATAACAGCTTCTTGCATTCATTGACTTCAATCTTAATTCCTTCTCTATTTGATTTCCTACAAAGATAGATGAAAGAAGATTCCTAAATTCTTGAGGATTCTTACTTTCTACCCACCATCCAAAAATTTTTCATCCATAATAATTTTTTCCTACATCCGTATTTACATCTGTAGCCGCAATGACAGGAAGACCATAATTCATATAATCCAATAAACGAGAAGGAAAGTTAGGAATGGTAAATCTATAATCTAAAAATAACATTCCAACATCACAAGAGTCCACCAAGCAAGAATACTCCTCATAGGGTAATAAACAATCTATTACCGTCACATGCTTAGGATTGGCATTTTTTAATGTATAAATCTATTTTTGGAAAACTCGGTTCCCGATCCGCATAATATAAAATGTGCACCTTCTATTTCAGAGCAGCTATCAATTGCGTCAACAATGTAATCTACATTCTGCGGCTTTCCAAAGTTTCCACCGTACAAAAGTAAGTATTTATCTTTTGGAATTTTATATTTCTCTAAAATTGCATCGTCTTTATGAATATCGGAATCATCCACAATATCTATGGTATTAGGGCAAAGCTCTAGTTTATCCTTTACTATATCTCCATTGTTTTTTTAAAATAAAATCCATGTTGGCATTTAACATACAGCCTATTTTATCCGATATACGGTATAGCTGTTTCTCAATATGTTTAAAGTACCTATATACAATCCCTTTCCATCCTAAAGGAGACAAAATACCTCTGTCAATAGCATTTTGCGGAAATATATCTTTTAGTAGCAAATAGGTATAAGCATTGTATTTCTTTTTAATTCTGAAACCAAGCTTGCTATGGTGATAGGAGGGGTAGTGTATAAAAATCAAGTCAAAGGACAATTCGCCCCCAATACTTATCTATCGCCTTTTTATAAAGATATCCTAGCGTCAGTGTTGAAACCCCTTTCTCAATCAAATTGGTTTTTGTAATGTTTCCCACTCTGACTCTTAATATATTAATTTCTTTCTCAATTCCAAGTTCAGTGGCTTGACCATTTCGCTTTTTCCAATGCACCTACCACATATACTTTATGGCCTTCCTGTGCAAACTTCTTTAATAAATCGGTATAGACACCACTATGATTAAAATTATATACCGCACCTATTGTTAAAAATAATATTCGCATTAATTACCTCTTACTTTACTGGGAGAAATACTTTGTTTCTTTACATCGTTGATTATCTTTTGTTTTTTTAGTTTCAGTAAACAACCGTATACTTTCCTATTAAATATTATCTACCATTATGAAAAGCCATCTACAAATCATCGATAAGTTCTCTCCTGAATAAATATAAGCCTACATCCGAATTGGCCAAGATGAGTGTTTTATTCATTTTATCTCTCGATAAAGACCATCCTGATTATTTATCCACTCATATCGAATCCCAAGCTGTTTACAAGCTTGAAAGTCTTTCGCCATATTATCACCAATGTAAAGCATTTCTGATCCTTGTATCCTCCACTTTGTCATAAGAATGCGAAAAGCGATATCGCAAGGTTTTCTAAACTGTTCCCCTCCTAATTCATCCGTTATTATAATATCATCTACCAACTCTTCCAAATGTAAGGCTTTAATTTTATTTCTTTGCCCCTCCGGCCGGCCATCCGTTATAATCCCTATCTTTAAGCCTTGCTTCCTATAATTTTTGAAGCTCATACATATCTTCATATTTTTTTATAATTGGAAAAATGTTCTCTGTAAAGCTTAAGGCACTTCTCTTTTAACTCTATCTTTCCTATACTTAACAAATACTCATCAATTGCTTGATTTCCGCACAAAAAAAGTAGTTCCAAAGTTGAGAAAAATGCTTCAGGTTGATTCAAGTATTCTGCCACTGCTTTTAAAACCGCTACGAACATATTTCTATTTCACTATATAAGGTATCATCTAAATCAAAAAAATAACTCCCTTTAATTTACCATTGTAGGCTTCTATATTCGTACAAATGCTTTGGTCAAATCTACTAAAAACAGCACCATCAGCAAGATCATCCGGCTCAAACTTCGGTGTTTCACCGGATAATAGCTGAAGAATAAAAAAATAGCACTATTCGCACTGCCATCATGCTTAAGGAGCCCCCTCCAAAACGGGGATTTATCTCAATATAGTAGTTGTCGCCACTTCTTATATCCTTTATTAATTGCACAGTAATTGGCCCACAAGGCTTAAAAGCGCTTGCAAAGCCTCTTCATTTCTTCGTGCATCTCCTTGTTAACTGCAATTTGTGTTTTGAGTACTTCCCCGGCACGCACAGACAGCCTTATTCTCGGTACTATACTTATTGGCTCTCCATTCCAATCACAAAAAATATCAATTGTATATTCTGTTCCGTCAATATATGGTTGCACAATATAATCTTCTATTTGTGCAGCATGTATTTTTTAAATCTTCCTCATCCTTAATCTTAAATGCATTGATAGAGCTACTACCATCTTTTGGCTTTATAAAAAGCAGGATATCCTCCTTTGTATTTTTCCAGTCATTAATCGGAATCAGGGCCTTTAATCCACAGTCTATAAAGAATTGAGAGGTCTTATTTTTATCTCTACAGATTCGTATCATATCCGAATTGGATATCATGACTTTAGTATCCTTAAAAAGACTGCTATTTTTCTGATAGAACAAGTAAATCCCGTATCTATGGTAGGTATAAGCAGGTCTATCTTATCTTCTTCACAAATTTTAAGAAGCTCCGGAATATAATTTTTATCTTTCATCCCGCATACTTTTCGTGAAAAATCACAATAAGCCAAAGAAGGAGCCGTTCCCGTCATATCCGCACCGAAAATTTTCAAAGGAATATTGAGGCATAACGCAGCTTGCCTAAAAGCTTGCACCAGTTCTACACGCCCTACCCACTCCAGTAAATAATATCCTTATCTCCTTCATATTTTTTTCCTTCTACTTTTACTCGTTTCCTGTAAAAAACGGCATTGTTACATCTCCTTCGGCAGATATTCCCTCCGAATTTAAAACGCTCTGTACAGTATCAGCAATAATTTTTAAATCCCCTAAGAATGTAATATGATCTACGTACTCTACATCCAACTTAAACTTCTCTTCCCAACTTAGAGAATTTCTTCCTCTGGACTGGGCTAATCCGGTTAGTCCCGGCCTAACCTCATGTCTTCTAGCCTGTTCTTCATTATAGAGTGGTAAATATCTCACCAAAAGAGGCCTTGGCCCAATTAAGGACATTTCCCCTTTAATAATGTTAAATAATTCAGGCAATTCATCCAATGAGCTTGAACGCAGGATCTTACCAAAAAGTAGTTGTTGCGTTTTTCATCAGCTAATAGCTGTCCATTCTCATCTTTTTCTGTCTGTCATAGTCCTAAATTTATACAATTTAAACACTTTCCCGTCTTTTCCCGGCCTATCCTGTTCAAAAAAAACCGGCGAACCTAGGAATACGCGAACCAAAAGAGAGAGAATTAGTATAACGGGAGATAGAAAAAGTAGAGATAGGGTAGCCAAAAAGCAGTCCATAGGCCTTTTGATAAACCGCTCATATATACCATTATATTTTTTTCTTCTTCATTTTTTTCTGCCAGTAATTCTGTAACAAAGGCAATACCACCGGCAAAAATTGAAATAAGCAGAAATGCCTTACAAAGTTTTGCAAAGATCTTCATCTATTTTCCACTCCAGCTATGAATAAGTATTATTTGCATCCTATAAAAAGTCATTGAAATGCTCTCTTCACCACTTCAATCACTCTCCCCTGCTCTTCTTCCGTCATTTTATTATCGGATGGCAGGCAGAGTCCTCTTTGGAAGATATCTGCACCGATATCTATAACTCTCCTTCATCAATATATGCATTTGTCCGACTGCGTCCATTACCTTGTCGTGTCACAAAGGCATTCATCCTATAAATCGGCTGTATATGCATAGGCTTCCAGATGGGACGGCTTTCTGCATTGACTCGCGTGAGCATTTCCATAATCTCCTGTGGATTGCTTTTTCCCATTTTGAGACTGATATAAGGATTCTCTCTCCCTCGAACTAGTGGAGACATGGCGTCCTTATCAATAAGAATACAGCTCAACCAGAAGTTTGGCTCACTGTTTTTAGCATCATAGGGATTCATGCTGATTGGCAAATCCTTAAGCCCCTCTTTGTATCTTTGATAAATTTCTCTTTTTTTCGCAATATGTTCGTCAAGATAAGGCATTTGTCCTCGTACTACTCCGGCAATCACATTAGACATTCGATAGTTATAGCCTATCTCCTCATGCTGATACCAAGGAGCATCTTCTCTGGACTGAGTGCTCCATTTTCTTACCTTATCTGCATCTTCCTTGGAGTCTGTTAAGAACATCCCGCCGGAAGAACCTGTAATGATTTTATTTCCATTAAAGCTTATAGCATTATAGTTACCGAAGGCACCGGTTTCTTCCCTTATATCTCGCACCAAAAGATTCTGCAGCATCTTCTACAATAAGGGCACCATGTTTCTTCGCAATTGCTAAAATCTCATCCATCTTCCCGGGTGTTCCATAAAGATGAGCAAGTACGATTATTTTTACATCCGGATAAATCGTGAATGCTTTTTCCAACGCAATAGGATCCATGTTCCAAGTATCCTGTTCTGTATCAATAAATACAGCCTTCCATCCTCATATGCCACAGGATTCACGGACGCATCAAAGGTTAAATCGGAACAGAACACTTTCTTTTCCTGTCAAGCTTCCTTCATTCGCTCTAGCCTGACCGTAGAGCTTCTCTCCGGCAAGCTTCGTAGCAAGATGAAGTGCTGCAGTCCCCGCAGAAAGTGCTACTGCGTATTGACAGCCTATTCTTTCTGCAACAAGTTTCTCTAACTCATTTATATTTTTTCCTACTGTGGACATCCAGTTGCTCTCAAAGGCCTCTTGCATAAAGACCAGTTCCTCCCCATGCATGGTCGGGGAACTTAGCCAGACCTTCTTTTCAAAAGCCTTAATGCCATCGATTGACTTCATCCTCAAATACTCCTTTTAACTTCTTTATTTATTCTTGGGCTTATGGATTTTCACAGTTTTGCGTCTCTGATTATGACCAAATTTCCTCTTCACCATTTTCATGCCCTTTATTCCTCCGACTTATAGATTCTTTCCCATCTTTTATTCCGCCGACTTATAAGTCCCCACAATTTCCTTCACCATTTCCCGTATATCGTCCTTATTCTTGTATGCGGCTTCCATTAGGTCATCCACCTTACCAAGAAAAAGCATCAATATCGAAACTTAGAGGCTTTCCGATATGAATACGCTCGTTGGAAGTCTTTTCCAGCCCCTCCTCCGCCATCAGCTTCTCTTCATAGAGCTTCTCCCGGGCGAAGACCGCTATATTCTATCTTGATATCGATATCGGTTTAAAGCGGAAAGACGAATCAAGTTTCTGGCTAAAAGTATCGATTTTTAACGGGCACCCCATGTCAAGGACAAAGATTTCTCCGCCTTTTTGCAAAGGTTCCTGCTTCCAGTACAAGCCCTACCGCTTCAGGTATCGTCATGAAATAGCGAATGATATCCGGATGAGTAACGGTCACCGGCCCTCCTTTTTCGATTTGCTTTTTAAAAATAGGGAATGACGGAGCCGTTAGAACCTAGAACATTACCGAAGCGCACTGCTACAAAACTCGGTGTGAATGTCCTGAAAAACTGTCCCTGTGCCGTCCTTGTCCGCATTTTCCATTCCCTTATGAGTGAAAAGCTGGGGATGTCCTGAACTCTACCTTCCTTAATCTTGCTGTCAAAGGCTTGAATAATCATTTCGCAAAGCCTCTTGCTTGCTCCCATGATATTGGCAGGATTTACCGCCTTGTCCGTGGAAATCAGCACAAAGCGCTTGCAACCGTTTACCATAGCCGCATAGGCAGTTTTGTAGGTTCCTAAAGCATTGTTCTTGATGCTTTCGCAGGACTTTCTCCAGCGGCACATGCTTATGCGCTGCTGCGTGGTAAACTATTTCCGGACGATATTCTTTTAAAAACTTGGAACATTCTTCGAGAATCTCTGACTGAACCGATGAGGACAGTAAGCTTAAGCTCCGGAAAGCGGTCCTTTAGCTCAAGCTGAATGCTGTAAGCATTATTTTCATAAATATCAAAGATGATAAGTTCCTTTGGGCTATGCGCCGCAATCTGCCGGCAAAGCTCGGAGCCTATACTGCCTCCTCCACTGGCACAAGCACGGTCTTCCCGTGAATAAATTGAAAAACTTCTTGAAGGTCTACGGAAATGGGATCTCCCGAGAAGATCTTCAACCGATACATTTCGCATGGCTGAAGCCGTAACCTGCCCCGTCACGAGCTGATACATTCCCGGAAGGTTTTTCAGCTCACAGCTTGTCTCATTGCAAATCTGCAGGATATCTCTTCTTTGTGCAACAGTCGCAGAGGGAATGGCGAGAAATATTTTATCCACGGCAAACTTATCGACGGCTTCTAAAAATGCTTTTCTCTTCCCCGACAACAGGAATATTATCGATGAGTCTTCCCTCACTTGTTTTGATTGTCATCAATAATGCAGACTACCTCCGTCAACCTCTCCGCGCGGTGTATATCCCGAATCAGCATCTGTCCTGCAGAGCCTGCACCGATAATCATGATTCTGGATTGTGCCCTCTTTGCTCTGACACCCCGAATCAGTAAGATACAGCGATAAGAAAAACGAATCCCGAGTACCGCAAAAGTATTGCAGCATTGCCCTGATAAAATAATAAAGAAATCGGCATTCTCTGAAAGAAGAGAGTGATTCCGATGATATGAAAGACGGAGCAAATCACCGTAGCAACGCTTACGGAGAAGCTCAGAGTAGCTCGCAAAACGCCATATACTTTTATAGAGTTTCAGATGCCAAAAACCGCCATGAAAAGAGGACATAGAAGGGAAGAAATGCTGTCCATGCCTCCACATACGGGCGGTCAATCATGCTATATCGTAAGTCAAATCTTAGCCATAGGGCGATTAAATAAGAGCCCCAGAGCAAGGGCATCATATAACATGAGCCCCAGGGCAATGATATGCCAATGCCCAGGTGAAAGCTTTCTTTCTTTTTCTTTATCTCATTTTCCATGGATGATTAGTCTCTCTCGTCTGTTTATGCCTGAAACGGAAATTTCTCGCCGGGGTTTACCGTAACATCTTCTACAGTATCCTCTCCCTGCATAATCGTATAGTGTACTGCGTACTTTTGGAAAAAGCTTCCATACTCCGTGTCAGTTGACTTCGTGTAGCGGAAATCCTGAATAGCCGCCTCATTGGAAATATTAAACATCAGCTGATCCAAGAAAACCGCAATAGCTTCATTGCTTTACATTTTTCCGTAATTTCCGCATGTATGTCCACGGTCTTTGTTGTATTGTCCCCGGAAATCACTAAGTTCTTCACAAAGGGGAAATCCTCAGGATGAAGAATTTCCAAAACATCATTGTGAATCTGATCAAAATCCATGGGAATCTCCACCTCCGCAGCCGCAGTGGTCATTACAGGCTTGTCAACCACCCCGTAGGAAGGCTTACAAGCAGATAACGCACACATGAAAGAAGAAGCACAGACCCTGCTGCTTTTATATTTATTCTAGTCATTTTATCTCCTTTTTCCTTTTTCCCTTTTTTTGAAAATAGGCTACCTTCTATTTCCGAAAAAGCCTGTTCGAAATAAATTTCTTTTTATACCATAACGCATATTATATCATGCTTCCCGTTCATTGCCAGTTGAAAATATTCTTACTATTGCATTGCAAAAATATTCTTACTATTGCATTGCAAAAAATATTCTTACTATTGCATTGCAATATTTGTCTATTCTTCTTTCCTTGGAAAACTTGGAGGCCTTCTTTTAAAAAAATCTTTTTCTTTCCTTCTCCTTTTAATCTCTTTCCTAAGATAAGAAAAAGCCTCTTTCTCTCCCTTGTCCTTAAAAAGACAAAAGTAAAAATTCCAGCTCTTCCCTTGTCTTCTCATGAATAAGCGGGGTGCCAAGCATTTTTCATAATAAATATAGGGCTTTTTGTCCGTATATTCTTCCCCTTGATAATTTTTAGAAGCTGCAATTCGGTCGCAGAACATTTCCGCCACATAGCGGTAGGGGCATACGGCAACCTATCATTCTATGCACATTTTCAAGGTCATAGTCACAATTAATACTCAAAGTGATGCTTGTTTCTCCCTTTATGATGCAGCCAGGCCTCTGAAGTCCCGGTCTTAATTCTCTCTACACCATTGGGACTCTTATATCCTCTGTAGTAGCGAATCCCGTGCATGAAACTCCGTAAAGCTGTATTTTTGATAAGTCATGAAGTAAGTCTGCATATATAAGCCTATCGCAAAAAGCAGTATCGCATTACGAGGATCTTATGCTTTGTAATTGTTTTTAAAGTGCCTGAAGGCATTTTTCCAAAAATTTGCTTCCATTTTTATCCTATCTTTCTCTTTGTCCGACTTTTATCTCTTTTTCGTTTAACTATTTACGCTTTTTAATTCAATATTTTTATCTCTTAACTCTGTCAGCCTTTCCCAATACTCGCCCAGCGCAAAGCTCGGATAGCCGTAGACGAAACCATAGGTAATAAAGCAAAGAAGTATTGCCCCTCCCACATCCAGGACGGAATGCTGCTTTAAAACCAGAGTGGCTATACAGATAAAGATGCATAGGAAGCAAGAAAGAGAGCGCACGGCTCTTCCGTATTTTCCGCACGAAGTTCCTTACTCTTCATGAGAGCGATATGCATACAAAGAGAATTATACGCATGAATGCTCGGAAAAACATTGGTAGGCGTGTCGATTCGATAAAAGCCTCTTGACCATGAGCATGAAAAATATTTTTCTCACTAAGGTATGCCGGACGAAGTCCGTTCCCATTCGGATAAATCTCGCAAATAATCAGACTTGCAATCATGCCCATGAAAAGAAATAGACTGATTTTTATAAAAGTCTCCTTGTTGACAAACATAAAGTACAAAAAGACCGGCAAAAATATAAATAAACCACAGAAAGCTATGGTACGATAAAGATTTCGCAGAAAGGAATCAGATTGTCCATCTCCGTGTGCATGATGTGATAGCCTGTGTTACCGTAATACGACTTTCCAGAGACTTAAACCAGATGGGATAAATGATTCCGATCCACAGTACTTAGGGCGTGCCGATAATCGATACAGTAAGGACAAAAATCCGTGCAGTCTCGAGTGTTTTTCCACAAACAAACGAAAATCGCTTTTTTCTATATTTGCTATATCTTATTCCAAAGTCTTTCCATTTTTCTTTTCCAAATTCGTTTTCTTAAAAAGAAATCCAGCCTCAAACATAAAAATATTGAGAGCTGAAAACAAATCTTCTAAAGAATGTTTCAGCTCCATCGTAGCGAGAGGGGACTTGAACCCTCGACACCACAGGGTATGAACCGTGTGCTCTAGCCAGCTGAGCTATCTCGCCATAAACAGTTCACCTTACAGCTACTGTCCAAAAATTCTGACCCAGGCTGCGTATAAAACGCAGACTCGGACCGAATAGTGGGGCCTACAGGGCTCGAACCTGTGACCCTCTGCTTGTCAGGCAGATGCTCTCCCAGCTGAGCTAAGACTCTGTAGTCGCCATTTTTGGCGACCAGTAAATGATACTCAAAAGCGAAAAGATTTTGTCAATACTAATTTTATCTTTCCATACTCTTTCCTAAAAATATATATATATAAAAATAATTCCTTAAATGATTTCATTCATCATTCATGTATACTTTTTATTTAGTCGTCTTCCAAAAATCGCTTCTCGCTTGTCTCTATTCACAATCTGTTTATTGATAACTTCCGCACCAACATATTTAGAAAGCAAAGCAGCAAGTTCATCCAGAGCACTTTGCAATTCTTCTATACGCTCGGCTCAACACACCCATGCGCAAATTCACTTTGTAGTGTCATCATTTACTTCAGTCCGTTTACCGTCACGCCAGTTCCAGCAAATCATATCACTCCTTCGTCATAGTATGCAATTTCTCCCGGAAGCGGCGGTTCAGACTTATCCGATCCGATTGGCTCAAAAATCTTCCCCCTGCATAATGCCAAGATGCAGGTTTCCCTGAAAACGCATCCATGTTCTCTGCTCCAATTGGAAAAAGCGTGTTTCAAAGAAATGGCATTTGTAATGTCCACGGTAGGTGCAATCGTACCAACCGGTGTGCCTTTTTAAAACTCTCTTTAACAAGGCTTCCAGAGAACAACGAGCTCCCTTCTTCCGTTGGGAACTTAGCATATGCCTCTCATGCCTCTTCACTACTTCCATTTTCCGAAATGGTTTCACTGCTCAAAAACATTTCGCACCTTCATTAGCTTCATCCAAAAAGTTGCTTGATTTCACTGCTTTTTGATCATCTAATACTGCTGCTTCCTGCACATTTTTAACAGTTAGAACTCCCTATACTTGCCTCCGAAAAATCTCCCAGAACCCTTCATCCACAATGAACTTTTTCATACCGGCCCCTTTCTTTGTGTGAATCTTAAAGCCCCCTGCCATCCCCTAGCCTAAGTTCCCTATCAGGGACAGCGTTGCAAGATATCCTTCTACAAAGGACTTGTACTTCGATACCTGTGCACCGACAATCGGCTTTCCTACGATTTTTCCCTCACTGTTAATGAAATAAGTAGTCGGTACACCCACTACCGTGGGAAAGTAACGGTACAAAAATCTTCATTCGGGATGATATTCTGAAATCCGCATCGGTCTTTTCCAAAATTGTCTTGTCTGGTCTCAATCTGCTTGGTGTCCGTCTCTCCGGAGATATCCGCCACCGCCGATTATCTGTACATTCTCCGGCATTTCCTTTGCCTAAGCGCCAAGCTCCGGCATCTCGTTGATGCAGGGCCCGCAGAAGGCAAATTCCATACATTTAAAATCGTAAGGTCCTTATCCTAAAAGATAGAATCATCTACATCCTCTAAATTCAGATTTTAGCAGTAAAGCTGTGCATCCTCGGAAACGGCATAGGTGGAGTCTTCTATCTTTTCTGCGCTTTCCTCTGCCTTTTTCGCCTTCCTTTGCCGCCTCTGTACTTACTGCGCTCTTCTCTTCAGTTTTACCCGCTTGCCCTGTTTCCGCAGGCACTAAGAAGTCAAACCGCAATTGCTGCCGGTAGAAGCCATTTTTAACATAATTATCCCTTTCTCTTTTCTACACGCTTTATATGCCATAAAGCCGGGTATTTATTCGGCCTTTAGTCTATTTGGTACAGTTTTAGAACAAGATAGCTAAAAAGAACTCATTTTCAAGTCTCTACATTAGCAGTATAAAAATCTAAATTCTTCCGACTTGAATTTTTAACTTTCTTTTTACGAAATCCTCAAAAATCCATTTCTCCATATGACTCATCTTTCAGCTTTTCTATACATTCGGAAATGCTCTTCCGTCTCCTCCAGTATATAATCCGCTGCTTTCTCGTAATAAGCTCTTTCGCTTTTTCCATCATCTCCCTGATATCCTTGTTGTTCATCTTTCCCTCTAAAAAGAGGGCGAAGATCTTAGTCTGGAAAGTCGTTTCAGCACAGTATCGGGACTCACCTTGATATGAAAATTGTAGAGAAAGCTTTCTTTTAGGCAGCTTCGATTTTCTTCTCTAAGAACCACGCCGCCTCCCGGGAAAGCAAACTTCTCTTCCGGAAAGCTCTTCAAAAGCTTCGCTTCTTCCTGCGGAATCGCTCTTCTCCGTATTTTTCGAAAATACTCGTCAATAGACATGGCAAAGCGCTCTTCCAAAAGCTTTATCCATGTCCAAAGTGCTCTCTCTCAAGAAGCTCGGAAAGATAGGGTGCCAATGTGGATTTTCCGCTTCCCATAAAGCCGATTAAGCAAATCCCTTTCTTACCTGAAAGCCTTTTCTTAGTTCCATATATTCTTCTATCTTCCACTGCCCGGCGCCGACTCTCCGATGACCTCGACAAAGCCATGCGAAGACGCGGAAAGCTCTTGAAGGATACGACTAAGTTTGCTGACTCTCCCATAGAAATATTGATAAGCTCTGTCTCCGGATGCCTATCCTTCCATCTTCTTCCGAAAGCATCAGATTTAAAAACATCTTCCTTATTCTTCGGCATAAGCGCCATTTTCACAATATCCACAGGATAGGCGGAAAGTCTCTTCTAAGATTTCTTCACAGTCCTTCAAGGCACGGCGTTTTAAAAAGTCATGATAGGAAGCCATGACCTTTCCCCGAGACCTCTTTTTACCATGGCAATGCATTCCTTCCAAGGTCCTCTTCCTTCTTTCTCCGACTTCCACCTCCAGATCGATATAGTCCGAATCCCTGCTTTCCATGGCAGAAGATTTATCTGAAATAGTTTCCAAAGGGGAATGCCCCTTGTCTCATCAGTTCTGTATTGTAAAAATGAGCTTTTTCTTCCGATACTGGTCTTATTTTCCGCAAAAACTCAGAAAGCTTCTACCTTATTTTCTAAGAGATCATAACGAAGCTCCACTCCGAAAAATCGCAGGAAAATACGGATTTTCCTTCAGTGCCAATACCGCTGCCAAACAGTCTTTTCACTCTTTCCTGTATCGGTACAATCATCCCCATGTTCGTCCTCATCCAATCTTTCAGCTGCTTCTTCAATTTTTCCGCTTTTTCCCTTCACATCCGATTTTTTGTAATACTCTTTTTCCGAGTAGCTCTTTCGGCTATTTCCTAAGGTTCTTTCTTCCATAGCGCATGTTGTCTTTTGATAAAGAAGCAAAAACGGTTTCTCCAGAAGTCTTTTTAATATCATGATATGAAAATATTTCTTTCTTTTCCCATCGGATGCACCAAAACTGTCGGAATACCGCTCTATTGCCTCCCATATATCCGTGAACAGCTGATCTCCGAAGAAAGACATTGTGCTATATCTTGTTGAAAGAACTTTGCAGCGGAGATAAGCTTTTTGACTTGGCTTTCCGGCATTTTCCATGTAGAAATCCGCTCCTACCGCCTTTCGGCAAAACGCTCTACTCTTCTCTCCCTGTTATTGGAGAGAATCGCCGTCTTAAATCCGATTTCTTTTAGCTTTAGCTCTACTGTTTCTTTCCTTGCCGCTCATCATGGAGAACCAGCGTATTATCTATATCAAAAACTGCCCGATAGCCCCTTTCATAGAGCTTTGCAAAATCCAAGGCATACACGGAGTGAGATGGAATAGCACGGAAACAAGCTTATTTCTTATCTTCTTTTTCTTAGCCGGCTCTTCTTCACTCCTTATTCTCTCCCCTATTGCGATTTGTGAGCAACTTTCCTATTTCTTCCATAAAGGTGTTGATATCCTTAAATTCTGTCAGACGGAAGCGAAACGCACATAGGCAACCTGGTCCAGATAAGCGTTCCATTACCATTTCCCTATTTCCTCTGTACTGACTTCCTTGCTGTCGCTTAAAGATATTGGTTTCTCAATATCATCCACAAGCTCGGATATCTGCTGGTGGGAAATCGGCCTTTTATGTAGGAGCGTAATACTCCCTTCCAGCTTAGCTCCTGTCATAGGGAACCCTACTTTGATCCTTTTAACTACCATAAAGGGAGGGTTTCTGTTTTTCAAAAGTAGTAAAACGCTTTCACTGCAGATTTCTCACACTGTCTCTCGTCTCTGATTGCGGTATTTTCATCCGCAGGTCTTGAGTCTATTACACGGGTATCCTCCGCACTACAAAACGGACACTTCATGATTCCTCCTTATAGTTTGTATAGCGTTTTCTGGCCTCTTCAAAGCTCAGCTTTTCCTTATCTTCCGACTTTCTTCCGTTTCTTCTTTCGCCGGCTCTTCACTTTCTTCTGCTGCCGACTTTTTCTTCTGCTATATCTTCCTGTTCTTCTTTCCGTTTTTCTTCGACTTTCCTTAACTCTCCGGAAGCTCTTCCTCTATCCTGCATCTCTGCCTTCGTCTCTTCAAGTTTCCTCCGTTTCGCCTTCTCTGGTTCTTCCTTTCTGGTTCTGTCTCTCTGTTTCTGTCTTCTGTTTCTGCCCCTTCTGTTTCTGTCTTTTCTTTTTCTATCTTTCTGTTTCTGTATTCCTCAGTCTCACTTCCTCTGTTTCAACCTCTCTTTTTCAACCTTCTCTTTTTCTGACATCCTGCATCAATGTGGAAAAAGCTTTCGCTATGGCTTCTTCTTCCTCTTCGCTCTGTAGTACCGCATAGCCTACGGCTAACTTTACCAGTCTTTTTCTTATCCAATATTTCCTGATAGAAACCCTGCCTGCAGAAGAATAAAGCATGAGAAGAAAGAAAGAGAAAAGACTGAGGATAAAATGAGGGAAGGAAGGAATTATTTAAGGTAGCCTCACATTCCGCTAATGACATGAATAAGCAGTCGAATACCCAAAAAATAGAGAACATGCCCAAAGAAACGCATTCTTTTCATGATGCATCAGAGCAGAGCTCATGAGTAGGCATCCTTCAGGCTCTTTGCCTTTCGTTCCAAAAGAAGGAACGGCGCACATAAACTAAAAGAGCAAAAAGATACCCAAGCAAAAGTCAAAGAAAAGCTCTGAAGAATCTCCAGAACCGGATTGGACGGTCCAAATCCAAAAAGCAGAATAGACAGCGCGAAAAAGAGCCAAGGTACGGATGCATAAAAAGGCTATAATCTATAAGCTCTTTCTGCATAGGGTAAGCCTTTAGGTTTGCTTTCATAAAAAGATGTCAGGGACTGACCTTTTCTCCTCTCACCATCTTTTAAAGCCATATAAATAAAGGAACAGCCTCCAAGAATCAGATAAAAGATTAAGCAAAAAGAGAAAGCTCAGCAGTATTCCGGATATACTAAGACTGGTTTCTCCTTAGCCCTTCTATAGGCGACATAATTGTTAATGCCAAAAAGGACTAAGGACAAAAGAAAAGCAAATGGCCAGAGCAATATACACTACAAAAAGGAGAAAAATGCAAGCAGAATGCTCGGCCAGTTCTTCCTCCATTTTTTCTCCGCAAACTCTTCTCAAGTCTTTACTACTCATTCTGAATAACCCTTTCTTTCTGAAAACCATTCCGCCTAAGCTGAAAGTAGGCTCTTTTTCGTGATAAATTTCAATGATAAGAAGAGCCGCAGAAAAGTATAAGAAATTTCCTGCCCGTGACCCGGCTTTTACTTCCTTCTTTTCCACAGCTCTTCTAGCGGATTTACTGGATAGGTACTACCCGCCTTCATACTTTCTCGTTGATAAAATCCTGAATCTCCTTAGAGTGTAAAACTCTCTACCAAAGTCTTTGCCCATTCCGCATCCTTATTCTTCTCCGATACGGCAATGATGTTCGATAGGGTCTGTGCCGCTTCGGACTTGGCATCCTCTGCAGCTAAGGCATCGCTCGGCTTTATAGTTTGCCTGAATAGCATAGTTACCGTTCACTGCAAGCAAAATCAACGGAATCCAAAGAACGAGGAATCTCATGCAGCCTCAACCTCATAGATATCCACATTGTGCGGATTCTCTACGATATCCTGCTTTGTTGCTGTAAGACCTGCGCTATCCTTTAACTTAATGATGCTGTTCGCTTTCCCAAAAGAAGAAGCGCTCTTGCTTCATTTTGTTGTATCATTCGGAACGCAATCTTAGCACCGTCCTGATAGATTTCAAATCCTTGGACTTACCTGCATAAATCCCAAACGGCTCATAGTGAATCTTTTCCTACGGAAACAACATGCGTATTGTTTTCCTTATTGAAATCCTCAAGGTAGGGAAGATGCAGAAATAGTTTGCATCAACCTGTCCCTGCTCTGTTGCAAGATTCGGCTGAACATAATCAGTTATAAGTCACGATTTCAATCTCCACACCCTTTTTCTCTTAAAGCGTCCTTAGCTGCCTCTAAAAATCTCCGCATGCGGACTCAGTTGCACCGATCTTAATCTTCACTGCTTCTCCCTCAGCCTTTGCAGCCTGCTGCCTTTCTCGGACTCTGCTGCCTTTTCACTGCCTGCTTCTGTCTCTCACCTGAGACTCTGCCTTTGTTTCCGCCTTCTGTCCTCCGTAGTTGCTAAAGAAGCTACCGTTAAACCAAGGAGCAGCGCTGCTACTCTTTTTCATAATTTTCTCCTTTTTCTACTTTGAAAACTCTCTACTCTATAACGAAAATTTTCTAAATTTCTGCTGCAAGCCCATACCACAGCAAGTATCTCATGCTAAAGAAGGTTTCCCTTCGAATAGCCCTAAGTTATTTTTCACTGCTTCATGCACACAGTTGAGATATAAAACAGTACAGAATGGAAATTTTGCAAACTTCCCCTAAACTTTTTATCTTTTCTACACCTTTTCTCTTATCACTGTACTTTTGCAAGCCTCATCCAGAATTCCTGAATAATCTGTGACGATGATAATGAGCACAAGCACGGCAATAATCATGATATCCGGTCTTGTAACGATAATACCCGTAGTTCAAAGCAATCGCACCCAGTCCGCCTCCACCTCACGAATCTCGCCATAGCGGAGTAGGAAAGAATCGAAGGATACAAATAGCCGCCCCAATAAAGAGACTCGGCTTTTGCTTCGGAAGATAAACCTTACGGATAATCTGCTATTTTATTTGCTCCCATGGAGCGCGCCCGCCTCGATAACGCCTGCATCCACTTCTTTAAGGAAGACTCCACCATTCTGGCAATATAGGGTGCAGCTGCACATAGCGTGGGGAATGATGGCATTCGGCCCCAGTGTAGTTTTTCACCCAAAAACTTCGTAAGAGGTAAAAACCATAACGAGGGAGGATTAGGAAGGGAATGGTCTGAAAAATGTTGGTGATAAAAGCCAAGGACCCATGAACAAGCTTTTAAGGGTAAAGTCCCCATCCTCGGTTACTACCAGAATTACCCCAAGAGGAATTCCGATCAGGTATGAAATCAGTGTGTGAAATGCTCACCTATACAGTGTCGCCACTGTTTCCGCTTTGAAATAAGGGAATTAATTCTTTAATACTCACGCATGCACCTCCTCAAAAGGAATTCCTCCTCCTTCATAAATTCAGTTACATGAAAGGATATCCTCATATTTTCAGGAAGTTCAATGATCATCTGGCCCACTGCCATGCCGTCCACCTCCTTGGTATTGGCAAAGAGAATATTTACCGCATGTAGGGCAAGAATAAGCTCTGACAAAATCGGATCATGTGCATTTTTCCCGTCAGCGCAATACGAAAGCGTCTTCCGCTTCCAAAAAGGCTTCTTTCTCTCCCTCTCCAAGGATTAGTCTCTTCCGATTTCCGTCTTCGGAGAACGGAAAAGCTCCTTACAGGACCGTGCTCTGCAATGCGACTGTGGTCAATGATGACTACCTCATCACAAACAGACTCGATTACACTCATCTGATGTGTGATGATAATGATGGTGACCCCCATTTCCTCATTGATTTTTAAGAAGAGCAAGAATCTGCTCCGTTGTCTTCGGATCCAGTGCGGATGTTGCCTCATCACAGAGTAAACCTCCGGATTTGTTGCAAGCGCTCTCGCAATCGCAACTCTTGCTTCTGCCCTCCGAAAAGCTGAGAGGATAGCTCTTTTCCCTTCCCAAGACTGACAGCTTTTGAGCTCCTTCTGCTCTCTCGATTCTTTTCTTCTTTCGTGCTTTTTCCGGAAAGTATTGTTTTTGATAATGACTCCCAAAAGGAGTAAAGCTCAACTGCAGTCGCTTTTTCCTTCTTCTCTTTGTTTTCTTTCTTTCCTTCCACTCCTTTAACGCCCGGAAACACTTCCGCTATCGGCAATTTCCAGAGGAAAGCAAACATTCTGAAGAAGATTTCTCTGCTCTAAAAGATTTAAACTGCTGGAAAATCATGCCCATGTTCTGTCGCATGGCAAGAATTTCCTTTTCCTTCATAGGTGCTATAGCTTTTTCCACGAAAGAATATCTGACCGCTACTCGGTCTCTCCAAAAAGTTAATACCAGCGGACTCAAGGTGGACTCTTCCTGCTCCGGAAAGTCCGATTATACCCTGAATCTGCTTTTGCTCTCTAAATTGAGTGTCTTCCAGAGCCGTAAAGTCTCCGGATCCGGTCCGGAATACCTTCTCCCAAACCTTGAATTGATATGATATTTTCTTCCATTCTGCTCCTTAAGACATTGCTATTTTTGCATAAAAATCAGCTTCTACCGCTGATCGGGATAGATTACGAATCAATCTTAGCAGCAAAGCGCTGGGATAGATTCCGCATAGATTTCCGCCGCAAGAAGCAGATCCTTTACCTTAATCCACTCGTCCGCGCCATGCATGTGGGTGTCCACCTCCCGGGAGAATTGCCCCGAAAGCTACGCCGTTCTCCACATGATGTACATAGGTACCGCCTCCGATAGCAAGTGAGCACTCTCCTTTCTCCCGTTACCTTTTCATAACAGGAAAGAAGCGCCTTAATAAAATCCTGAACTTGGAGACATGATGTGCGGAACCATGCCTTCCGTCTCAAAGATAAAGTCCTTTTCTTCTACGGTTTTTCTCGCCATATCTTCACAATTTTCCTTCGTTCCGCAAATAGGAATTCGGCTGTCGTAGGTAAAGTGCATTTCCTTTTCCCCTACCTCAAAGATATCCAAGGTACAGGTAAGCTCTCCGCTTTCCTCATCGTGCAGCTTGGTGCCGATTCCGGAACTGCGTCGGTAACTCCGTAAGGGAAAAAGTGCTAAAACCGCTTAAAGCCTCTTGTCTTCCGCGCCTATAGACGGAAGCTTCACCGCAAAGGACAAAGCTGCGAGTCCCGCATTCTTTCCAAGGTGCGGAGTCGAAGCATGCGCGCCTACACCGATTACGGTCACGGTATTTCCGGATCTTTGAATCTGTACACCGCATTCCTTTTCAACTGCAAGTTTTGCCGCATTAAATTCTTCATCCGACAAGTTCTTAAATTCCATTACTGCCTTCTGGGGAACGGCATTTACCGCAACGCCGGCTTTCATGGACAGTAAAGAACCCTCTGCTTTCCTGCTCTTTCTTAAAGTACCGTGCATGGCACCTTTTTCAATATTGATAATCGAAATTCCGCATCCGGAGTGAAGCTCATTTCTCCGGCTTTTTTCTCTCTTATAGTAATAGTCCAAATCAGCGGAACCGGTTTCCTCATTGGTTCCCATGATAAGACGAACTCTTTTCTTCAAAGAGTATCCAAGTTCCTTTACGGCACGCATCGCATAGAGTGCGGCAAGTACCGGTCCCTTATCATCACTTACGCCTCTTCCGTAAATGATGCCGTCCTTTACAAGCGGGCTCAGTAAGGTCCGGTTACCTCCCAGCCCTCCTCCGCAGGCACTACATCAAGATGTCCCAAAAATATCCAGGCAGTGAGGCAGCTCCGAGGAAAAAGTCCGCCGTTCCGACATAATTATCCCAGTTCTTGTATGGAAACCGTAGCTATCACAAATTTTTAAGCCTGCATCCAAAGCATCCTTCGGTCCTCTCCAAAGGAAGACTCCCTTGGTCTCTCCTCTTACAGAATTAATCCGTACCAAGGTGGATAAGTCCTGTACAAACTCTTCCTCATGCGCGAGGAGCCAGTTTTTAATTGTTTTTCCATAGCTTTTGCCTTTCTTTCCGAAATGATTCGTATGATACATTCAAGCTTAAGGATACATTCCAAACTTAGCTCTTGGAAAGATTCACTTAAGTTTAAGCCCTTATTTTCGGTCCAATACCATACTGATAGACCAGGGTGTGCAAAAGAGAAGCAGGGGTCTATCGCTTAAATCCTTCATGACTTCATATCGAGGTGCCGGAAATCTCACTGACCGCGACCTCCGTATAATTTTCAATCCAGCGGATATGCTCAGGGAAGCATATCCAGACGAACTTCTACATTGTATTCATTTTTCAGTCTATAGGTCAAGACCTCAAACTGCAGACTTCTGACTACGCCTACAATGATTTCCCTCCATACCGGTGTTGTATTCCTGGAAAATCTGGATGGCACCCTCCTGCGCAATCTGGGATACCCCTTTTAAAAAATTGCTTTCTCTTCATGGTGTCAATCTGTCTTACCCTTGCAAAATGCTCCGGCGCAAAGGTCGGAATGCCCTCATAGACAAATTTCTTTCCGAAAGCTCCAAAGTATCTCCAATTGAGAAAATACCCGGATCGAAGATACCGATGATATCTCCTGCGTAAGCCTTTTCCACAATTTTTCTTTCATCCGCCATCATCTGGGTCGGCTGAGAAAGCTTTACCTTTCTGCCTCCCTGAATATGTGTCACTTCCATTCCCGCATCAAACTCGCCGGAGCAGATGCGCATGAAAAGCTCACTCTATCTCTGTGCTTTCGGATCCATATTGGCCTGAATCTTAAAGACAAAAGCGGAGAACTCTTCCTCCACGGGTCGATAAGCCCCTGATCGGACATTCTTGGAAGCGGAGACTTGGTCATTTTCAGGAAATGCTGTAAGAAGGTCTCCACACCAAAATTGGTCAGAGCGGAGCCGAAGAAAACCCGTGTAAGAAGACCCGGCGTTCACCTTCTCTTCATCAAAGGCTTCTGCAGCGCCTTCTAAAAGTTCCAAAGTCGTCCTGCAATTTATCACAATATTCTTTTCCGATTACCCCTTCCAACTGAGGGATCGTCCTTGAATAGACTTCCTTCTCAACTTCCTTTTTTTCCGCCGCCTGCAGCATGGAAAAGATCCACTTCTTCCTTTTCTCTGTCAAATACACCTTTAAAAATTGTGACCGCAACCGATAGGCCAGTTAATCGGGCAGGTACGGATGCCGAGCACCTCTTCAATCTCGTCCAAAAGCTCATACGGATCTCTTGCCTCACGGTCAAACTTATTGATGAAGGTGAAGATCGGAATATGCCGCATCACGCAAACCTTAAAGAGCTTGATCGTCTGCGGCTCCACACCCTTTGCGCCGTCAATGACCATGACTGCACTGTCGGCCGCCATTAAGGTTCTATAGGTATCCTCAGAGAAATCCTGATGCCCCGGCGTATCCAGTGATATTGATGCATCTTCCGTCATAATTAAACTGCAAAACGGAAGAGGTAACGGAAATACTCTCTCTTTCTCAATTTCCATCCAGTCGGAAACTGCATGCTTTGCAGACTTTCTTCCCTTTACGGTTCCTGCAAGGTTTATTGCGCTCCATAGAGAAGAAATTTCTCCGTCAAGGTCGTTTTTACCTGCATCAGGGTGAGAAATAATCGCAAAAAGGTTCTTCTCTTTTCTATTTCTTCTCTTAAATTTGCCACATGTCTCCTCTGTACTACTCCCTTAGCTAAGAAAAAGGCTATGCCCTTCGGACATAGCCTGCACTCTCTTTATTTTCTTCCGCGAAGGAAATCCGAATCTCCAAGCTTCTTTCTTTTTTCATATCTCGGCTTGGACTGCATGGGATTATCCAAAGCTTCGCTTGTTCTTAAAGTTCCAAGCTGAGGCTCGGCTGAAAGCTCCGGTCTTTCTCTTAAAACAGGAGCTACGGGCCTTTGATTATTTAAAAACCTGTCCCTGTTTAAGCTCTGCGGCATAGCAGAACTATGCAAGCCGCCGTTCTGCAATCCGCTTGTCTGACTAAGCTTCTGAGGGCTCCTCTTTCGCAGCTTTTTCCTTAATGCCCGTTGCAATAACCGTAATGGAAACCTCATCCTGAGCATCTTCGTTATACATTGCACCGAAGATAATGTTTGCATTTTCTCCAACCAAGTCTTCCACATAAGAAGCGGCATGATTTGCTTCAACAAGGCTGATATCTCCGGAAATATTGATGATAACATCGGTTGCTCCTTCAATAGTGCTTTCCAGAAGCGGGAGGATATAGCGGTCTTTACCGCTTCGATGGCCTTATCGTCTCCCCTTTGCTCTACCGATGCCGACATGAGCAACCCCTTATCCTTCATTACGGCAGAAACATCCGCAAAGTCAAGGTTAATAAGTCCGGGAACATTGATCAAATCCGTGATTCCCTGAACAGACTGCTGAAGAACTTCATCGGCCTTCTTTAAAGCATCCGAAGAGAAGTTTTCTTCTCCATAATATCCAAAAAGTCTATCATTCGGAATGACAATCAAGGTATCTACAACACTCTTTAAGGCTTCGATTCCCGTCATGGCATTCTTCATTCTCTGTCTTGCTTCAAAACGGAAGGGCTTCTGTTACCACACCTACCGTAAGAATCCCCATATCCTTTTGCAATCTTTGCAATAATGGGTGCTGCACCTGTTCCGGGTTCCTCCACCCATTCCGCAGGTAACGAAGATATATCCGCTCCCTGCAGTGCAGCTGTAATCTCTTCTGCACTTTCTTCTGCGGCCTTTTGTACCAATCTCAGGCTTTCCGCACAGCCCAGGCCCTTTGTCAGCTTTTTCTCCAATGGGCATGGAAGTAGCAGCCTTACTGGACTGTAAAGCCTGCTTATCTGTATTTACTCCCAATAAATTCAACGCCGGCAATGCCCTCGTCTACCATCTCGTTTACTGCGTTATTTCCTGCGCCACCAACACCAACAACGATAATCTTTGCCGCCGCTTCTGACTCGGGAAGCTGGATTTCTATCATGTCTTCCTCCTTAAAATCTATCTTTTACCCTAAAGGGATATCTGCACTCACTTGTCCTAACTATATCATTATAAGAATTTTACATAATTTGTAAAGGGGGACAATTATTTTTTCCTCCCCAAAGACATAGGGACTCCTTCTCCTTCCGGCCTCTATACTTACTCAAATCCAGTGTTCCTTTTCTTCCCGGATAGGGCGGGCAGAATGTCCTTTAAACTTGCAAGCTTTTGCTCCCATATCTTCATTATTCCCAAGAAGTACCTTGATTTCTCCAATATAGAGTTGCATTCGACATGGTGCCGTAATCAATATGATCACAGTCCAGATTCTCGACCTTCAGCGCAGAACTTAAGTTCAGTATGTCCTGAAATACAGCCTGTCTTCTACCGGAAGTGTCTTGTAAAGACTGACCTTGGAAAATTTCAATCCGGTGATTTTCGGAATTCGGCAGCTTTTTTTCTTTGTGGATTCCACCACGATTCCGTCTCCGTCAAAGTAAAGGTTACTGGACATATACTCCACATAGCCTACCATGTTTTCTCATAGACGATAAGTTCCAAGGAAAGCGGGCTCTTCCACGCAATTCATAGCGTTCCACGAAGGAAGGGTCTTATGCGGCCTAAGCTTATCCTTTGCGAAGGCATACGCACTGTTATAATCCAAGTCCTCGGAAAAATATTTTGTTTCTAAGTTCTTCTTCACTATACTGTTGATTTCCCAAAAATACTGATTTTGTTTTACTCTGGTACTGATTAGCAAAAGAATCATTAGCAGAAACAAAAAGCCAAAAACCATATTCCGATTCCTTTTCTTTTCCTACTTCTTCTCATGCACTATTCTCTTTTTCCGTATCCAGGGTGGTTTGCCAGGATACATTAAGACAAACCCAAGCTCGGCCAAAAGAATAACGAGTGAGGTACCGCCGTAACTGATAAAAGGGAGAGTGATTCCTGTATTGGGAATAGAGTTGGTTGCTACCGCTATATTCAGTATTGCCTGCAAGGCAATGTGGCCAATTACGCCAATCACAAGAAAAGAGCCGAATAAGTCCTTGGCATTTTTCGCAATTTCATAGAGGCGAAGTAAAAATCAGGGCATAAACCAGCATGAGTCCCACTGCGCCCACGAGCCCCAGCTCTTCGCAAATAATAGTAAAGATCATGTCGTTCTGTGCCTCGGGCATGAGAAATTTTTGTATGCTCTCCCCAGCCCTTTTCCAAAAATCCGCCTGACGCTATGGCATAGAGACCTTTGCCTTGTCTGGTAGGTATCGTCCGGATAGGCTACAGGATTTTTCCATGCCAGAATTCTCGTAATTTGATATCCTTGCAAAAAGGCCGACATTTTTTTCAAAAATACCGCCAAGGGTATGCTCCAAGATATACCAGAAGAGTCAAAAAAGAACAGAGAAAATAATGACGATAGGACTGCGTTGCCACAAAAAGCATAAAGACCCGATACCCAGTATAATGATCGCCGTGGAAAGATTGGCAATCATGACGAGTACCGCAGGACCCTAAGGCAAACAAAAGCTTCTAGTCACTTGCTTTCTTGTATTAATACGATAGCCCAAAGAGGTGAAAAATTGTAGCAAGCATAATGATAACCGCCGGCTTCAAAAGCTCCGAGGGCTGAAACTGCACTCCCATAATGCGAAGCCAACGACTTGAGCCGTGCGCGGAAACTCCCTGTAAAGTAGCTGGCAAACACTATTATAGTGGAAGGTATAGATGATATAGTTCAACTTGGAAAGCCAGTGGTAATCAAAAACCGGGAAAGTAGAAGCATTACGGCAAAAGCCAATAAGAGCAAAGAGTCCTTGCTTTCTGAGGTAAAACATGCTTCCCAGATCGCTTTTTGCCGCCATATATCCGGAAGCGGAATACAGCATGAGTAAGCCGAAAAGGGTAATGGAAAAGACCATTACCACTAAGGAAAAATCATAAAAATGCTTGACCTTTTTCTTTTTGCCACTTTCCTTCCCTTTCTGCAATGTTTGATCCCTCCCGGCATAGTCCTCCGAGTTATCCACTATCCTCACTTTCCTATAAGTTCTTTACACAGTCTTTGAAAACTGCCCCTCTTTCCCTCATAGTCCCTAAACATTCCCCAGGATGCACAGGCGGGGCTTAAGAGTACATAGTCTCCCGGATCCGCATAGGCCGCACAATCCTTCACCGCTTCATCCATATCCTCTGCAAACATCAAGTTATGGAAACCGTGTTTTTTTGCGCAAGAAGCGATTTGATTTCTTGTTTCCCCTATCAGAACAAGGTACTTTACTCTTCCTTTAAATTCCTTTACCCAGCTGTCGAAATCTACATGTTTATCGTATCCTCCGCCAATTAAAAGCACAGGTCCAGGCATAGCGCGAAGAGCCTGGATGGCCGCATCCACATTGGTTCCCTTCGAGTCATTATAATAGCGAACTCCGGATCTTTCCCTTACAAATTCGATTCTGTGCTCTACCGGCTTAAACTTTTTGCATACCTTCACAATCTTATCCATGGGAACACCCATATGTAAAGCAACCGCCATTGCGCACATCACATTTTCGTAATTGTGCTTTCCTAAAAGCTGAATATCCTTTGTCTTAAAGAGCTTTTCCTCTTTTTCCTTTGTCTTATAAATAAACTCATCCTCTCTAAGGAAAAATCCCTCTTTGGGTTCTTCCTCGGATGAAAACCAAATCACCTTCGGCTTCAGGTTTTCTTCTTCCCGAACTTCCGAAGCTCCGTATCCATGTAGTTTAGAACAATACTGTCTTCTTCCGTTTGATTGATGGCAATGGATTCTTTCATCATAATATAATTTTTCATTGTTTTATGACGATCCAGGTGATCCGGAGTAATATTTGTTATCGCTGCTACATCCGGGCGAAAAATCCACTATGGACTCCAGCTGGAAAGAACTCACCTCGCAAACCGTGGCGGATTGCTCCTCGGTTTCAGTGCTTCCGCAGTAAATGGATTTCAATATTTCCCACTACATGTGTATCCGTATACTTTACTCTTTTAATATTTCGCCGATAAGACTGACTGTTGTTGTCTTCCCGTTGGTGCCCGTCACGGCACAAAGCTTTCCTTTACAGGACTGATAGGCAAGTTCAATTTCTCCACAACCGGAATTTTGGCAGAATTTAATAAAAGGACATAGGGCTCATCCATCGCAATACCGGGGCTGATTACCGCCGCATCAATTTTCAATAAATCTCTTTCCAGAAGCTTTCCTTTATCACTCTACAGATTTTTGTTGCTTTCTTTCTTCTTAAATTGGCCAAGAAGCTTTCCCTCGTCCAATTTAGGATTGGCGTCAAAGAAGACCACCTCTCCCCCATGGCAAGAATCTGCTTTGCCGATGCTATTCCACTCTGCCTGTCCCTAAAACCAAAACTTTCCGCCTGTTCATTCTCGTCCCTCTGTTCCTATTGTTTCTTCTGTCCTTATTTTCCGGTTCTACTGTTCTTCTTTATCCTTCACTTCTTTTATGGCTTAGCTTCTCTTCGTGAAATCAAGTCAACTCCAACACTGTCGCCACAAAAAAAGCAGGCTAAAAATCGTAATTATACTGAAAATGGTTACCACCCTTTGTTTCCGACCAGCCAAGAAGTTCAAAGTGGTGATGAATGGGTGCCATTTTGAAGATGCGCTTTCCGTGTGTCACTTTTAAAGTAGCCCACCTGTATAATGACGGAAAGCACTTCCATAAAGTATACAAAGGCAAAAAGCGGAATGTACAGTGCTGTTTCCGTTTTGGATTGCCATCGCTACCACGAATCCTCCAAGTGCAAGAGATCCGGTATCTCCCATAAAAACCTTTGCAGGGTTCGCATTAAAGCAGAGGAAGCCCAAAAGACCTCCCAACACCGCGCCCGGGAGAACCCCGAGTACAGCATCTCCTATCAATACTCTATCCACCATAAATAGAAAGAAAACAATCACTGCCGTTACACTGCTTGAAAGTCCGTCAACCCCTGTCGGTAAAAATTGGCTCCGTATCCGTTGCCGTAATGATAAACAGGGAAATCGGGAAAAAGAGTAGTCGAAAGTAATACTCTTCTCCTTTAGGAAAGGAATTAAAAATGCACTCGTATGTCCTCCGTAAAAATATAAATAGGCAATATACAAAAGAGAAATCAATATTTGTGCAGCCATTTTTGCTTCGGATTAAAGCCCTCCGACTGATGCTTTACTACCTTTAAATAGTCATCAATAAATCCCACAACCCCAAAGCCCATACCCAATAAGTAGGCCGGAAGACTACCTCCCGCATCCTTCAAAAAGGAAGGATTGCAACACTTATAGCTATCAGGAACAAAAATGCCCCCATGGTAGGAGTTCCCTGTTTCTTCAAATGGGCCTGAGGTCCGTCATCCCGTACCTCCTGCCCGAATTTCAAGCTATGTAAAATTTTTATTCCCTTTGGGGAAATCAACAGCATGACGATAAATGCAATGCCTAGCGCAATCCCGTTATATAACATTTTTCTCCCTTATTCACTTGCTTTTTGGCAGTTCTCCCGAACAGCCTCTTCCGAATCTATTTTTCTCATCACTCTCCGATGTAGAAACCACTTTCTCCTTCAGATAAGCTCTCTTCTTCGCCTTCCGCTCTTTCACTTCCATCCGTAAACCTTTATTTAAGGAAGCCTCCGGATCTGTCTCTCCTCCGTGGGATGTTCAGAACTGCAAAGCATCATTCATAATTTTTGCTCAATCTTTGTAGCGAATGAGGGCGCTGGCTTGCTCCTCCCCATCCAGGTTTGGGGTATCCACTATAACATAAACCAAAATTTCCGGTCTTCTACAGGAGCGAAGCTGCAGAAGGAAACAAGATAATTCTTTTTCCGATCTGGGAAGCTTTTTGTGCTGTTCCCGTTTTCCCTCCCACATGATAACTTTTGAATTTTTGCCGGTCTTCCGGTTCCTTTTTCCACAGTCTGGTACAGTGCTTCCTTCAGAAAAATCACTGGTTGCTTGGGAATTGGTTACTCTCAGTAATTCCGGCTCAATATTTTTATTACGGTTCCGTTGGAATTTAAAATCTGCTTCACTACATGCGGTCTATAATAGGATCCGCCATTGACAATACTGGAAAATGCAGCCGCCATTTGAATCATACTGACATTATAGTTTTGTCCGAAGGAGTTTGTAGCAAGGGAAGTCTTACCTAGGCTTTCCGCCTTATACACAAGGGAAGAGGTGTCCGCCTCACCCGGTAAATCGATTCCGTTTTCTCTCAAACCGAAAAATATGTTGGTATTTGACAAAATTTTCCGCGCCCTCTTGAAAAGCGGCATTCATAAGATAGACATTGCAGGATTGCATAATCGCCTGCTCCGCATCCAGTGTCCCGTGTCCGTCTCTCTTATGGCAACGAATATTCCATGTTTTTTACACCGTCGCTCAAAGTAATATAACCGTCACAGCGAAAGGTAGTATTGGGACGAATCGTATTTTCCTCCAAGGCTCCCGCCAAAGTAAAGGGTTTTTACTGTGGATCCGGCTCATAGCTATCGGAAACCACAACATTTCTCCACATCTGATTCCAAACTACCTGTGTGCCGAAGGAAATGATTTCCGCATCGTTGTACACCGTTGAAACCGCATCCTCACTGATGGGCTGATTATGCTCTCTCTTGTAGCTTGCTGCTGCCTCTTTTTCCAAGCTCTCTTAGAACGGTCTCAGGATACAAGCTCTTATCTATCTCTCTCGGATGATTTAAATCAAACTGGTTGGTACTTGCCATGGCAAGGATTTCCCCATTCTTCGGGTTCATGACAATTGCCGCAGCCATTTTTGGAGCCCACATCCTCCTTCTGCCATTCCCTGCAGATATTTTTTCCACAGTTCTTTGAATATTAAAGTTTAAAGTGGTAACTATACTGTTTCCGTCCGCAGCTTCTCGGATGACGGACTGCACTTTCGTATCGGAATCCAAGTATCCGTATTCCTTCCGTTCACTCCTATCAGCTCATCATTATAATATTGTTCCACTCCTCCCGAACCTTGATCATCGTCTGTTGCAAACCCGATGACATTGCAGGCAAGCTCCTTATAGGGATAGTTTCGTCTGTACTTATCTTCAAATTGTAAGCCTTTTAATTTCATATTTATTACCGTTTTTTTCTGATATTCGGCATTTTTCATCTATATATTTTTGAAAGGCCTCTTTTTCCTCGTAGCTTAAACCTTCTTTGAATTTAAAATAGGCGCTTTTTCTTATTGAGGGCGAGGCCCTTATTTTTGTTTATACTTTTTTTCTGCAAGCTCAACTCTCTCGTCCCCTTTAAAATAATCTCTCAAAGCATCAATATTTGCTTTTTATAATAGCGGTCATCATTTCGGGAAGTGATGACCTTCGGATCAACAATGAGGTTGTATACCTTCTGACTGCCGGCAAGAACCGTTCCGTTCCTATCGAGAATTTCTCCCCTTTTTGCCTGAATAGCGCGTGAGCCGTAAATCGGACTGTCTTTGTCCCAAAACGATACGACTGTACTCTTCGCCTTTATTCTGAACCAGTTGAAAAATAACAACGCTTAAAATAGCAAATAGCAGGATTAAAAACAAATCCTACCATCAGCTTTTTTCTTGCATATACACAGGCAGAATTTTAGTCTGCTGTCTTTTTCTTCTGTTCCTCTTCAAGACTTTGGATGTTTTCATATTGCCTTACATACTCACTCTTCCGACTTTTTATACTCTATCACCTGATTATCTCCCCGGATAAACCATTCCCAGCTCCTCCGTGGCTATCGTGAAGATTTTTCCGGATCCAAGGCGGAATTGATTGCATTTTGCAGAGCATCGTTCTTTTGTTTTAATTTTTTCAATTTCCTTTTCTTTTGTTCAATGCGATGCATTCTTGTATTTACTTCAGTCTGTAGCCTAATGTAATAAAAGCAAAAGCCCTCCCATAATCAGCATAAATAAGGCAACCGAAAGCACTCAAGGCAAAATTAGCTGAGGCCTTTCCCTGCAATCTTTCCTGCTGCAGGATATGCCCCATCTCTCTTTCCTTAAGAATTCTAGCCCTGTCTTCTCTTGAAATGGCACTCGTTTTTAAGAACCCCTCACCTGCTTGCTCGTGTTCTTCTTTTGGAACGGCTGTCTGTTTGATTTTTTTCTCCGTTTTTCTTCGTGGCGAAAATCTCCTCTTTTCGTCACAGCCGAACCGGCAATATATCTTGTCTGTCTGCTTTGCCAGCTTCCTTGCCATACTTTTTCCCCTCATGTCCTTTCTTTAATCACATTTCCTCTATTTAAAATGTGACAGCTTCCCTTCTCTCACATTTACCGCCTATACTTCGGTCTTTACTCTACTCTCCCCGTTCAAAGATTCTAAGCTTTGCACTCTTTGACCTCGGGTTTTCTTCCATTTCTAAAGCAGTCGGGCAAATTGCCTTTCTGCTGATTACCGTACCCAGGCTCTTTTCTTCCGCAACTGCATATCGGAAAATCCTTCGGGCAATGTATGGATCCTCCGCGGTGCGAAAAAGCCTTCTTTACTATGCGATCCTCCAGGAGTGAAAAGTGATAATACACAGTCTTCCCTTTGGCTTTTAGTGCCTTAATCATCTCCTCTATAGACTCTTCCAAAACTTCCAACTCCCGGTTCAGGGCAATCCGCACTGCCTGAAAGGTCTTCTTTGTCGGATGTCCGCCCTGCACTCTCATTTTCATGGGAATGGCATGGCTGATGATTTCCGAGCTCGAAGGTCGTCTCAATCGGCTTTTTCTCTTTCCTACAATGTGCTTTGCAATGTTTTTTGCGAACTTGTCCTCTCCGTAATCCCTTATGATACGGTAAAGCTCTGCCTCGCTATAGCTGTTCAGAAGATCCTTTGCGGTAAAATCCTGTCGCCGATCCATACGCATATCGAGCGGTGCATCAAAACGATACGAAAAGCCTCTGTCAGCTTCATCGAACTGATACGAGGAGACCCCTAAGTCCAAAAGAATCCCATCCACCTTGGGAATAGAAAGGGTGGAAAGGATTGTCTGAAAATGTTCATAGTTATCACGCACAATCGTGACCTTATTTTCATAAGCTTCCAGCTCCTTTTTGTTGCCGCCTTTTATCGCATCCTCATCCTGATCTATCCCGATTAATCTGCCCTCTTTCACCCAGTCTTTCCAAAATATGAAAGGAATGTCCTCCACCTCCCAGAGTGCCGTCCACATAGATGCCGTCAGGTTTTATGGAAAGCCCGTCCATACATTCCGTAAGCAAAATGCTTTTTGTGCTGAAATTCCATTAGATCCCCAAACCTTCCATATCCGTTGCAAGCTGTTCATAGTCGGAGAAATCATTGTTGTCGTTCCACAAGCTCTCAGACCAAATTTCCGCATGATCACCTACGCCAAGGAGAACCACATCCTTTTCTAAAGACGCTTTCTCTGAGTGTCTGCGGAATCAAAATTCTTCCCTGCTTATCACACTCACAGGAAATGGCACTTCCTAAAAGGAATCGTTTCAGAGTTCTCGCCTGCTTTACTGGTCATCGGCAAAGCCTGCAGCTTTTTCCTCCAGCTCCTTCCATTCCGGAATAGCATAGAGAGAAAGACAACCGTCGAGGGAACGGGTAAGTGTAAATTCGTTATATCCATCCTCACGGAACTTAGCAGGAATCATCATCCTGCCCTTAGTATCTAAATTGTGATGATACTCTCCCGTAAACATAATTTACCACTTTTCTCCCACTTTTTCCCACTTCAACATTATAATGCATGATTTTTTTAGGGAACAGTCAAGACAAGATACTAGAATTTCTCCTCAAAAAGCAGGAGTTTTTGAGGGAGTCTTAAAGGTAAAATATATTAATAGTAAAATTTCAGACACGAGCTGTATCTCTACAGCTCGTTTTCAAGGAATTATTTCCCTCATTACTTACCTTTTTGTGCGGGCAAGCTATTCACAATTTGCCTTTATCGGAATTATTGTTTACCGCTTTTTACTTTATCAAAATTGATACTTATCATGTTATACATTAAAGCGGAACAGAACCACATCTCCGTCCTGCATTACATATTCTTTTCCTTCCATGCGTACAAGTCCCTTCTCTCTTGCCGCGGAAAGGGAACCGTTATCCAGTAAATCTTTATAGTTCACTACCTCAGCCTTAATAAAGCCTCTTTCAAAGTCGGTGTGGATCTTTCCGGCTGCCTGCGGCGCCTTGGTGCCCTTCTTAATGGTCCAAGCTCTGGTTTCCTTCTCACCGGCAGTCAGGTAGGACATTAAACCAAGAAGAGAATAAGAAGCACGAACTATCTTATCCAGTCCCGACTCGGAAAGCCCTAAGGACTCCAGGTACTCTCCCTTTTCCTCATCGGAAAGCTCGGAAATCTCCTGCTCAATCTGTGCGGAAATGACAAAGCTTTCGGAATGATTCTTCTCCGCATACTCTCTTACCTTTGCTACATGAGGATTACTCTTTCCCGTCATCGGAAAGGCTCCCTCCGCAACATTGCAGGCATAAATTACCGGCTTACGGGTAAGAAGACCGATGCTATCTAAAAGCTCTGCGTCATCCTCCTCCGCTTCAAAGTTGATCGCCAGCTTCCCCTCTTCCAGATGGGCGTGAAGTTTTTCCAAAAGAGTGTATTCCTTCTTCGCATCCTTATCGTTGTTCGCAAGCTTCTTTGTCTTCTGCATTCTCCGGTCTAAAAGCTCGAGATCGGAGAAAATCAGCTCCAGCTCAATTGTCTCAATATCTCGAATTGGGTCCACGGAACCGTCCACATGGATCACATTGTCATCATCAAAGCAACGCACCACATGCACGATAGCATCGGTTTCTCGAATATTTCAAGGAACTGATTACCTAAGCCCTCCCCTTGGACGCTCCCTTTACGAGCCCCGCAATATCCACAAACTCAATTACCGCAGGAGTAATCTTCTCGGAATGATAAAGGTCGGAAAGGAGCTGTAAACGCTCATCCGGAACAGCCACCACACCCACATTCGGATCAATCGTACAGAAGGGGTAATTTGCCGACTCCGCACGGCTTTCGTAATCGCATTAAAAAGGGTGGACTTTCCACATTCGGTAAACCGACAATTCCTAATTTCATTTTTACACTCCTTATTTTCTAAATCGGCAATTTATGACGAACTTTTCATACATAATGGGAAATAATAAACCTGAGGTATTATACCATCCCCATGGAGTTCACTCAATAGGACTTTGTCGGTCCAGGTTTTATATAAACTGTGCCCACATAATCGGTACACATTCTAGAGATCCATCCTTTTGATAATCCTTTTGTGTATAGCAATATTTCACGCATTATTCTTGTATTCTCATAAATATAGCCAAGTTAGCCTGTAACTTACCATTTAAAAAGCTTAGAATATATATCATTTTCTGTAAAATCCTTATCTTTAAATGCAAGAGTAATAAACAAACCAATATCAGCGGTAAACAATTTAAACATTGTTAAATCCTTATTTTGTGCCATGCCCGGTCCCGGATCATTGGCATGATATGCTACCAATACTGTCCCTGAATCTCTCAGTTCATATATCTGTTCTAATATATCTCCAGCTCTGCTCCCTCTCAAGACATTTGATACCTGATACCTGGATGCATTTCCCATGAGCTGAGCAGGAATTGCATCAAAAAGTGCAGATATCTTTCCCTTGGATCAATCTTACGAAAATCATCCTCCAGAGCCCCTGCGAAATTCTTCATAATCTTATATTTCAATACCGCAAAATCGTCAATTTATATTTATGTTATTTTCCTCATATTCGTTAATTGTATTGTTGCACATGTAGCAGTCAAAGAAAAATACCTTCTCGCCACAATATTCTCTTTATGTAGCGAGAAGGTAAATATCTATTCTTATCCTATGTATTCTCTTACCCCTCGATATCAGCCGACACAAGCCCCTTCTTAGGACTGCCACAAACCGTTATGCTATGTCCAAAGAATAAGTCGTCATCATCAAGATAAGCAGTAAATGAACCTCCCGAGTTCATCCAAATCAAACTCAGACGAATTCTTTTGGCAAAGCTTTCTTCCGTAATTAAAGCAGCCTCTTCTTCAGATTCTGCCCATTCACAGGCAAGTTTAGTAAGCTCTTTTGGCAGCAAAACTACGCAGTTCCGCATCCCATTTTTCCTGTTCCAAAACCATTGTTTTTCAGAGCTTTTTCGCCTTTGTAATACCTGCTTTATTATCCTTGTCTACATATAAGGAAATATGGATCTTGCCTCGGAGCCAGGCTACATTTCCTTCGAAACTTTTAAGCTGCTTATCATAAGTTAGATCACCCAATACATCATCCTGCAAAACCACGAGTTTTCTATACTCTATAAGCATTTCTTCAAGCTCAGGACAAACTGCATCCTCTTCAAGAATATCTACAACTCAAAAATGGTTCTTACTAGGCAATGCTCCTCAGGAACTTCCTCAGGCAGCTTTTCACGCACCCTTAGTTTGTAAATGGTTTCCTCTTCAAACTGAAACGGAGGCTCCTCTTTGTCCATAACCGGAAATTCGATTCGACCTTCTTCTTTGTAGAAGCTCTCCTGTTTCATCAGTCCACATAGGCTAAGAAATAGGCATCCCATCTCCTAAAAATCCATTTCGAGACTTCCTCCGCCTCCTTCGTGCCTTAGGACAATGATTTCTTTTCCTTTTTCTCAAAAAGAATCTTCCCATTCTGAAAGCGTCATTTTATTTCTACGCCTTCATCTACTCTAGTAGATCATGCTCTCCTCCATGCATTACTAAATGATTTCAAAACATTGATACATTTCGGATAAGCCTTCCCCTCATCGGACAAAATTTGTAGCTATCCCCTTCTTGCTCCGGCAAGCGTATTTTCTTTTCCAAGAGGCAATGCTCTTTCATCAAAAGGCCATATTTCTGGCCAGGGTTCTCATGGTCTGCAGGCCTTCCAAAGTCTTCCTTTTCGCCTCTCCTTTTTCGCATCCGTGAACACTGTTCCAGTATTGGCTGGAGACCACCGGCATTCCGCAGATGGTAAAATATTTATTTAATTCATCAAAGGTAGCGGATAAGCTCGCCTCGTCTTTGCTACTACCATCACTGGCTCCTACCTTCATGGTCTTATCAAAATGCGTGCTGTAAAAATAGTCTGTCCAGGCAGGCAATCAGGGTAGCATTGGCGGAAGACACTAAACCGGGGATGCCACCACTAAAGCATCAGCCGCTTCAAACTCTCTGCCAGCTCATTTACCGGTCATTGAAGACACATTTTCCATTTTTATAACAATATCCACAGGAAATACAGCCTCGTATATCTTTGTTGCCAATCTGCACCACTTACTTCTATCTCTTCCTGCTCAAAGACCTTAAGCATCTCCTCCAGAGCAATGTTTGTATTGCCCCTGATGCGTGGACTTTCCGTTAATATCAATGCTTCATAAATTGTCTCCTGACTTTGTGCATCTCCTCATATATTTCCTGTTGTGTATTTCCTGTGTGTATTGCCTGTTATCTACTGACTGTCGTGTATCTCAGTGTATTTCTATCATACTCTTACAAAGATGCCCCTGAAAAATCTCCGCAATGTCTTTCTCTAAAAAGGGTGCCCAAGCTCTTCCAGTCCCTCATTTTCCGCAACATGCTTTTGCACATCTCATCAATCTCTTCTCATCAATTCCCACATCTTTAAGGTGCATAGGAATGTTGATGGACCTGAAAACTTATAGGGTTTCGTCAATCGCCTTATTGGCAATCTCAAATTTATCAAGAGAAGCATCTATGCCAAAGACATTCACGCCATACTTTTACAAAGCGGTCTACGGTCTTTTCATTTAAGATATGCTTCATCCATTCCGGGGTGATAATGGCCAAGCCCTCCGTGGGTAATATCATAGTAGGCGGAAAGCGCATGCTCCATGCCGTGGCAAGGCCAGCCTGACTGATCTATTTCCCAGGGAATAAATGCGATTACAACCATAGGTACAGCAGAGCATCATTTCCGCCCTTGCCGTATAGTCTTCCCGATTTCTCCAAGCATTTTCTGTATTCACCATCAAGCCTTTTTAAGGCAGCCTCCATAAAACCGTCATTTAAGAGGGTGGAATCCTCACAGAAATACTCGCTCTACAATATGATCTCATGGCATCTGCACAGCCTGCTGCAGTCTGTTTCTTTAGATACTGAGAAGGTATAAGTCGGATCCAGGAAAGAAACCGCAGGATAGAGAAGAGGATCACTATAGGTCGTCTTATCATTGGTCTCTGTTCTGGAAATCACTCCCGCCCGCATCAAATTCACTTCCTGTTGCCGAAAGGGTCAGGATATCCACAATGGGAAGTGCTTCCTTGGCTTTCACCTTATAAGTAATCAAATCCCAAGGATCTCCGTCATATTTGGCTCGCTGCAATGGCTTTGGTACAATCCAGAACACTTCCTCCTCCCACAGACAGAATTACATCAATATTTTTCTTTACAGATTTTTACGCCATCAAGAACACTGGGATCGTACTTGGGATTTGGTTGAATATCAGGAAATTCATAAATTTCAAAAATCTTTTAAAAAGCTCAATTACCTTGTTATAAAGACCAATCTTTTTGATGCTTCCGCTTCCGTAGCTAGCAGAATCCTTTTTCCAAACTGCTTCATCACTTCCGAAGTTCTTCAATAACATCTTTTCCGAAAATAAGTCTTGTGGGTGTACAATAATTAAAGTTTTGCATTTTTGACCTCCTGTGTTCTTTTCATGCTGATAAAGAGAATAGACTCTCTATTTGCTTCACTATTTTTATATACTATAATCCACTCACCCTTTTTATTGATCCGATTCTTTTTAATTACTCTTTATCAATTAATTTCTTTTGAAGTGTTCTCTTTACTGTTGACTCTGAACATCCTATCCTCTTAGCCATTTCTGACTCTGGTTAATGATGGATTTTCATACTACTATGTCAAGAATCTGTTTTCTCTTCCTTCCAATTTTATTGGGTCATTTATCGAGTCATTTATTGGGTCACGGGCGTTGAACCGATAAAAACTTTCCACTAATATGCATCTCTCTGTTATGCAACGCATGCTTCTCGTTTAGAAGCAAGTTTCTAAGAAATTTTTCCAAAAATCCGTAGTCTCATAAATGCCTTTCTGAATGTTCGTATAATATTTCTATTACTAAGCATTTCTAAAAGTACCAAGAATTTTCAGCAAAACTATCATTTTCAGCATCAAATCCAAGCATTCTTAAATATTTAATAAAGAACACTGGCTGTTGTTCTGGTATTGCCTTCACTCAAAAACATGAATCTGCCACAACCTCGAAATAAATATCGCTAAATGATGAATTGTCTCATCCAGGCTAAGTCCATTATACTTAAAATTCTCTTTCTTTGAGAAAAATCATAGTCCAATGTATCACGAAGATTTACTGCAGAGCCATAGAAACAGATATCACCATCCAATACCCATTCCTTCTTGGTGATATTAGTAGTCTCTAATTTTCCCCTGCATGGGAATAAATTCGCAAATAATCTTCACGATGTATCGAGATATATGCATAGGTGAAAAATAAACGCTTTATCAGAAAGTAGCTCTGCAATCTGGCAGAAACTTTGTCTGCTTCTTCCGTTCTTCCTCCGAATCTGAACGCCCATCTTTATCCTCGTAATAACTATTTATCAGCACCCCGCTTCATCAATAGTTATTTCACCATCAATGCTCTTTATTGCAGTTTCATAAAGATATTCCGATGGCTTCAAACCATCAACATCCTGTAAACCAATCGCTGTAGACCACGCCTGCCCCAGCTCTTTTCGTGTAGGCGGTAAGTTTTTATATATTCATCGAACGGATCCTTTTTATATCCTTCATCACTCATCCTCCGATTTCCTTTTATTCTTCTTGAACACTATATTTTTAAATTATATTTGAGCATCTCAACGATTTGCAAATCCAATTGTGCTATCAGCGGTTATATAAAAATAGCCCGCCATCCTCATCGGATAGCGAACTATTTTACAAACTTATTAAGCCTTAGTATTCTTTTACGGCTAGCTCTTTTTATTGCAATTTTTATTGCAAGATCTTCTTATTGAAAAGCTCTTCTTATTGAAAATTCTTTTTACTGCAAGCTCTTAGTATACGGAGTGCTTTCTCGGTCTTCCGCCTCTCTCGTAAGCTTCTCTGATTCTGAAATGCATCTCCCGTGCAGTGCGCCGCCCATTGCTATCTCACCCGGGTTGGTCATACTTCTTGCCAAGAAAAATGCCTCGATATAGGGGTTGTTCTTTGCAATATTGTATGCCTCGCAATCTGGTCTGCCTGCAGATCTTCATTGTTGCATTGAAGCCCTGCTCGGAAAAGAATCAGGTGTCTTACCTTACCGTTTGGAGACAACACTCCGGCTTCTGCAAGTAATCGGTCAAGACATTGATGTTCTTCATATTGATGATTAACGAATCTTTCACTCATTGGTAGCCTCTCGCGTCATCCTCAAAAGTTCGGATCTGCCAAGCCCTGTGGATAGGGGTGCCATGCGATACCGTAGTCAATGTCACGAAGTCTGTCATTTAAAAGACGAAGGAGATCTTTTGCCTTATAGTATCCGGGCCGGACGGAGAGTGCTCAGTCCAAACATAGTCGAAGGGATATACATTTGCAGAAGGATTATTCTGCTTTAATAGCCGTGTACCAGATACGGAAAGCATGAGCATACTGGTCAGCATAATTCTCCAGACTGCTGTGCGGTGTATAGTTCCATGCGTTCGTAGTTGATTCATTTCCTGATTACCCAGTTGTCGATGGAGTCCTTGTATAAAGATGCAAAGCGATTTGCAAGACGGTTGTCGCATCGATCCCCTGCCTGACTTGTCACATTAAAGCCGTAGTAAGTGTGCTTCCTGACCGGTAATGCCTGCAGGAAGAGACTGTGGCTCCGGGATTGTTTCTGAGTATTTAACATAATAGCCGTTGACACTTACACGATTTGCCTTCGTGTTGCGGAAATTGTCCATAAAGTTCTGCTCGAAGTTTGTGAAGTTGCAAATAATGTGCTTTACACCCAAATCTTTACCGAGGTATTAGAGGGTATCTCTTGTAGCCAGTCCCTTCTTGGAACCGACTTGGAAAATACGGACTCACTAACAGCCGCATGGTCTGCTTTGGTCTGCACAGCCCTGCTTTTACCGTCCATGCGCCGTCTCCATTTACCTGATAGCCATCCGGTGGTCGTGCCGGTCAGAATATAGCCGCTATTTTCAAAATAATAGCACTCGGCAGTGCCGTCACGGTTGCCATCCACCCAGCTCCATCCGTTCTGCAACAGGTTCCGTTCTCATTGTCAAACCACCAACCGACAGAATCCTTCTTCCATGATCCGGCAAAAGCGGTCAGGCTCATGCTGAAGTCATAGCACCTGCCAAGATGGCGATTAAGCATTTTTCTCTTCTATACTTCTCTCCTTATTCTCCCTTTAGTAGTTTTCGGTAAATTCAAGCTAAAGGAATGCCTCCTACCAATCCCTCCCATTATCGCAGAAAGTTCAGGAAAAAGAAACTTATTTTTAATTTTTCCTTCCATTTTTCCATTCATTCTTAAAATAAGGATAAAAGAGTTTTTCTTTACAAAAAGCTTTATCTGCTGTCAAGATTATACTATCCTTATAAGGATTAAAAACTGAATTAAAGAACTATGTCCCCTTGAGAATATCCGTACATTCACTTGTAATACGCAGGCAGTGTTTCAAGAAAGGAAGATACATGGCAAGATTTCTCAAGAAAGCAAACCATATTTTTACTAGCGCTCATACTATTTCTTCTGCTTCTTCTTTTCTTTTCCTATCCGAAAAAGAAAAAAATTATGGGGTCTTTCTCGGAATATCCATGATTCCCTGACTCTAATGAAGAGGGTTTATATTCTGATGATAAGGTAAAGCAATCAGCTTTTTGTTCCTTGCCAAATATAAGACGGTGCTGTACTTTTCTCCGGGAAGCTTCATGAAAGAAAATTTACTCTATTTGCATCGTGCCGGAACCAAAGCCTCATGCGTATATCACTGGGAGCTTTTAGAAAATTACATCCGAAATTTTCACATTTCAAAGAACATTCCCTCGCCCCTTATGAAAAATTGGGAAGATGAGTTCTGGATGATGTTTCGATAAGGAATGGCAAAATTATCTTTACGGAAAATGTCGCGAAAGATATTGCTGAACTAGGGCTTTGACGGCTTCTTCCCTCGATAATTTTGATGTCTACTACCATTATCCCGAAGAAAGTATCTATCAAGGTTTACACGCTGTATTAACCGCTTTCAAAAAGTATAAGATGCCGGTTATTTTAAACGGAGCTGATGCCTATGTCAGCCGTGCAATAGAAGATGCCTCTTCTCCTCTCCTCTTCAGGCTGTAAATCAAGAGGATGTATTTACTGCCTATCACTCGATACGGATACTTCGTCAGTGCAGGACAATGAAGTCCGTTCCTTTTTATCAGGAATATCTGGAAAAAGCGAAGGCTGCCGGTCTTTCCGTCTATATTCTGGAATACATGGCAGACGAAGAACTCTCTCTATTTCAGCTACTGCGCGGAAAAACATTTTCAAATGGTACAATGCGCCGGGATATTTTTGACCTCGAAAAAGCATACTCCTCCATTATGGAAGAGTTCTTCTCGGAATGACAGGACTTGAACCTGCGGCCTCTTGACCCCCAGTCAAGCGCGCTACCACCTGCGCTACATCCCGCAACGCTCCAACATACCTTATTCAGATGATATTTTCAAGTTCTTTTCACGAAGGAAACTGACAGCCTCGTAAACAAAAAGCTAAAAAGCCTTTTTCCGAAAGGAGCAAGATAGCTTATACCCTACGAAGAGATACTGTTATGATGAAAAACTGCTCAGACGGATGGTCTGGAGCAGTTTTTAGATTGATTAATTGCCTGTGCTCTCTGACTCGGCATTTTCTCCTGCAGCCGTTTCCTGAGAAGCTGCTGCCGATGTTTCCGGCTGAGCTGTAGCGGTCTCACTTATCTTTTCTTCTCGCCTTAAACTCGGAAAGATTCTTCGTGATACACTCACTCTTCAAGCTTTCCAAAGTTCAAAGCCGTCAATGTAGTACTTCGTTGCAAAACCAGCTGCCAACTCCCGTATCAATCACAAAGCTGTTATAAAGGCTTCTCATCTCGCTTACATCAATATCCGCCTTACTGTTTCCATCTTCCATAATATTTCGAAAGCACCGAAGTATAGAAGCTGTAGTCCTGTGCAAAAATTTTGATCAGCCAAAGTAATACGAATGCTAACCTTATAGACCGGATAGAAGATATTCTTCACAAAAAGCAGTTTTGCTCTTCGCATTTAAGAAGTAGTAGCCGATATACTCTGATGAAAGAAGCTGAACAGTATCTCCTCCTTAGCAATGTTGCTCTGAATCAGGTCTTCCACTTCTCCTTCATTCTACCAAGAAGAGCATCATCAATTTTACTTGAAGAATCAATATAAGCTGACAGTCCTTCTACCGTAAAGACTTTTTCCATTTCCTTCGGTGCCTTACCGGTCTTTTTGAATAAAGTTGTTCAAATTTTCATGGGCCCAATTTTCACTGTAACCTTATCTCCATTGGAAAGTCCATACTGAGGATCCACTGTGAGATACAGTCCATTGGAGCCGTTTAAGAGTCTCACTTCCTGCCATTCCGCAGTTCCATCCGGAGCAGTTCCGACAAATTTCATATCTAAATCGGCAAACGCATCGATAGGTCTCCATTTTTCAAGGTCCTTTACTGTGAATTCCTGTCCGGCATCCTTAATCTTCACCTTGAAATCTTCTTCATCATGTCCTTATCAATTGCCCAAGTTAAATGAACTTTGTCGCCATTTTTATAATTCCCATCGTTTCCGTCCAAGCTCCAGTTTCCGAAATGTAAAAGTCATATAAAAATGCTTCGGGCTATAGTCTTTAAAAAGGGCATCGGTGAAAGCATCCTTTTTCTTTTCAGCTTCACCTTCTTCTTTAAATCTTTTTAAGAAGCTTTCTCATCAAAACTAACTCTCCCTTTTCCGTATCCGTCATATCCGAGAAGCTTACTGAAAACATACTTTATCCAGATTAATTTTTGTCTGTCTTGGGAAAAAGCACAGCTAAGTGCAAGCACAAGAAGCAGAATACCTACTGCAAGTCCCCACAATCATTGCGGAATGATTCTTTCCGGAGGCATCCTTTTTCATATACATCGCCTCTTGCTTTTTCAACGGGCTTATGTTTATTTACATTCTGCTTAATTCGATCTGCTGCAGAGCTTTTTCCTCTACCTTCTCTTCAAGCTTCTTTGCCGCTTCCGATGCGAGGCTGAAGCGCTTGCAGCTGTTTCCGATACGGAAGGGAAACGCCTGCAGCTGCTGCTTCTACAGCAGCTTTCTGCCTGTGGAAGAACCTCTTTGGCCTTTTCCGCCGAATCTGCAATTACCTGCTCCGCTTTTATCTTCCAGCTTTTCACCAATTTCTGAAGCTGCTTCACCGGCTGTATTTACAGTACTTTTTAACAGCTTCTCCCGCCTTATCTAAGCCTCACCTCTACAGTGTGGGAAACCGCTTCAACTACAGCCTCCCTTGACTCTCTAGCTGCTTCCGCTAGATTCTCCGCTTTATCCGAAAGCTCTTCCGCTACGTTTTCCGCTTTATTCTGAAAGCTCTTCCACTACGTTTTTCCGCACTCTTCTCTTCGCTTTTAGCAATAGGTGCTTCCACCCCTGAATACCGGTTCTGCCTGTGTTTCCAGCTGCTGCGAGGGCTTTCATTTCTTCTTCATTCGGAGAATTGTTTAAAAGCTCATTCTCCTTCTTTCCTCTTCACTCATAATACAAACTCCTCTCTTTCAAAATAATGAAACCGACAGGGAAATCATATCATTTTAATGCCGTTTTTACAACGGATTAAGTATTAAGCCTTTTTCCTCTTTTCCTCAAAGTCCTTTAGCGAGGACAAGCCTCCTTACTTATAGGATACATCACAAGGAGGTTCGAAAATGGTCATCAGGCCGATTCCTACATCTCCCAAATCCCAAACTGACGGTGTATCGTGCAAGTCCTCCCACAAAGAGCATGATCAGCGCAAAAATCTTATAGGCAGTTCAGTGAGCCCCAATTGTCCCCCAAAAATGCTAGGGAAACATTGGAACGCGCATAGAAGAGGATGCCGAGGAAGGTGGAAAAAGCTGAACAGCCATAAAAATCAGCGGCAATCAAAGACTTTTTCCGAAAGCGCCGAAGTGGTAGTTCATTGCCATTTGTAAAATGTCCATGCCCTGTAAATCCTTAATCATGCCTTCCGGGGCGTGTAACATGATAAATGCGGTACAGGAGCAGAGAACTATGGTATCGATAAAGACCTCTATTGCTGAAAAAGTCCCATTTTCACAGGATGATCCGTATCCGCTGCAGCTGCGCAAGGTGCTGATCCGGAGCCGGCTTCGTTGGAGAAAAAGCCCTTTTACACCGTTCATCAGCACTACGGCAAAACCTCCGGAAACAATCTGTCTAGCCCGAGAAAGCCTCTGAGAAAATCCGCTCGAAAAACACGCGGGAGTGCTGGTAAATGGGTCAAGAATCACAAAACAGTCATGGCAAAATAGAGTCCTGCCATCACAGGAACAATTACATCCAAGACACGCGCTGTCGCATTTTTCCGAAGGACAATCACTCGCTGCAATGAGTACCAGAAGAATACTTTGAAATAAGGGCTCATGGAAAAGGCATTTTCAAAGGCGGAGGACACGGAGTTTCGATAACCTGACTGATTCCTGCCCAGCAACAAGGCGGATAGAGCAAACAAAACCGCAAACAATACTCTTTGAACTCTCTTCCAGCTTCCTCGGGCGGGTTTATTTTTAAAGAAAAATCATGATATAGTGAGGTAGACCACACGGAAACCGCCGTAGAGCGGATCCTTCCTCTATGAAGCTGTGCCAGTGTAGCCCTCGATAAAAGCCGTAGAAGAACCCGATTAACGCGGTAATCCACATCCAAAATACCGCGCCTGCTCCACCTCCGGAGATTGCCGCAACCACGCCCACAAGGTTTCCCATACCGACTCTCGTTGCTGTAGAAACAATGAGCGTCTGAAGGCTGAGAGTTTCCTTTAGATAGGTCTCCCTGCATCTTGTCCTCCGAGTTTTCAGATGAGCATCGGAAAGCATTTCCTGAACATTCGAATCGGAAGAAATGGTTCTGAGGTATAATAAATACCCGCCGGAATAAGCAAAAGCACCATAGGAGAAAGCCCCAAAGTACTTTCCTCCGGTAGCGGAATCCTTAATAAATCCCCCAGAGTAGCGGTCAGCTCTCAATCACAAAAACTATTCCATTTAATAGACTATTCATTTCCTCCTAAAGACAGCTTTTCTCTGTCTGTTAAGGGCTATGCTTGCAATGTTTTCTCTTTCGTAGCATTGCCTTAACGCTTTCCTTATTTTAAGCTTGACGCTTATATAAGTCTATGCTGTTACACCTTTGCACTTTTTACACTTTTTATGCGTCTATGCTTTTATGTGCTAGTATTTTCCTAAAAAGAAAAAGCACTTTTGTGCTTTTCCGAGTATAGCGCATAAAGCTGATTTCTGGCAAGCGGTTTTTGAAAGGATTTTTCTCGTCATTTCATTTTCAGATTCAAACTATATTCAAAGTGTCAAAAATTGAATTTAATTTGAATCTATTTATGTAAATAGATCATCCAAACTAAGGAGAATCCTATCTTTTTCGGAAACAGTTTCAAACCTGTTTGGAATGAAGCCGTAACGATAGCATTGCAGACCGCATTCCTGCACCTGTGCTATCTCATTTTTCTATTTCCGCTTTGCTAGAGAGGCTTATCTTGAAACTTTACTTCATAAAAGATATAGCCTTTTGGATCGTAAGTGACAATATCGAACTCTCCGTTTCGCCGTTCTTTTCGGAATGTCTAATAGTATCTGCCTATTTTCTCAAAAAGGCTCCTCGATTAAACCCGCTCGGTTCTGCCGGATTAAATATTGCTTCCTATTGTCTCAAAACGCTTTCGGCACATAGAGTTTTTCAAAGTCATCCTGAATATATCTCTGATAGAAAGTATCCGAATTCATCACATTTAGCTGGAGCTGTAGCGGAAAATATATCGATAATAAAACAAAGACATGGGATCACTGATATAATATCCTGATTTCTTTTCGATTATTTTCATCATTAATAGGAGATGCCTTCTCAACAAGCTCCATACGAATCAACTTATCCAGCACATCCACTAAGGTAGGACCGCTGGAAACATGAGACTTCGAGACAGAATATCGTTCAAAACGGAAAATCCCCCTTCACATAGCCTCAAAGACTTCGTTGGCATTCACAATTTTCGCACTTCCGACTGTAAGTTACATCAGGACTTCATTTTTCCAGTCTTGCACCGAGAAGCAATCAAATCTATAATATTCTCCTTTACGGACCTGCTTCTGAATTAGTCGATTATAATAAGGAATGCTGCCAAAAACACTGTATAGCCTTACCTTATCCTCATTAGAAAAATGGGAATAAAACTGTGCTGAATCATAGTAATCCATGACTTTTAGCTTTAGAACCAAATCAAAACGGCCAAATAGGGGATTCTCTTCTCGATTAATTTCTGCATGGTATCCACAAAGGAACCGCACAAGGCCAATTTAATTTACTCCGGTTTCGATATTGATCAATCAGTGCCTGCAAAACACTGTCCATGCCCTTCAGCACATCACTAAGATAAGAATATTCATCCAAAATCAAAAGAATATTCTCCTCCGTTGCCTGTAAAAGAAAAATCCAGCACTTCCTCGAGGCCCGAAAAGGAAACTTCGGATAGCCAAACTCTTCCGAAAGTAAAGTCGCCAAGCTTTCTACATTGTTCATTTCAGAAGTCTGTTTACACTCGTAATAAACCCTCTTTCCCTCAAAGTACTGCATGGAATGTTTCATCAGCTCACTCTTTTCCGATACGCCTTCTTCCGTATAATAGAAGCACTTCCATGCCGGAGAGACTGATACAAGCCTTTGATTTTCTGTACTTCTCTCTCTTCCAATAAATTTCATTTTTATTCTGGTCACCTGATTCAGTTACTCTGAATAAAGATTAGTATGGACTTTTCTTTCCCGTAAAGGGAATTAAAGACATCTTTTTCAGCCCTCTATAAGAGAAATATCTGCAGGAAGCCAGTTCACCGTATTCAGCTCTTCCTTCGTAAAGCCATCTTCCGTCTGTTGCTTCCACCAATTTGATTTCCCCGATAAAACGGAGCAAAAATAGCAGTGCATCGTGAGGTGAAAATTTCGGATAGTCGTAGTCCAACTCTGTGAATTTTTCTTCTATATGGATTTCTACTTGCAGCTCTTCCTGATTTCCCGTCTTAAGGCTTCCTCCAAGCTTTCTCGAGCTCAACCTTCCCCCGGAAACTCCCTAATAGTCCTTTAAACTCGCCATAGCCTTTTTCCGTAGCAAAATGTTACTATCTTTCCTGAAAATTGCCACAACTCTCTATTTTCTTCATGTTCTTCCTTCTACTTATCTCGTCGGCAGCTCTTTATCTACCTCCATCTCCAATATATAATCAGTACCATGTACTGCTACCCGATAGAAAAATTGATGACAGCATTTCTGAACCCAAGCTGTTCCCGAAACCCCAAAGCCTGAATTAAGATACTGTACATGCTCACGAGCAATACTTTGTTTAGAATCCGACCTTCCCAAATCTGAATTGGAAAAATCTAAATTCCACCTTGCACCGAAATTGCACTTGTGCTATACTTCCGTAGATATTGACAAAAGATGGGTTATGTCGCAGCTTGGTCTGCAAGTTTATTTCCATAAAAGTGTGGTTTTCATGAGAATAGCAAAGATAGCTTTAGTAATTTTATTTGTAATTTTAGGAGTTGCCTTTCATCTGCCATTATCCTTATGCAGGAGGGAAAGAGTGACGGTTTAGGAGCTTATCCGGTTCTACTGACACTTATTGGCAGCGTAACAGAGGCCGTTCCGTTGAGGGAAGCTTAGAGAAGTTTACTAAGTTTGGTACAGTCGCATTTTTGCGGTTGCTTTTACTCTTGGATATTATTTGGTAAGACTCTTTTCCACTGTTTCTAAGCCTGCAAGTTTTGCAGGCTTTTTCTTTCTCGTAAAATTCAGGAGGATTCCTCCGCCCGCATAGGGACAGAAGCCTCATTTTCATCTCAAGCTAAAAAATGTACTTTTGAGCTTTCCCAAAACTAAGGAGTAGCATGCGCGACGAGACAAAAGGAAAAATTAAAGAAAATCATTTTAGATATAGAAAAGGATAGCTCCCTCCCGAAAATGAAAGGAGAAGGAGCTGATCCATTTTTAGGTATCCCTAAAGAGGAGAACTATCGCCTTTAGATGAGAAAATGGTGAGTGAAGAAGGACTTGCCTTTCTGGAAAAAGCAAGATGCGACAAAAGCGCATACAGTCAGTAAAGAGATGGAGACGCTGAAATTTTCTTCGCGTGAGTTAGTAAACGAGAGATACTGCACGCTTCTGAGCGATACTGTTAGAATCATACAGTACACGCAGCTTCCAGGACCGCAGTTTAAAGGGGTGTTCTATTCTGGGCAGAAAGGCTTTGGCTTTGTGAGCCTATGGAAAGGAGCCTGATGACATTTACATCCCGAAAGGGGTTCATGAAGGAAATGCCATGGACGGGGATCACCGTGCAGATTCTATCACGAAGGAAAAGTGAGGGCGATTCCCGCGCCGAGGGGAAAACCCGTTAAGGCAGGGTGGTAACGGAAGTGCTCGGACTCAGAAAAGAAAGACGCGAGGGGTCCTTCCGATGCAAAAGCTCCTCTCCTTCTATATCTCAGCCCGAAAGACCGAGGGAGCTCTTCCCGGAGACAAGGTCATGGCACCCTTCCTCATGGCGGTGGGTGCAAAGGAAGAGGGAGGAGAGGGCGCCTCAGCTCGGAAAGGATGAGTCCGCTCTCCTCATCCCGTCTGCGGAATGTGACGGAAGCGCGTGCGATGCTCCGTTATTCCGCAGCATTTTCTCCTGAGGACTCTCCTGAGGCGAAGCTGAGTCCATTTCACAGGAAGTGAGTCTATCCTATTCGAAGGCGAAGAGATTTCCGCGCTCACGACGATTACCATTGATTTGGGGAAGATGCCAAGGACTCTGACGATGCCATCTCTTTGGAATATTTTCCGAAAGAAGCTTTCATCGCCTCTATGCATATCATGCCGATGCTCACGGAATATGTAAAGGAGGGCCTCCCTTGATCTGATGGGGCTTTGGAGCGGTGAAACCTCCGTGTTATTAACGGACAGAGTAATTCCCATGCTCCCCAAGAGAGCTTTCCAATGCATATTTGTTCCCTGCATGAGGGCGGATCGTCTGACCTCCTGCACTCATGGACTCATAATTAGTCAGGAACAGCCTTTCCTACAGTGAGTGCTGGAAATCTTCGATAGAGAATGAGCTAAACGTTGTATGCGATGCATGGAAATAGAGGTGATATAAAGGACAGAAGACAATGCGACCTCCATCTCTATAAGAGCATGCTACTCGAGACTGCTGGTTGCTGATAAGCGCTGTAGGAGCTGAGGTTAGGCTTGACTTGATTTTCCGAGAGTCCAAGGTTAGTTTTCAACGGTGAGAGAGTGCAGATTTCGAAATTGCGTTCGTGGCATCCGCGAAGAACTGGCAAAAATCATCGAGGATTTCATGTCAGGCAAAACTGAGACGCGTCGCGTGGAGGAGTGCTACTGAGGGACTTCCCTCTACTGCATCGAGCGACTGACTTGACAAGCAGTGAACTTTCCAGCATCTTTTCGAATTTCCATTCCTCCTGCGTGAAAGACCCGGACAGCATCGTAGTGCTTTTACAGGATTTTGGAAACGATTAGAGAAGATGATGCTCAGTAATCTTATTCTCCGATCCTTAAAACAGGCAAATACAGTGGAATGGCGGAGAGCATTTTCGGACTTGCCAGCAAATATTACACTCACTTCAGCCCTCCGATCAGGGCGTTAGGCCCCTGACCTCCCAGATTCCAGAATCATTACTGAGGATCTGTTTTCTCAGGAAAATAAGAAAGCGCTTCGCCCACGGTACAGTCGTCATCTGTCCCTGATGTCGCTCATGCAAAGTTCCTCGTGAGAGAGGCGAGCAGATGAGTGATTGCATGAAGCTGAAAAAGTGCCAGTATGAAGAAGAACTTCCTTGAGAGTGCTTCCCGGCATGCATTTCCGGCCTTACGGAGTATGGCATTTTATGCTGTACTTTGGAAAAATGGAATCGAGGGCATGATTCCGTCTCTGCATGCCCGCATGACGACTATTTTGTAGAGAAAGAACTGATAACGAGAGGCGAACGGTGGAAAACCTCCCATCGGGTGACAGTATCTCTGTTCTGGTGTATGCTGTAGATACTTTGAGTAGGACCACGACTTGTCGCGTCGGAATCTACACGGAAGACAGAGATAAGCCTTCAAATTGGAATACGAGATAAACCTCCCTTTCCTGAAGAGGCTGATTCAACTGAGATGAGCTCTGAAAGAGTCATGCAAGATAAAAGTCCCCCGAGGGCAGAAAAGGAACGCATGTGTACAGACAGAATCGCAAACAACAGGCTTCCAGGATCGTGGAGGAAAGCCTCTGAACGCGGCATCTAGCTTTGAACGGAGTTAAGCTCCGCCTCGGACAGGCTTCTATTATGAGCCTCTGTCAGATTCGAAACGAGAGTGTTTCATCGTAGGATGCACATCAACCCTATGAGGGAAATATTTTCACAGATCCGCTTAGAGATAGGAAAGCTCCTCCATAGAAGAGAAATTGACCGCCTGCTCGGAAAATCAAGGAACAGGGTTATACCCTTATGGCCCCTCCGCGTCTCTACTAAGGAAGCCCTGTAAAGCCTGACATGGACTTTGCCTGGTAAGAAGATTATGATAAAACGAGAGGATATGAAGAAGAAGGCACAGAGAAGTGAGCCTGAGAAGGAGTTTAAGAAGTGAATATCTCGCGTGTAAGAAGGATTGCAAAAGAATATTCTGACTGGCATTTGAAAATGGGTGCTTCAAAGGCATTGGCAGTGTAGTGACTTGCCTCGTAAGCACTCATGCTCCTCATGTGCTCTCAGCATACCAACGGGCCCAGACTGCCCCTTGCTTTCAATGCCTGAAAATCGTGAATTATGCTCATCGATGTATTCTTCTGCAATAGTTATGGAAACGTTCATGATCCACGGCTTTGTGCTCTGCATGATTTTAGGAGCACAGTTCTAAAATATCTCTCCACTTAAGTATAGACCCTTCCGATATGTTCTTGGGTAAAGGTTGTGAGGTTCCGGCACTGCGAAAAACAAAGCGTGGTTAAAAAGAGTCCCACAGTTTACAGGCATTACAGGCATCTGAGCCCGTTAGTACTTGCTGAAAGCTGAGTCGAGAGCGAAGCTTGAAGTAGTACATATATCGGAGGAGGTCTTTGCAGACTGCGCTGCGAACGTTTTATGAACCGTGGGATGAAATTACATATCCCTTAACTTCACCCCATTTTCCTCGAGTGCTGAGTAAATCCCTCTTACTTTTATTGATTTCTCTTCACTGAGGTGGTCTTTGCTCTGGGGCTGACATTATAGGAGAGGGACTTAAAGCACGGGTGAGAACCGTGCTCCTTCATAGATATCGAAAGCCCACCTTTCAAGGAGCGGAGCGCTTCACGGATTGCGTCTTCCACTTCTCCTGCCGTTACGGTAAGCGCGCCAGAGGAGAAGTCCTGAGATACCGCCGCGGGTATTTCCGCAACAGGCTTAAACTTTCGTGGTCTCCGGCGAGAGGATATACCTCCTCTAAATCCAGTACTGCCACATAGGCTTTTTCCTTTAAGTCAAAATTTTTAAGGCATCCGATGACTTTCCCCATTGTGCTGAGAACTCTTCCTCATACAGGATATTGCCTTCTCCCGGTGGTAGTAAGGCTTTCAGTTTAGCTCATAATGGAAGCGACTCGTGTTTTGCTGCAGTGCATAAAGAGCTCTCTGATTTCACCCTTTGCTAGGAAATCACCTCCTGATAAAAACCCGAGAGTCAGGGAGTCATACGCCCTCAGTGAAGCTCAGCGGCAGGTCTTTGGAATATAGAGCTTTGCCATTTCAAAGATGCATCCTTATTCTTTGTATGACGGTTATTTGCTCAAGCGCCCTGCAACATTCGGAACAGAGCTGAGTACAGCATTACGGAGAAGTCTCTCCCAAAGGATTGGAAATCGTAACTGCTGCCACCGAGCATTTTCCGGAAGAAGAAGCTTCACAGACTCCCTCTCGATCTGCAAAAAGAATAGAAATAGTTGTTATACCCAAGCGCCTCTAGTGAGATGCCGAAGATCTGTGGCTTTAACGCAAGATTCGCGCATTCCTCCCCACAGTGCTTGCCGAGGGAAGAGTGCTCGGAATCTTATCATATCCATAGTAACGGGCAAATTTCTTCCGCAATATCCGCCATTCTCTGAGGTCCTGTCGAAGGTCGGAATCACAAGTTCCAGACCGTCTCCCTTCACCTCTGCTTTGAATTCTCCAGGTAACAGATAGTTTCATTTCTCCGCTTAAATGAAGCCCCCAATAAATTGTTGATTGGAAACGGATATGGATAAATGCTTCCTTCTTCACCGATAGTAACCACCAATGATACCGCCTCACCACTTTCCGCAGTGAGCTCTCGATCAAGGTGCAGGCTCGTCCATCGCCATTTCGCAAAAGATCTCGATCCAAGCCTCAAAATAGGAAGAGGTATCGTACTGAAGTCCCAGCTCCTGAAAAAGACGATGTTCGAGCCATCAGCAAGCTGCTCCAGTACCGCATTTTTCACTCATGCAATCATGAAACTTTTCTCCGCCCATGATCTCCGCTAAGGGGCTGTCTTCTCTCCATCCTTAATACACGGATAGAGGGAGTCCAGCCCATGCTCCACGCCGTCCATGTCAAACTTTTCCTTATCTCTGCATCGCTCCATGCGAGTCTTCTTCGTGCTCGTATGGCTGCATCCGAGTTCCAGCATCACATAGTTTGGTGATATCCACGGAAAGTGATCTGGCGAATGCTGGCAGTCCGAAGATCGAATCGGGATCCAAGAGGGGAGACGGGCGCAAAGCGCACATTTTAACTAAGGCGCGCGGTATAACGACTGCAAAGCTCGCTCATCCTTTAATTCCACCGTGAGAGTAGTCGGAGAGCTTTTCTTCACACCCCCTACTTTCTTAATTTTCGAAAATGAAATTCCTGCCCGAAAGCTGCTGCCGCTTCTCTGCAAAGTCCCAGCTCACGGAGAAGCTAACCACACGGTTAGAGGTAATCTTCATACTCGTGAAGAATATCCCAGAACTGAGGAGTGCTGGAGCATCTTCTCCCACAGGAGTTCCTCCGGAAGATGAAACCTCTTCCGGCGCCCGAAAGAAGCTATGTCACTTCCAAGTTCATCGATAGAGCACATCATACCGAAGGATCTCCACACCGCGGAGCTTTCTTTATGAATGCTCTGCCACCGCCCTCCGGGCGCTTTCCTCATGATCGACTCTTACCTTACCGCCCGTCTGAAAACCACAGGCATCGACCCGTCCCACTTCTACATTCGGTGCGCTCACACCATTTGGAGCCGCTTCCGATATCCACCTGACAGATTAAGAGGTGGTCTGAATCTCGTGCTTTCTTTCACGGAAAGAATTTTCCGCAACAATCTCTCCAGATTTTCCTGAGATCTTCCATCGTTTCTACCCTATTTTGGCTCCAAACCAGGTCATACTTGTCTCCGAAAGTCTTTGCGAGTTTACGGAAAAGGCCTGGAAACATATTTTTAACCAATCCATGGATGTGATCATCTTAATCCCCTTAAAACTGCTCTAAGAAGCGCAGATCATTTTCATAAAGCAAAACGCATATCATCACTCCTGTATCAGGAGTGCAATGCCCAAGGCCCACACCAGTGCAAAACCGCTGTACCTGTTCGGGTCACTGCAGGATTCCAGCACCTTCGGGTGCACCATCTGCAGCCTGTAAAATCCCGAATCCATCCCTCCCTTACAGAAACTGCTAGCCTGCCCTATACTTTTAAAGCAGGAAATCATCCACCTTGTGGATGGCTCCCAGTGGAGTGACGAAGCTTGGTCTCGTATCCTGTCCGAAAAGCTCCTTTGCAAAGAGCTCCAGTGTCTCTTAAGTCGAAAATGAATGTTTTTGTCAATAACAGACCACCTCTGATGGAAGCGAGGGGAGGGTTGCGTCCCACTGCATTTCGATCGGAAAAACCCCACCCGGGCAAATCATGCGTGAGGCAGCTGCAGTGTCTCCATGCACATCTGGCCTGCACGGGAGGAGGTCTGCGTTCTAAAAGGATATTGCTTGATATAGGAAGCTGCATCCTGCTCATCTCTTTGAGGTTGTCCTCGTGGATATTCAGCTTTTCAAAGTTATATTGTCACCCACCTCAGGTCCTCCACAATTTTACATCCCAGTGCCGATGAATTTCCAGCTTCTTCCAAAGGTATTTGGATGGTCCATAATGTCTTTCCTGGGAAGGTGTCATCAATGGCAGTGATGGGATCCTGTAAGGTTCCCCAGTCCTTTGACGTCTGATTTCTTTTCTGATTTCTGGAAACTTATTTAATGGAGCTGTCCAGTCGTCTTTCCTGTAATTAAGTCTTTAAAGCTTTCTGCTTCCAGCTCTTTTTTCCTAAAACAGCTGTGGAATTTCATTGATGAATTATATCCACAGAGTGCAAACGCTCTTCTGTTCGATTTCCTCGAGATTGTTTGTTCATTTTATCTCTAATTGTAGAAACTCCGTCTGTAATTGTGACAGAATAATGTCTGGGTGGCTTAATTTGATTCCTGAAATTCTTTCTAGGCTCTCTTTATGTACGCAGTCTCACGGCTTTTCCTTTACCTCCTTCGATTTCAAAACAGCTCCTGTGGGAAAATTCAAAAGCGCTCGGGAAGAACTTGCATGCCTGTGATTCTTCTCTCTATGCTAAGCGGACTCTGTACTGGGCACCTTTCATCGCATTTCCCTGAAGTATATTGAATCAGACAGAAAAGTCAAGTTTATCTTCTGTTTCTGAATTTGATTTCTACCATATTTCACCGAAACAATCCTCCTTCTCTAAAGCTTCTTCCTTCACCATCCTCTTCTCTTCCTTCTCTTTTCCAAGATCTGTTTTCACTCCATTCATGAATTTTAGGACTTCGTCGATTTCTTTTTATAATGTACATAGCGTAATCCGCATAGTTCATCCGATTCATTCCGGCCTCGTACCAGCTCATACGGAAAGCTTACATCTTCTTTTGATCCGTCCGAAGTAAAATAAAGCTCTCATCATTAGTTTGTAATTTTGTCAATCAAGCTAACTCTTTTCCTGTTCCGTCCTCATCAAAGATAAAACATGTTAAATTTTGTCTCCTGAAAATACGGGAGTACAAAGCATCTGAGCCCAGTGCCTTTCTATGGTATCAGCACAGCGAATATATTTATCGCCATATTCATGCCCAAAGGTCATCATTGACTCTCTTTAAATTATCGAGGTCCATCATAAGATAAGCACCATTAGCATTTCCTCCGCCCTTTTGTATCCAAAGCTCATGTATACGGCGGCTGAAAGCTCTGTCTGTTATAAAAGATCTGTCAAGAAGTCATGATCCCTTTCATACTGCAGATTCTTCTGTTCCTGCAATAGTCGATCGGAAAGGCCCTCCCAAGGCCTCACATTTGATCAATTTCCACAATGCCTGTTTCCCGAAACTCAACTTCCTCCGTCGGTTTATTTTTCCTTACCTCCGATGCCAGAGCTCTAATCGCTTTTGAAGGAAAAACGGAGACAAATAGACTCCTAGTAAACCGATAACTAAAGTTAGGGAAATAATTGTCCCAAACATGACATAGAACTATTCTATCCGCAAAATTGATTCATTGTCTGTAAGGAATTTCCGCAACTAATCTGCCAGTCTGCCTCAGAAAAAGGTCCATTTAGAAAATGCGAAGAGGAATACTGTATGCGTACATATCCTTCTTTTACTGAGATAATCATCTGCATTATCTCGATCTATATTCACTCAAGAGTTCCACTGAACTAGAATGCGGCTTCACGATAAGATTCTGTCCAAAGTCTTACTCTTCTGCATGCTAATAAATAGCTATTGGTCCCGCTTTCTAGTTTTTCCGAATATTACTTACTTTGGATATCTTTAAGGAGGATATTATCTGAGTCTCCCAACTGATCGATCAGAACCCGCTGGGTCAGTCTGACATACTGAAAATCAAGATGGCATAATGTACAGTTTTTAAATGTATGATCTAATACGTTGGTCCTCTTTAATGCGGAACCTAATTAGTATCAAAATGTATTGAGCTGTCACATTCTATATCCAGCGTTTCCGCTGCGTCCATCGCCAGCTGATTTGATTTTTTTGTATGGTTTGGTCCGATATTCACTGTTCACCATGTTTGCTTCCAGAGAATTTTTCTGGGCTTCTAATTTCTATGATTTCTTGAATTGGTATGGAATCAATCTAAACAAGCCCGCCATGTTAGACATTATAATGATTCTATCTCTAAATAAGCAAGAGAGTATAAGAGGATTCAGTATTTTTTGAAAATTGTTTGTTTCTTTCATTCTACCTTAAATCAATTTGAATGTCTCTAACTCGGCAAGGAGAGAATCATACCATAAATTAAAAATTTTTCTTCCTGCATCATACTCCTGCACATAGCATCTTCTCTGGATAAACCTGATGCAATGGCAGATGTTAATTGCCTTTTGTCTTCTACTGCTTTTATCCTCTAAATTATGCTCTAATACATCTCGAATACTTTTCCGCACTTTTCCACCAGGCGTAATATGAGACTATTTGAGGAAACATTTTCAAAAGCCGCCCAGTCCGGACTCCCTTTTAATACATCGAGAGTTTTCACTGTTAAGGCATCCTTCTCACTGGTGCAACATTCTCGGAGAAATGGCAAACTTACTGTTCACATCCTTGCGAGGTAATCCAACTGAAAACTCCATGAAGCCTTTTAATTTTGGCTTTTCTCCCTTAATCACCGAAAATACCTGCCCCTGCGTGGTACCATGACAATATTCCCGTCTCTTTCACGACTTCAGGACAGGAAGACGATGTTGTTCATCGGATAATGTTTTCACGTCGGAAAGTAACTCTTCTGAAAAACAGGGTGTGTAAGACAGAGTCGCCGTAAAGCAGATTATATCTCCCGTCCGAACATCATCCGAACGAAATCTTCCTGAGGAACTGAAATATCCATAAATATAGGGAACATAGAATAATTCCAAAGCTTACGATAACATCCTTCGGAAAATTAAACACTGTCTTTTCCGTCAGCATCCTGTTTGATTAAATCAACTCCCATCTGCTAGCTCCAATCAGAAAAATAGTTGGCAAAGCCCTCGTTGTCCATAAAAGTTTCCTGTCACCGAATAATCGTCATGGGAACTGGGTATAATCATAATACTTTTCTGACATCCAATATGTCCGTCTCTTGTTGTCGGTATCTGGAAAGACGCAACCTGTAGATCCGAGAACTTTTGCCAGTCCGTTGAAATTAATCAAAAAATAGTCCCGTGGATTTCGCAATAGAAAGAAATTTTATCTCACTGTTAACCGAGCTTTCCTCTTCCAAAAATCCCGCACAAAGGGTATCCAGTTTCTTCATCCGAAAAAGAGGGCTTAATATCTCACTAAGATAGCTCCTTTTATCTAAAGCTTTGTGCTGTATCTCGGTACAAAAGCCATATCGGATAGCTTTCCTGCGAGAAATTCTTATCCGTTAAAAGGATAAGAGGCCTGACTCTAACCACCATGAGAGCCGGGATTCGTGACATGAACTGTGATATTTAGGTCCTTTCCACGGCCTAAATTAAATTCATCAACCATTTTCAAAAACTTCCTGCTGTAAGGCGGAAATAATAGCTCCAAAATATTTAATTCTATATTATCTTCTGTCCTGCGATAACCATGCTCTCCTGTCCGTTTCCCTTTCTTTCCACAAGACGAAAGAACCATGCGGGATACAACACACTACAGCTTTTGATATCGTTCCTTTTTATTCTGTTCATCCTTTCCACCCATGTTCACAAAACTGACTGTATACTACTTTAACTCTACGGTTTTTCAAACACAAAGAGAGAAGACTCCTGCGTCAGAAGAATTTCGACTGACTGTCCCAAGAATATAAGTCCTTTTTATTTCTTGAAACATTATAAACAAAACAGGGGGCAAAAGCCAAGATTTAACTGACCCCCAATTCGTCCGCTTTAATACCTCAAGTTTTTATATGAATAGAAAAAGGAAGTGAAGAAAAACTTATTTTCCCACTGCTTTTACTTCTTCTACCATATCATCGATGAAATGAGGCCTCTACTCAACTAGGCAAAATCAATAAATAGTTAATCAATACTTGTCATTATCAAAAGCCGGAGGAATGAGGTATTGTTTGCCGTCTGCGTAGTTTGCTTTTTTATGCGTAATCCATTGCCTTCTCGGCTTCATATACTCTGTATTCCTGATTCTCTTAAATTCTTTTACCGGATCCGTTTTCTTAGTTCTCTCCTCATATGAGCATCGCCCCGGAATCGGAAATCTCGATAAATCCATACCATCCATACCGCTGATATCTACAGAGTGGTCCGGACTCTTCCAACTCATGAGGTTCCTTCTTAGAAGCTGTTTCTCTTTCTCTGCTGCAGGGGCCTTCACCTGCCTCTTTTCTTCTCTACTGCAGGACCTTCACTGCTTCTTTTCTTCTCGCTGGTGTCTCACAGCTTTCTTTTCTTTCTCACTGCAGGGACCTTTCACAGCTCTTTCTTTTCTGCTACAGGGCCTTCACTGCTTCTTTCTTTTTCTGCTACAGGGACCTTCACTGCCTTTTTCTCTTTCCTGCTGACAGGGCTCATCTCTTCTCTTTCTTTCTCTTTTTCATGCCAGCGAGGCCTTCACTGCCTCTTCAGCTGTTTTAGATGCCGAAGTTACTGCATGGTGAGTGCGAGGAAGTCCTCCTCTTCCCCTTTAAACGGAAGCGTTCCACCAAATCATTCAGAACAGTTAGCTTGCCCTGAGAGCTCTTCCGAAGCAGCTGCCGACTCTCCCGTGCCGTAGCCGAGTTTTCTCGTAGGCAACGGAGGAGATACGATCTATTCTGACTAAGCTGAGAAACACCGTCGGCCTCTTTTTCCGAGCTGAGGTAATATCCTCGATATAGCTGTTTATCTTTACTGTATGCTGCGAAACTGTTCCTAAGGATTCTGCAGTCTCTTCCGTAATCTTTTGCACTCCTTTTCCACGGCTTCAATAGTTTCTTCAATAAGTGTCGCCGTGTTTTGACAGCCTTTGCAGACTTTTTGTGCAGTTTCCTACCTCATCCGCCACAACGGCAAAAGCCTTCCCGCCATGCGCCTGCTCTTGCTGCCTCAATAGCCGTACATTTAGAAAGAATATTGGTCTGAATGCAATATCGTCTATGGTCTTGATAATCTCATTAATTTCGTTAGACTCCTCCGTGATTTCCGCCATGGCACCGGACAGCTCTTCCATCTTGTTGTTACTAAGGATAACCGCCTTTTCCGGTTTCGGTAGATGATGCGATGCTCCTGCTGTGCCTGCCGTCTCTATCTTAGTGAAATCCCACCATGGTTGCACTTTCCAGTCCTGAATGGAAGATGCCTGCCCTACTGCGCTGGTGAAAGCCCTGTGCCGCAGAGCTCACCTGTTCTGCACTCCCGTTCACTTTCAGCACTGGCTGGATTTCCGCCATGGTATGAGAGAGAAGATCGGTCGTAATCTTTGAAAAAGAACGCTTAAAAGAGTGGAATACGCTCCGGTATAATACTCTCATTTTCTCTTCGAAACGCAAAATTACCTCCGAGAAAGTTCGCACATGCTTTCTGCCGTTAAACCGGAAAGCATACGTCTTACTCCTGTCTACAAACCTCTTGCACCGCTGTAATCAGGCCCCTATCCCATCCTGGTAACCGTAGGACATTCTCTTGATATCAAAGTCACCCTCTGATGCTTCTTTCCGCTTTTTGCCCACTATAGACAGGGGTTTCAAGCTCTTATTCAGATAGAAGACCGTAGCTGTAATAACGATGGCCACCGTTAAAGATCCCAGCATTAGTGCCATCACAACCATTCTGTCTACCGCGGTCATCGTAGTCCGCCCTCTGTCATACTTTATACGGAACCACCAGATATTCCTTTGATATCAAGAGGCTCGTAAAGTTCTCTTTCTTCCCTGTTCTTTCCCCACGATAAAGAAAAAGCCCTTGCCGTCCTGGGTATACGGGTTTTCACACCGTTTTGCCTTTCCGTCAAAACTTCCTGATAAGTTTTTCCGTTTTCTTCCGTTCTGGAAATGAATTACATCGTCTTTCAGAAATAATCTCCGAAAAACATGGTCGGAAAATTCGGCATCTTTTTCTGAATATCGATTAAGGCTTCCATTGATGTCATGACAATACTGACTCCTTTAAACTCATTTTTATACACATAATGGGACTGAGTTTATACTGAGTACACTGATTCCTATTCTGTGTCCTCATAAATATCGGTAATATAATCCTTCCCTCTTTTGCATCAAGATAATATGCTTTTTCCTTGTAAAACCTCATAGGATAATTTACGACAGTTTTCTGCTCGGCATTTTTCTTTATTTAAGTACGGCGCATAGTTGCCCGGCTCCCCGGAATAAAATGCATTGGCCAAACAGAGTTCCGAGTCCGTAATGCCGAGTCGTACTCACTACCGCATCCAATGTATTTATTAGAGGTATTTTCCGCGATATATTGAGATGTGGAAATTTCTCTGTCTACACAATATAGCTTTTTAAGCTACAAGAGGCTCCATTTTGCTGCTGGAAGCACTTTTGTTATCCGTATGCACTGCTTTCCAACTGAATTCCGGTGCATCTCCCCTGCCCTGTCTTTACTCCTCATAAACAGGGTTGATACTATCATTTACAATATCTGGAAACGCTGCTTAGATTTATCTATAGTTGTAGAGATTTCGCTTACTGCATCATTCCTCTCCGCCATGGAATCATCAATCTGCCGGTCCATATTTATCTCAAATGAATGCACTAAAATATAGCAGAGCACTAAAATGGTGACAAAGGATACCCGTTCTCGAGAACCAAGAGACAATCTTCCTTTAAACTCCATCCCTTCAGAAAGCCTATTCCTTTTCTTTTTCTGAACCTTTTCTCATACCGTGCATGTCCTCCTTGAATAAAAATTCCTATCATACTATTTCATTTCTCGGTCATAGAAAATTGTATAAGGAAAATGACATAATTTTAGAAAATCATGGCCTTATCTCTTTTTCGATATAGTAGATTTAGATCTTCTTTCTTATATATACAATTGTAAAATCGGACCGATAAAATGAGGAAAGACCGGTTTGGAGAAAAGGATTGCCATGTCATTATTTTATGGAAATGGAATAGCCTTACAGAGAAGACTCTTCGATTTGCTCTGGGAAGGCAAAATCTCACGGTAAATAATATCGCAAATGTTGATACCGAACTATAAGTCAAAATATCTCAGCTTTGAGAATGAGCTTCCCACCTGCATTTCCATCGCGGGCAGGTGGCATACTGAATGTAGCCTGTGCTATTAATCTGCAAAAAGCCAGAACACACAGTACCAGAAACGAATCAAGTCGATTGACGGCAACAATGTGGATATGGATCAGAGCAGGTTGAGCTTGTAAAACCGCTTACGCTTATCAGTATATGGTAAACTCTGTAAACAACGACCTAAAGCGACTAATGGCAAAGGCGGTTAAGTGCTTCAGGCTCCCTTCCTTTCCTATTATACTAGGAAGAGAATACATCGGAAGAACACGATAGTTTCTGAAAGCAGAGACATTTCCCATGAAAATATGAAAAGGTGGTAAAACCATGGATAGTACAATGGAAGGAATGTTGATACCTATCTCTTGGAGACAGAATCACTCTTAGATAAGCGATGAAATGCTCTACTGCCGATGATGAAGGCTGAGATTTTTCCACGGACGATGGTAAATGAAACTCCCGTATCATGCACACCACTAAAGGTCGAGGCATGATCGGAATTTCATCTGATTTTAATGTGCCTACCACATCATGATGACATGTTCTTCTTTATTCGAGATAAAGAAATTGATTCTTTAAATGCCGAGCAGTGAGCTCTTCGATTTTAATGTTCCGTTCCAAGACTATCTCTAGCGGTTTGGAAAAAGTAAAGGCAGGAGAAGCTTTAGACAGTAATGTAGATGCCTTTGCAGGCGAGATCAACCATTTTCTGGCGAAAAAATTTCCGGAAAAAGGCTGGAGAGGGAAGTAGGAGGATCGAAGCGATATTCCTAATTGCATGCTTCCTGTTTGAAAGAGTTCTTCCCGACGACCCCACTGCAAAGAAGTTTATTCATGTTCTTGGACCAGAATCGGTATGGAAAAACCCAGAGCGTTCATGTGATTGTGGAATGCCATGCAAAGGAATTTTGATCTGGATTTTCGTTAGTTATCCCGCGGATATGGACAGTAATCCCGAGACAGCACAAAGCATCGTTGACTCCGGTTTCTTCCCTTGCGCTTTTGATAATGATGAGATTTTAGATATGGAGAAGGTCCCTTAGGAGAGCAGAGTCTATATCCCTCCTATGAAATCGTAGAAGCAAAGAAGGAAGAAGAAAAGAAGGAAGAGAAACAAGAGCGCGGAGCAGCGCTAAAGCAACCAAAGCGAAAAGGAAAACAGTGCAGCACAACAGGCGGCACAGCAAAAATCACGAGCACCTGTCAAGCAAAGCTGATTTCCGTAAACCTTCAAAAGCTGGACAGCTTAAACGACCTTGATGGGAGAAATGTAATCACGGAGATCCATGGCCACCTCCTCTCCTGTTCTTTCGTGATGCTTCCTCAGGAAGTCTTGACAACTTCATGAAGTCCGCAAGACAGTTAAGAAAGCTCACTGACGATTTTACAGGATATCGCCAGAGCCTTCGAATGGTTTCCATTTCCGGCGTATTCAGAAATATGAACCGTATTGTCCGCGATATGAAGCAAAACACTTGAAAGATGTGAGCTCACCATTATCGGTGAAGATACGAAGTAGATAAGACCATTGTAGACAGCAGTCTAGGATCCCCTTTTAATGCATATAGTTCGTAGCCAGTATGGACCACGGCAGTTGAGGAGACCAAGGAAAGAGCGTATCGCTGCAGGCAAGGATGCCACAGGTGAATTAACCCCTCTCGCTTCCACACCTCTTCCGAAGCATATACTGTTGCCGATGACGGTTACGGAATGGATCCCGAAACTTCTGGATAAGGCGAGGAAAAAGGGACTTCTCATAAGCCCGTTCCGAATATCTCAGAAGGAAGCACTTGCCGCAGTATGCTCCCCCGGCTTCTACTAGCAAAATGTTACGGAATTCTCCGCAGAGGAGTCGGAACGGATGTAAAGAAGAAAAATCTGAGTCCGGTGGCGGAACCATCAGCATTTCCAGTGAATTGAAAAGGCTCCACCTTTCCACCATGAAGATTCCACTTTCACTTTAGCTATCATGGACGGTTTGATGAAGGTAAATGTAGGCGACAGCATTTCACAATCCCCATCGTAAATATACACGCCAGTCCTTCAAAATTGATGATGCCGAAGTCGTTTTTGATGAGAATGGCAACGATAGTTAAGAGAATGGAAGTATTTTACCCCATTGTTCCGTTTAAAATAACTTCCTCACGGTATCGAAGGAAAATATACCGATCTTGCAGACGGCGTACTCATCTGGGTAGAAGCCAACGACAAGTCCTGCTGCCTCTTTGTAGATGACTTAATCGGTGAACAGCAGGTCGTTGTAAACCGCTTCCGCTTACTTCAATGCCTTTGAGTAAAAAGCCAGCGGTATCAACGGATGTTCTCATCCTCGGCGATGGAAATATCTGCAGTATCTTTAGATGTGCTGGGCTTGTACATTCTCCCAGGCCATTGAAAACAATTAGAGGAGGAAAAGCATGGCAGAAGAATTAATGGATGAGTTTTTCGAGGAAGAAGAAAAGGTAGAAGAAATCGAGGAGTAATGACGCAGAGCGCTGTCTCACCTTGAATCCGGCGGTCTTGTTATGATATATGAGCACCAGCTATGTAATTGAAATCATCAATGATCATTCCATCACCGCTCTTCCCATGGTTCCCCACCATGTAAAGGGAATTATTAATTGAGAGGTTCTATCCTTCCGGTAATCGATATTCGTTTACCCATGGATAGAGAGGCCGAGGAACATACTTCTAAAACTTGTATCATTGTCTTGAATATTGACTCTGTAGCACTCGGAATCATTGTGGACCGAGTAAGACAGGTTATTGATATTGATTTATCCGAGGTACAACTGATTCCTCTTCGGAACCGGCAGAAGTTGGTGTAACGGCATGATTACTGGACAGCGGTGAAGTCGCTATGTCCTTTGACGCGAAGCTTTAGTACAGTCCTCCTCCGAGGCTGTATAAGAGGAACTTTCTATGTACGATTTATCGGACGAAGATTTTAAACGTCTTTACAGCTATATGTAGGAAAAGTTCGGCATCGACTTAAGGAGAAAGAAACCTTTAATCGTGCTCGACTTTCCTCAATTTTAGAGTAGTAAGGGTTATAAAGACTTTCTATAGCTATGTGAACGATATCTTGGGGCGGGAAGATCAGGAAATGTTAACCGTCCTTTTAAACAAACTTACTACAAATTATACCTGATTTCTATGCGGGAAGAATCCCATTTTGATTATCTGGAAAATGTGGTTCTTCCGGAGCTTGCAAAGAAGCATGAACGAGATAAAGTGCTCTCTATATGGAGTGCGCTGCTCATCCGGAGAAGAGCCTTATAATATTTCCATGTATCTTTTGAATATTTTGGAAAACTCCCTGAAAATGGGATACCAGAATTCTTGCGACGGATATTTCCTCACAATGTGCTTTCCAAGGCTGCAACTCGCTACCCTGCGTGAAAGTCTTGAGAAGCTTCCCAAAACCTGGGTGAACAAAGTATTTTGTCCCCTTAGGAGACGGTTTCTATACCGTAAGCGAAGAATTGCGAAAGAATGTTATCTTCCGTCCTTTAATTTAATGGAGCCCATTCGCTTCAAAACGGGATTTTGATCTTATTTTCTGTCGAAATGTAATGATTTATTTTGATCAGGAAACAAAGGACGCTTTGGTTAAGCGCTTTATAACGCAAATCTATCCGGAGGACGACTTTTCATCGGTCATTTCCGAGGGGCTGACCAAAAGCTAAAGTTGTCCCTCTAAGTATATCGCTTTCGGCTATCTATCGAAAAGAAGCTTTAAAACGATGCCTTATCCTTTGCGAAATCCTATTCACAGGTTTTTCGAGATAGGCTTTCTCTTTTACTTAGAAAAATAAAGCATTTTCTCCTTTTTGTGCTATAATAATAAAATATACCTGACAGGATCTTGCAAGGAGTAGTGATGAACGAATCCTCATTTTTATAAAAATCCTATTCAAATCATTGCTATGGGAGCTTCCACCGGAGGAACGGAGGCTCTTCTTGCTGTTCCTGGAAAAGCTTCCCGACAATCTCTCCTCCTATCGTCATCACACAGCATATGCCGCCGGTCTTCACCAAATGTATGCAGAGCGTTTGGATAGGCTTTGCAAGATGGAGGTGCGAGAGGCAAAAGATCAGGACAAGCTTTTATCCCGGCCTCTGTCTTATTGCTCCGGGAGGACTTCGACAGGTCATTAAAGACAGGGACGAGGACGAGGGTTTGCGCAGAAGAGAAGAAAGGTATCCGGACACTGCCCCTTCTATTGATTATCTCTTCTCTTCCGTCGCACGGAGTGTGCTTCTCATGTAGAGCATCCTTCTTACCGGCATGGGTAGGGACGGTGCAGAACGGCCTCTCTCTACATGCATGAAAAAGGTGCCTATGCCTTAGGACAGGATGAAGAAAAGCTCTGTAGTTTACGGTATGCCCATGAGCCTATAAGCTCGGAGTAGATAAACAAGGCAATCTTTGAGCAGATTGCAAAATATTTATTAGACTGTTTTAAATTCATCTCATTTCCATTTTTGACTTTTTTAGTTTCTTTCTTAAGCGATATTTCATCTTTTTCTTGAGCTGTATTCCAACCATTTCTAAGCTGTATACCAAGCATTTCTAGCTGTATTCCAACTGTCAATCCGTATTTTAATGTTTTTAAGTCTCCTCCAAAGCTCTTATCGGAAATATTCCTTATGTCGATATTAAGTATAGATAGCTGGATTATCTTTCTTTTGTTCAATTTTACCTGCAAAGCTTTCGCATTGGTAGAGGAGTATGGGAATTATAAAGGCATTGGCATAATCTTGGGAAGTTCCCGGCATTTTAGGACTTCATGCTGGCTTCTCTTTCTGTTATGACGGTCAGTTTGTTCACCATTGCGTACTCACAGCTACAGGGACACTTTAGTGCAGGAAGAAAGGACGAGGCCAATAAGAATGGCACGGAATCCCGTTTCCAACAGGTATTCTACAATACCGCTTTCTCCCAAAAAGAGCAGTTCCTGCAGAAAAGCTCTCACGGAGAGCCCGGCAATAGATACAGCGGACAGTCGTGATGAATCGGAATTGACTACAGCTGTAGAAAATACGAGTAAGAAAAAGAACAGAGAATCTTCGAACAGGAAGTACTACTGAAGAAAAAGAGGAAAAGAAAGAAAAAGAAAAGAGGAGATAGAGGAAAGCTTTACTGCTGTAGCGGAAAGTCCCAAAACTGCCGGAGAAAGTAGGTTAGCTTCTGCAGAAAGTCTTTCGCAGAGAATGAGGAATAACAGGAAAAGGAAAGAAAGGAAAGAAAGGACAGCAGAAAGCAGATTGATAACGGCAGTGAAACAAAAGCAGAGAGCACGTGGAAGCAGTGAGAAAACAGTACTCTGCAAGAAACTCCTCCCATGGAGGATTTAAACAAACCGACTCGGGTTGCAGATTCCCACTTCGGATGTACAAGGTCCTCCTGTTCACCAGCCGACAAAACCGGATCCTTGAAAAATTATTACGCAGCTCAACCTTTTAATGACTACAATGTCTATTGGATACTCGCACTGGCTCTGCCCATGCTGCAACCAGCACGACAGCCATTGGGGATCCTATCTTTATGGCGGTACGGACAGATCAGCAAATACGGCTGCGGTCCTACTACTGCTGCCATTGATTGTTTCCGCCTTCGGAAATGTAAACGGCGTACGCCAAAAAGAAATGGCTAACTGGTCTGCTGCCTACGGCTATTTTGCTCCTAAAAGCGGTTCCTACCATGAATATATTCCCGCAGTGCTTTCCGCTTTTGACCTTATCGTGGATACTGTAACCGCGGGAGGAGCATGCTCGCTCGCCTTGCCGGATTTTTCAAACAGTGGACATATTTGTGTGGCCCTTAGCGGAAAAAGGTGCACTCACAAAGGAGGGCACTTCATTATCATTACAAAACAAAATGCCAACGGAACGGTTTCCATTGCCGATCCCAAACAGCCATCCCAATACCCAGAAGGAATGGAGTCCGGAGCAACTTCTTCTGCGAGCTAAAGAAAACTATGATGCCGGAGACCTCCTTTGGTCCGTAGGCCTTGCAGTTGTTAAAACCATTTATAATGTAGACATAACAAGAGATCCGGGTTTTAGTAATAGGGATATCTCGTTTATTCCGCTATTCTGTATAAACGAGATACTGCACACTACTGCGATAAATAGATCTAAAAAGGCCTATGAATCATCATAAGCTTCTAACATTTATGAGTATCGCTACCTTTGTAGCTCGATATCTCGTTTATCTTTTGATCCCTGCCTCGATTTGCTCTCTGCTTAGGCTGCTACCACTGGAAATCCTCCTTAACCACAATGGAAATCTTTCCATTTACAGCGGAACTGCCTATCGGAAAGTCTTCCCACCTCATCCGCTACTACGCCAGCCCTCGCCGTGCTCTCCCGCTCTTGCTGCCTCTATTGGCATTCAAAAGCCAAAATCTTCTGTCTGCTTTGAATACTCTTTAAATCATTGGTACCTTCCGAATCTCCTTTACAAGACTCTCGCGTCTCAGTAATACCTGATAATTTGTCCACAAGCTTCTGAACTTTAGCTCACTGCTTTTCAGAAAGCATAAAAATTCTGCAAAGCTTGTCTTGAAGCTTCAAAGCCGCTTCCTGCTTTTCCGGATCTTCCTCGTTGGAGCTTTTCAGGAAAATAGCTGCCAGCTTTTCTCCTTCATACATAAGGTCTACATGGATAGAAGAAGCACTGAATTCCTCGGATCTATGGATCTGAAGCATCGGCCTTCACTGCTCTCTTCTTTACAGCATCCGCAAAATAGTTGGACTTTGCGTCTGCTGAGCTGTACCATTGCTTCCAATCCTGTGGCTAATGCCAGTCACAGAGCATGGATTGAATTGCTCTTTTCCTGCAAAATCTTGAATATGAATTTGCCATCCTTCCTCTTCTATTCGTAGCACATGAAAATAATCATCGTATACTTTCTATATCGACAAAGGAAATTGAGATATAATATCTTTTGAAAAATATTCCCGCTTTTTCACCTCTACGAGCGCGAAAGAAGGAGGCGATGTAAACATGACTAAGGGAGAAAGCGGTGCAGGGAGAAATAAACCAAGTGCCTCCAGACTTACCCTTGTTCCGATTTTCCGCTTCAAAGACGGCTTTTATTTTTGAACTTTTAACTCATTTTGAAAACCTCTTGCTGCCCGGAAGAAGCTGGACATTGATATCTTCCACTGGGAAATTGATCAACAAAGAAAAGAATGTTCCTATAAGGAATTGCTTTAAACTCTCTAAGAGCGCCTCTCTTATCTCCCTTATAGAAAATGCGGAATACTGGCTGTCGCTGGGTAAATCTGTATCCCGTTAATCTACGGGTGTGACAGCTTAGGATTCCCTTAGGTGAATACCTTCCTCCTGGGACTGATACTATGGCGTCCAGTCTTAAGCGGAGAGAATTATTTTCGCGACAAACTTGAAACTGCACACTTTAGCCTTCTATGGAAAAACAACAAATCTTACAGCTCTAGTTAGTATACACTATTTTCGGACAGCAATTTCTAATCTTTATAAGAAGAATTTTACTGCAATCGGAATTACAAATGACTATTCTTTTCCGGGAGAAATAGCGCAAGATCCTTCCTTTTTAGAAAGTTCAAATTCGGGAAGTGAAAGGCCTAGCTTTTATCAGAGAACCATTCTTCTCCAACTTCTCCCCTCTTAGGAAAATGAGCGCATGCTTTGCCTTGTTACCGCAACATACCAAGACGGATAAAGCGACTCCTCCGGAAAGTGCAGAGGACTCTCCTGCCCCTGTGATGATGACAATATTGGCATTTACCAGCTCTTCGACAAATGGGCCCCAAACCATATGTTCTAAAGCATTTTTCCGAAAAACCGATTCCTTCAGACTTTTTCTCGGAAAATATTCCTGCTGCCCTTTAGTTTTACAAAGAATCAAAAAGTCTCTATCTTTAGCTCAGGATACGCCCGGTAATCTCCACTAGCAGCTTACGAAGAGCTTCTCCCTCATCACCGGAAAGATTTCTATGAAAGATACCGTGGAACGGACAATGCTTGATAAACTCGGTCTTTGAGAAGCTTCCATATCTCGGTAAAGGTCGTGTTCTTTTACGAAAGCTCATTAACTCAGTCTACAAGCATTTTATTTGCTCGATAATTCTCATTCAGATAAAGCACATGGACATTCCGTTTCTTTTTCCATCTGCCTTCATATCACCTGCCTTGCCTCTTCCTCCTCCTGATAAATGGTCTGTCTCGGATCGCCCACCATAAACAGGCAGATATGCCGTGCATCTTTCCTTCTTTATCTGTAGCCAGACTGAGGAAGAATATTTAACTGGAGTACGATTTAAGTCCTGTAGTTCATCCGCATATATTTTTGTAAAAGTTCTCCGCAGATTTTGTAGAAAGATTTATTTTTCTGTAGAAAGGTATGGCAGCGCTCCTCCAATAGAGGTATCTCCTCCTCTACATCTGCTAGTTGCTTTTTCCGCTCCGTTTCCCGTAATTTTCTATCCTCTTTCCATCACCCCAAAGACAAAAGCTGTTAAAGGTCATAATATGCATTCTGTCTATGCCGTGCAGTTTCTTCAGCCTGTGGCTATCTTCTTTATTGATTGCAATTTCTATACAAATGTTTTTATCTTTTGTCAAATTCTAACTGCTTCCTCCGTAAAGGCAATAATAAGAAAATGGGAAAGCCTCTCTCCTCCATGATTTGATTCAGTATTCTTTTCGAAAGAAGGGTGGTCTTTCCTGTTCCCAGGCCGGCAACATCAGAAGAGATTATCCTCCGCTTCCCGGATATACTCTCTCTCTCCGCTCAGTCCCAAAAATCTTCTTTTTCTCCATACTACCCTCTGTTTGCAGACAGGGCATCGCAAAAGCAATCCCCTGTTATCTGACTATTCCGACTTGCAGCTAAGTGAAGTCCCATGCTGTCCAGCTTATTTAAAAATCTCGTCCAAAGACTTTCTTCCCATATTTCTTACCTTCATCAGGTCGTCCATGGTCTTTGTGCAAAGGTCCTCTCTACCGTATTGATTCCGGCACGCTTTAGCGTTGTAGGAGCGCCACTGAGCTCAGTTCGTCAACGCTCTTATTTAACTCCGCAGTGATAAATCCTGCGCATCAGCACCGTTACTGCCCATATCGCGGACGCTGCCTTCCATATCGATAAAAAGCTTCAAGTGAGTCTGTAGAAACTCTTGTGCGAGAGATACAGCTTCCTCCGGTGCCATGTTTTATCCGTACTGACATCTAAAACCAGCTTTTCTTCTTTCCTGCTCTTCGATGAAGACATCTACCTTCTTTACCGGAGAGTAAATCATCTACCGCAATAACACCGATTGCCAAATCACTCGTCTCTCGAGTATTTGCTCCGTCATAGCCACGACCTCAGGTAATGGTCAGCTCCATGTAAAGCTTTGCATCCCCTCCTGAAAGTGTTGCCAAAACAAGCTCGGATTCATAATTCCACTTCAGAGCTTACCTTGATATCGATGCGCGCACAACACCTTCTCCCATGTAATCCACATGTCATAATCGGCTCTTCGGAGCTTTCCTGCATAGCAACGGCGAGATTCTTCAGATTCATGATAATCTCGGATACATCTTCTTTTACACCCGGATAGAAGAAAAACTCGTGATATACGCTATCAATCTTCACTTCGCTTACTGCAGCGGGCATGGAAGAAAGAAGGATTCTCCGAAGAGAGTTTCAGTACAGTTCCTTCCCCTTTACTGCAAGAACTACAAACAAACGTCCGAAGCCCTGTTCCTCTATAAGTTCTTCGACCTCTAATACCGGTTTCATACTCTATCTCCATTCCACACTCCTCACTTTATTTTTTGAAAACAAGCTGACGCAGACTCGCTAAGCGACAGTCGTTATAAGTAAAATCATTTCTTTGAGATATCCAATGCCTCTGCCGGACTCTCAAGACATATCCAGCCTATCTATTATACTGATTTTTCGGAAAATTTTGACCTTTTCGCGCTAAAATAGTAAAGAAAGAAGCCTAAGCTGCGAGATGCTTTCCCTTTTCCATGCTCTTCCCAGTCTCACAAGAATTTCTTCCCATAGAAACATGGAAAAGAACACTCAGCGCATACATATTGTCCAGACTTGGAGCGCCTTCCCTGCTGCCACTTATATACAGCCTGCGGCTCCAGGAATCCCATAAAGGAGGCAATATCCTTGACCTTGAGGCTTTTCTCTTTTCTGGAGACGTTCAGTATTCTTTTCCTGTAGCATAAACATCAATTACGGATATTCCGCTGTTATATAATTTTCATGAAGAACTCCCCTTCCTAATTATAAGGCAATGGACGAAGCAGAGCCGTATGTAAAAAGCAAAAATACAAGCCTCGAAAGTCCCTTTTCTAAAGCTATCTGTTAAAAATAAGCGGAAGCTTAATTAGCCAAGCTTCCGCTGTTAAGAGCGATGGCGGGAATCGGACCCGTGACCTCGCACTACCAATGCGACGCACTCACTCTGTGCTACATCAGCATACTCAGAACGATTAAGAAAATAGCATAGAACCCTCTCTCTGTCAATTCTTTTTGGAAAAACTCTATCCCTACTTTTTCTATCCGTATTTTCACTCCATCTTTATATGCAGTTTATATTGCCATACTATAGTAAAAATTATAATGGCAAAGATTGATTTTTATGATTGAAAAGAAATTTTTAATCGCAAAATACTTTTCATCATTCAATTAGTGAAAGAAAAAGGAGATTAAAAATGGAATCAAAGCAGATTATGACCATTGTTACCCTTGTTTTGTGCCGGTATCACTTCGCGGAGATTCAAAACATCCGCTATGCGGCAGTCCGACACACCGACAACCATTCACCCCATCAGATTGCTTGCTTGCATCGCAATCGTTATCATGGGAATCTACTCTCTGATTACAGGGAACTATATCCTTAAATGTATAAGGATAAGTCGGCAAGGTGATTTCCGAATAAGAAGCTGAAGAAGAAGCTGAAGTAAACCGAGCAATATGAGTCTATCGCTCAGGATTCTTACAGCCTTCTTTTAATGCTTTCATCTCCCTCTTTTGTTTTCACTTATCTTCACAAATCCTCTGAAATTTTTCAGTTTCATTTCAGCTTCACTTTGTATTCTCATTGCAGGAAAGAAATCACAGCTCTGAAAAGGCTTCATTGACAAAAGAATCTTTTTCTAAAAAGGCTTAGAGCCTAGCGGTACAGTCTGCAGAAGAAAAGAAACCATCATCTTAAATTAAAAGAAATGATTAAAGAAAAGCTGAATACAAATCTCTTTAATCAGAAAGAGGAGCTTATGAAAAAGAATTTTAAAAACAGAAAACAGTAGCCTTATCCCTTTTGGGAATCGGAATGGTGCTTTGCCTTAAATGCCTGCAGTGCATCCGGACAGAGCTGCCACTGCGGCAACCTCGCCGGTGCTGAAGCCATTACCAAGGGGAGAAAACCGTCATCACCATTCAAAAACGACACGGTATCCATTAACGGAAACGGCGCTACAGCAGACGGAAAAACCATCACCATCAGTGAAGCGGGGACTTATCAATTTAGCGGAAAGCTTAGTGAAGGGCGCAGATCAAGCTGAAGACTGAGGGCATGTGAACTTTCATTCGATAATTTCTCCCTATCGAACTCAAAAGTCGCCCCGATTGTCGGAGAACAGAATCTGATATTGCCTTAATGAAAAATACGGAAAACACGGTGAGCGATCAGAGAGCCGCCAATACGGAAGAGGAAGATAATTCCGGTGTGAGTGCAAATGCCAGACACGAGATCAGCTCTAATGAAAGCACAGATACGGGAGCCGCAAGCAATAACTCTGATGAAAAATGCGACACAAGACCGATACTTCCGAAGTAGTCTATGATGCCGCTATCTACAGTGAAAACGACATCACAATCTCCGGTAAGGGAAAACTCACGGTTGAGGGCGGCTACGAGGATGCCATTCACAGTAAGACCAATCTCACATTGAAAAGCGGAACCTACACCATAACAGCTTCTCACCACGGTTTTAAAATGCGAAGAAGCTCCTTACCGTAAAAAGACGGTTCCTTTGATATCGACAACGGTAGAGGACGCACTGCACTCGAAAGGGTGATGTCACAGTAGAAAAAGGAACCATCGATATCAACGCGGGGAGACGATGCGCTCCATGCGGATAATACCCTGACGGTGAAGGACGGCACCATCAATATCAAGAACTCCAACGAAGGCTTGGAAGGAATCACCGTAAATGTGGAAGGTGGAGACATCGCCATTTCATCCACCGATGACGGCATCAACGCCGCAGGAGAGTCCGAGGACGGTTCCAGCGTAAATTACGCCATCAATATTTTCCGGAGGAAAGATCAAGATTGTTCCGGTGGCGACGGTATAGACTCAAACGGAGACCTGAATGTGTCCGGGCTGAACCATTATCGTAGACGGCCCGTCTAACGGTGGTAACGCTCCGATTGATCATGACGGTACGCAGCAACCGTGACAGTGCAATTCTTGCGAGCGGTAACTCCGGAATGTTCCAGGGCTTTAACGGAAATAATTCCACACAGTCCAGCATTATCTACTATCTTGATGGAAATGCGAATGCCGGAGATATCATCAAAGTTACCGATGAATCCAGAAAAGAAATCTTCTCCGCAAGTGATCTCACACAAAGCTACAATGCCGTGCTTTACAGCAGTCCGGATCTGGAAAACGGCAAGACCTATAAAATCAGTGCCGGAAGCAATGAAGAATCCGTAACGATTAACGATACCACAAATACCATCGGAAACGGCGGTATGGGAATGGGTATGGGGCAGCCCCGATGATGGGCAATAACGGGTCAGAATGACGGTAATGACCAAGGGCGCTCATGCCAATGGACGGCAACGGTCAAGGCGGAATGCAGGGTCAACCAGGCGGTAACGAACAGCGCGGCGGTCATGGCATGGGGCAGCCTCCGATGATGGGCGGTTACGAGCAAAACGGCGGTATGAATCAGGGAAGACCTCCTATGCTCCCATGGTGGAAACGGTCAAGGCGGAATGCAGGGTCAACTAGTGCGGTTACGAACAGCGGGCGGACACGGCCGGAATGGCGGTGACGGTATGGGACAGCCTCCGATGATGGGCGGCAATGAGCAAAACGTCGGTATGGATCAGGGAAGACCTCCTATGCCTCCCATGGACGGTAACGGTCAGCATGGCGGTCGTGGACAGCGTAATGAAATGGACATCCCATGCGGTGGAAAACAAAGAAAAATCAGAACTCCAATTCTGACTCCACAAATAAAAAGCAGGGAGTAGAAACAAGCAGAAGCCAAATAACAGTAATGGAACTACCAAACAAAAGCCTCAATAATGGCAGAACAACAAAGAGAAAGTGACGGTACAAGTGGAAGCATTCCCAAAAACTAGGGAGTTTCCCGGAAAAGGAGAAAGCATGAAAAGACAATTCGCCCTATATACCGGCATATAAACCAGATGAAAATTTTATTTCCTTTATACAGTCCTTGGAAACAAGGGGACTCGAGGTAGTAGTGGTGAATGACGGCTCAGGGAAGACTATCTTCCCTCTTCCATAAGATTCAGGAGCAGAGCCTTGCAACAGTAATTCACCTCGAGAAAAATCAGGGAAGGGCACCGCCTTAAAAGCCGGGCTCTCCTACCTAAATCCATAAACGATGACTTTCAGGTCATTACCCTCGATGCGGACGGGCAGCATTCCCTACGGGATTCTCCTCCTCTTACAGAAGTCTCTCGAGAGCAGAAGGATGCCTTCTTCTCGGCTCCAGAGCACAGTCCAGGACTCTCCGCTCCGTTCCCGAATCGGAAATTACCTCACCAAAAAGTATTTTCTCTTACTACCCGGGGTAAGGGTAGAGGACACCCAGACCGGTATGCGTGCTTTTCTCAAAAAGCTTCTTCCGAAGCTCTTGGAAATTCAAGGCAGAGACGTTATGAGTACGAGATGAATATGCTTTTTAGACTTTGTGAAGCAGGGCATTCCCATAAAAGAATATCCCATTGAAACCATTTATATTAACGACAATGAAGAAAGCCACTTTGATACCGTGAAGGATTCTATCCGGATTTACAGTCAGATTTTTAAGTTTATCTCGAGTTCTCTGCTCTCCTTCTGTATCGACTTTCTGCTTTTATACAGTAAGCTTTGCCCCTAAGCGGAAGCATCCTTTTTCCAATGCTTTTGCCTGACTCATTTTCCTTCACACTGCAACTTTTTCATGAATAAAAACTATGTATTTCAAAATACTTCCAAAGCTACAGGAAAGAGAATCCCGCTTGGAAAGAAATAGCGAAGAGACCGAGAATGTGACCGCAAAGGGAGTTGAACGAACAGAAGCGATAATGAGAGAGCATCTAAAGAATACCTCTCCTATCTGGGACTGGCCTATCTCTTTGCCATTAACACTCTGCTCTTAAATACTGTCGTAGAGGTCCTCGGCGTGAACGCCTACCCGGCAAAAATCATCACCGAAATTCTCTATTTATCCCTGTCCTACTTCGTACAGAAGCACCTCATTTTTCCAAGCAGGGAAAATGCACCGTTTCACAGTGAAAATACGACTTGCTCCAATGAAAAATGCACCGTTTCACAACGAAAATATACCTTTCGCAATGAATACACTGCGTGAAGTACAGACGACACATTTCGAATACACTGCGTGAAACGGATCCACACACACGAATGCACTGCGTGAAGCACAGGGGCAAACACACACTTAGAAGACAAGCATTACCCTGTTATATTCACCTATAAAGAAGGAGAAATCCATTGAAAAGACTGAATACCAAAAAGCGGGCCTTCTCTACGGTCTGGTCTTATTTTTCCCTATACAAGCTATGCACTCCTCGATACCTTTGTCATTCCTCACCCGATGCAAACGGTTATGGCTTCCAACACAGGAGTAGAGACAAATACCGGCATTAAGGAAAGCATCGAAGCGGAAATCCAAGAAAAACTGGGCCTTTCCGGTTCTACCGATACTTCTCTTACGGAAAACACAAGCGGAAATAGTAGCGATAGCGCAGGACAAAGCGCAAGCGAAGCTGAAAGCAGCTCGGAAAGTGCAGTAAGCAGCTCCGGAGCAAGCAATACCTCGAAAGTGGCACAAATACCACCTCTTCCATCATAGAAGGCGGAACCGTAATCGGAAGCTATTCCGACAGCAATGTTTCCATAACATTAAAAAGGAATACCGGGAGTATGACAGTGCAATCTGATGTCGCCGACATCACGGTATCGGATGTTTCCTATTTAAAGACCGCTCTCGCAAGCAATACCTACGGTAGAAATATCACGGATACCACATCCAACATGGCAAGCGATAACAACGCTATCCTTGCTATTAACGGAGACTACTACGGGGCAAGACAAAGCGGCTATGTGATCCGAAACGGAAACCTCTACCGAAGCAGCTCAGGAAACAGGGATGCTCTTGCCATCATGAAAAACGGAGAATTTGAATTTGTAACGGAAGGCGAGACTTCAGCAGAAACTCTTCTTGAAAACGGAGCCTTACAGGTATTTTCCTTCGGTCCCGGTACTCTTTGAAGACGGCAGTATTTCCGTTTCGGAAAAATGACGAAGTCGGTATGGCGATGACCCAGTAACCCAAGAACTGCTATCGGCTATCTCGGAAAGAATCACTATGTATTCGTGGTTTCTGACGGAAGAACAAGTGAAAGCGCAGGACTCAGTCTCTATGAGCTGGCAAGCTTTTATGAAGAGTCTCGGGGTTGTCGATGCCTACAATCTTGACGGCGGGGGTCTTCCACCATGGTCTTTAAAGGTGAAATAATCAATACCCCGACCACAAACGGACATTCCACAGAGGAAAGAGCGGTCAGCGACATTCTTTATATAGGAGGTAAGTAGTCATGAAGAAAACAATCCGGTATTTATTCCTTTCCTTATTTGTCTTTGTAAATCAAAAATATAGTTTTTGACTATCTCTTTATAAGTTCTCATAAGCCGGTATAGCCTGTATTTACAGGCTTTCCGGCATTTTTCAAATCGGAAGAAGCTCTATATATTCTCATTTCCCCTCATGTTTTCGCGTCCAAAAGTAGTAAATCAAGTAGTAAAACCTCTATCTACTACTAAGCAATCAGCCGTTCCATTTCTGCCATTGCACTATCAGAGGTAGCGCATGGGCGTAATAGTTCAGCGTCATGTTGATGTTGGAATGTCCCGCGATATACTGCAATGCTTTCGGGTTCATTCAGCGTTTACTAAATTGGTACCAGAACGTATGGCGTAGGGTATGGGGCGTTGTCACTTTCGGTAAGGCTTCCTCATGGCTTTTGTTGTACTGTCTTCACAAGCCCCGGAACATGGTTTCAAAGTTGACTGCTACTTTCGGTAGCCCGTTCCGGTTAAGGAATAAAAATCTGCTGCAACCGCCGACAATAAAGGTGTCTGCCCGTCCCCTGTCATTCAGCACACGCTTGAACGCTTCATAGACTTTGGTACTCATTGGAATTTGTCTGATACCGCTTTTTGTCTTTTGGCAGTTTCAACATGATACCCAGCTCCGATACTTTCAAAAAGCTGGTGGTCTACGTTGATTAGCTTATGCTCAAAGTCAATATCGCTTTCAGTCAGTCCGCAGAGTTCAGAAATGCGAAGCCCTGTTCCTAACAGTATGATAATCTCGTCGTAATACTTCGATAGACTTTATCACTCTGTATCAAAAGGACAGGAAAGACGCTTCCTGTGTTGGGATAGAGGTACCTTTGGTTCGGTGTTATCTTCTAAAACGGTGTTCAACTCGAAGTCAAAGGATTTTTCCTAATGCAATCGTCCTGTATGGCTGTGTAAAAGGCAGCTTTCAGAGAACGCTTGTGATTGTTGATTGTCTGAATGAATAGCCCTTTATCTTTCATGCGTAAAGCCCATTCTTTCGCGTCGGACAGCTTCACGCTCTCAATGCTGCAAGCTCCAAGACTATCTTCTTCCAAAATCCTCATAGCTGCTTGCGCCCCTGTTTTTGTGCCATGCCGTACATTTGCCCGGTGCCTTATCTGCTTTTGCGTGTAGAGTTGGCAGAACAGTCATTTTCTTTCCCAACGTGTCAATCCTGTCGTCAAGGTCTTTCTGTATCTCTTTTTCCTTTCCCGAAGCGAAATATCTTCACGTTTTTCCCTGCCGGGGTCTTGTCGGTAGGTACTAACTTCAAGCGTAAACAAAATTGTGGGTTCCCAAAAGGTATCTATATATTTGTAAGCATATCTTCCGTCTTTTCTCTGGCTCTCCTGTGCGTAAAATGCGGTTCCTGTTAGCTCGTCTTTTCTCCGACATTGTTCGTCATGCTCCTTTCCATGACGGAAAGAGCTCTGATATGCTTGTATCTATTATACCACATTCAAGGCTCGATTTCACTATAACTTCAAAGTGTCAATGAATTTTTCAAACTGTTTTCGCTTTGATTTGAATACGGTTGCCGTTCATAATCACCCACCCGGCAGCCGGGTTTTCTTCCGCTAATTTACGCAGCTTGTTTTCCCCGATACGGAAATATTTTTGACGCTCCTCAATGGTGAGCGTGTACTTCTCCCAGATAGGCACATCAGTAATATTCATTAAAATGTCCCCCTTTCAATGAGAGTACAATAGTTTCAAAAAGTAGAAAGAGAGCTTTTTAATCGGACGGTTATTAGCATAACCTCATGGGAATTGCACCCCCGCATGGTTCCTCATGCAGCCCCTACCCATTGCCTGCGACGCTCTTAACGCTCGGACTGTGGCTGTAAGGAAGTATCATTGCCTATATTTTGCGTGTCGTCGCCCGCAAGCCGCTACACTTGCTTTCCGGCGCGGTGTTGGTCGCTCGGCTGTCGGGTGGGATAACCTCACCCGGATAGCGTCATGGCGCACTCGCCGTATGGCTCGGCGCAAAAGGAACGTATCCGATTTGCCCTATGCTGCGCCGCCGTTATCTTGCGCCGCTTTCTTTGTCAAGGTTCAGAATGGCTTTGCTGCCGCGTCAGCAGCGGAACGGAAAGGGGAGAGAAAGCGTCCCGCCGCCGCTGCGGTTTATTCCTCTGCCTTAAAAGGTGAGGACAGCCATCATCAGTTTTGCTTTGCAGCCGTTCCCGAATGTCGTGGTCTACGCCAAAATAGACGTTCCCGCGCTCGTCGTACAGCCTTCCGCATGGAGAGGCGGGCTGCGTAGCCGCTGAAATGCTGCAAGACAATCTTCATAGCGTCCGGGTCGCTCTTTTCGCTGCCAAAAATGACAGGATAGGGAACAAGGGCTTTTTCCGGGTAGCCGGGTTCGTTACCATCTCGTCCCATTCATCAGCATTTTCCTCCAGATATGGTAGCTCAAAGAAGCTTGTCCGCCTGTACTGTATCGTGCTTCTCGACGTATCGAACAGCTCCGCAATCTCGGTGTCGTCTCATTCCCTCGAAATAGTACAGGAGTACGGCTTTGCGCTTTTTCTTCCGGCAAAGTACGGATTGCTTCAAGAACAGCTTCGGCGTGATTTTCTTCCCGGCTCTTTCAGGCGGTTTCCTGCTGAAATATTCATCAAAGGTATGAAGCTGCCGCGCTTCTTCTAAGGTCAAGTCGGAAAAGGTAATCTCCTTTTGCCTTATGCCTGTGCAGCTCTTTTGCAGAGCGTCACGCTTCATTGTGCAGTACCGTATTGCAAAAACTTCTGGAAAGCGCACTGTTTTATAAACTCCCCTGCGATTAGGTTCCACATTCTCACCCCCTTTCTCGTTGGAAAGTTGGTGGTGCTTCCCCTTTCACGGGGCAATACTGCCTTTGAAAACGCCGAAGATTTTTCGGAGTTTTTCAAAAATTTTTGAGCAGTAAAATACGCCTGTCCGAAAAGCCCGGACAGGCGTATAGGTGTGTAAGTAGTATTTAGATGATTAGACAGTTCATATTCAGGGGTGGAGAGGTTCCCGACGGTGGTCAGGGGCTGATAAGTCAATGACCGTCGGATTTTGTCGATAGGGTATGTGCTTCGCGGCGGCTACCTCCTTTAGCCGCCGCTTTAACAGTGATACCGCGTCATTTTCATCAGAAAAATAAAAAGAAACGGCGGCTTTTGATTTTTCAAAGCTGCTGCGGAAATCAAAGAACGACAAGCAACAGTTCTGATTTTGCTCAATATGGTTATTGGGAGCATCAAATTAAAATTGAAAAGAGCCGATAACAGCAGTATTTCAAACTGCATATTATCGGCTCTGCGTCTGTGCGTCTGGCTCTTTTAATTAAATTATTTTGTTGTTTTTGGCTTTATTATATGTATTAGCTAATTGTCCACAAGCTGCTTTAATCTCTCTACCATGAGAAACTCTCATGGTAACTTCAAGTCCTGTTTGCTCTAATTGATGTTTGAACGCAACCATTTCTTTGTTTTTGTGGTGCTCTAATTTTTGAATTACTCGTCGGGTTGTATTGCAGCACGTTAATCATAGCATTTTGCCCTTAAACCATTTTTGCAAGTTGCCTTATGTCTGAGGAACGGTCATTTATACTGGTAAAGTAATACGCAAATACCACTTTTCGATTATGCCTTTGTGAATAGGACAATGCTTGCTTAACAACATCTTCAATAGCGTGCATGTGCATGGAGGAATGATACGCTTCGCATGACCTGTGTTGCTGCATGTAAAGATATTGTCAACTGAATTTTATAGATGTTCTTCGCGCAATGAATTGATTAACTGGACCAACTGTTGATACGGTAATGCCGTCGGTTGAAAGTTAGATCCATTTCTATCTCGAAGAATATGGATTGCCGTCAATCAGTTGTCGTAATTGAATAAAGGTTCTCCATTCCCACTTAAAAACATGATACGATTTACTTTTTGACGTATCAATATGACCTGTGCACAATTTCAGACGGTGTTGAGATTGCGAACAAAACCATTGCGTCCGGACTCTGATACAGCCAACAGAACAACCAACTTGCGTACTTACGCAAACAGTCCCACCATCTCGCCGTTTAATAAAAACCGTTTCGATATACCTGTTGTCTTTTCAATTCATAAACATACTTTTTCAGTATCGCTACTTTTTATAGACTTTTTGTTGATATTGATAGATGTGAAATGGCTGTTTATATAATTCCGTATATAAGGCTCTTGCTTTTATCCTCTCCAATTACTTCCGACATTTCTTTTGTAAGTAAAATCCGTATGGGTCATTCAATATTTCCGTAGGTGTACTTTTAGGTAAGTGTTTTCGTTAATATCCTTCCTTTTCAAAAATTAAAAGTTTGTTTTTCAGAGTTTTTGATTATGATTTCTAATTTTTCAACATCAACGATATGTGTTAATTTACATTTAGGGCAGAAAAGAGGAAAAATTTCTTAATACCGTATTATAAAAATACTTGAACCCTCGTCTTTCCGTTACAAATTGGACATTTTATCCAATATTTTTCAAGCATAATATTTCTCCTTTTTGCATATAAAAATACAGGTCAATTCTCAACATGAGCATTGACCTGCATTTATACACATAACACTACAACAAAATTAAGGCATAGTTTTTATACTATGCTCTATACATCGTTGTTTTGTTGTATAGCATATGCAAAATAAGCATGACAAAAAGCCCATATTGAAAATGGGAAAATCTTTTTGATTTCAATGCTTTATCGAATACGCATGCTATGTAACATAAACATTTCCTTTTTAATAATACTATACAGCGGATAGTTGTCAACATATCATATGAATTATTTTGGCTAACTAATAGAACAGTGTAGACATATCCAAGAAGAAAGGTGAAACAGTAAAATGTAATAGGGTGAATAATTATGGCAAAAAGACCAGTACCAAAATACGACTTCAAAGGCTTTTGGGCAGCGATAAAAAGCGGCGCGGACAGGGCGCAAGGAGAGCCGCAAGAAAGTGAGCGACGAAATGTTTATCTCGCCGCGCTACCTTGCGAGACATTGAGAACGGGCGGCACCCAAGTTTACAGATTTTCTTGAGCTTATGCGCCCGCTACAATATATCCGTAGACCAGTTCGCTTTTGGAAACGCCGCCGGAAAAAGAACACGCAGCGGCGGCAGCTTGACGCGCTCGCTCTGACGGTATGAGCGATAAGGCATACGGATTGTGACAGCAACGGGCAAAGGAGATAGCGGAAGTCGAAACAGAGGGCAGATAGATGTGTCGTCCACAAGTGAACAGGGTATAGAGAGCGTTGTAATCTTTTTGAGGATTGCAGCGTTTTCTTTGCGTGTCTGGCAAAACCGGGCATAGCTCCGTAGTAAGGCATAAGGGCATAGGATAAAATATTCATAGCAAGCATAGGAAGCGGGTACCCACTTCCGTATTTTCCCCCTCCCGCGCTGCGGCGCGTCGGTTGAAAATTGCTTGTTGGGAAGTGTCCCAAACCCTCGGAACGGAAAGGAAAGGAGCGAAGCAATGGACGGACGGAAAAGGACGGTGCAAATCAAATTCAGAGTGACGGAAGCGGAACGGGATTTAATACTGGAAAAAATGAAGCTCGTTCCCACCGGAACATGGCGGCATATCTGCGGAAGATTGCCATTGACGGGTATATCATTCAGATAGACCACGCCGATATAAAGGCAATGACCGCAGAGATACAGAAAATCGGTGTCAACGTCAACCAGATAGCCCGCCGCGTGAACGCGACGGGGAACGCATACCAAGAGGACATAGAGGAAATAAAGGGGGTGCTTGCGGAGATATGGCGGTTACAAAGATTAAGCCTGTTACAGCACCTAAGCAAAGCCCTTTGACTATATCGAAAACCCGGACAAAACGGACGGGAAAATGCTCATATCCTCTTTCGGCTGCTCCTATAGAAACGGCAGATATTGAGTTCGGCTATACCTCTCGCAAGCACTGGATAAAGGGCAACAATTTAGCCTTTCACTTGATACAGTCCTTTGCGCCGGGAGAGGTAGACTATGAGAAAGCCCATGAAATCGGAAAAACAGCTTGCTGACGCGGTGACAAAGGGGCAGTATGAATATGTTGTGACGACGCATTGACTGAGGGCATATCCATAACCACATTATTTTTCTGCGCGGTGAATTTTGCAGGCCACCACAAGTACAATTCCAACAAAAGGAGCTATTACGGCATACGGAACATGAGCGACAAGCTGTGCCGGGAGAATGGCTTGTCCGTCGTCGTCCCCGGCAAGGGAAGCAAGGGAAAGAGCTATGCGGAATATCAAGCGGAAAGACGGATCAAGTTGAAAAGGCAAGCTAAAGATCGCGTTGACGCGCTATCCCCAAGTTTCCAGTTTTGAGGAATTGCTGCAGCGGTTACAGGGCGGCGGGCTATGAGAGATAAAGCCGGGAAATATGTATCATGCCGCGCCCCGGACAGGAACGCTTCACCCGCCTAAAACCCTCGGCGCAGACTATACAGAGGAAGCCATAAGGGAAACGGATAGCGGGCAGACGGGCAAAGGCGGCGAAAGCTCCCCCGGAGAGCAGCGCGGCGTTTCGCTGCTATCGACGTGAGAACAGTATCAAGGCGGCGCAGAGTAAGGGCTGCGAACAATGGGCGAAAATCCACAATCTGAAACAGGCGGCAAAGACCATGAATTTCTTGACGGAACACAAGATTGAACGAGTACGCGGATGAGTCAGCCGGATTGAGGAAATGGCGAGCGGAAAGCGGGCGGCAGACGCATTGAAGAACGCGGAAAAGCGGCTTGCGGACATGGCGGTGCTTATCAAGAATGTTTTCCACCTACCAAAAGACAAAGCCGTCTCATGACGCATACCGCAAGGCAAGGAACAGGGAGAAGTACCGCGCCGGACAGGAACGAGGCGATTATCACCACATGAAGCCGCCGCAAGGTCGCTGAAAAGCGTCGGGCATTGCGAAGCTCCGAACCTCGCCGCGCTGCAATCGGAATATGAAGCCCTCAAGCGCAGAAAAGAAAGCCTTTACGCCGACTGGGAAGCTGAAAAGAAAGTCCGGGAACATGATATAATCAAGCAGAACATTGACAGCATTTTACAGGCAGACAGGCAGCCGGAACGGGAAAAGGGAACAGAGCGCGGATATGGGCAGAGCAAGGGCGCGGAAAGCGCAGTATGACTCGCGCCCCTGTCTTTTTATGGGTGCTTTTTGTGAATGTTACGCAGTAGAACGCTATTTTCGGGGGTAAAGGTATAAAGTACCGCTCATCTGATTTTCACGCCCGGAAAGCCCGTAAATCAAGGGATTTTCCGCGCCTACTGCGTAACAGGGGCGCGTCCTTTTCCTGCGTGCGCTCGGCGGCTTGTCTGCGGGTGATACAGCTTCCCGGCAGTCGGGGCAGATGTGACGCTGCTGGAGCTTGACGCAAAGGGAACGCCGCACTCGGTACACGTCTTCCTGTCCCCGGTCTGGTAAAGCTCCGCATAGAGCAACGCTTGTCGGCGGGAAGCACCGCAACCCGGAAACCACTTTGCAGAGAAGCGAATAGGAAATAAGCTGCGGACATACGCACTCGTCCCCGTCGTCCGCAAGATACAGTTCCCGCTATCGCGGTTGCAGCACGTCCGGCGCACAAGCGCACTTACTTTCCGGCTCTGTGCGTCAGCCGCTTAATCTCGCTCATCGCTTCATCAGCGGCGTAAATGGAAGCTCCGCAACTCCGCTTCGCCCATGCGCTCCACTCTGGCAAGGGTACGGCGGCAAAGCCCCGCATTTCGTCCATAAGGGCAGCGCGGCGTTCATGGCGACGATAAGCCCCTGTCGGCTCGGTCTTGTAAATGCTCAAAGGTTTGTCCTCTACGGTCAGTTTTGTCATGTTCCACCTCCAAATCGTGATTTTTGTTTGTTTTCGCCGCCGCCTTTTTCAGGGCGGTCTTTGCCTTTGTCTGTTTTTAAGCTGCGCCCGGACAGAGGGCGCTTCCTTTATCTCCTGTCCCGGTTCTCCCCTGCCAATCAGCGCATACGTCCCATGTCTGCCCTCGATCTTTGGAAAAGGAAAGGTCTTGTAGGCAGCATGGAGAAAAAGGCGGTCAGTGTCCTTTGTGGCTGCAAGCTGCATGAACGCCGGGGAGAGCTCCACCATGAAATGGGTCTTGTTGGGCTGTTCGGCCCATAGTGCCTTCATTTCCGTACAATGCGCCGCGCTTCCGTTTCAATCAGCCCGTCCCGCAATGCGGCGATATGCGCCTTGAAATCCCCCGGCGGAAGCTGCTCCCGGCTGCGCCGTTCTTCCTGTAAGAGCGATTGCAGCGCGTCCGGGTCGTTTGGTACGGCTTCAAAGCGTTCAAACTTCCCCAAGCTCATAATCAGGGATTGCCGTTGAAAAACTGTCCGGCGGGTATCTCCCGTTCCCCATGCTCATAAATCAGCTTCACCGTATCGGCGGGCAGCTCCTTTCCTTGACGCGCTCATAATGTTTAGCGTAGTCCAGTTCGTACAGATTGCCCTTGATTTTCCCGCGCTCCGTCCCCGTTAGCTCGATTGCATAGGCAAGGACGCGGTCGCTCGTCTGCTCCATGTAGAAACGCCATGTGTTGTGGGGCGCGGTGTCTTTGAGGAAAACGTCGCGCTCCCTAAAGCAATGCGTCCTGGACGGGCAGCAGAACCACAAAAAGGGTCTTGTCCTCCTTGCGGGGCTTGCCGCCGCCTTTGCGATAATCTCCTTGTCAATCTCCAAGTCGCTCTGGTAAAGCCTGTGTTCTGCTTCATAACCGCATTGAGAGGGACGAACAAACCACGTCCTCAAATTTACTCTGTTCCGGCATGGGTGAGCTCCTTCCAAATCCTGTGATTTGTCTTTCGCGTTTTTCTTCTGCGCTTTTCCTTGTCAGCCCTAAGCTGCGCCCGGATAGAGGCTTTTCCGCTTCGCTTCCTTGCCGCGCTCCCTGTCGGCTTTTGACCGCGTTAGCCGGGTCAACAAGGGAAATTGTTTCTCCCGCCCTAACCTTTGCTTCCAGTTCGTCAGCGGTAGGTGTTGTTGATGATACCGTCAAAGCTGTTGTCGTTCTGCTCTCACGGTGTCCTCGACGTACTTCAACGGGTTTTCCTTTTTCCGGCTGCTCTGCGGGCTAAGCGGCAAACGCCCGCGTCCCGTTCCCCATAATCAGATACTTTCCGTCGTCCGACTGGCGGTGAAAGCCATATCCGGCGGTTTCTGTCTGCTCCCCGGCTCATGGCGGTTACATGGAAAGTCCCCTCGGTGTCTTGATAGTTTCGCCCGTTTCAAGTCGTCCGTAAGCTGCTTCTGCTCCTGTAAAACTCCGGCACTTGCCGGAAGCCTCACGCTGTCGGCGAAATGCGCCGCGTCCTGTCCGGTTCTGATGAAGCACTACCACGTCCGAAACGGAAAGGCTGTGTCCCTAAAGTCTTTGGGGTGGTCGATATTGGAAACGGGTGTAAAATATCTTCAAGGAAGTTTCCGGCGCAAGGGCGCGGTATGAGACAAGCTTCATAGTTCGCCCTGTCAACTCACATTCCCGCCTGCAGGCGGTCGTAAGGCTCAAAGCGGAAGTCCCTTGTGTTTCGTCCCCGCCCTTTATCTGGTAAATGGAAAAGGTGTCCTTGTCCTGTCCGGCGGTCTGCGCCGTTTCCTGTGCCTTTGCGTAAAGCTGCTTTACGTCGCCCTCGGTCAGCTCGCCGCCTTTGAGCTGCCCCATAAGCTCAGCGGCATTTCTCGCGTTCCCGTATAAAGTCACGTCGCCCATTTTCGCCCATGCCCGTTCTCCCGTGTCACATGACTTGCAAGAGGTGGCTGCTTTCCGGCTGTCGCTGTAAGGGTTTCCGGCGCACTCTGTCAAATCGTTTCCGGGGTAAAGGCTTCTTTCAGGCTGCGCCCGCCTTTTCCTGTGCGCGGATTTTCCCGGTGCGGCTGCTTCCGGCTGCTCTTCCCGGCTGTATCTGCCTTGCCGGGCTTCCGGCTGCGGTGCGGCTTCCGTCCCCTCTGGTGGTCTGCTCCTGTCCGGCGGTCTGCTCCTTGTCCTGTGCCTTTGGCATCCGCTAAGTTCTGCCCATGGAATTGATAATCTCGGCGGCTGCGCTGCGGATTGTTTTCAGGGAACTTTTCAGCTCGGAAAGCTCCCGCCCGTCTGCCCACCCGGCGACATAGCCGAAAGAGTAGTCCGACGTGTCAGAGCGCGTAATGTTGGCAGACGCAGGCGACGCTTTCCGCTTCGACTTCGCGGGTGCGGCGGTCAACGCGGGCCGCTCGTCCTTTGGTGCGTTGAGGTCAATGTCGCAGCTTCGCATGGCGATTTTCGTGAATGGCGGTCTTTAGGTCTGCAATTCGCTCATGCCCTCGTTGATAGCAATGCGCTTGTCCTCCAAGTGGTAGGTAGCTATGAGAGCCGCCCCGATATTCTCAAAGGCGATAGGAACGGGAGAAGTCTTTCAGGGCTGCGAAAATCCTTGTAGCGGTCAGCGTCGCCCGTCAGCTCGTCCACCGCAATGTCCGGCAGCTCCTTTTCCCTCGGTCTGGGAAACGTCAAAGACAGATACCACCTTGTAGGCGTGGGTATCTTGACTTCCTTTTTCCTCGGTGACGGGCTTCCCGTCCTTGCCGATTATGGGCTTCTGCGTGTGTGGGTCTATCTTCTCCACTTCCTGTCTGATTTTGAACGGCGACGGGGCAATGATTTTTAATTCCCCTTTGCGCTTTTCATCACGTTACGCCCGAAATTATTCTTTCAAGCGGAAAAGCTCCGCCACAAGGGAAGCGTCCGGCTTCTGCATGGCGATAAGCAGCGTATTGTTGAAGCTGTAATTATGGAATTTTGACATGACTTTCAGATATTCCCGGTAACGCTCGCTGTCAAAGAGTTCCGCAATGCCCTGTTCCAGACGGTCGGTAAACTCTTTGAGCTTTTCGGCGGGCTTCTCGCTCGTCAGCACGATAGGGATAACCGGACGCGGCTCCTGTGGCTGCTCTGCGGTCGGTGTCATTCTCTGCCCCGGCGCGGCTGCGTCCATTTCTACCTTTGACGGGTCGGGTCTTTTCCGGCTGCGGGGGCTGCGGCGTTACCCTGTATTCCTGTGGAACGTCGCGCCCGTCGTACCATTCTGTAAAGGTGTTGCGGTTGTTGTAGATATAGCCCTTTTCGGTAAACATACCGTCGTCGTTAATGAAGCGTCGCGCCCGTATTCCTCATACATGAAATACCGTTTCACTTCGTCGGATAGCTCCGGTTCTTCCAGTTCATCAACCAGATAATGCCCGTATTCTTCTTCATTGTGGACGGACGGATAAATCCAGTAGCAGTCAAGGTTTTGTGCAAGGTTGATAATGTCCTGTAAGCTGTCGGCATGGTCGCCGTATTCAATGGCTGCAATGAATTTTTCCCTGTCGTCGTCAAACTGCATTTCAAGAGCTTCCCTAAATAGTTCAGCTCGTCGGGGTGGGAATACTCAGCTAAATGTTCCGTCAAGCCGGGGATAGTGGATTGAAATTCTGAAATGCCATTCCTCATAGTGCTTGAAGTCAATCGATACGGTCAAAGACTTCTTTCAGATGTTCGGCAGTCGTGGGGAACGTCACCCATTCGCCCGCAGGTCGCCCTCGGTGTACTTTCCAAGATTGGAAAGATAGCCGCTTAAAATCGGTTCTCGCCATTTGTTCGCTCCTTTCTTTTTCAATCATGCGGTGCATAAGCTCAAAATCTTCAATGCTCATGCTCCCGTCAAATACGTAGGGGTTAAAATCCGCCCCGTCCCGGTAGGGCTTTTCGGAAAAGGAGGCCCGCTTCGTGGGCGGCTGCCCTCGCTTCCTCGATAACCTCCGGGGAAGCCTGTCGTCGCGCGCCCGATAAAAAGCGTCAATGTCGTTCATGCTGTTTTCGTAGTGGTAGCGCGACCCGGCGGTCAGCTCGTCAAGGCTCATGTCCCCGCCCAAATGCGCAGTAGTAGCCGTTTAAGATAACGGCGGCGGGGTCGGTGCTTTGATTTCCTCTAACCGGCTCCTGTCCTCCGGGTAGAGCGTATCGTCCATATCAAGATGAAAATATTCGCGTTCCGCGAACGCCCCTGTTTCCAGAACGCCACCCATGCGATACCGTCCCTAAGCTCGTCTTGATGAGTCCTTTACGGTGTCCCGTAAACCTGCCATAGTGAAAACCTCCTTTCTCTGCGGCAGCGTCATCAGCTGCATTTTTGGCTGCATGGTCTACTACGGGTACGCCCGCATTTCTGCCAAAAGATTTTTGAAAATTATTTGAGGGTGAAGCACTCCGCAAAAGAGGGTTTGGGAAACTTCCAACAGCAAACATCCGTCCGGCGCGGCAGCGCTCGCAACGAGGGATTTACGAAGTGGGTACCCGCTTCCTATGCTACTATTCCAGTTTTTAGTTCTTCCGCACTTCGATACGGTAGTTGACGTATTTCCCGCCAGTGTCAGCCAAAACGACAGTTCCGTCGTAGGTCTTGCCTGTTTTCGGGGAATAGAGCTTCTTCACATTCGCCTTGCCGGATTTAAGGAGCGCGGCGGCAATCTTCGGGGAAAAAGCGGTCTTGCGTTCCTCAAAGAAACGGTCGTTCTTCCACATCACAAAGGCACATTCCCTGTTGCTGCAATAGTAGCTTTTCTTCCCCTCATGGACGGGGGAACCGCACCGGGGGCATTTGCCGATAGAGGGCTTTTCCTCTCTGAACAAGCTCTTTTTGTCCTCCTGTACGGCGGCGTGTGTCTGCACAAGCTCCCGCGCCATAGCTTCAATGCCGGACGAAATTCGCCGGGGTCTGCGGCTCCCTTTGCTATCTGCGTCAGATTGTTTTCCCATTCTGCGGTAAGCTGCGGGGAAGTCAGCATATCCGGCAGCACTGATATAAGGGCGGCTCCGTTCTGCGTGGGGATAAGCTGCTTGCCCTTGCGCTCCGCAAAGCTGCCCTTTACCAGTTTTTCAATGACGGCGGCGCGGGTGGCGGGGTGCCAAGCCCCCGGCGTTCCGCGTCCAGGTCGGTGTCCCCGTTCCCGGCTCGCTCCATAGCAGAGAAAAGCGACGCTTCGCTGTGGGGCTTCGGCGGGGTCGGTAGGCATCTCCGTTACCTTTGCGGCGGGGTTTTCAAAGCCCTGTCCTCGAAAAGCTCCGGCGGCGTCACGCCTCGATTTCCCCGTCCTCCGGGTCGGGCTCTGTTTCAATGTCGCCCGGTATCTGCGTTCAATCTCTTTCCACCCGTCAGAAAGAAACCGTCTTTCCCGCGCCGTAAAGCTCCGTATCAGCGCGTGGAAAACCGCCGTAACCGCTTCAAAGATATGCGGCTCGGCGGTGGCAAAAAGAGCAGACGCGCCCCCGCAAGGGTGATGATATTTCTCTCACTTTCCGGCAGCGCGTCCGGGTCAGCCTTTGCAAGCTCCATAGTGGGAATGATTGCGTGGTGGTCTGATACTTTTTACCGTCTGTTACCTTTGCAATATCCGGCGTGAAGTCTGCGCCCGCCATAGAGGGAGCTTTTCGCAGAGCAGCGCGATAATGCCCGCTGCGGTGCCGCCCATGTCGTCGGTGAGGTAGCTGCTGTCCGTCCTCGGATAAGTCAAGAGCCGCTTTTCATAGAGGGCTTGTGCAAGGTCAAGGGTCTGCTTCGCGGTGTAGCCGAAAATGCGGTTTGCTTCCCGCTGCAAAGAGGTAAGGTCAAAAGAGCTTCGGCGGGCTGCGCTCTTTTTCTCTCTGGTGACGGAAACACATACCGCTTTCTCCCTGCTTCGCAAGCCCTTTCAGCGCGTCGGCTTCTGCCTTGTCTGAAATCCTCCCGCTTGCCGCTTCCGCGCCGGATGAGACATAAGCGCATGGTGAGTATTTTTCTTTCTGGAAATGGGAGATAGCCGCGTCCCGGTCAGTGAGCATTTTTAAGGGTCGGGGTCTGGACGCGCCCCACGTTCAGGTCTTTCCAGACAGGCAGAGAAAAGCCGGGTGGCGTTAATGCCGATAGCCAGTCAGCCTTTGCGCGGCAGAGGGCAGACGCAAAGAGCGCGTCATATTCCCGCCCGTCTTTGAGGGAAGCAAAGCCCGCCTGCGAGTTGCCCCGTCCTCCATTGAGGAAATCCACAGCGGCGCATGGGCTTCTTGCAGCCCGCCACTTCGTAGACAAAGCGGAAAATCAGCTCCCTCGCGCCCTCGCGTCACACGGCATTTATCACCTGAAACGTCGGCGCGGTGCATAAGCTCCTTTAAGGTCGCAAACTGCTTTCCCTTGTCCGGGTCAACGGCGTATTGCCATTCCTCCGGCAGAATGGGTAGGCTGTCAAGCTGCCATTTCTGTACTGCTCCCCGTAGGCGGCAGCTCTGCAAGCTGTACCAAATGCCCGACGCACCATGAAATGAGGTAGCCGCCGCCCTCGATATATCCGTCCTGTTTTTGCTTAACGCCAAGCGCGGCGGCGATAGTCTGCGCCACGCTCGGCTTTTCTGCAATCACAAGTCTAAGTGCCATGAAAAATCCTCCTTTCAGCTCTTCCGGCGCGGTATGCTTCTTCTCCTGTGCCTGTTTCAGACAATAGCCGATACAGGGGATTGCGCCTCATAAGAGCAGCGCATACACGCCGGGGATTTTGGAACGGGCGGCGCATTGTCACGCCGCCCGGTGGGTCTTTTTGTACCATCATTTTTTCTAACGGGTTTTCGGTGAAAAAGCGTCATGCGTCCCCGTCCTCCGCTTCTTCAGTCTTCGGGAACGTCCAAGCCCTCCCCGTCGTCCCGGTACGTCCTCGCCGTAGTCGTCAAAGTCGAAATCTTCAGGTCGGTATCGCCCTTGACGCTCTGCTTCGGCTTCATAAACTAAAGTGATGAGTGCGCCCCCGCCGCCAAGAAGTGCCACGACAAGGAAAAGCACAAGCCCGCCCGCATTGCCTTTCTCTTTGGGCTGCTCCGGCGGTTCCTCGGTTTCGGCTCCGCTTCGCTTGCCGCTGCAAGCGGTCATGTTGTCCTGCAGACGGGGCAGCTCACATTCACTTTCCCGGCTTCGCATTTCTCGGTACTAACTGCAAACGGCGGGCGGGGCTGCCTCGGTGCTTCCGTCCTCCATGAGTGCCATAAGGTCGGCTTCGTCCAGCGATTAAGGAAATGTACGGTGTTCTCGCCCTCGTCGTCCCGGTCGATAAGGATATAAAAGTAATTGCCGTTTTTTGGTCGTCACTGTGATAAGCTGCTTGTTGCCGCCGAAATCGTCTACAAAGGGTCGCGTTCCCGTCCGGGGTAAGGGGTTCTTCCCTTTCGGGTTCCTCATGAACAACGCCGCTGTCGTCGGTCGCGTCCTGTCCCTCCGGGGTCTGTGCAAAGGCGGTGACGGGAAAAAGCCGCCCGTCAGCATGAGGGCGGCGCAGAGTGCGGTCAAGGTTCTAAGGATTTTCTTATTCATTCTCGGTGTCCTCCATTTCTTCGGTGTCGTGGTCTGCGGGTTCTGCGGGTAGCCAGCGCGGCTTCCATGCCCGGAATACCGCCGCCGGAAAGCATAGCGGAAAGCTCATGCAGGGAAAGCCGCATGGAGCGCACAAGCTGTACGATTTGCAGGTTTTCCGCTTCGGTTTTCTGCGCTTACGCCGCAGCCTGTTCTGGTACTCGGTGATTTTCTCGCGGGTCTTTGCAATCTCCTTGTCGATACGTTCAATCCTGTTCATAGCCATAAATCAATTTCTCCTTTCAGATTTTTCAGTGTTATGTTTTGCTTTTCAGTTCCAGTTCATCAGCCCATATCCCTTTGATACAGGAATAATTAACGGTAGCTCTTTATCTTGCAAGCGTCGCCGGAATTGCCCTCGACGGTATAGACGCGCTCCCCTCGTCCGTCCCGATGACAAGCCCTACATGGTCTGCGCTCCCGTCCCCGTCCCAGTCAAAAAGATAGCGTCGCTGGGGCGATATTCGCCTAGCCCCTGCGCCCCATTGCCCGCGTGACTGGAACCGGGTACGCCCTGTGACTGGCACCCGGCAAAGCGCGGCTCGGACAGCCCGCCTGTCTGTAGCACCATGAAACGAAACAGGCGCACCATTCCACGCGGCTGTTGAAGCCGTACCAGCTCAAAAGGTGCGCGCCCACGTTTCCGGCTTGCCGCCTTCGCAAAGCTCTACAATGGCGGTATTGTGCCGGGGCGTGTGCCGTTCACAAGCTGTGCGCCGCTTAAATCCTCGGACGCCCCTGTGTCTGGTGAGCCGCCGCCGAAAATCAGCGGCTTGTTGCCGCTTGTTTCCAGATAGACGCGGCACATTTCCGTGCTGCTCCGGCGTTAGGAAGTTCCTCCGCAATCTCGAAACAGGCTTGTTCGTCAGCTTCACGTTCAGAATGTAATAATCGTAGGCGACTTCAACCTCGTATTCGTGAGGTTTTCCGTGAGAGGTTTCCTGTTTCGGGTCGGTGACGGTGCGCGTTCTGTGCGGTTTCCGTCCTGTGGCGCACTTCAATTTCTTCCGTCAGCGTCAAGGTGTACTGCATGGCAAAGACGCGGGTTTATTTCGCCTGTGCGCTCTGTGGGGTGTAGGTCTGGAAAAAGGGCGGTGAGGTGAGACGCTAATTCTGCAGGTTATGCCCGATACTGTCAAGGTCATAGCGGTATTCGTCATAGCCCGGATAATCGCGCTCGATATTGTCAATTTTCTGCTGAAGCTCGTTTTTCCTTTGCGGCGTAGTTGTTTTCCGTCGCCACAAGGTCCTTGTCCTCCGACGTAGGAAGTCCCGACAATGCCGTTCATCAAGCGGAGAACATAGAACCGCAAGAAGATAGCCCCGCCGAAATCATAATGAATAAGAGCAGCGCGGCAACGGCGATACACGCCCGCCGGGTGCCTTGCCACAAACGCCGCCGCTTTCTTTGTTTTCCTCGGCTGTTTTTCGCTTCTGCCTTGCGGGTGTTCTCTGCAGCTTTCTGTGCCGTTTTTCGCGCCGTTTTTTCGCCTGCCTTTGCACACTGCCGCTTGATTTGCTGCTTCTGCATGAAGCGGGAAAGGGATTGCCCGCAATCTGCGGGTTATCATGCAAGGCTTTGTGGTACTCGAAATCCACATTCGCCTTGAACGCCGCTTTCTCTGCGCTTTGCCGCCGCCCGGTAGGGTTTGAGCTTGTGGCTGCGGTAGCCCTCCTTGACTTTCCGCGCCCCGTACTTTTGCGCCGCGCTCTGCCAGTTCTTCGGATTTATGCGCCCCTCAACGCCGGAATTGTCCTTTCAACGGAATGTATCTTGTTGTGGACGAAAAATACCCGCTTCCCGTGCGGGGCGGGATAGCGGGTTGTTGTGGGCTTTTTCTTTTTCCTATGGGTTTTTCCCGTTCCTCAAAAGGTAGGCGGGTCTGCCTTTCCCGGTGGCTTCGTCAAGGTGCGCTCCCGCACAAGTTTTCTTTTCTTTGGGGATAGCTGCCCTTGCCCGCGTCCAGACGGTCGGCTGCTGTCCGATTTTCGGATATACCTTTCAAGCCCGGCGTTGCCCGTTCCTCGTCGGTAAACTGCAAGCGGGAAGTGTGGGCGCGGGCTCTCGCTTCGCCTGTGCTTTCCTCGCCGCCTTTTTGCTCGCCTTTCTGGTGTGCGCCCCGTCGATATGCTCCAAGACGCGCTCGGCTGCTGCGGTGTCTCTGTTCCCGTTCTGCCCCGGCGCATGGGGAAGCGGCGGCGCGTCGGCTGCGGGCGCGGGAGCTGCGCCGCCCGGTATGGGCTGCGCTGCCTGTTCCGGCCGCTGCGGGGCGGCTTCGCTTTCTGGTAAGGTCAGTCGTCCATGTGCGGTTGCTGATACGCTTTTTCTTGCCTGTGGCGGCGTTTACCTCAACGGCTCCCCTCGCGGGTCAGTTTTTCTGCGTGACTTTCCCGCGCTTTATACCATTTTATTTGTCTGTCCCTCCAATCCGCGCCCTTGCAAGGGCGCAATACTCGGCGTTTATCCTCAATGCCTATATAATGCCTGTGAAGCTGCCTCCCTGCGGCTGCCCCGTCGTGCCGCTGCCGAAAAAGGGGTCAGCACAATGCCGCCTTCGGACCAGCCCGCCTTGATACAGGTTCGCAATGTTTTATGGAATGCGGCGAAATGCCTGCCCTTGTAGGGTACGGTATTGATTAGCCACACGTCCCGCCTGTTCCGCATGGTCGGCGCGAGGGCTTCGTCGTAGTAGCTCCGCTTCTCGCCCGGTTCAATCCCTGCATGTTTCCCCTGTCCGGGTACTTTCCTCCGCATATTTCTGCCTGCGCTGCGCCCGGTGCGGTACCGCGCCGCCGTTGTGGAATGCCAACGGCTCGGCTATGGCGGCTGCGTCACGAAAATACTTCTTTGACCTTTGTAAGCGAAAGATATGTTCGCAACAGCGGGTAGGGCGGTCTTCACGCTCTCCGGCATGGGGTTTTCTTCTGCAGATAATATCGCTCTCAAAATACCACCCGTCAGCGCGTAGGCGCAAAGCCAAGAGCCAAAGGGATACCGATTAAATCCTTTTTGCTTGCAGCCCGCCGCCTGTCTTGCGATTGATACGGCTTGCCCGTTCCTCCCTTTCAGGGGTTCTTCGGGTCTGCATGGTAGCCCTTATTTTCCTGTGCCGCAGTAGGTGTCCGCAATGTTCAGCCAGAAAGTACCGTCAGAACGCAGTACCCGGCGCAGCTCGCGGAAAACCTCGGTCAGCCTGTCAATGTACTGCTCCGGCGTGTCCTCCCGCCCAATCTGCGCGTCAAGCCCGTAATCCCTAAGTGCATAGTAGGGCGGGCTTGCTGACGCAACAGTGTACGCTTTCCTCTGGAAGCTCCCGCAAGGCATCAGAGCGCGTCCCGGTTGATGATTGTGTCAGTTTTCAGCCCGTTCATGCTTTGCCCGCTCTCCGGCTTCGTCGTCATTACCCGGTAAAGCTCGGTGTCTTTCGGGAAGCGGTCTACAAAAGGGCAGCACCACGTTTCCATAGAAGATAAGCCCCTCGCCCGCTTCGGTGTGGGTGACACTACTCATCTGCTGCGGGGAAATGTTGAGCTGCTTCGCAAGATGCCCGGTCGCCCGCCGCTTGATTGAGCATGAGGACAAAATCAGAGTTTTCAAAGATATTCTCCACTTCGCGGGAAGCAAGCAAATCTTTGACGTTCTGCGTGATTGCTGTGGGTATGCCGCCCCATTTACGGAAACGCTTCCAAATCTCCACGGGATACGCGGCGGTCTGTTCTCTTTCAGAGAAGATGAAATTCGTCCATGTAGTAGCGGGTGGTTTCCTTTCTGCCCGGTTGACGGTGACGCGGTTCCATACCTGGTCCTGCACAATGAGCATACCTAACTTTTTGAGCTGCTTCAGCTGCTTGATGTCAAAAGCAGACAAGGCGGTTGTTCAGCTCCACGTTGGTACGGTGGTTGAACACGTTAAGGCTCCCGGAAACGTAAAGCTCCAACGCCGCCGCGATACGCGCCGCTTCCGGCTCCGGCTGCTTCAAAAGCTCGTCGTAGAGGTCGCCCAGAATAGGCATTTTCTCCGGGTCGGGGTCTGCAAGGAACGGACGGTACACGTTCCGAACGGCGCGGTCAATGACGGTCTTATCGACGGGCTGCAAGCCCTCCTTGCCGCCGATTACAAGCTCGCAGAGGGAGAGGATAAAGTCGGATTTCAGCGCAAGGGGGCTGTCGTCCTCGCTGTAATTGGAGGTTAATATCCATAGGGTTCACATGCCAGGGGCTTCCCGTCAATGCCCTTGCCCGTAGGGGATAACCGTATCACTTGCCCGTCAAGCCGCTGCACGGAAAAATACTCCGCTTCCGGGTCGCAGATGATAATATCGTCGTCCGTAATGAGGAAAGCGTTTGTCATTTCCCGCTTTGCCGCAAAAGGATTTCCCGCTTCCAGCGTACCCAGAGATTAAAGCCGTTGGGGTTTTTGAGCTGCTTGCGGTCGCAGAGTATCATGTTGTTAGAAAGGGCGTTCAAGCCGTAGTATAAAGCCGCGCCCGTCTGGAAAAGCTCCTGTGTGATAAAGGGGATAAAGATAGCTGTGCTTGAAGTCGTCAGCCCCCTTTGAATGGCGATAAGGTTCTCCCCAAGCGGTACAGAGGACATAGCCCCGCTTCCTGTTGGTAGTCAAGGCGGGTGAGGGCGCAGTTGTTCTTCTGTGCAATGCCCGCCGCCGCGAACACGTCATTTTCCAGTTTCCTTTTTGTGTCTGCCATGTTCACCACAAGGAACGTGAGCAGAAACATACGCTCGTTGCGGCTCTGCAAGTCCTGTAAGAGGTTCTTCGCTTCGCTGCCGAAAGTGGCAAGGTCGGACGGTATAATATCCATGTCATAGCCGCTGCGTACCGCCTTTTTCTGTTCCTCGATTTTCATTTTGTCAAGGTCGGTGATTTTTCCGCTTGATTGTCTTTATAGCTTCGGTCTGGTCGATACTGTGGATATGCAGATTGACGATAACGCCCGTTTCAAGTCCAGAATATCCGATAAGATACGGTCGTTTAATTCCGGGGCAAGGATTTCAAGGAATGAAAACCGCCGATTTTGCGCCCCATGCGGAAGTAACGCCCCTCGCCAAAACGGAAAGAGGACGGGGCGATAAAGTCCTTTATGGAAAGCCCGGACGGGGGCAAGCCATGAAAAATCAAAGGCAAACTGCCCGCACTCCGGGTGGAAAATGCCATGCAGCATTTTGAGCCGTTCATAGCCTGTCATGGGGCGGGCGGCTACGCTAAGAGCTTAAAATTGTTAAGTACGTCCGTTTCGATACGGGCAAGGCGGGATTTCGCCGCGCCCAGACTGTCGGCTTCAATGGCAAAGGGTGATGTATTTTTTGCTTTGACAAGCCCGTTGTTGCCCTTTGCAAGCTGGTTTTGCAGCATATCCCCGTATTCGCTGCGGATAGAGTTGAAAGCGTCGTCCTGTGCCGGGATATTGACCGCCTTTTCCGCTTCGCCCCGCTGCGTCCCTTGATTGATGAAAAAGAGCTGCACCGAAACGGAAGCGTCAAAGTAGTTGAGGAAGTCGCACCAGTTCTCAAAAATGGCGGTCTTGTCGTCTGCCTGTGCAAGCTGATAGTTAATATCTTCAAAGGCGACGGTCTTTGAGTATTTACGTTCCGTAACCTTGCAGATACCGTCCGGGTACATCTGGATATAGGATTGTCTGCTGCGCGGTATGCGCTTTCCCGTCGCCCTTTGCCTGTCTGATGATTTCCGCAATCTGCTTCTTCTCGGCGCGGGTGAGCTTGCGGGGCGGGTTAGCCTTTGCGTGTGCGTTTCCCGCCGCGCTGTTTCTTCGTGTTTCCTTTTGCAATCGCTGATACCTCCTTTTCAAGTTTTCTCTGCCGTTCTAAGACGGAATAAAGGTTGTCTGTCCTGTATGGTCGTTCTTTGGGGGCTATGAATTTTGTCTGAATGATGTTTTTATCACCACTTCAAGGGGCTGTCCATGCTTCTCATACATGGCAAAGAGGAAACAGGGCAGCATGACGGCAATCATAGCCATAGACGCAAGGCTTGTGCCTGTGCTGTCTTTGAGCAGAAAGAAAAGCGGCAAGCCCAAAAATGAGGGCTACCGCAGAAACATACAATCTGCCGTTTGGTAAGGTTGAAAGCTACTTTTGTCTTGACTTTGGATAAGTCTTTGGGTACGGGTACATACGCCAAGTGGAAACCTCCTTTCTCTGGTTTTTTGCTGCTGTAAGTTCCCATAGGGGTAATCAAGGCAAAGGTCAATCTATGCCCTTTGCCCGTCCCTATTCTATGGGGTTCTCCCGCGTCAAGGTCGGGTAGTATTTTCGCCGCTTCGCTCTGAAAAATCTCCACCCTGCCCTTGACACGCCGCTAATGCGCGGAGAAAATCGACTTCGCCAGTGCGCCGGATTTGAACAGGGAGAAACAGAGGATAACGGTATAGGCTGCAAGGGAGAAAATCGCGCTGTGCAGATTGTCCGCTATTATCATGTTGTTCACCAGTACGGCGTAAATGCCGACGCATATCATTATGAGGAAGCCTTGAAAGCCAAGCGCGAACAGGGATTTTAGGTAGTTGTTCCCTATCTGTCCCCATTCCCGGTTAGTCATTGTTGCGAACGGGATAGGCGATACCGAACAGTAAAGGTAAATTTCTATCATGCGCCCGTAGAGGATAACGGTTATCAGTACGGACATTATCTTCATGCACAAGCTCACAAGGCTTGTTTCCATGACAAGTAAGAGCAGTTCGAGGGATTTCCATAGCGTCAAGCCCGCTCTGCATGGAAGCAAGGGCGGCGGCAACATCAATGTTCGTGCTGCCGCCGATAACCCCCGCCGCGCCGGAAACAACGTGCTGCGCCATATCGAACACCGCCATAGTGATGTCAAGGTATGCGTCACAAGGTAGACTGCGACGTAAGCCTTGAACACCCACTTGAAGAACATGGAAGTGTCAACGTCGTGCATATTGTTCTTTTCCGTTACCATGCTGATAAGCTCATAGCATAGGACGTAGGTAATGACAAGCCCCGCAATGGGTACGATTACATTCTCCGATAACGTCCGTATCATGGAGAAGATACCCGCGTTCCACCCTTTGCGGGGTCTGCCCTACCTCGGCGGCGATAGTGCCGACTTTCTCGTTCACGTCCCCGAACATAGTTGACAGATTACCGTTTATGGCTCCTATGAGGATTTCCTTTATCCATTCGTTAATCGCGTCAAGTATGCTCTGCATAAGCTTTTACCCGCGCTTCTTAACCGAACAAGCCGGAAAGTAGCGGTACAAGGGTCATGCCGATAAGGGCGACACCGCCGCCCGCCATGAGCTGCTTCATGCCCACTGGCTTTTTCGCGCCGGGATTGTCGTTGCCGTAGCCCTCCATGAGGTTAATCACGCCCCAGATACCGAGCCCGGCTCCCAGAGCTACAACAAGGGTCTGCAAAACGCCTACTGCCGAATTAAAAATGCCATAAAGTTCTCCTTTCTTGCCGCGTGTGCGGCTGCCCGAAAAGAGGGCATAAAAAAACGGCGGTCCAGTTTTGATAACTGCCGCGGTCATAAGCCCCGCCGGGTTGGGCGGGTTCCCCACGCCGCCTAAGTGTCTGCGGCGCGGCGGTATTCAGTTGTGAGCGGGCGCGGCTCTTGCCGCTGTGTGCTGCGCCGGAAGAGTGGGGGCGCGTATCATGTAAGCCTGTGTTTACGTTCTTGATGTTAGGTCAGCTCCTTAAAAATCTCTTTTTGAATGACAGGTAGGATAGGTTGGGCTTCCGTAGTCGTCGGCGTTGTGGGAATGTGGGTAACTGGCTGTCTTATGGAGCTGTGGGAAACGCTGTTTGCAGGACGTGGGAAAGCTGCCCTTTGCTTTTTCCATGTGCTGTGAATGGCGTTTTCCATAGCGGAATAGCCTGTTATCCACATTTCCATGACGCAAGGGAGCGCGCTATCTCATAGCCTGTATTTCTTCCTTTAATCGCAATCCCTCCTTTCTCTCTGGCGGTTCTTTTCGTAGAGCCGTTCATAGCTGCGATAAATTCCCGGATTTCAGCCCGCCGTTTCGCTTCCTCGCGTCTGCTGCTCCATGCGCCCGCCGCCAATCAGCACTAAAGGCGCGGCTTCTCCTGAGGAACGCTCATTCATTGTCTGCGTCCTCCTGTAAATCTGCCGCGTCAATCTCGTAATAGTCAAAGACTTCATCGGGCTTGACGATAGCGGGGCGGCGGCGCAAGTGCTTCTCCATGTCAAAGGCGTTCTTCGGGTCTGCGTCGGGAAAGGTACTTGTGTTCGGGTGCTTCGTTATGTCGAATTTGTCCGAAAAGAACGGGCGCACCCGCGTAGCTGCAAGATACATTTCCCTCCGTCCATGACCGCGATTTCATCTTCCGTCATAAGCTGCTTTCCCAATTTCTGATAGTTCAGCCCATGCAAGCTCCCGCCCTCTGGTTTCGGACGTGTTGGAAGCTGTCAATGGTTTCTTTCCTAAAAATCTCCGATATTTCTTTGAGCGTCGTTTTCTCCTTGCCGCCAAGAAAAAGCGTGGTGTCGCAGTTGCCGACTATGGTATCGGCGTTGTCCTTGTAAATGGCTTTTTAGCTGTGACTGGCTCTGCAAGATGATTGAAGCGGATATTTCCCGGCTCCTTATGGTGGCTGTGAGCTTTTTCAAACTTCGGTATCTGCCCGATATTCGCAAACTCGTCTAACAGGCAGCGCACATGGACGGAAGCCGCCCGCCGTATTCATCATCTGCCTTGTCGCAAAGCAAGTTGAATAGCTGTGTGTAGAGAATACTCAGACAAAGTTAAAGGTGTCGTCTGTGTCGCTGATAATGACGAAAAGGGCGGTCTTTCTGTCGCCTATGGTGTCAAGCTGCATTTCGTCGGTTTCCATAAGCTCGCGCAGCTCGCCCTGATGTCAAGGGTGCTAACCTCGCGCCGCAGCTAATTAAAATCGACTTCGCCGTTTTGCCCGCCGCAAGTTTGTATTTGCGGTACTGCTTGACCGCGAAATGCTCCGGGTCTCTTTTTCTTCCAGACGTTCAAACACTGAGGTCAACCGGGTTCTGGAAGTCCTCGTCGTCCTCGCGGGCTTCCGACGCATTTATCATTTCAAGCAGCGTCGTGAAGTTCTTTTTCCTCGTCCGGGGCTTCATACCAGATATAGCCGATTAGCGCGGTGTGGAGAGCTTTTCCGCTTTCACCCAAAAATCCTCGCCGGATTTCTCCCCGTCGCCTTTTGTGTTGGCGATAATGGTATTGACCAACTTCAAAATGTCCTTTTTCGCTCCGCAGAATAGGCAAAGGATTGTATTTCATGGATTTCTTGAAGTTAATCAGTATTCAGCACTTTAATCTGGTAGCCGCCCCGCTGTAGAGCTTCCCGCACTCGATTAAGACGGTGCTTTCGGGTCTGTGACAACATAGCTGCTGTGCATTTGCATAAGCGACGGTTTGACGAAAAACCTTGTCTTGCCGCTGCCGGAACCGCCGATTACAAGAATGTTCTTGTTGCGGGCATATTTCGGCTGCTTCAGGGCGCTGTTCATGGTAAGCCGTTCCGTCTGCGTGAGGGGATATTGTTCTCAAATACTGGGTCTGTGTATGGCTTTTATGTCCTCGGCTGTCCCCCAACGTGCGCTGCCGTACTCCGTACCCTTTCCTGTGCTTCTTCGCGTTCTTGCCCGCTTGCGTGCAGATAATCAGCCGGACAATGACCGCCCCGGCAATGCCGATAAAGTAAATCTGCGGGTGAGCTCGGCGCGATACTGGAAAAAGGCGGCACTAAAACCGTCCCCAAGATGTAGCAGCTTTGCGCTCGCGTCCGCGCCGGGGAGAGCCGGACAGCCGCACCCACTTTATCAAAAGAGCCACACAAAGAGCAGATACAGGAGATTGAGGATAAGCAGCTTCTTGATTTCCGGCTTCATAGCGATACCTCCCTGTCCTTGTTCTTGACTTTTTGCCCGTTCCGCGTTTCTGCCCTGTGCGGCTTCTTTAAGGGTTGAGCAGCTTTCGGATTGAGGGCTTCCTATCCTGTGTCAGCTTCTTTGCGGAAAAATTCCTTAAAAGGCTGCGGTCAGCGCGTCCGCGTCCCGCCCTTGAAGAAAACAAGGTAACGGGGCGGGGTTTTCCGTCGTGTCCTTTTTCAGCGCAAAGTCGATACCATATTTTTTGCGGTACTCTCAAAAGCCTTGATATTGTCTTTTGTAATCTCAATGTTGGAAACGCCCGCGTTCTGCTTCATAAGCTGCTTTAAGCTCTGCTTGCCCTGTGGCGGTTTGAAAGCTCTTTCTTGCCCTTTGAGAGAATGGCTTTCACTGCCTTTTTGGAGCGTCTGCGCGGTCAGCTTCCCAGTCTTGATGTAAAGGGCTATGGTCTTTTCGTTTACTTCGTCCTGCAATTTCTCGCGTCCTCCTTTCGCGTTTCTTTATGGGGCGGCGGTCAGATACGCACCCTGCAGCCCGTTCAAGTCCTCGGCTCTGATACCCACAAGATACCAGTTGTCGCCGTACTCAATCCGGGTAGGCTTCCACTTGCCCCGCACGAACACGTCAAAGCACTCGCCGCAATGCAAGCCCGTAGTAAGTGTTGAGGTCAAAGCGGATGTCGTAACGGTCGGTGCGCTCGTCAAATACCAATGCTCCTGTTCTCTGTGCCGCAAAATCCTCCTTTTGTTGTTTACAGGCTTTCGCCCGGTTTGAATGAATAATAGTCCGGGTCGCCGTACTGCGGCTTCTTCGGTGCCAGTGCGCCGCTTGCCATGTCATGGGCGACAAAGGGAAGTGTAGTAGTTGCCGATAGTGGACGGGGCATTGAAAAGGGCTGCTTTCAGATATTGCTTGATGTTGCGGATTTTTGGTTGTGTTCTCCCGCATACAGTCAAGCACAAAGCGGATATGCTCGCCGTCCAGCTTCATAAACTTTGACTTCTAAGCTCTGCCGGGTAGTCGTCCCCGCAATCCGCACCCGCTTCCTTGCGGTGCATACTGTTTCAAAGCATGAGGTCTATAATCCTCGTCAAGCCTGTCACCGTCAAATCTCATGTCCTGTTTGAGAATGTCGTAGTCGATATTGTCCTTGATGATTTCCCGGTATATCTCTGCGCTCTGTGCTGCCGCTTCCGTTCCTTTTCCGTTCCGGCGGCGTAGCCGCTTCCCCGCAAGGTGAGGGGTTAGGGGAAAGGATAGGAATGGAATGGGTACTGATAAATCCGTATTTGATTTTTCTTTTTTGGTAAGTCAGTTCTTTGTATATCTTTATTTAATTGCGTTGGATTTTTCCAACGTAGGTTTTTCAATGTTGGTTTTTCCTGTGTTGGATTATCCAATGTTGGATTTTTCCAATGTAGAGTAAATCCGGCGTAGGCGGCTGCGGCTGCTCGAATATCACATAGTCCGCGCCCCGCAAGCGTCCTTTCTCGTCGCGCTCCCTTGAACGGACGATATGCCCGGCGCGTTCAAGCTCCCGTATGGCTTCGCGGATAGCGTCTATCTTCTCCCGGTTGATAAGGGATAAAGCCTTTCAAGGTGTAGTCCCAATCTTCGGGGAGTGACTAGCATTGCGACAACAGCCCCTTTGCCTTTAAGGAAAGCTCCTTGTTGCGTAGGGTGGTGGTTGCTCATTACGGTGTAGCCCCTTGTTTCGTTCCACCCGGAAAACTGCCATAGTAAATCACTCCTTTTTGCTGTGGATTTGTTACGCAGTAGAAGCGCGGTTTCGGGGATACAGGTATAAATCCCTTGCCGCGCCAGATACGCGCCCGCAAAACCGCTTGTAGCAAGGCTTTTTTCTGCCCCTACTGCGTAACAAGGGCATGAAAAAGCGGCGTTCCTGTTCTCCTGTGTAGGGAGTGGGAAACGCCGCTTGTACGGTGCTATGAAATTTTTCAATCTATGGTGAGTCAATACTGGTGTGCGCTGCCTGTTTGGTCTATCCGCAAGAGCTTCAAAAGCATATCAAGGCTCAATCCGTAAGTAGTAAATGGGTAGTAAATTCAAGCTGCTGTCTTGCGAAATGCCCGTAAACTGGGGATTTTTTTGAGATAATCATTTGATTTTTGCACAAATATACGAGTATTTTTCCCACGGCGTATATTCAAACTATATGCTTTACGCCTTTTTGATTCCCTTCACGGGACTCACTGTGCCACGCTTTCTATTGTCAGTCTTAAGAAAACTCTCCTGGCAAATTCCCGTTTCTATGGAAATCAGGAATCGCAACCTTTACGGTAGGCTCTATCTATAAAGGCGTACTCGAAATATACTGGAACAAACGGCTACTTTGAATTCCCCTATCTCTTCTTCGGTGTCGCACTTTGTGTCTCGGCAGTCATCACCTGCACGGAAAACAAGAACTTATTGTAGAGCAGGAAGAATAAGGAAGGAAAGGATATCCGGAATCTCGATGGATTACGATTTTATCATAATCTTAATGAAATCGTGAAACGGTATCAGATACAAAAACGAGAGATGCGGCAAAAGCCGAACCTCTCGTTTTTATTCTTAACGAGATATCGCTTGCAAAACGGGCATTATCTTCTCTCAAACAAGCTTTTATCCTCTTCTCTTCTTTCTATCTACAAGATAGTAGAAAGCAAGACAGAGACAGCTTAGTGCTGAAGCCAAGGCATACCAAATCATTCGGGATTGGTCAGAGGTATTTACCTTTCTGGATTGCTCCCTACGAAGCTCTCCCAGTACCTCACCAAGACGCTTCAGCTCCTCTTTCTCCTCAGGAGTCAAAGGCCGTTTACGACTTGCGTTCAGGATTTCTCGATTCGCTTTTCAATCTCTCAGATTCTTTCCGGAATACTGGGCGCTGGCGGTACATTTCCACCGTTATTCGGAGTCGGATTCTCCGGATTCTGCAGCACATCCGGCACAGTCGGTTTTTCCGGATCCTGCGGCTTCTCTCCGGGACCGCCCAGTGTTACAGAGCCCCTACCGGAATCGGCTTCGGAGGATTTCCTCCTCCGCCACCTCCGCCATGGCTTTTGACACTGTATTGATTGTCGAAAAAGTATTTCCGATACCTCTACACCGTTCTTATAAATCTTTCTTTCGCTAATCAGATCGTAAATATTGTCCCTCACTTTTCGTGTAACGGTGAAGCTGACAGTATAAACGGAAGGATCATAAGTATATCCGGCTACACCGTCGTTGATTTCTGTTACAGTGTATCGGAAGATGCCGGGTTTTGTGAATCTTATCGCTTCAAAAGCTTGTACTTCCTTCCCTGTAAGTTCCACAATTTCTTCCTCTTCCGGACTTCCTCCCGGCATGGGCTGGGATAGTCCTTCATTTTCCGCCTTTAGGGAAACGGAAAGAAGAATCTGTTGTAGGCTTACTTCCACTGATCTTCTTTTTCAGAGAAATCTGTCCTTCGTTTGGGTTAGGGCTCAAAGGTGTTCGTAAAAGTTAAATCATCTCCTGTTACTAAAAGCAATAAGTTCTCCTGTACGAAAGTCTCGAACAGTAATGGTAATTTCTCTTTGAGATTTCGGATCATTTACCACACCCGGGTACCGGCCGTCTTCTGTGATAGTATAGCGGTATTCTCGGGTGAGGTAAGCTGATATTGTTCCTAAGCTGATTTCTCCTCCGTCTGCACCCGGATTGGTCACGGTAAGTTGAGATTTTCCTCCTGCTTCCCGCCGGCATAGGGATCTGTACTGCTCTCCCCTTTCAAAGTAAAACTAAAGCTTCCGCTGATATCCGGTTTTCTTAGACCAGGTGCTGCCGAAAGAACTTTTTCACCTTAAGATGCGGTTTAACAGCCGTTACTCCGTAAATGTTTGTAGAGGTTAAGGGTTTATTATCCGTATACTTTAAATCTGTTACCAGCGCCTTATGATCAGGGTCTGTCACAGTAATGGTGATATACTTATCACCCATGTCCCTTACTGGTGACACCAGGGCTTCTCTTCCGCTTTCATTAATCCTATAGGTATACTTTCCCGGTCTTAAGATACGGATTCCTTCAAACTTGACCGGACCTCCATCCGAGTTTGGATTCTTTTTCCGTTGCGATCGCATTTCCGCTAGGAGTCCTTAAGGGGGGCCCCGTCTACCGCAGATAGGTAAAAAGGTAAACCAATTCGTAATATCCGGTCCGGTTAAGTCAGCCGGTACTTCGAGTTTTTTCATAACCGGGATACTAAAGGTCACGGGTTTTACCAATTTATGGGAAGAGCTGGATTCCACCCTATCCATGGCGGCATTTTGAGGAACCTCATCTCCGGAGAATACCAAGGCCTTGCGATAAGCCACATTGGTGTTCTCAACCCCGTACTTTTTCCTGCTTGCTGCTTGCCCATATTTACATAGGCAAGCGCCAAGCCCTGCTTGTCGAATAGAAAAACGTTTACCGGCTTTTTGTGGTTCTAAGGTCGAAGGCCACTGCCACAATCTTTTTCTTATCGATTGTATTATTCGCTTCATTCTCATAATCCCATTTCTTCCAGATACTGCCGGAATTTTTCGGGTTATTCGGGTTGGTATCCGAGGCATGGTCAGCCTCATACAAAGCCTTTCCTAAATCTAACTGCTCACTCGTGGAAGGACTTCGAAACGAATACTCTTGGCTCAAGGGTGTCCTGATTATTGGGTTTTTCTTATCATAGGAACGCTTTTTCCAAAAGACTGGCAATGTCCACTCCCCTGAAGTCACCGTTTCTGTCTTCCTCTTTTCCTAAAATGTCAAAGAGGACTAAATCACTGGTTCTGGTGGTATTGGAGGTCCTGATAAAAGCAAGCGATGTCTGTAAGGATCTCCCATATAGCTCGTAGTTATTGGTCAGGAAACGAGAATCCAATTCCGTGAAACCGTATTACTGAAGTTCGCTCCAGTACCATGACCGGACCAAAAGGGCATAATCCTTTCCGCAACGCTCATTCCCTTAGTAAAGGGCTCATCCAAAAAGTCCCATAAACTGGCTTTTCTTTTTCTATATTGGGCTGTTTGTCTTTCGTGAAATTGGATTGCCAGTGTCTCTCTTCATCGGTATGGACAATGCAACAGTATTCTTTGCATTTCTACCCCTATCCGTAATATTAGTATAAGGATTAATCAGGGTATAATTTAAGCGCCAACCGCTTTGGTTGTAACTTTGGTGCCAAAAACATGATCTGCATCCTCCGGAAATTCGAAGTCTACTATCATCATGGTCTGACGGAACCATTCCAGTTTTTCTCAAATCTTACGGAATACTTATCCTTTCCTATCTTTCGATTCGGTAAAAATCTCCGCCGGATAGTCCCAGGCTCCTACTTCGATAGAGTTTTCATCTACAAGTTCCGCTGGGAAGAAGGTCATAAATGATTCCTCTGCTTAACTGGTACTTCTTGGTAAAAACGGTCCTGCTTCATGGCAGTGGGCAGGTTGCCATAGTTAGTTCCCGTAACATGGACACGGATACTTTGTTCACTGCGTTCCGGATGATCCTTAAAAGGATCGTAGGTTTTTGGAGACTCGAATAAATGTCTAAGGGCTCCAGTACATAGCCCACCTGTCCCAGATACTCACCAACTGCTTTTGGAGCTAGAAACACTCTCCCCTTCCTGACGGATTTTCAGCAGACGCCGGCGCCGCAAAACTGGTAATGTAGCCGTCTGTTCTTGCCATGGTTTGCTTTTTATGGCATTTTTGCATATCTGGAGTGGGTGTGATTTCCATGGAAAAAGCCGCCTCAAAACTGCTCCTATAAAAGTTGGAATCCTGCTCCAGCTTTATGCCCCTAATTTTGGTATTTTGTCCAAAGGGTCTTCACAAGATCCAGCTGGTTCCCGCTACTGATACGGGTGTCAGCTGCTTCCTTTTCCGTAATAGGCTCCGGCTCTACTGAGCCGGCATGCCTTCCCTAAACCTTTGGTATCCGGAAGCATCATAGTAAAACTCTCCGTATTTAAAGAAAGAATTTTTCCCCTTCTTTTTCTCAGATAAAGGCTTTACCGGTGGATAGTTAAATTTTTGAATTGGGAGTGGAAATCGGAGAAAAAGTCACCGGTTGATTTTTCCACTTTTTCTACATCATACATCTTCATGTCTTTAATGTAGAGCTTGGTGTAGTGGTAATCTTTATCCTTTAAGTTGTAAACCTCCCTCGATAAGCATCTGCTTGCATTTCCGGTATCATGCTGCATTTCGAAAGAGCTTTCCTCCTAAAAAGTTTACCGGATATTCCGTTTCTGTTCGTGGAGAAGAGTTGGTATTTTCCGTCTGTCAAAGTAACACTTGATCCGGGCTTCCATTAGCGGAGGTTTTATACGTTCCATCCGGGTTCCAGCTTACCTTAGCGTCATTAGCCTGATACTCGGTGGAAAGCGAAAAGCTGTTCTACCCACGGGGAATAATGCAAGTCAAGGGAACACCATCCTTATATAAACTTTGTAAGCCAAGATTCCGAGGTAACCCCAGCCCCCTAAGGTATTGTACTTCGCATAGTTGAAGAGGCCACCTACTCCCGGGTGATTAAATACGGTCATTTCCTTTGGTTCTAATTGGTATTTTCTCTCGTATGTCCGTCTGCCATTTTTCCGTAACCTTCAGCTTGCCCTCATTCCTAATGGTCAGGCCCTCTGTGGCAAAGTTAAAGGTTATCCTGCATTGCCTTTTCAGTTTTCCTTAGGGATACTTATAAAGAAGAGCATACACCTGATAGTGGTATGCCCTGTAGGTCCATAGTTTCCGCTTTTCCACATAGGCTGGTAGTGAGGGAAGGAATTTCACACTGGGATCCTTTACAATGCCCACCTGATCTTTTCCTAGTAGGATTTTCCCAAGTGTCTTTTTCCGGCTAGGAGGCACTTTTCGGAGCCATATTTTCAGCAATTCCCGGATAGCGTTGTTTTACCGAAGGAACTAGAGTATCCTCTCTTCCTTCACGTCGGATGGTTATAAAATCATAACGCCAATCCAGCGAAAGCTTCTTCGCCCCACTAAGGTTCCGTTATCAGCTGTACCGGGAAATGTCTTCGATCGTATAATCAAGAGCTTTGTGAGCTCCCTTGCTCTTTCTACCTTTAAAAACCAGACACCGTAAAAATAATCCTGATGATCTGCAGGTGGGCTTTCCCCATGTATTATCTCAAGTAAAAGTATACTCCCTTGTTTATATCCACCTTGGTATGCTCCAAGCTGACTTTGGTGACTTTAACTTCGTCTCCACGCGGACGGACATATTCTATGGATTGTTCAGCTTCCGGGCACTCCAAATCCTCCTTTAATTTCATGGAAACAGGAAGGGTCTTTTCTCATGGATTCCTTCTGTTTTTCCGTCCACTACTTCATGTTTTTGCATTTTTCAACATGGTAGGCGTGAGGTTATACGCACATCGGCTCTGAATGTGAGGCCTGTTTAAATCTTTAAAATTTCTTTCAATACAAAGTAATCTCCCTCAATAGTGTAATTGAAACTGCTTTGCGGATTGGTGTCCGGTGCTTTTTGGAATACCATGGTAACCGCAGGCATCAAAGGATAGTATACCTTTTGCTCGCCACATCCACTCTGCTAGGATTCACAGTCAATTTATCAGGGTCTCCGTCCCAACCCTCAAAAATCCGGGTAGGGAATTCTAATCTCCACTCTCCTGGTGCATACTGTATTCTGATCTCCTTTTAAGGTGATATTTACTCCCAGAGTAGTGGTATCCACTGCATTGGAAGTTCTTTTCGGGGGAACAATTTTCAGCTTGAACGTGGGAATCGACGTCACTGCCGTTCCATCCAGATAGCTGTGCCCTGTTGTTGCATTCAGTTCCGGCTTTTCTGGATCCTCCGGATCCATCCAAGGGCTGTAAACTCATGATCCGGAGCCTGGGTAATATCTCTTTTTCTTCTTCCTTTTCCGATGGAAAATACACTGAAAATGCTTTTGCAGCAAAAAGCAGATTATCTCCCTCTTCCTTAACAGGAGAATCTCTGTCTGATGCTCCTCGGAGAGGTGCACTAAACTCTTCTTCAATAGAGACTTCCTGCTTTGCTTCCGTCTCACTGAGTGCTTCCTTGATCCGTCTTTTTGAATGGAAATTTCTACCTGCTTTCCTTCTTAGGCTGAACTTCCTTTACTTCTCCGTTTATTTCACGATAAAAAGAAATATCCACTGTTTCTAAGATTTCAACCTCGGAGTCCGCATCAGGATCTTCCTTTTTAAATTCCTTTTTCCAACTCTTTTTCTGGCTTCTTCTGACTGTCTCTTCCTCTTTGACAGTTCCACCTTCATATAGGTCCCTTCAAAAGGTACCGTCAGAGCAGTCACGGTCAAATCCCCCGCCTCTGCACTAAATGAATCGAGCATCCAGATATTTCGCTTTCTTCTCATTTTTCTGTATCCTGAGAGCTATCTTCTTCGTTGGTTTTCTCGGATTCTTTCTCTGCGGACTCCACTCGTTTTCTTTCTTCCTCAGCTTCGTCAAGTTCTTCTTTATTCTCGGACCTTATCTTCTTTTAAGTCCTCTGCAGATTCTTGCGCGTTCTTATTATCCGCTTCGCCATTTTCTTTTTCAGAGAGTTCTTCCTCTGTAAAACTCGGATTTTCTTCCTTTGATCCTTATTCTGCTCGATTTCTCTGTAGAGAAGCTTCTGTCTTCTCTTTTTCTTCTATCCTAACTGCTCCGCTATTTCCTTTGCATTTCCTCCCGCATAAGAAATCGTCTGCATATTTCCCATGAGCATCAAAAAGGTCAGGGAAATACGCCATCCTTTTCTGAATGTATTTCTTTTCCTACACTGTCTTCCTCGACAAGCCGCTCACGGAAGGTTTCCTCTCCTTCCCATCTTCTTCATTGTCTTCCTCTACTTTCTCTTGCCCTGTTTGACATAGCAAGCTTTTTACCCTTCTTCCTATGTCGGAGGGAGTTTTTCAACGAAGTGCCACACTCATAGCGATATAGACACGCTTTGAGATAAGTTCCCGGAATTTTGGACACAAAAATTCAAACTGTTTATCGTCAAGTTTAGCACATTTTTTATTATAATTTTAATATTATTATTTTATAGTATTTTTGTAAAAAGCAAAAAGGTTCTGGATAAACCTGAACCTTTTTAATTTCTATCAAGTGGCGCGAGGCAAAGCCTGAGACATCTTGTTCATAACGAGTATCGCTCTCGTAAAGCGTGCGATATCTCATTTAGCCTCTTTTTCTTCTTTCCAGAACATAGTAAATGCCGAGGGTGCGACAAGACTCATTGCCGAAGCAAAGGCATACCAAAGCATTTGGAGCTATCATCGGTTCTTACTGCTCTGGAATGCTTCTTTGTACGATTTTTCTCCCAGTACTTCTCGACCGCTCTGTTTCTTCCTCAGATCCGGAAGGACGGTTTTGTCCCAGAACATCGCGGATGCGGTACATTTCACCGTTCCCGGTATACTCGGTGTGCCCGGTGTGGAAGGAACTCTCGGCGTGAGATCCACCAGCCTCCTCCGCCACCGGAATTCCTTCTGAACTGGTTCTCAAAAAGAATTTCCGATACTTCCTCGCCATTCTTAAAAATCTTTGTGTGAGAAGAAGATTTTCTTGATTACGGCTATCTTGACTTACTGTGTAAACAACTCGATAAAACAGACTTTGTCATAAGTATAGCCACATATAGCATCATTCACTTCTTCCAGGTATAGCTGTAGACTCCCTGAATTTGGAGGAAATCGGTGCAGTCGGCGCTTCCCTCCCTCCTGAATGGCTACTGTTTCCGTATCTGCCTGAGAATCTCCCGGCATCGGTTGAACGAGCTCTCTCGGAGCTCTGATGCAGAAGCCACCTCCAGAATCCTTTCTTAAACAAAGTGGAAGGTATCATTGCTTCCGATTTGTTCCGCTAATCTTCTTCCAAGTTCAATCTTTCCGGAAACGGCCTTGGTCTCGAAGACATTGTTAAAGATAAAATCATCTCCTCCAACCGTAGCATAAAGCTCTCCGTTACCCTCATCCGTTACCGTTATAACGATTTCTCTCTTCGGCTTCTCATCATTCTTTACTCTGGAACGGAACTGCTTTCCGTTACACTGCAGCGATATATTCCGGGCGCGGTAAGATGAACCTTACCGAAGCTGATTTCTCCGCCGTCATCGAATTCGGATTTGTCTTTACGATACTGCTCTCTGCACCTGCCTCAACCGGCATCGGCGCATTGGCATCTTTCCTTTGTAAGGTAAAAGCTGAACTTGTTTCGGATATCCGGCTTAATAAGGCCTGCCTTTCCTGGGAAAAGCTTTTTCTGTACCTTAATCTCCGCATCAATTGCCTTTACATTGTAGATGTTTTTGAAAATAAACGGTTTGTTCACGCTGTACTCTAAATCCGATTCCAGCGCCTGATTATTCTTATTTTTCACATGTAAAGACTCAATCTCCTGCTCACCCATTTTGACAAGACTTACACCTGCTACATTTCCTGCAGTTTCCGCAAGCTTATGGTATACTTTCACCCGGCTTTAAGATACGAATCTTTCCAAACCCATGAGTCCGCCGTCGGAATCCGGGTTCTTTAATTCCGTAACACTGCCTTTCCTTCCTCATTGAAGCGGCGCACCGTCCACTCCTCTTAAAGTGAAGGTAAACTTATTCTGAATATCCGAGCAGCAAGTCCTGCAGGAACATCCAAAACCTTCTTTACCGGAATGCTGAATACTATAGTTTAACCAAGCGGTGTAGCTACCTGTTCGACGTTTCCCGCTTTTGCATTGTTCGACGCGTGTCCGTGTTGTACTACACTGCATTAAGGTAAGCGATATTACCGCTCTGTACATTTTCCTTGTTTTGATCGGTCGTAGCTGTCATCTTAACGTGGCAAATCAGGATTCCTCCTGTTCAGTATGAAAGTCTTGACCCGACTTTGTTTTTCTTAAATCAAAGGCAACAGCCTGAACCTTCTTTTATCTATGCTGCTATTCTGCCTCGTCTTCATAGTTCCATTCCTTCCAAAATCGGATTTGTCTAGATCTCTTCCGCTTCAGTCGGAACTTTTTCCGCAACGTACACCTCGGCTTTGGGTTTCCGAACTATTGGGATAAGAGGGCTTTTGTCAGCATGCTGCTGATATCCACACCGGCAAAGTCTCCGTTTCTCTCCGCATCTTTTTCCTAAGATATCATAGAGCACCATATCCGTTGTTCTGGTTGATGGTTCAGCCCGATAAAGAAGACGATGCTTATAGGGATCCCCATATAGCTTACATTGTCCGCAATGAAATCCGGATTGATTTCCGTACTTACCGTATTGTTAAAGTTGGCTTCCACTACGGTAATCGGTCCGAAATTCATATTTGCAGCTACAACAGAGGTTGTAAACTTCGAATTTTTGCCGGCTTCCTCTTCGCGATCTTCTTATAGTGGAAATGTCTGTAAGCTTCGGATACTTTCCTTCCTCATCTGAAACATCAGTTCCATCCCAGATGGTCTCATCCTGATGAACATAACCCACAGTATTGACTGCAGTTCTTCCTCTATCCGCAATATTCGTGTACGGATTATAGAGCGTATAGTTCATCTTCCAACCGCTTCGATTATACGCTTTAATCCACTGCCGATATAGCTTGGTTCCTGTATTTTCCGGCGCAGTAAAGCGGACAATCATCATGGTGCGTCCGGAGCCTTCCCAGTCTCTGTCGAATTCCTACAGTGTAGTCCTTCCCCTTCTCAAAGCGAAGGTCACTCGTCACGGCATGTCCTAGTACTCCAAGTTCCAAGTTGAATAGGATCTCATCCACATAGGTTCCTGCGGGAAGAAGGTCATAAATGATTCCCTTATTTACTTGGTAAGGATCGGTATGTTTATCCTCCTGCAATGTCTCAGGAGGTCTCTACTATAGCCTTCCAAGCGGACATTTAGGGTCTGGTACGCTGCTTTTGAGGATCATCCTCATAGGCTTTTTCAACATTCTTAGTGAGATAGGGAGCAATCTCCAAGGAGTCAAGGTATATCCCACCTGTGCCCCAATATTCTCCGGATTCTATGTCTCGGTCTTCTTTACATCGATGTCTGCCTTCTGCAGTTGCCGCACCACCGATAAAGCTGATCTTGTAATCATCCTCTTTCTCCATGGTCTTCTAATCTCCGCCTGCATAGCCGGAGTCAGGTAACCTGCATGGTGGTAGGCAACATCAAAGCTCTGTATCTGTAGTAGGGGGAATCCTGCTTCAGCTCGAAATCCCACAATGCTATCTCCGAAGACAGCATGAAGATCCAGCTGGTTTCCTACATAGATGTTTTTCCGTATCGCTCTTTTGTATACTTCATGGTAAAACCGCTTTTCCGAGTAAAGATAACCTGTCCCCGTTAGTGGAGAATTGTCCATACTTAAAGTAAGTACTTTCATTCTTTTTCCGTAAATATACGGCAACACGGAGGATAGTCATTTCTCTTCCCAAACTCCGCTTTTCGGGCTGAAAAGGTGCTAGGCATTATTGGACTTTTCTGCATCACGAACCCTCATTTCTTTAAGAAGATAGAGCTAGTAGTAGTCCTCATCCTTCAAGGGATACTTCTCTCTATATGCATCGGTATTCGTCCCTGTTGTACTGTCCAGACCTTCCAGATCATTCTTTGTATGGTCCCGCTAACGGAGTTTCCGTGATACTTCCTTCGTCTTTATGCCTAACAGAAAGGGAATGGCTATTCCGTCTCTAAGGGTAACACCGGAGCCATTCTTGTTTTGGATCCGGAGAGGTTGTATATGTTCCGTCGTCATTGACCTTCACGATTTGCACTCGTCGCCTTGTAGTCCGTAGTCAGAGTAAAGCTCTCCTTATAGGGAACCAACTCGTAAAGGTGCGTCCTTCCTTCCTGATAAATCGACTGCAAGCCAAAATATTGACATAGTTCTGTCTGATGCCGGTATTGCACTGTTATAGAGAAGCTCCTCACCTTTTTGGACGCGGGAAAACATACCTGTTTTCCACTGTGACTATCAATATCACGCTTAAACTTATCTGCCCAGGTTTCAGTCAACTTGATCTTGTTGCTTATTTCCAAGCCGTCTTATAGATATCTCTTCCTGCCGCCCTGCATCCTCTAACTTTTATACGGATACTTATACACTAACGCATAGACCTGAGAATTAAGGTGCCCGTTAGGATGATAGTTATCCCATAACACATAGGGTTCCGATGATGGGAGCGAGCATCGCTCGGATCCTCGGAAATGCCCCTCACTAGGTTCTTCTATAAGTTTTCAGATACTATCCGCAGGCGGCTCCTCCGTCATATATTCGGTAATATTACCGTAACCGCCTCTTGGAAAGGCCGCAATGCTATCCGGATGATAATACGCCATTCTAATCTGGTATCCATCGGAAGCCTTTTCGCACAACAAAGCTCTCCTCCGTCTGCTGCACTCGCACAGGCTCAAACTGATATTTAAAAGGCTGTGAGCTTCCTGTTGCTCTCTACATTCACATACCAAACAGTATAAATACTTTTCCGCTGCTCGGTGCCTTTCCCCAGCTGATCCAGTTAAAATACACACCGCCGTTTATATCCGCTGTTCCGGGCTTCAGGTCACCTTAGTCGGATTGACCTTGGTCTCTATGTACGGACATATCCTGCTTTGTGCGTGAATTTAAGCCGCTGTCTTTCTTATTCTTGACTTCCATGCTTACGGAACTTATAGTCGTAAACGCCTTTTTCTTCGCCGCCTTCGACTTTGTGCGTAACCTTAAGCATACTGCAAGGTTACAAGCGATATCCGCCTTAAAGGTCACACCGCCGCTCGGTTCCTATAATTCGTTAAGCGAAGGAAGGCTTCGCCGTTCTTCTCAATGGTTCATAGCTAAAAGCTACTCTGCGTGTGCTTTCTCCCCTTTTCGAAGACCATGTACATGGGCGGCTTCACAGGATATGCGCCTGAATCATCCATATGTGGTAGGAGTATTTACCTTATCCGGATCGTTCCAGCCCTAAAAATTCTTGCAGGAATATCGATGCCCACCTCTCCCGGAGCATGTACCGTATCCACTCCGACCTTTTCTAAGGTAAGTTCAATTCCCAAAGGTGCTTGTGTTTAAAGCATTGGAACTCCTGTTCAGAGGAATAATCTTGAGATTCTTCTGCTGTCTCATACCGCTTTTCAGCTCTTTCCGCGGCATTGGTAATCGCTATCTCTCTACAATTTCATCCGTATGCTGTGTCCAGTTTACCGCTGTCGGTTCCTCTCTCAGAAGGCTCAGCTCATGGCTCAGGAGTTTATGCCTGTTCTGGCAACGGCCAGTACTCGGACTAAAATTCTTTGCAGAAAAGGCTAAGTCTTCTCCTTCATCCTTCAGCTTAAGAATCTCTGCCGGTTTTCCTTCGAGCTGTGTACCAGCTGCAATTCCTTCTCATCCTCTTCGATAGCTTCCTTGATTTCCTTCGTCTTATTAAACAATTTCTACCTCCCCTGCTTCGGCTGTATCCTTTTTCTACTCCGTTAATTTCCCGGTAGAAAAGAAATATCAACAGCATTCAGCACGCTAACCCGGCCTCTCCCGGATGCTTCTTTTCATATCTTTTTCAGCATATGACTTTGCTTCCGTAAGAACTTCCTCCGCTACGAGGACTAGCTTCCATAAGGTTCCTCAGAAGGTCCCTCTCCGTAAGACGCAGTGCAAACGATGAAAGTCCGTCTTCAAAAGTTTGACTCAATACCGGCTTCCATATATCGGCTTTTTCTCGTTTCTCTGTCTCTCCTCCTTTTTCTCCTCTTCAGAATGCTCTGTATCGCTTTTCTTCAGAAGAGTTTTCCTTTTCTCTTCGTTCTCAAAGCCCTTCATCCTTCTCTTCGGCTTTGTTTTCCTCTTTTTCTCTACAGAAGAGTCTGCTTCCTTTTCTTCGGAAGACTCCTTATCGTCCTTAGACTCATCTTTGAGAAAGACCTAAGCTGAAACTTCGGAGTTTTTCTTCCGTTTCCTTCAAAGCTTCTGTAGCTTTCTCACTGAACTCCTATCTGTTCTACTTTCTCTCGCATTTCCTTCTGCGTAGGGACAGGACTGGTAAATTACAAAGCATTAAAAACAAGAAATAGGGCTGATTCTTATTGAAAAGCTTTCAGCTTTTTATGCTTCTTCGGCAGTCTTCGCCCGGAGCATTTCATTTTCTCTTACCCTCTTGTTCATTGCGTTCCTCCACCTTTTCTTGATTCTGTGTACCCAAAATATCACATTTCTTTCTTCCCTACTCACGAAGAAATAATCTAAGACACACTTTAAGGCCTACTTCAGCTACGAATGGGTTACCGTAGAGCATAGCACACATTAAGAAAACTGTAGGACTTTTTCGTAAAAAGACCTATACAGTAAAGAAAAACCATAATATTTGATGTAAAGTTTTCTAAGCGATTTTACTATAAAGCAGATACTAATCAAGATATTTATTTTAGTTAAATAAATATAAATTTTAAGATTCGTCTATCAATTTGATTATCCGATGATAGATAAAACAAGCAAAAATTCACGAGTATTCAAAAGACATTAAAACGAATCAAGAAAGAAATTTGATTCTTTCGCTTTCCTCTATTTCCCCTTATGCATAAGCGATTTCTCTTGCGATTGCAAGGCCCAATCCGTAGCCTTCTCCTCCGGAATGCGCCTCATCAAGTCGGTAAAAGCGCTTAAACAAATTCTGTCTTTCTTCTTTTGATAAATCCTTCTCTATGGCATTGGAAAGCGTGAGAAAAGAGCATTTTTTCTTTTTCTTAAGTCTAAGGCAGTGCTAGTTTCAGGAGAGAGTACTGGCAGCATTTTCCAGTAAAATGGAAAAAGTTCCTTTTAACTTATTTTCATTTCCCACAGTAAAAAGCTCTTCTTCAATCTTGTATTCCAGATTTTTTCCCTGATCATAAAACAATGCTTCAAAGTACAGGCATTCCTGCTCCGTAATATGAGAAAGAGACAGCTTCTCCAGCTGATTTTTCTATCTGTAAATTCCTCCAGTCGGCTTAAATCCAGAAGAATTCCGTGAGTCTCTTCATACACTACTCATTTCCGCTATGCCTCTGATATTATTTTTCCATATTTTGAACTAGGCTTAGCTCCACTGCTTCTTTTTCTCTTCCCCCGGCAGTGATCTGTCCTTATTCCGTACAGCGAAAGCTTCTCCGCGCTTTTTGCAGATTCCTACATTATTAATAATCACCGTAGCGGTGTTTTCCAATTCATGGGAGGCGTCGAAACAAACGTCTTTTGAGACAGCATGGCTTCCTTTCACCGGTCTGACCGTTTTTCCCTACAAAAAGCGATAAAACGATGATTGAAAGGAAAGCAAAGTAAATAAAGTAATAAGTACGGCAGAAAGTCTGTTCATACTCTTTATTTTTACTGAAACATCCGTTAAGGCAATACGATATAGTTGTCCATCACCATGCTCCTCGTATCAAAATTTCCGGGAGGGCTGTCCTTCTACAGTAGTACTGCTATCTGTCCACTATTGATAGAGGAAAAACGATTCCGTTTCATTATTGATTCGTAAAAGAGCAGCACTACAAGCTGTTCCGCACGTATCATTTTCAGAAAAATAGTCCTCCAAACTGCTCTAAAATCTCCCTTTTTCCGTCATGAAGATCTGATAGATAGGATAAGAAGCTGATTCCGAACGATACATCGGCTTGGAAACTGCAGAAGAAAGCGCTTTCTCTACAGTAGAATGACTGGCTGTTTCGATTAAAAGAAGTAACAGTCCCAATAAAAACAAAAAGCAAAAAGATGCTAACGAAGATAAAAGCAGGCTAAGTCTTTTGTAATTGTTCAACTCATGCTTTTTCTTCCTCCCGGTGATATCCCAGACCTCGACTGGCCACTATACTCGATATTCGAGGAGAGTGACTTTAGCTTTTTCCTAGGAACTCGATATACACTTCCATTGTTTTCCGTAGCATCGCTCTCATAGCCCCAGATCCAAAAAGTATTTTTCGTAATATTATTCTTCCCTTCCGTTAAAAGCAGCTTCATCATCTGAAACTCTTTAGAGGAAAGCCAAGCGCATTTTCTCCTGAAAGAAGTTCAAGAATCCAAGTCCAAGAGGTGTTCCCAAAGCTAATCTGGTTTACCTCCTTTCCTGTCGGCGAAAAAGAGCATTGATGCAGGCGAGCAGTTCTCTTTGATCGAAAAGGCTTAAGATAATAATCCGCACCGAGTCAAGCCCCTCCACCCTATCCAAAATATCGGATTTAGCGGTAAGCATCAGGATCGGCAGGCCGCTTCTCTCCTTCCGAAGACTTCGTGCTACCCTGAAAACCGTTTGAGCTTCGGAAGCATCAAATCCAAAAATCAAAAAGATCAAAATGCATAGAGCGCGCAAGCTCCAGTCCTTCCTCCCCGTCATAGGCCAAAAGAAACGCTGTGTCCGCTTTCTCAAGATTTCCTTCAAGGATCTTGCAAGCAACACTTCATCTTCCACTACCAAAATCTGCATACCGACTCCTTTTTAAAGCTATTTTATCCTTTTTCGAGCCCGATCCAAAGCTTAGTCTATGAGTTTTCATCCGTAACTCTTTACATTCTTGTTTTACCCTTATTTCCTGCATCCGACTCTAAAGAATACGAGCTAAAACTGTCAAGAAAATCTGCAGGTTTCCTATTTTCTCCCGCTTTTCTGTTCACCAATCTTGCTTTATCTACATTTTACAAAAACTTTTACAAAAAGCATTGCTATCCTCTTTCCGTTTAGTAGTGTTACACTTAGTTCGCTTTGGGGTTAAATACAGTGAATAAATAACAGCAAATCAAGAAATGAACTTTTGCTCGATTCCCTAAATCAAATAATAAGGATGGGAAACATCATGCATCTTCTCGTCTGAAATTCTAAAAAGGAGGGAAAGATTGATGAAAAGCAGGTGATCGGCACGGATCCGGGAGCTTATGAATTTACTTTCGTAGCGGAAGATCCGAAGAATACTTCCTCCTCACTATGAGAATAAAAGTTCATCAGTTCTTTTCCCTGTGTCCATGGATTTGAAAGGAGAGAAAAATGAACGAAAATGAAAGAATTTCACAAGACTACGTTCAAGAAATTATAGATCTACTTCGCAGTGGCGAAGACATCGAAAGCAAATTAAAGAAAAATTAGAAGATTATCATGCAACGACATTGCTTCCGCCCTTCCCCTTTTAGAGGAAAATGAGCGAAAAGCTTCTTTATGGTATCTTTAGATAATGAGCGCTTAGGCGAAGTCATGGAATACGCCGAGCTGGGATATGAATATCTGGAAGAAGTAAGCCCGGAGAGGGGCTGCTCTATCCTTTCCGAAATGGAACCTGATGATGCGGTGGATCTTATTGAGGAAAGCAAAGCCGGAGAAAGAAAAACCGTTTGGCTTTCCCAAAAATGAGTTTAAAGGATGCGAGATGAACTGCAGATTCTGGCCGCCTACGATAGCCTTCTATCGGTTCCCGTATGACCACAAATTTCTGTATTTCTGGACAATCGACTCGAATATCCGGGATGCCACGTGTTCCCTCATTGAGCAGAGCCGCCAGGTACGACAATATCTCTAAGGTTTAGTGGTAAAGCATGAAGACGGCTCTTACTATGGAGCGGTGGACCTGTAAAGATCTGATTATCGCAAGAAAAAGATACAAAAGCTTGACGATATTGCGGAAACAGGATATCCCTTCGTCCATGACAGACGAAATCGAAGATTGCTTGGAGCGTATTATAGGGCTATGCTGAGAATTCCATTCCGTTTTAGGAGAAAACAACATTATCTTGGGTGTCATCACCGCTCAGGATGTTGAGAAGTCTAGATGACGAGATGGGTGAGGACTACGCCCGTTTTGGGAAGGTCTTACTGCGGAAGAGGATTTAAACGAACCGCTTCTCGACAGTGTGAAAAAGCGTCTTCCCTGGCTTGTGATTCTACTTTTCCTCGGTCTTTTTAGGTTTGCACCGTGAGTCGGCCTTCGAGACGCAGTAGTTGCACAGCCACGCATCATCATGGCCTTTCAGTCCCCTGATTCTCGATATGTCCGGAAATGTAGGAACGCAGTCTCTTGCCGTGACGATTCGTGTTTCTAATGGACGAGAGACTTACCGGTAAGCAAAAAGCCAGTATGGTTGCAAAGGAAATGGGGTTGGGGAATAAAATCAGTCTTAATCGAGGCTTTTCTGAGCCGGTATCGGGGCCACCTTTTATTTCTTTAAGCATCAGCGCTCACATGTTGCCTTTACCATCTCCGCCTGCATCGGCATATCTCTATGCTTCCATGGTGATTTCTTCCTCGGTCGGTACCGTCACCTCCTATCTTTTTAAGAAGGTCGTGCTGACCCGGCTGCCGCTTCCGGTCCGCTGATTACCACGATTAACGACCTTGTCGGTGTAGTCAGCTACTATGGCTTAACCTGGATTTTACTTTTTAGAGGTCTTGAAAAATTTCAGGATGATGCACTTGAAACACAGAATTATAAAACACTAATTATAATCTGCTTTTTAGCTTTATTTGATGTTGGGGCTGTAAAAATCCATTTATTATTTCTTTGATACAGCCCTTTTCTTTTTCTTCTGTAAAATCTTCTTGGATTTCCTTTTGCGACATCAAGCAAAAATACCGTGATTAAGCTTTTTCTTCGCTTATAGTTCTGCTACTGCGCCGACTTTTATATGGACGGTTAAAAATAAGGAACTAAAATCGGAACATCATTTCAAGAGAAATAAGAAAGATTATGAAGAAACAAAAACAAAGGGCTCATTTTACCAGAATCTTTAAGCTACGCTAGAAGATGTCTATGATTATCGGTTCTATGACCTTTTTATTTTACTGGCGTTACTATACTTCCTTCTAGCAGCTTCAGTCATGCTACAGAATAAGAGGGTGGATGTAATATGTCCAACAAAGGCTTTTAGAGGCCTCTTCAGACTCGAAGAATTGATGCATAAGTTGGATACTATAGCGATTAATACGAGGGAAAGTATCAGCTTTGTCCATGGACAAAATGATGTGGTAGGAGGAACCCCGGAAAATCCTTGGACCTTAGAGGATTTAAGCGGAAATGTATACAGTTCCCGCCATGGAAAAATATCACCTTTAAGAGTCGCTAGATTCTTATTTCCTGCATCCCGTTACAATGCAGAGTAGTGATTTTTAAACACCATCTACTCATATGAAGAGTGAATCTCAGCTTGAGGATATCGGCGTATTCTTTGAGCCGGATGCATTCCTATAGAGGCGTATGATAACTATGCTCCGCTACTGATGCGAAAGAGAATGTGGAGGGAGAAAAGCTGGTGAACTTTCCTACGCAAACTATAAAGATAAGGCTTATTACAAAGGAGCAAAGGAAAAGGGAGATACCTATATTTCTCCGGTTTATACCGATGATACGACTGGCGAGGTATGATGTCGGTCTACTCGCCCCATGTTTGGCGACGGAAAGTTCCTCGGTGTTATTCTTATCGATGTGAATGATGAGCTTTTAAACAATGCAAGTCAGCAAGACGGGGACTTCCCTTCCATGTTCGTTAACTTAATTGATGGAGAAGGATCGATTCACAGTATGGCGGAGGAAATTAACGGAGCGGCTTAAAGACCTTCTTCCCGAGCTTTATACCGCCATTTCCGATATGGCCGGCAAAAGAAGCCTTCCAGTCTTCATCGTACAATGAGCACACCATCAAGGAAGAGGAATGACTATCGTCCATCGATATGCAGCACGGTAGCACTTGGTGGATTGAGACGACATTTCGGAGCAGGATTATAACAGAGATGTAAACAATCTCAAGCACGTATGAGTTGTTGCCAGTCTTTTCGTTGTAGGTCTTAATTGTAGATTGCCTCTAGTACTCACCGCTCAATCACTTTTAAAGCCGCTTAAGAAGGTAGCCGATGCAGGCGAAAAGTTATCCGCAGGAGACTTCTCCGCGGATCTCTCTTACAAGAGTGGCGGCGAAATCCGGCACTTTGATGCCGCTCCGCGGAAACGGTGTGGTGGATCGAATCCGTTCCCATTGTCCGACCTTTCCGCAAAGCTTTCCGAGCTGGCACAGGGAAATTTCAATGTGGAAATGGACAATCGCGGATTGCCACAGCGGAGCATATCGTCCAGTCTTTGACTCCCTTAACAACAATATTACCTCTCAGACCTTTCCGGAACCATGGCTATTCAGGAAAGTGCCGTACAGGTCAATTCGGTGCAGAGCAGGTAAGTTCCGGTGCTCAAAGGGCTTTCGTGTAGCCACTGAGCCAGGCTTTCTTCTATCGAAGAGCTTTCCGCTACGCAAATGATATCTCCTGTACACATTAAAAGACTGCAGAGAGCACCTATCATCTTGCCAAGACGGGATAGCAGAGTGGTGGTAAAGAGGTAAGTAATTCCGACAAGCAGATGCAATCAAAATGAGAGGCCGCCATGGAAAACATCAATCAAAAGTCCGGAGAAATCATGTAAGATTATCAGAAGACGATTGGCGTCATTACTTTGCCCAAACCAATATCCTGGCCTTAAATGCAGCCATCGAGGCAGGCAAGAGCCGCGATTGCCGGTAAGGGCTTTGCGTAGTAGCTGATGAAGCAGGAGCTTGCACAGAAATCCGCAAACCGCAGCTCAAAGATACGACCATGTTGATTTGCAGGAAACACTGCAGGCTGTGAGCAGGGGACCGTTCTGGCGGACATGGCACCGCTGAATCCTTTACAAAGAGTGGTCACCGGAGCAAGCAGAGTTTCGAGCTGGTAGACCAGATTGCGGGAAGCTTCCGCAGAGCAATCCAAGGCTGTAGAGCAGGTATCGTGGGAATCGATCAGATCTCTTCCGTTGTGCAGAGTAGGATACCGCAACCGCCAGAAGAATCTGCCGCAGCATCTCGAAGAACTTTCCGGACGAGGCAAATATTCTTAAATGATTTGCTCCCGTCTCCAGTTAAAGAGAATCTGACAGCTTTTGTGCTGACCGTCTCGGTCTTTCGATAAAGCAAAAAGCAGTACATAGAGAGAGCTGATGCCCACTTTGAGGCGACTCCTTAAAGAGTTAGACCTAAAATCTAACGATTGAGGTCTGTACACCTCCGAGGTTCAGCTCTTCTCATTCATAAGGAGTATCGTGCTAGGCATGCAATATCTTGTTTACATAGCGAGTGTCGTATTATGAGGAAGCGTGGATATCCTCGTTTCGTAGCAAATATCATTCCACTGTGCTAATATTTTTATTGTACTTTACTTTTCTACTGCGATATCTTTGTAGAGGAATTCCGACTAAAAGATATGAGAGAAAATATATGCTTTCCGTTTCTTAGAATTACTCAAAAAGCTTGTACGGAAGAAAGCTGGACTGAAGGTCAGTGTTCCTGTACGATAGAAAAACAAGAGGACGGACGCATTTTCCGCAAGTCTCCTTAAGTCATAACGGGCAAAAATATATTGCATACAATTTACAGTGAAGAAGTTGAACTTACCATTCTCTCTGCTTTTTCTGACTCGGAGGAAAATAGCTCTGTCATGGTCAGGACCGAATTTCCCTTCCCCGATAATCCCTTTTTCTGAAGCTCCACCACACAGCTTATTCCGGAAATAAGCTCTGCGCTATGCAAAAGAAACTTTCCGGAGAATGCGAAGGAGCTGCATCAGCTGCTTTTTCGCTAAGCCCTCGCTCATAAAACACTGATTTGCATCTTAATGCCACAAACACTTCCTCCTTCCGGGAGCTCTTCCCCGTCCAAAAGTCGAACGCTTCCACAGCCTGATAAAAGAGCATAGGGAAGGCCGTTCGTAGTGAAGCTCTGCTTCCCTTTGCTTTGGGAAAGCAACTTCGTTTCAAAGGGATGATAATACAGTCTGCCACAAAAGTCCTTTTTATGAAGGGCTTTCTACTTCCCAGGGAATAGAGAGAGGTCTCTCCTCATTTCCCTACATTACTGGCAGTGACATGATATCGCTTTCCTCCAGAAATTCCGTAAGGAGATTTTCTTCAGGATCCACAGCACTGTCCTGCTCACTGTGCTCTTTTCGATCGATAAAGGGACTGATTTTTCTATGGAGGAAGCCCTCTGTAAGTCGGCGTATCTCAGAGTTCCAGTACGAGACTGCTCAGAAAGGATTGCTTTCCGCTGCACCGCTGAAGCCCCATTAAACAGAGCTTTTGTCGCTAACAGAGCCATTTCTCCGCTTCGAAGCACGGGAAGAAACCGATCCCGTCCGTACTGCAACCTATCATTTCGCCATTTCCCGACAAGAGTATTTGATTAGAGGAAGAGGAGCCTGCCTTTAGACAGGCTGTCGCAGAAACGGAGTACCGCCTCTTTCAGAGGCACTCGTTACGTCGCCCTCCACGCCCATTTTCCGAGATGGACGTGTGTGCTTTCCAGATCCTCCTCTTTCACAGAAAAGGCAAGATAACGTAGCATTCGGGAGAGTCGCCGAAATCCCTCATTATGAATAAAGGGAGAAAGGCTATGTAAAACAGTGGATTACCGAGCAGACCGTAGAGTCTTGTTTTTCCGTCAATTTCCCATTGATTCATTCTTTCTCTCCTACTCTCTTTTCTCATTGATAGAGCGTACACAAATGCCAGTATAGACACCGGCCAAATGCAATAAAGCTAAAATATGGCTTAAAAGACCGCCATAAAAGCACTGAAAGCAGAAGGAAAGAAGCATAAGGCATGTTCTTTTCAACAAGACGGCCGCATTTTCATTTCTTATCCCGAAGCGCTTTTCACCAAATTCACCCCAAGCTGCCGGATATGCGCGTGCAGTGAAGGTCGTTGCCATGCTACCCTTCCGCCTGTGTCTAAAGGCAGGTAAACTGCATAGCACGTGATAAAGCTTAATGCGACCTGCAGGGACATGATCCGGTACGGAAGCGGGCGTCGTTCAATCACAAAAGAAACAAAGGCTTCAGTAAAGAGAGAAGAAGCTATCCTCAAAAAGGCTCCTGTCTCTTTGATTCATTTTCCTGGTACAAATTGCGCCATACGAGCACCGACAATATAGGCCGTTAGAAGGAACAAAGGCACTTAGAAGCCTCTTCTTCCACTCGCCATTTCCAAAGGAGAGCACTCCGCTGGGACTAGGTTTGCCGTCTGCGCATTGGCAAAAACTTTTCCTCGTAAGCCAGTGTATAGCCTCCGTAGAATCCGCCTGCAAACATCAGGGCGTGCAAAGTCCACAGCTTTTCCACAACTCGGTAATTTCGCTCTGTTCAAAGCCGCTCTCCTTTCCCTAGACTCCAGAACTTACTTCTATATCTTACTTGCTCTATATCTTACTTTGCTCTATATCTTACTTGCTTTCTATCCACTTGCCTCTCGATATCTTAACTTGTAATAGCTTAGTGCACTCCATCTCAAGCTTTCCTAGTTTTAAGTTTTCACCCCATCATTCTCTCTTGTCTTACAATCTCGTGCAGCAAGTACCACACAAGCTACGGACACACATTTAAGGAGTCGATATCGCCTTTCATCAGGAGGAAGCCTGCATATCGCAGTTTTCTTTGCTTTCACAAGGCGGAGACCTGCATCCCCTCACTTCCCACATCCACAAGACCTACCGGGCCCTTGAGATTTAACTGCGACATGCTCTCGCCCGCCATATCGGCACAGACGAACCACATCTCTTTCTTCAGCACTGCCCATAGTCTGCATCGGAGATCTGTCACCTTACCTACCTTTCGTGTCTCAGCCTCGCACTGCTTCTTGCAGACAGTCGCGGAAGTCCTACCACTTGCGTCTTTTGGGATCTACATGACTCCATGCGCACCCGCATCAGTTGCCGTACGAATCACTGCTGTCAAGAAAGTGTAGGATCTTCAATTCCGTCCAGCAAAGAAGAAAGGTGCCTCTCCCTTTTTCCTTGCAGTCGAAGGGCTCCGGGCTCGCATGTCATAGTGCTGCAAGATGGGCACTCACTCCCTGGTGCACTCTCCCCGCTGATTTTCATCGAGTCTTGATTTCTTTACAAATCAACAACCGTATCCTGCTTTTGCTTCTCTGAGGGATGCTTAAAATCGGCCTGATCCTTTCAGGCCGTCCGTGCAAACAGACGATCAGCTGGGTTTTCTTTGCACGAGAGCTGCTTCGTGACCGATCTCTCCTACCATGCGGTATCCCTCTTCTCTCATTTTCCCTCTTCTCTCTCCAAAGGAAGGAAAGCGCCTCCAGGTAAGCTTTTTGCAGTCTCTTTCCTCATCTTGATAATGCAAAATGCGAGAACGCCTCAAAGCCCGTAGCATGGTAGTCTGATATCGGAATTCTTCGAACGACTCTTAAGGACTTATGGTTTCTTGCCCTCCTTGTATACAGAAAGCTCTTCTTCCGTAAGTGACTCTTTTTCGATAATACTCCATACGTCAGACGTGCCTTTCGCACAAACCAAGATCCCTTTTCGCATGCTGTTAATCTTGGTTTAAGAACCGGTAAAGGTCCCGGAATCAGTCTGGCCTGAATATAGAAATCATAAATAGAATCCCAGGTATGCTAGGCTTAAAGCTTGCATCCGCAAGCTTTTCCCTTAGATCTTCTCGCCATCTCCACCTCCGTTTCTGGTGTCCTTTGAGCGCACCCATAACGGTGAGTATAGAGCTCATCACGAATCCGATCCGCCCGGTAAAGCTCTCATTCTTCGTATGGCTTCGGACGCTTTAGTAACAGCGAGAAAGATACTGACCTGCTCTCTCAACCTCGTCCAGCTTTTTCTTCCTTCTTCTCCCGTACGGATACCGAGTACATGCACGAGGACAGCGACGAGACTCTTTCATGATGGGAGCCGAAGTCTCTGGAGGACTCTTCACTTCACCGTGTAGAGTTAGCAAGCGCGCACAAGTTCACTCTGCGCGCAATCGCATCTGCCGTATTTAGGAGTCATCCTCCATCTTCTCGGAGAAAAAGAGGCGGTGTATTCTTCTACCTTCTTATAGGCTTCCTCTTCCTCCTTGGAGGTGCCCTTCCTCTGTCAGACGGGAAGCAAATCCTCCAGTCCTCCAGACAGCAGCTTTAAGATTCTGTCGGGAAATTCGCGGACTGCATCAGCTCGCAGAGATTCGGCAGACTTCTGTAGTGCGCGGAAGCATATAAAGCTGAAGAACCACATCGGATCGTAAACTGCGAAGCCGCATCCTGCACAGTAAAGAAATTTCGAGCGACTTTGACATCTCTTCTTGCTGTCCACTGGTAATAAAGGCATTGTGCATCCAGTAACGGGCAAACCTGCCTCCGCATGGTGCCGCCTCATGCGGGCAATCTCATTTTCATGATGCGAAAACGAGGTCCTCTCCGCCCACGCGCGAGATGTCTCGAGGCTCCTCCGTGCAGTACTTCGGCGCCATAACGCAGCACTCCGTGTGCCAGCCTGGTCTTCCTCGCTCAAGGAGACTTCCAACACGGCTCTCCCGGCTCTTCTTCGGCTTCCAAAGCACGAAGTCGGTCGGATCTTCTTCTCTTCCTCGCTGGAAACCCTTGAGTTCCGAAAGTCGACTGAGATCCTCCGTATGTCTTTATGGAAAGCTTTCCCGTAGCCTAAATGCTGTTGCATCGCCATTAAACCGCACCGTGCACGGCATAAGCAAAAGCTCCTTTCTTTTTCCAATTCATCTATGAGATTCACCATGCCGTCAATCTCTTCCCAAGGGTTGCCTTCAGGTGAGCTGAGGGCTCTTCGATGTTGAGATCCGCCATGTCCTTTTCTGACTTCGGCAATATAACGCTCGGTGACGAGTCTGACGAGTTCTACGCCTTCCTCTATCGCTTTAATAATCTTATCGTCTACATCAGTATAGTTCGAAACATATTTTACCTGATATCCTGTACTCCATAGTAAACGACGAAAAGGTATCAAATACAACTCACAGGACGCGCATTTCCGATATGAATAAGGTTGTAAACGGTCGGGCCCAGCAGACATACATTCCGATTTTCCTCTTCAATCGGAACGAACTCTTCCTTCTCCTTCGACGGCGGTATTATGTGTCTTCGCGAGTCCTCTTTTCTTGAAGCTTTCGCGAAGTCTGTAGTTTATGGCTTCCGCCCCTCATTTTAGTCATAGCTTGAAATGACCTCCGCCGAAATCCTCCGGAGCTTTTCTTCATCGCTTAGCTTTATAAATTTCTTTAGGAGCCACTGACTTCGACCTTCCGATAGGGTCCTATCATTTCTTCTGAAACCCGCTTCGCACAGTGCTTTTACCTCTCATATCTACTAAAAGAAGTCCTGACTTTGTGAAAGGGATTATTTCCTTCCAACTCCGCTCTTTCCCTCTGTTCTGATCCGCTATTGTTCTTCTCCTCCGTGTTTCCACTGTCTCGAAGAATCTTCCTGCGGTTCCTCAAAACCCTTATCTGGATAGAAAGCATCGTCATTGTATGTGTTTCCGTTAAAGCAGCTGCTCTTCCAAGAATAACCGTAGCTCTAATTCATTATACTGCAGCTTCCGTCCTGACGCATCACGGTAAGCTTCTACTTTCTCCCAGCTCTGTACTTGAAAGGTGCTGCTAAGTCGCAGTAGTGTAAACGCCCTCCTGTCTGTCAAAGCTTCGTAATAATGTCTCTTTCCTGAATCCTGGCTGTTATCCGCACGTATTCTCGAGAACCTTAAAGATATAGACTCCCATCGGCATAGCAAAGTGCTCTCCGCAGTTTGTGCATCACATCTCTTGACTTTGAACACGCACCCTGTCTCCGCCTCCGGAACCTTGTCTCTCGTGGTTAAAGTCGATAAAGAGGAAAGTGATGCTCCGCAGACGTAATGGAATGGAACAGCCCATGCCGCCACATTGGCATCCGCATACTTGCCACTATTGATTCCAATCAGCTCACCCTTCGTATGAGCATTAGTGCACCGCCTGAGGTTTCCTGTTTATATGCCGCATCAGTCTGGATGAGTCCGCCCGGAAACTCCGTCCTGGTCCAGGTACATCTCTATTCTTTGCGGAAATGGATGCCGTGGTCACGGACTGCTGCCCGTAGCCGTAAGTTTCTGTGCCACAACGTGTCTCAACCTCCATGTCATCGGAAGAGCCAATCTGCTGAGCCTTGTGTCTCTCTCTCTCGTTTCCGAGATAGCATCGGAAAGCTTGCGGAAACCAAGGCAGATCGCGCCGTAGCATCGGTTCCTTTACCTGCGCCATGCTGGCACCTCCCGTCACTAAAGCTTACGGTCAGGGGTGGAATCCTGAACTCACGCGATTGCTTGGTCGCAATAGAGCTGCTGTACTATTTGTCCGCTACACTACACCGACCGCTGGCGAGGCTGTCCGTCTCTGAATTTCGCTGCAAAAATGGAAAAACCGTTCTCCTGATGGCGCATCATATTGGTAATCGCCACGACGGAGGCATAGCTGCTACTTCCGTAACGGTTTTCCCGCTGCCCGTGAACGTCTTACCGTATCGGAGGCGCCGTGCTCTTTTCCGTTTCCCTCATTTCAGAAGTGCTGCTCTCCTGCTTTTCCTCTGTGCTAGGCTTGACCGCTTCCTCCACAATGGAATATATATTTTGTTCCACGGGCAAATGTAATTCACGTCACTGTCATTCACGCACTAAATCCAAAGAGCAGAGCCAGAAAAGATTACTCCTAATATTTTCGTCACACAGTATCCCTCTCTCTTTCAGACCCATAGTATAAAATTTTGTGCTGCACAGTGTGACAAGTGCTAGTTTGCACTCTCTTCCAGTACTATCCATCGCCTTTGCCACACCTTCTTCCTTCCCGCAAAGCGAGTCCTTCTTCCGTGGTAGCCTTCCACGAAATCCTGCCTTCTCAATGCAGGCGCCTCTGCACATTTTCCTCCATCACAGGGATGCTACTCCTTAGCTTTAGGCCTCTGTGCATGAGAATCACCATATCCGCATTTCCAAGACTGTAGCCTCTGTTCTTTTCACCAAAGCATAGGCTTTCCAATATAAAATAAGGGAGGATATTCCGACTATCTCTTCTGTCCAAAGCGTCAAAATGTCCCTACATCTCCCAGTGATACCGCACCAGCGGGCATCCGTCAAGGCAATGTAAAGAATACATCCGCATCGGAGCGTCGCTAAAGTCTTTTTCGTAGGGGAATCTCCCACCCTCCCAAAATCAGTCTCTTTTCTTCTACCAGGCGATGAACACTGGCATCTAACCCAGTACACGCAGAGTTTTCCTCTTTCTTTTAAATCTGAATCCTAAGCCTTTCTGGAACGAGCAAGATAATGACTGATACCCTTCATGTTTTTCCAAACATTTTCCCCATCAATATGGAAGGGAAGCGGTACCTCCATATGAATCTCGCAGTCTTAAATCGGTAGCAATGCACGGAAAGGTAGCGGTGACGAAAAGAGTAGCTTTTCACAGCATGATGCGAAGTAAACGCAGCGTAGGCTCGTACTCCTGAGACAAAGGTCCAGTGAGCCATCCTCCGGAGAGGCGCCTTTTCCCAAAGCTTAACGCCCCTCATATGGTGGTTATGGAATGGAAAGAAAGAGGATATGACCGAATTTCCATCCGTTCTTCCCTGTCGAAAATAATACCTGCGCTGCATTGCTTATTCTTCTAGGTCCCTTCATAAAGGCACAAAGGCAGGCAGAGTGTTCCCGACCTTTATACAAAGAAAGTGCAAATCCTCTTTCCCCTCCATGATTCTTCTTCTTTTTCTTTAGGGCACGTCTCGGAACGTACTCAGATAAAAGTTCATCAATCACCGCGGCATCAAAGCCCATTCCGGGCCCCCACCAGAAAGCGAGCGATGTCCCAGTCCGTCCTTCCACAGTGACCAACTGATCCAGTCGCTCTTCATTTCTAGAGCGCCTGAGTAGAAGAGGTCTTGTAGCACTTATCCAAGCCCGAACAAATCTATTTCACTTGCAAACGGAAGAAAGGCCAGAGAACATTATCTCCGTCAAGTTGGCTCCATCCAACCTCGTTTTGAAGTCCCTGTTCTCGATGTACCAGATCTCTTCTTGAGAATCTTCAGTTAACTTTCGGGCAATCGTCTTAGCATTTCGCCCTTCCGTAAAGAAAAGTGAGCCTTCGCTTATCCAAAAGGACTGACTATTCTCGAGTATCAAATAAGCCGCCTTCATACGGATAAAGGGATTTACGATGAGAAGAAAAGCACTGCCCCTTCAGATAAAATTCTAAACTTTCCGTCTATCGCAATTATCATATGTCAGGTATCGCGTAAGCCCTATCAGCCATGTATAAAATTAGTATAAGGTCTCTGCTGCCGCTCTCAGCTGACTGTCCCTTTTGTTCTGTCTTGCTGTTAAGCACGGCATCTGTCTCTGCATATTTCACGACCTTGATATCCGGGTAATGCCTTTTATGAATATTATGCCGCCGGAGTGAAATAATATGCGTGGTGATTCCACTGTCAGACCCGTCTGCTGGGTGAGCGTATCGTCTGCGCATATTCCCTTTCCAAAGGACTGCGTTCCCAGCACTGTAGCTCTTCCATAGTCTTGCATAGCTCCTGAAAGTAGCTCAGAGGAGAGGCGGAATTCTCAGTTTAGAAGGATTACTATAGGCATGTCCACTTCATGCTCATCACTAGCAGTCCTCCTTTCCCATTGCCATGCTTGTCTTCCGTATACAGCATCAAGCATCTCCTGTTACAAATTCCTGTCTGTTTTAGACTGAATCGCTCGAGAGTATCCGCATTTTTCTTCTGGCTTAGGTAAAATGGTCCGGTAAAATAATCAAAGAAGTTCTGTTACCGCACATCTCCTCCTGTTTCCGCAAAGAAGATCGATAATAAGCGCCTTCTTTTGTCCCTTCCATTTCCTTTCATAACGGGAAATAAAGTCGTCACAGCCTCCCTCACAAAAGCCTCTAAGAGAAAGATAGCCTATTTCCCCTCCACTAAAGAACTGTTCTTTTGAGCAATCCGCAGCGTCTCCGCTCTCCACCGAGGAATAACCACTTCTCGCTGGGGCAGTCTCAGCTCTGCTCTTCACCGTCACGAAGCACGACCATTTGCAGAGCTTCCCTCTCAGCTAACCTGAACCAGATGAACAACATATTCCAGTTAGGTCCTTCCGCCGAGATACCGTCCTCTGCTTAGCAATAATATCTCCGTGCTTGAAGACCGCCTTTTCTGTGCGGAGAATCCGGATACACATACTCTATCTAAGCCTTTCTTCCGTCTCTTGGAAACAGCGCCAATCCCTTGATAAACGCCCTCTTTGCTAGTCTCTTCTGCACTTTCTATTTCTTCCTTTTGTAAAATAGCCCGCACAGGGATCACATCTTCCAAAAAGGCTGCTTTAAAAGCTAACTATAGATCTCCATTCTCTGCTTCCTCTCCATTTTCCGTATAAAGGTAGTTTCTCTTTGATTAAATCCTGAAGATCGCCAAGTTTCGCCGCTTACTCTGAAAGAAAGATTAATTTCCTCTTTGTTCTCCTTTTTCTCAAAATATAGTGCAGGATTGCGCAATAAAATATACACAGCAACCGCTCCACCAAGTAAAAATGAAAAGATCCTTGTAAACAGGCAAAGCACAAATAAAAGCTCCATTTTGCCGGCTTCGTCTCCACACTAAAACTCCGTTTTAGTATCCGTTCTCTTATCGTGTTCTGGCACTCGGAGTGGATATTCTTTTCACCGCTCACCTCGTTGTTGTCCCTTCCACAAGATTGGCTGTCTCTTCCCGTAAGAATAGTTAGCTGTACTTCCTCTGAGACCTCTTTTCCCTCTCTACTCCCTTGTATTCCTTCTTTTCCTCCGCTCTATAAAAGAGATGTCTTCCATTCCTGTCTAGATGGCTTTGTTATAAATGAGATTCGCAGTTCTTGCAAGTGATTTATGAACAGGAGAAGGAGCGGAAACACTGCCTCCGCCTCTTTTCTCCTCTAGTAGAGAAGACCCGCTTTAAAATCCAAATTTTCCATATATCTCGTTCTTCCATCAAACCATAAAGGGCAATCTGGAAGGTAATAGTACGTCGTCAAATACTCGAAGGTCCAGTCCTGTTGCCCTATCCAGCTTGTCCAAACGATAAACCACAGGTGTTTCTGTGACGAAGAGCTGTCCTGGAAGTCTCGGAGCATTCAGATTATTCTCAAAGAACCTGGCAACTGTTTCGAGGTTTCTTCACCAAAACTCACTCAGGAGATACGATCCTGCAAAACATTTCCTTAATAAACATCTTACAAAGAGGAATGGAAGCTGATAAATCAATCTGCCGATTCCCAAATGCACAGAAGTCACAATCTTTCTGTCCACAAAGAAAAATCTCTTCCTACCCCAAGAGCCATCTTTGCTTCCTTGTAGGAACGGGAAACCCTCCTTTAACTTTCACTTTACAATGGTTCCTGTGCTCTGGTAGGCATTACTTCGGAAGAAAGCATATCCAGGATACTATCCGCGTAATCTTCTGTACCTCTCCGTAACCGTCCTCCGGCGAGAGCTCCTTCCACTACAATAATGTTTTTCTCATCTACCGCGGTAACAAAATCGTTTGCTTCCTGAGAGAGAAAATTCCTTCAGTGCCTCGTGCAGTTCCTTCCACACTTTCTTGTGCTTCCACGCGCTGACGATCTGCGAACGCTAGACCTCGATATGCAGCTTTTAGCTCCCGGTCAGTAGATATCCATGCGAGAAGGTTATCCAAAGAAGGTTCTTTCAGAAAATTCATAGTCCTTATCAAACTTCTCTCTGTAAGCTACCAGTAAAGTCTGGATCGTAGTACGGCAAGCTTTCACCATATAGACATCGTCCGTGTCTCCATGTGCGATAAGCACAAACCCAGCTGATGCTCATCATAAAATCTTGAACATTAGCCTTGACAGCTTGTGCATCCGCCTGTGAGCTGAGAAACCACCATATCCGAGAGATCTTATCTTCAATAAAATGTAGTGGCAAGAACTTCTTCCGTCAATATCTTCAGCGCAATAGCAATGTCTATGTCTGCGATTCCCTTTAAAGGAATCCTATCGTGCTTTGTAAAACCTGATTTGAAATCATCTTCTACTCCATCCTTTTCAGCTGGGAAAACACCTTTTGGAAGGGTGAGATCTCTTCAGTCCAGTCTCGTTCGGATGTCTTTCACCCTTTCCATGCACATTATCTTTAAGATTTTGCGCAATACTCTGTCTAAGTCTAACTCGAATCAGTTTTATATCCCATTTCAAGCACTTTGTAGACAGGGGAAGTAATCTTCCTTTCCTGCCTTTTTCTACAAACTCTCTTTATTTTATAACATTTACAAAGCTTTATTCTAGTTTGTAATGGTCACTACTTGTTTCTTTATCGTACATATGAATGTGTTCTCATCGGCGGCAAAACGAACTGCGTCGCTGGTTCTCGCCTTAGTCTTCGGATTCCTCTTGCCGTCCAGGAAGCATCGCCGATATCAAAGTAGAGAAGCGTCTCTGCACCAAGCATCTCGTATACACGGATTCTCTAAGCAAGTACAGACCGTCCATGCTGAGAAAGATAGTCTTCCTCGTGTCATGCAAATCTTCCGGACGAATTCCTAAAGTCACGGTCTTCACCGATATAGCCCTTTATCCTTCAGCGCAGCAGCCTCTCTTTTCATTGTACGTAATGCGTTTCGCGAAGCTCAGCTTCACCTGTCCGCCCTCTTCAGTGCGCATTCCGCATCAATCGTGTCTCATCTGCGGGAACCGATAAAAGCCTGCAAACGAACTTGTTGCGCGTATCAAAGATTCTCCGGAGTATTCACGCATGAATGAAACCATCCTTCAAAACGACAATTCTGGTACCAAGCGTCATAGCCTCTGTCTGATCGTGTGTTACATAGATAATAGTTGTCTCGAAGACTTATATAACTGCAATCTCTACACGCATCTGTGCACGAAGCTTTGCATCCAAGTTGGAGAGGGCTCATCCATGAGGAAAACCTTCGGGCGACGCACAATTGCTCGTCCCGAGAAGCTTCGTTTGGCATCTCTCTGTCCGCCGGAAAGAGCCTTCCGGCTTAATACGGATCTTAGCAAGTGCTCGAAGATCACAAATCTTGCAGCCTCATGCACCTTCTTATCAATTTCCTCCTTGGAACCTTACAGAAGCTTAGTCCGAAAGCTCATGTTGTCATATACAGCCTACATGAGGGATATATATGCATGTTTTGGAGAAAACCATAGCAATATCTCTGTCCTTAGGCTCAGCGTCGTCTCATCTTCTTTCCGTCATTGAACAGATCTCCTGAGCTGATATCTTCCAAGCTCTGCAACCATTCTATACAGTAGATTACTGCAGTCGAGGGGCCCACATAAGCCAAATTTTATCTTCACCCCAAATTAAAGTCCTAATGGCAATAAACCATGGAGAGTTTTTTGACCACATTTTAACTGAAGACTAGCCATGCCCGTTCTCCTTCTTCTGTTTATTAAACAAGTATCCCAGATATATACTGCAATAGCCTATCGTATAAATTGACTTATTCTTTTTCTTTTGCTATAAACTGTCAAAATAGTCTCTTGCATTTTATAAAGATAAGTTCTTATTTTAGTAGTTTTTGAAATGCCATGGCTAAGTTCCGGAATTTCAAGGCCCAATTTTGCAAGGTTATAAGCTGATTGATATAAAATCGATAATTTAACTAAAAATTATTCTCTTAAATAGGGTTAAATTCAGTCGAAAACACTATGCTTATTAAAAAACAAGACTATAAAATTTCTTTTTTATGTATTTAAGAAGATTTGCTTATCCTTCGACTGTTGCTGTTTTATTCTTCCTCTTCTTTATAGAGTTTAAAGATAGTTGTTTTTTGTAATTTTAATTTTATTTTCTTTCAAGAGTTTCTGATTGTTTTGGGTGTTTTCAGCTTCATAGCACCAGTTCTTCTTCACCTGTTCCGATCCATTGTTTATCGGCAGGGAATATGTCCTCAAATTTTCTCTTCCAGAATATGTTCAATCTGTTTGTACACTTTTCTAGCGGGGGCTATCTAGTTTCTCCTGATTGATATGCACTGTATCTTCCTTTCTTCTGTATAAGAGTAGTTGCTGCAAGTGCTCAGTCCATTTCAATGTAGAGATAAACTTGACCTCCATGTCCTTCTTTAAAGTATAACGTATTTCTGCAGAAGAATGTCCTTTTCTGTGCCTATATCCATAAAGGCAATTGATGGCATTACATCACTGACCCAAGCTTTGGTGACCTCTCCCACTCGAGCAGGAAGCTTTTGTTGTCGAATATTTATCTTGAATCTTACAGACAGCACTGTAAGCTCATCACTCACTTTCTTCCCCTTCTGGGGATTTGACGAATGGCAGAAGAATTCCTCTTCTTCATTTTGCCAGACAACAAAGTCTTTTTCCTAAGAATCTTACATTTTGGGATTCTCCCTAATTTCAACATGGCAGCACAGCCTCATTCTGATTAAAGGCAACACATTTCGATTGCTTTCTATCGCAATTCGGAAAATGCGGTCCCATAGGTATAGGCTTTGAGATTTCTGCAAGAACTCTGAAAGACAGGTTCTTTTCTGTTTTCTGTCACGGTCAGTGGTCCGAAAAGGAAAGGGCCGGCTTCCGCTGACGGATAAAGCATCTCCTCGGAAAGTGCAATATAGCGGTGCATTGTTCATATGGTGATTGGTAACTAAATATTCTCTCGAAGAAGAGTTCTCCTCTATCCATTCCTTTGAAAACAGATTTTCGCCGCAGAGGCGGTAAATGCAGCTCAGTCTTTCGGCTTCAGGCGCTACCAGCCCTTCCGTAATCTTCGCGGCCTTCCTTTTTCCGCATTAATGCAGAACCACCTCGTCAGCCTTACAAGGTATTCTCCGCTTTGATTCTTGAATTCAGAAATTTTGATAGGCGAAGATTCCGCGGGGAATGCGGGAGGTTAAAGCCTGTGCGCCGGAAATGCATATAGTCTCTATTCTGTGCACTTAAAAGCCAAGCTCTTTTAATTCCAGTACTCTTTCTATGACATCCTTTACATTATGGAATGAAAGGTGAAGAAGGCCTACCACTCCAAAAGATCTTATTTTCTCATTCCTGCGCACTTTGAACAACGCACGCGTCTGATTTCAAAGGCTTCTGTACCCCCTTGCTTTTTCCCCACTGCATACAGCTTTCTGATTTTCTTTAAACCGAGAATTTCTATAGAGAAATCTTCCTCCTTTACCGCATCAACTACAGGGCGATTTGAGTCACGACGCAGCCTATTCCCTTTTCTTCTTCTACTGAAGCTTTATTTCTTCCATGATTTGATAAGCCTTCTTCTGTTACAGAATAGGCAAGTAGACTAAAGTAGATGCCCTTCTCTTTTTTAGTTGTATATCATGGAAACTCCCCTCCGCATCATACTTTGTGGGTGCTTTCCACCACGGCAGAAAGCTAACCTAGCTTTTCCGGAGCGACAGGATCCATGGAATCAACATGGAAAAGCCGAATTCTTCTTGATTCTTCTTTCCATGTCATCTACTTTCTCATGAATAAAAAGAAACTGCTCTTTTCCGCTGCCCACGCCCTCCCCTGCCCTCTGTATATGAGCACATTTCATCGCATTTAGTACCTGTATTTAGACAGAGAAAGTCATGAACTCTAAAAATTTTCCGGTAAGAATCTGCATCAAGAATCTTTTTCTATAGAGCTCTTTCTTCACGGTTTAATCCCGTGTAATGTAGTCTCATTTTTAAAAAAGAATAAGCACCCCTAAAGAAGACCCAGTATTGCATCTATACTGTAACTGCTCTTATAGTAGGTACAGGAAAACAGCAGAAAAGCGTCATCAAAGAATCTAAAAGGGCAATCCATGGATGTCAAGATTAAACAAAGTAGAGGAAATCTTTCTTTCCCACAAACGAAAATAGAAAAAGAGAAGAATCTTAACAAAAACGGACAAAGTAAGAACTAAAGTAGGGGTAAAAACGAAAGATCCTTTTCTTTCCCAAGGAAAAGAGAGTAGATCGAATCGTCTGAAAACCCAGCTGATAATCAGCGTACAACCAAAAAGCCGCTTGAGTATCTCATTCTTCCTAAAAGCGGCTAGGTGGGGTGCTCTCGTCCGCTTTTTTTCCGGAGATTTTCCTGCAAAAAAGGCTGATATGAATTTCCCATATCCGATAAGTTGTTCCAGCATCCGCTCATTACTCAAGGAATGGAGAAAAGGAAAGCAGATATTTTACGATAAACAAAAAAGATTTAAGATACCGATAACTGCGGCCTGGCTGCCATTCTCTCACGCCTCTTCTTTCATAATTCTCCCAATCCATACTAGAAGTTAAAAACAGAATCGTGGATATGGAAAAGTGCAAACGATAGCTTCATATATCCACTATTGTTATAAACCTTAAAAGGTCTTCCTTCCATTGCCCACTATCTCCAATTCTATCTGCTTTTTATAATAGTTGTGAAAACGCCCATCATCACGAGTGTTTCACCATCGCTTCGATGAAATTTCGCCATCCATTCCTGATGCCGGATTATCCCCAATACAATTTTGATTAAACCGCTCTGCATAGCCTGCGTTTAGATGTAATGAGGGCAACGGGTTGCCTCGATAGGAATTCATTGTCTTGGCATGGGCACCTTCTCGGTATCCAGAACTGAGCCCTCTTCTAGCTTGTCCATCCGCTTTATGCGCCAAAACCACGTTAGCCGCTATGATTGTAGTTAACGTATAGCGTAATGAAGGAACTGTGGCAATAGCCCCCTGTCATGAAGCCGTCAGTACCTTCGTGGTCCGTCCGGTAAGAGAATGAAAGATGCATTTCAAAATCAACCTTTCCTGAAAAAATAAGAGAAATAAGCGGCACAACGAGGTCACTAACCAGCTTCGTTTACCAATGCGGTAAATGAACTGATAATCATACCCACTGCTAAATCAATCATGTTTCCCTTTAACGCGAATTCTTGAACCCTTTAAAATCTCTTTCATAAATATACCCTTTTCTCCATTTACAATACTACTGGCACAGTAAAATACCGCTCGAAATCGGAAATTTTTCCCCTTACTATGCCATGGTATCTTTTGCCCTTGATACCTAGACGATTCTGTCTTATTTTTGCAATATATTTTCCAAAATAAAATTTTGTAAAATGCACTTACTCAGAGACAAAAATTTTCAGGCTTAATAGAGATTTCCTTTATTCATAAATACATCTTTTATTTCACTGTACTCTTTCCGGACTGATAGACCGCCTTGAGATTCAGCTCATTATCCAAGATCAATAATCCGCTTTTCCGCTGAATGTTAAGTTCTTTCTACCCTGAGCGCTTTTATGGGATTTTCAATGGTCGAAGCTAAGAAGTGCTTTTTGGGTACCGGAACTTATCATTCAATGCTGTTTTATGCAGTCAGCGATATTGAAATGGCTGGCAAGATTGCCTTTCTATGAGTGCATGTCTTCCTTCTGCACCTTCGTCCGCTACGTCATATATACCTGTCAGCATACCGGTAGAGCGTGAAGCACACTGATCAGCACAACCTTGTCTTCCTGAGAAGTTCAGCTGCTGCCCGTACCCAGAACAACGGGATGCACATGAATTCCATCGGTAATCAGCTCTGTGTAGACCTCTTTACTTTCCACAGTAGCCCCATCACACCTGGGATTTCTATGATCGAGTCCGTCATCGCATTAAAGAGATGCACCGTGACTCTGTCTTTAATGAGTTGCCAAGAGTGCAGTCGAGTCCAGATTGGTATGTGCAGAGAACGAACTCTTCCTTTGCCTTTGATAAAATCTTCAGTCGGGATCTTCCTCCGGGAGCAAGACCCACAAACTTGACTAGTCTTCTGGGAGCTGATAAAGCGGGTAAGAATCTTCACTTATTTTTAAGAGAGGCTTTTCTATTCTGAGCTATCTTCACATGGTTGATAAAGGGCCTTCCATATTGATACCGAGAAGTCCGGCCTCGCCCGGTTTTTCCCCTCTTCCGCATAGGTTTTGCAAGGACAAAATATTGTCCAGGTCCTCCAGTGCCAAGTATGGTCGCTGACAAATCCCGGTTACCCATGCCTAACTCATCAGACACTTTCCTGTTCCACACAGAAACCTGTCCGAAAACTATGAAAAATGAATGTCAATTAAGCCCGGAATCAAAAACTCCTTCCCTGAAAGGCTTCCTTCTGCAAGCTCCTTCTCTAAATGCACAGCAGAAAATGGTCCGTCCTCCGAGGAAATTGTTCCCGTGTAAAACTTCATTCTTCCGCAAAATTTTATATTTTTCATAGATTTTCCTTTATCACTTTGTAAACTTTTCTATCTTCCTGCTTTGACTCCGTTTTTTCCGAAAGCTCTTCGCCTGTTTTTCTCGGAAACCGACAAAGGCCTCTTAAGAACCCTGCCTGATTTCGTGCCGGCCGCACGAACTCTTTATGTCTAAAATACTATTGAAGCAAAATGCTCTTCCAGATGCTTGATAATCCGTGGAAGTAAAGCCTTTTTCTTGCCATAATTCCGCCTCCTACATAAAAACTCGGGATTAAACGCATAGCAAAGATTGCTCATCCTGAGAGAAAGTGCATTGCAAAGCGGTCTACCCTTCCACAGATTTTATCTCTTGCTCCAATCCTGATAGTACCTTCTTTCCGTTCCAGCTTTCCACACTCTCCTTCTTTTTCTGCTGGCTACTTTGACCAGTGCAGAGGGAGGCAAGACTTTGAAATCCTCCTCCCGGAAGCTGAATATAGCCCACTTCCATTGCGGCATGAGAGCTCCAGATAAACCTCCGTCTTGTAGAAAGCAACCTCCTTATACTGGTACTGATTAATAGGAGTAAAACGGATTTTTTTCCTCGGCCACCCAAATGTGCTTCCCTCGAGACCTGGTGGAGTTCACATCATTTTCCACTTTCACAGGAATAGAAAACCTTGTTTCTAAGATTTTTTCCATTCCGTCTCTTTGCATGGCAGAATTTTCTGGAGGCCCGGTAATAGTCGATACTCCCAGCTCCTCGTCAACCATACCCGCAGTGAAATATAACCTGGATATTTCCTGCTTCTGCTCCCTGAATGAGGGCTTTAACATTTTCCACTATTCTAGGACTGCCCTGCTCTCCGTATCTCTTTCTTCCTGTGAAAGGATTTCTCCATCCGCAGTAAGAAGTGCAAATTTCACAGTTGTCTCTGATATCTATGGTTAAAAATCGCTCTCCAATTTCTCCTCCTCAGTCTAAGAAAGATAATCCTTCATCTCTGTGCTAAAGTCTCCGTAAGTAATGATGTGCCATCATTGCGGCCATAATCACAGGGATAATTCTCCATGCCGAATTCCATAGAGAAAGAAAATGGCAATGATTCGTTTCTGCAATCGTTTTGTAGAGTTCCGAAGTTTCGGGACTTCTCCGCACATCCTCTCCCATATCATTTCCTATCGCGGGCTTTCTATATTCCTGTCGTCAATCGATATGGTGCAATTACTAAAATATTCGGCTTGACTTGAAAGTTTCTTCCGCATCCTGCGCTTTTACCAATCACGAGGGAAAGACGGAGTTGCAGAAAGCGTTCCTTTACATCATTTGTCCCCAGCATAATAATAAGGAGGAAACAGGCCTGTGTGTCAAGAATCATGAATGGATCTCAACCCGAAAGATTCATGGAAGATCGTCAAACTGTGGTTCTTCTGGACAATCCTCTGAATCAAATATTCCCGAGAAGGCTCTCAGAAACCATCGTCAACGGGCTGTTTTGGCCGCCGTCCCCGTTTTATTATTATATCTGTGCGTATTGGGAATTAAAGCAAACCAAGATTCTTTTTCCTCTTCCATCCTATCTACCTCTATTGGCTTTTCAAAATAGGTATGACTTAGTCTTTATGACTGTTTCTTACCTATATTATATAATAAAGCAAAGTTCCAATTCTAGTAACGAGAGCCAAATGCCTCGCTTTATAAATCTTTTGCTGGGCATTCTCTCTATAGAGTGCAATTTTATGATTTAGCAAAGGAGCGCGTACTGTCGATAGACCTTCGCTGTCTTCTGTGTAATTTTCTCTTTATCCTCTTCCGTAGCATAAGAGGGCTTGACAGAGCTGATTTCCAGCCCTTTCGAATACGAAGCACCCCTTTAATCATAGCATGCAGTATTGCCGTGTCCATGCAGCCATCCTGATAATCTTGTTCACTTTGACCCATTTCTTGCTTCGGGTAATTTGCTTTCCATGTGCGTATCTATTTTACAGCCCTGGTATCGCGTTGTGTTCCGCTGATACTGCTGAGGAAAGCACCCATAGCTCTTCCACAACAACTGTTCGTCCGGCCCGTTGAAAACAACAAAGTTCCTCTCTGCCTAAAGCCTTAAAGGTTTGGATGTCCTGTACCGGCATAGAGGAATTCCTCTTCACCCTACAACCTTCGGATTCTTCAGCATTTCGTAGATCTTTAGTAAGGCTTCAATTTCGCAAGCTGCGGAATATTGTAAATAATAAAGTTTGGTATCCGTGCCGCTGCACCGATTTTGTTGTTCCAGTACTGGCAATGTCAGGCTGCCTGGAAGATTTTTATGGTAATCAAGTGAATGGATGATCAGATCAACCTTAAGCCTCCGCATGGGCCGCCAATTCCTCGGAATCAAAGTGTATTGTTGCAGGCTAGTGTAATGATTCTGAGCCCTTCAGCCTGCACAAATATTTTCCATATGCACTTTTCTCTCCTCTTTGAGATAATGCACTCTGGAAGAGCTGTTCACATAGAGCCCCGCACACCGGCATCCATAAAGCATCTTGTGAGTGCACGCACTCCTCTCGAGAAACCTCTCTTTTCGTTATAATAAGCGTAAATGAAGGCGCTCATGCATTTTCTTTCGTATTTATAGTGGTCCTTTCAGGAAAACTGCTTTGGAGCAATTTTCATTTGTCTAACAACCCAAAAATATTAATTGCTCCTCATTTCTGTAGGTATTGGAACAGAATTATCCCTCGAAAACTGTATAGCGATGCCTGTGTGGAAGTATTTCAGATAAGAATACTAGAAGATAGGATAGCGGCGACAGCTGCCCCGCCATGATGATTCCGAAGTTTGTGTGTGCCTCTGCCTGAGTCGCAATACCATGGAATGTATTGCCTGTAATTGCTTAACATAATCAACTGCATAAAGTAATCAACGAGCTGTTGATAAAGGTAATGGCAGTGTTCGATTCCGGTTTCACCATAGGGAGCACGATTTAAAGATTCGCCTTCAGCGCCGTCAATACGGAGGCCCAGCATTCTGGGAACTCCTCGAGAACCGTTTCATAAGGAAGATACCAAGGTCAGCCGATAATGGGAAAAATAACGCCAAAAGCGTATTGTAAAGCTTCACATACATTTCTGATTAACGGAACAGGATAACCTGTTTCAAGCGCAAGTTATACAAATTAATCAAGGTAAATACCACTCTTCTCTAAAACGCTTTTGCTAGAGACACCCGCCATAGACGCGGTAATACAGGTAGTGCCATGGCGGAAAGTGGGACATCACAACCGTATTAAAGAGCCAGCGAATCATGCTGGGCACCTTTGACTGAAGGAAATGGCAGTCTTTCCCATACCGGCAGTAAGCTGAACAAAGCCGGGCTGTCTGGAAAGCTCATAGTTGGTCATTACCCATTCCTTTCGGGAACCGAAGGCCAGACTGGTACTGTTTATGGATTGCGTTGTCTTAAAGGAACCCAGATAACTAAATACAGAGGAAAGAGAAGAAAAAAATGCCAAAACCAGAAGAATGACACTGATAATGCTATAAACCGATTTGTTATTCGTTTTCATATTATTCTCACTTTTCCTTTGCTAATTGGAATTCGCAAAGCAGAGAGTAAGGCAACAATCACGGCTAAAATTACACCCATGGCATTTCCGCAGCTTACAGCGAGTAAAGCTTTTGTAAAGGTAGTGGAATGTATTGCATGTATCGGTGTTATGATTTTGTCCACTGAGTACAGATTGAATGAGTGCAAAACACTGGTGTCATTGATCGTAGTGATTAACAAATATATAAAGTGGTAAGTAACTTGCGGCCACTAATTTTCCAGTGTTGTAAGTCCGCAGTAATCGTCCACCTTCGCCTAATAAGGAATCAACCATTTCCAAGAGCGGGAAAACGTAGAGCACGATAGTTGTCCATAGAAGTAGTAAATAAAAATTTCAGAATAATACAAGGCAAGGCAAATCTTCATCACCAAGCCTTCAGTTGAGAGTTCTTTCAATTAATCCTGTATGGTTCCTACATAGCTAAATAATCCATAACAATTATGGAACCCAACCACTGTTACTGCAAACCGATCCTGTAACTACAGGAAGATAGAAAATGCACCGAAGTGGAAAGTACCGCACCCTTCATTTCAGATCAAGGAAGAAACCCATAAAGAAAATCGCTACATTGCATGTGAAACCACACGATAATCAGGGTATTCTTCAGCGCTCTTTGGTAACACTGTCTGAAAACAGTTCAACATAGTTCTGCAAGCCGATAAACTTATCCGCCACATTTTTCCCATAGTGGCATCAAAAACTAGTAACATAAAATCATGGAAAGATAACAAACCCCGTGAAAAACCAAGTTGGAAGTAGAAATGTTATTATTAGGCAGAGCAAAGTTTTCTGCTGCAAAATCTTACCGCCATTTCTTTGATTGCTGTTCATAAAGGTCTCCTTCTATTCTGAAGAAACGAGAAACATGCTTATTTTAAAATGAATCGTCCTATTCTTCTACAGTCTAAAATAGTGACTGATCATGTTTAAATCAAGCCAGCAGCAAGTTTATATATGATAGTTTTACAAAAAGCCCGGAATGAGCTACGCCTATTCCGGAGCGTAAGTATTAAGACTTAGCGTTATGTTAGTATTTGTTCTCTCTGAAGGCCCTAAGCCTGTCTTTACATCGCCGCCCTGTCCAACTTCTGGTAACATATTCCACCACCAGTTCTGGTAGCTCTGCGCCCGGAGTTACCTGATAGCACCGCCGAAAGAAGGCATAAATTTCTCTGTGAACATCTTCATGGTTTCTGCATTGTCTGTTCCACATACGCCGGTCAGCTTCTCATGTACAGGAAGAACTGGTTGTCTGTACGGAAATCTTTGCCTGTTCCGGGATCGTTAAATATGTGCTGGATAAATGCCTTTTTGTTGCCTTAACCTTTGTTCTCATCGCTATCGAAGATACCGAAGCTCCTAGATACCGCCGCAAAGCTCCGTCTTTCTGTCATTCATTTGAGCATCGAATGATTTCATCACCGTTGTTATCTTCCTGCCTCGCCGTTATCCTTATTGTTCTGCTGAGCAGAGTTCCAGCAAAGAGAGTATTGTTGTCTGTTTCTTGAACAAGGTAATCTGGTTCCGCCAACCAGCAGGGCTGTAAAGCTGAATTTTTAGCCGACTTAAGAGCCTCGAGAGCCTTTACATCTCTGCCTTCAGCACTGGTGTACTTGGTGTCTTTTGTTAGTATAGTTCCATCAGAGGTTGTTTACCAGCAATGAGTACCTCGGGTTTCAGTATCTTCGACCGCCGTAGTAACTGCCAAAACATTTTCCTAATCTGTTCTTTCCTTTACCAAGCTTTCTACAGCCTTGAAGAAGTTCTGTTGTCCGCGGCGTATTCATCAGCCGTGTCAAAGAGCGTCACCTCTCACCGTCTTGTTGATTGCCATGCAGTGTACCAGTAAGCGGATACTGTAGTACGGTTGTCGGAAGACACATAAGCGACCCCAATATTTGCGTAGATGTCCTTGAAGCTTCGTCTCTCAAAATATCCGCAAGGTCAACCATCAGGCCCTTCGCACCCCAGTTTGCAACGAGTCTTTCCGGTCCTTCCATGATGAGGTCCGAGCGATTTCTTCTGATAGTTGTATTTACTCATTATCACTGTTCGTGTAATCCAGATACCCACAGTTATATGGATGTTCCGGATATTTTTGTTGAAGTTCCTCGAGTAATCCGTCAACGGATGTTGTCGCCCATTTCTTCCGATAGGACAAGTGGAAAGCTTGGGTCTGCCCTGCTTTCATCACCCCCTCCTTAGCCTCCTTGGGATTTTCTGCCTCTCTGCAGCCTTGTTGTCTCTTCAGCCGCCCGGTAGTCTCCGCTTTAGCGCTTCCGTAAGCAGCTAAGCTGGATGCCATAAGTACGGTGCCATGCCATAACTATCTTTTTCATTTTGTTCCTCCCATTCTTTTAATGCATTTACAAAAGGTACAGCAACAAGCTGCGGCCTTGTATTAGATCCCACCACCACGGAAAATGCACCGAGTTCCATCACCTCTTCTTTTCGCGTATTGATGTTTTCGGCGATAACTGGGTGCTTAACCTCTATCATCTTCCGAAGAATCAGAAAGTCATCCGCTTCAACCGGTCTCCCTTGACCGCTCGGTGTAGCCGACCATGTAGGAGCCGATAAAGTCAAAGCTCAACTGTCCGCCTCTATAGCTTCCTACTGCTGAACAGTCCGCCATAAAGAGCTGATTCGGATATTTTCGCTTACTTCCGTAAAGAACTCAGCTATCTCTTCACCTGGCCGATCTGAAATGTAGGCATCCATCGCAATGATTTACCTTTTGTTTGAATGAATCTCTACTCTTCATCGTGGGGTAATGTAAACCTGAAACCCGATAATCCCGTTTCAATAACACCGATAATCGAA